>Ga0210095_1000217_pt1 | contig 16979 bp, 11 predicted proteins | sample China_Galinas_PW_FD_184861 | JGI IMG/M metagenome (GOLD analysis project Ga0210095, IMG submission 184861) | Wetland microbial communities from San Francisco Bay, California, USA, that impact long-term carbon sequestration - China_Galinas_PWA_D1... | ecosystem: Environmental > Aquatic > Marine >...
CTGCTCGTACTTTCCATGTCGCCGGTGATCACCGCGATTTTCTCGTGACCGTAACCGATCAGGTGATTGGTCGCGTCGGCCGCTGCCTGACGGTCGTCGACCGCCACGCTCGGGAATCCATCCTGACCGGCGAACTCGCAGCCGCTGACCATCGGCGGCAACTCGTCGGACGCATCGTCGGAGTCCGGCAGGTCGAACGGGAGCCTGTGCGACATCAGGATGATGCCGTCCGCCTGGTGCGAGCGGGTCATCGCCGCGAATTCGCGCTCCCGCTTCGCCGAACCCTGCGTGTCGCCCAGCAGTACGGAATAGCCGCGCAGGCGCGCGACCTTTTCGATCGCCTTGATGATCTCGGAATTGAAGCTGTCCGAGACGTCGGGGATGATGCAGACGATATTGCCGGAGCGGGCCGTGCGCAGGCTGACGGCCAGGCTGTTCGGCGTGTAACCGACCTCGGCCGCCGCAGCCAGGACTCTCTCCCTCGTGGCGGCCGAGACGCGTTGCGGATTACGGAATGCGTGTGAGACCGTCGCGATGGAGACCCCGGCTTTTTCGGCGATATGCTTGATCCCGACCTTGGCCATCGTCGCTCGATTCTAGGCCCCGCCCGGGTTGATGTAAAACGTTTTACATCGTCTAATCGTGGTCAGTGATGCCCATTTCACCCCACCGCGGCCCTGCCGGCCCTGCAGCGCCCATACCCCGCTCCGGGGCCTTGCTGCTGCGTGCCGTCCTGGCCCCGATCCGGCCCGCGGCGTGCCGCGGTGACGAGCTGGGACCAGGCGGCCTCGCGGGCGCCCGCCGGGCGAAGGTGGTGCTTCATAGATGGTTCAAGCGGCAGTTCCTGGATCCCCGTACCAGTGGTTGCCCGGTCACGATTTCTTCGCACACACGAAGATACTGATATCGGGGGTGCGATCCTCTACGGGAACGCCTGCCAACGGTATCCCGATGAAGCAGGATCCGATCGTGAAGCCCAGGCCCAGCACGTGAATCTCGGGCCGGAATCGAAGGTCCGAAAGTACGGGCTCTTCGTCTTTGGCAACCACAACGTCGGTGGGTTGAAACATGACCGAGTACGATTGGTGCCACATCGAACTTCGCGTTTGTTCGTCCCTGATCTGCTCGTCGACGCTTGCCCTGGCGCTCTGTTCTGCGGTTGTCTGCCAGTCCTCGGCCGGTCGCGTAACGGGCGGCGGGGCGGGAGAATGAACCGTCACGGGCTGTTGCTGCGGAACAGGCCGATGTTCCACGTCGATTTCCTCGATCGGTGCCGAAGGAATCGCCGGGCCATTCGTCGCGAGTTCCGGAACAGGCTTAATCTCGCCCGTCCTGATGTGCACGGTAAGGCGCGGTTCGTGCTCCATACCCGGCCCGGGACGATCTCGTGCGAGGTCGAAGAGCGACCCGAGAGACGCAAGCAGGAGTGCAACGGAGCACGCCGAGATGCCCATTGCGGTCAGGAGCCGACGCCGCGTCGGCCGGGTTGCTGCGCTGTAGTCGATCAGCGGCTCCCCCTCAAACTTTCGATCGCACGCGTTTCACCTGGATTATAGCAGTCGGTCCACACTCCGCTGCGACGGACCGACGCGTAACGAGACTGCGGAAAAGCGCCAGACTTCAAGTCAATATCCGACGGAGTCTGCGCACGGATATCGACTGATCAACGTGTCAATACACACCGTGTTCGGCGTATCTCTCTATATCGTCTGGCTGCTGATTTGAAGCGGTTCGGGCCGGCCGCCGAACGGAGAAACCGCCCTATCCAACCGCTATACTTGACTCAGTAGAATGATGACGAATCGAAAATTGCTCACCGTCATGTGGATGGTCCCGCTTGGACTCGTAACCGCAATCGCGTGGGCACAGGCCGCCGTCCCGGACCCGGAGGATTGGTTCCGGAACGAGTACGCTCCGCTCTGGAAGGCTAAACCCTGGAGCAAACTTTCGGCCATCGACGAGTTCTATGACGACAGCATTACGATCCATCCGGCCGACGCCGACGTTTCTACGGTTTCCAGCCATAACTGGCTCGCACAGAGCATCGACGGCTGGCGAGCAGACGGGTGGATCAGCAGCCTTTTAGCAGGATTCCGGTCCGATCGGATCAATCCTTCCACCGTGCTGTTCATTACAAAGTGGCAAGACTTGTACGCGGACGGCCACGAAGAATTCAGTTGTGGCTGGTATGTCGCCGATGTCGTCGACGGCCGCTGGAAATTCACGCGATACGAAGAAGTGGACTGCGAAGGCCGCCAACTCTAACGCCGCATGGTGTGGCCTTCGGCACTCCGCCGGAGGCAGTCACTGGAACACCAGACCTGCAATTGACTGCTGTCGAACCCAGGTCAGTCCATTGCGCCTAATCAGGTGGTCCGAAAAATCAGGGCCGTACCACTTCGACGTTTTTGCGGAAATGCCGGGGCCGTGGTCTGTGTGTGACCTGGACGGTAGCGCGGAAACGCGCACCACTACTTTGTAGCGGTCTGCCGTGCTGTTCGGGACGGGTTCGGCTGGCAAACGGGGCATCGATTTTCGGTTGCGTACAGATAGCTTGCGAGCCTCGAAATCTCATCGGCGAGGTGCTCGCAGTGCGCGCTTGATTTCGGCAACGGCGGCGACGAGGGCGGTACTTTCCATGGCGGTCTCCGGAGCGCACCGGCTTCGTTTGGGTACCCATAACTAATTGATAATAAACTGTTTTTGCGGGGTAATTTCTAAATGTGGGCGGGTCGTACCGAATTGAATGGACGGGCTGAACAGGCATCGCCGCAGTCTTCAAAGAAGGATGTGTTCGAACGTCTGAGACGGGGATTAGAATCCGAGCCATCGCCTTTGAGCAGTAATGGAACATCACACCTTGCGTAAACTAACTGTTTTGATTGTTGCCTTTGCCGTGTTCGGATGTGCCAGCTCGATTAACTTGAAAACCGCTCAAAACTACGAGCAACTTGCAGAGTGGGAAAAGAAAGCAGGCAACCTGAAGCTTGCCGAAGACTACTACGGCCGTGCTCTGTGGAACGCCAACATGGGCAAGGCTCCGGTGTCCGATATTTCGAGAATCACCTACTATGCGCAGGTCCTGGATGCTGCGGGGGATACCGATATGGCAGTATCGATGCGACAGGAATCCGGCCGGATTCGCAGTGCGCATCCGCAGATGCAGGCGCGGTTCGTTAAAGTTTCCTGCACAGTCAACTGCGACAAGGCCAAATAGGCAGCAACAGATAATCGTGCTCGATGGCGCTCAGCGATTGACGGCGAGAGCCTGACCGACCCGGTTCGACATACTCAAACCGCGTCTATGAAGCAATTGATCGACAATCTGCCCGTCAACGGATTCGGGTCGGGGACGAAATCCCGGTCGATGCAGCCCGAATGCAACGAGTTGCCCCGGTAGGCAATGATGCGGTTGAAAACGCCGTCTTGGCGTTCGATTTGCTCGTACAACGCGGTGTCGCCGTTGATGAACTCCGGCCCCGGCATGTTGGGGCCGCCGTTCTCCGCCACCAGGGACCGGGCATACTCGTCCTTGCGCGAGTCGTCGATGTATTCAAAACCCGTCTTGCGATGCCGGTAGAACGCCGTGCCGCCGTAGTCCTTGCGAAACAGGTAATGCACCGTCGCCAGCCGGTTCGCGGTCGGCGCATCGAAATGCGGGACGCGCTGCATCAGGGTGAGCTTGTCCGGCGGCGTGGTGACCAGCGAATAGCGGCACATGGACATCTCCAGCTGCTTCCCCGTCAGGCCGAAAAACTCCTGCAGCGTCGGCCCCAGCCCCTGCAGGAGCAGATTCCGGTAGGCCAGCGGCGCCCGGGACCGGATCCCGGGAAAGTATTCGGAGTTGTCCGAAAACCACTTTTGCGAGGCATGTCGGACCAGGGCGTCCGGATCGGAGACGAAACCGTCGATCACCATCAGCGGTGCTTTCTCACGACCGATCGTCAATTTCCTGAGGCGGGCGTCGGGACTCAACCGCACTTCCATCGTTACTCCACCGCGCAATACTTCTCCAGGAACTCCCTGTGCGTCGGCATCTGCGCGACGGCTGTGGCGATGTTTCCCTTGAGCGTCTCAAGCATTCTGCGCAGGCGATCTTCGCTCAGGATGCGCGCTACGGGATGAAAAGATTTCGCCTCGAACCGCTGGCCTACCATGACCTGCAGCCAGGAATCGATCCTGAACACGTCGTCGGCGTCCGGGAAGACGTGTCCGGACTCGTGGAACAGCTCGAGCCGCTGCGCCAGCGTGTCGGGTACCTCCATGTCGCGGCAGTCGCGCCAGTAGGGTGTGTCGTCGCGCTGAGTTGCCTTGTAATGCAGGATGATGAAGTCGCGGACCCGCTCGTACTCGAGCCGTGACTGCTCGTTGTACTGACGCACCAGCGATTCGCAGCAGCCGTCGAACGGGAACATCCGCAGCAACCGCGTTACGCCGCTCTGGATCAGGTGGATGCTGGTCGATTCCAGGGGTTCAATGAAGCCCCCCGCCAGGCCGATGGCGACACAGTTCTTGACCCATGCGCTCTTGCGGCGGCCGGTCAGAAATTTCAGTAGCCGCAGCTCGACCCGGATGTCACCGTCCAGGTTGTCCAGCAGGACCTTGCGAGCCTCGTCATCGGTCGTGTACGCGGTGGAGTAGACGTGACCCGTCCCCTGCCGATGCTGCAGCGGGATCTTCCACTGCCACCCCGAATCGTGAGCGATCGCGCGTGTATAGGGCGGTATGTCGTCCAGCGGACAATCGGTCTGCAACGCGACTGCACTGTCGTTGCGCAGCCAGCGGCTCCAGTCTTCGTAGCCGGCCTTCAGCGTCTGTTCGATCAGGATCCCGCGGAAACCGGTACAGTCGATGAAGAAATCGCCTTCGATGCGCTCGCCCGACTCCATCACGAGGGCTTCGATGAAGCCCGTCTCCGGGTGCTGCTTCACCCTGCCGATCTTGCCCTCGATGCGGGTCACCCCCTGCGCCTCGCAGCGGGTCCGCAGGTACCTCGCGTAGAGCGTGGCGTCGAAATGGTAGGCATAGCTGATGGGCGAGTTCTCCGACGTGACGAAACGGTGCGCCTTCGCCGCCTGCAGCTCGAAGCAGTAATCGCCGAGTTCGTCGCCGAAGCCGGCCGCCTTCGCGGCCAGCCAGAAGTGATGGAACTCGCTCAGCCAGGTGCTCTTGCCGTTGACGCCGAAGGAATGGATGTAACGGTCGCCTTTTCGCGCCCAGTTCTCGAACGAGATGGCGAGCTTGATGGAGCCCCGCGTGGCGCGCAGGAATTCGCGTTCGTCGAGGCCCAGGATCCCGTGGAAAGTCCGGATCGTAGGGAACGTCGCCTCCCCCACGCCGACGGTGCCGATGTCGTCGGATTCGATCAGCGTGATCTCGAGCAGGGGACCCAGGTGCCGTGCGAGCGCCGCCGCCGCGCACCAGCCCGACGTGCCGCCCCCTGCGATCACGATTTTCCTCGCCTTCTGCGCTTCCATCAGGACGACTCCGCCGCACAATAGCCGTCCACGAAGGCCCTGTGCGTGGGCATGCTCGCGACGGCTTTCGCGATGTTGGACTTCAGCGAATCGAGCGCCCGGCGCAGGCGCTGATCGCCCAGCAACGCACCCATGTGATGGAAATTCGTCGGCATCAGGCCCTGCCCGACCATCACGAACACCCACGACGTGACGCTGAACAGGTCGTCGGGCGCCTGGTAAGCGTAGCCGCTGTCGCGGAACAGCGCGATGCGCTCGGCCAGTGAATCCGGGATTGCCATGTCGCGGCAGCCGCGCCAGAACGGCGCGTCGTCGCGCTCGGTCAGCTTGTAGTGAAGCACGATGAAATCCCGTATGCGTTCGAAGTCGTTGTGCGATAGCCGGTTGTACCGCGCCGCGAGCGTCTCGAAGTCGCCGCCGAACGGGAACAGCTGCATCAGGCGCATCGCTCCGATCTGGATCAGATGGATGCTGGTCGACTCGAGCGGTTCGAGGAAGCCGCTTGCGAGTCCCACCGCGACGACGTTCTTGTCCCAGATCTTGCGCCGCCGTCCGGTGACATAGCGGATCAGCCGCGGCTCCGTCAGCTGCTCGCCGGCGAGATTGCCCAGAAGTTCGGCGCGGGCCTCGTCCTCCGACTGATGTTCGCTGCAGAACACGAGCCCGTTGCCCACGCGGCTCTGCAGCGGGATGCGCCACTGCCAGCCGGCGCTGCGCGCGATCGAGCGGGTGTACGGCGGGAACTGCTGGGTGGGACCGGTCTGCACCGCGAGCGCGCTGTCGGTCGGCAGCCAGTGACGCCAGTCCTCGTAACCGGCACCGAGCGCCTGTTCGATGAGCAGGCCGCGGAACCCCGTGCAATCGACGAACAGATCGCCCTCGACACGCGTGCCGTTCTCCAGTACCAGCGCGGTCACGTAGCCGCTCTCGCCGTCCTGCTCGACTTCCGCGATCTTGCCCTCGATGCGCGTGATGCCCTTCGGCTGGAATTTCTTCCGCAGGAAGCCGGCGTAGAGTCCGGCATCCAGGTGATACGCATAGTTGATCTGCGACTTGTCCGAGACGGCGAACTTGCCGGCCTCGGCCGCCTGCCATTCGAAACAGTAATCGCCGAGCTTGCCCCCGAAACCCCGGGCCTTCGCCATGAGCCACATGTTGTGGAAGTCGCCCATCCAGGTCGACTTGCCGATGGTGCCGAACGCGTGGATGTAGCGATCGCCGGGATGTGCCCAGTTCTCGAAGGCGATGCCGAGCTTGAAGGTCGCCTGCGTCGCGCGCATGACCTCGCGCTCGTCAATACCGAGCAGGGCATGGAACGTGCGGATCGTCGGGATCGTCGCCTCGCCCACACCCACCGTGCCGATCTCATCGGACTCCACCAGCGTGATGTCGAGCAACTCGCCGAGGTGTTGCGCGAGTGCGGCCGCCACCGTCCAGCCGGCCGTGCCGCCGCCGGCGATCACCACACGTTTGACGGGCTGGTTCTGCAAACCGCGCCCCGTCAACGGTTGAGACGTTCGAGCAGGTACGCGCGCAGGCGCCGCGCCCTCGTCTCGTCCATCGGTGCGAGATTGCCACGCGCCGCTTCGGGCAGGTGCGCGCCCGCGCGGTCGGCGGGGCCGAACACGTAGTAGTCGAACATCGCACGCCAGGCGCGCTTCTCCTGCTCCGGGCGGTCGCGCAGGCTGAGCAGCGCGTGCAGCAGCGTGTTGTGCGGCGTGTCCACCCAGGCCGGCGACGTGTTCCACCAGTAGTTGACCATCACGTTGAAGGTTTCGAGGGCGTCGACCTGGTGCCACCACATCGCCGGATAGAACAGCGCGTCGCCCGGCTCCAGTTCGGCGACCTCGGCGACCGCCAGTGCCTCGCGCAGCCGCGGGAAGCGCTCGAAGTCTGGCGCATGGATGTCCGCCATCGTGACGACCTGGCCGCCGGGCGTCGGTTCCAGCGGTCCCGGATAGAGGTTTTCGACCTGTTCCGGCGGGAACAGCGTGAATCGGCGGCGTCCCACCAGGCAACAGGCGACGTTGTTCGACATGTCGTGGTGGGCCAGCGCCGTGGTGCGGTTGCCGATCCAGGCGCCCACCATCGGCGGGTTGGACTCGAACATCGGGTGATTCAGGACGAGATCGTTATCGGCCCGGAAGCCGGGCAGGTACAGATCCACGTCGGTCGAGCCGATATAGACGGACGGCGCCTGATCGTCGTCGAGGTGAGCGAGGATACGGTCGAGGTACTCGACCAGCGAGCCGCGATTCGATTCGAAATCGAGCCGCGCGGCGTCCTCCGTGTAGCCGAAGCGGCCTTTCAGCTCCGGCCGTGCGATGAAGGCGAGGACCTTGCGTCCCTGGTAGAAGGTCTTGAGATACTCGGCCGCCTCCGCGGGCGAGCCGGTGCGCGCTAGCGGCCAATCGCGCGCCACGCCCCTGAGGATCGCCGGCCGCTCCGCCGCCATGAGCCCGTCCCAGGGGATCGCGTCCGGGGCGATGCCCTCGATCATTCGCGTCTTGCGGGCCGTCTGCGCCATCGGGTCAGGTCCGGCTGGCTGCCCGCCTCCGGTTCTTGAGTTCGATCAGCCAGGAAACGTTGCCGAGTGAGTTCATCACCAGCATGGCGAGTTGCAGGTAGCCGGCCTGGTTCAGGCTTTGCAGCTTCGCGCCGTCGAGCCCGGACAGCGCGTCCTCACTGATCGTGCAATATCCGGACAATTTGAACTTGGTCCTGGCATCGAGTTCGACGTCGATGTCGATCTCCTCGATCAGTCCCGCGGCTTCGAAGGCAGCGAACATCGGCCTCAGGTGCTCGGTGCCTTTGTAGATGATCTGCAGCATTCGGTTGGCGTGCTCCAGATAAGGCGAATTGCCGCCGTGCTTCAGGAACACCGGCTCCCCTTCGGACTCGCTGATCCGCGGATGATCCAGGTCGACGTGGACGACCGGTTCCCGGACTTTTTCGCCGTCGACGTCTCTCTCCCGGAAGCCTATCAGGAACGGGCCGCGCTGCTGGATCGCCGGGATGTAGCGGGCTTGCCAGCCACCGTTTTCGTCCAGGAACAGGTTCTCGTCCTTGCCGAAGCCGAGGAGCGCCACGGCCTGCAGATCTCCGTTCGTGTCCTTGCGAAAGAGAATCGGATACTCACGCTGCACGAAGACGAATTCCGTCGGGAAGACCAGGACGTGATTGACGTCGTCGCCGAACTCGGCCGAATAGCCGATCCTGACCCGGAGGTCCTTGTGGGCTACGTTGTCGAGTAGGGCAGTATTGGTCATCGGCGCGTAGTTTACCCCAGACGAAAAGCGGAGGGCCGCCACGGGGGCGGCCCTCCTGTCCTGCCAATCGGCTACGGGTTCTAGAACCGGTAGCGAGCGCCGAGAGTGTACCGCGGCTGGTTCTCGTAGGCCCAGATCGTGGCGGCCTCCTTGCGGCGATACATGCGGGTTGGCTCGCCGTTAAGGTTGATGGCTTCGAGGGTCAGCTGGATGTGATCATTGAGGTCGTAGCTGACGCTGGCATCGAGCTGGCCGTAGGCGTCCGTGTACTGCGGACTCCGGGCGCCGCCCTGGTTCGTCGCATTCAGGAATGCGTCGCGCCAGTTGTAGGCGAGACGGGCCGACCAGCCGTAGTTCTCGTAGATCAGCGAGAGATTCGCCGTATCCGACAGTCCGACCAGTGCGAACTGGTTCTCGTTCGGATCTCCGGCATTGTCCGCCGTCACGTCGCCGTCCACGATCGTGTAATTGGCGGCCCAACCGAAGCCGGTGTCGCCGAGGAAGTGCTGCCACGCGACTTCCCAACCGTGGATGTGACCCTCGCGCTGGTTGATCGGCTGCGTTACCCGGAAGATCATCGGCGCGTCGGCGGAATCGCCGGACACGTCGAATTCACCCAGGATCTGGTCGACGTAGGTCTGAGGCAGTACGCCGTTGACCAGATTGGCCTCGAACTCTGCCTGTGCAGCCGCCCGGTCGCCACTATACTTGTCCATCAGGGCGACCAGCGTGAAGAGGTTGGCTTCGGACTGGTCGACTGAAAGGTTGTTGATGATGTCGAGCGCATCGCCGGAACGAGACCCCGCATTACCCGCTGTCGGGTCGAGCAGACCGAACAACGGCTTATCGAACACACCAGTACCCAGGAAGTTCTTCACTTTCTTGTCGAAAAATCCGAGCGACACGTAACTCGCGTCGCCGTAGTACCACTCGACCGAAACGTCGAAATTCTCCGATTCGAGTGGCAGGAGTCCCGGATCGTTCGAGCTGCCGCCCGTTACGCCGCCCAGCACGGTCGGGCGATTCGGCGGGTTCACGGTCGTATTGGCGAACAGGTTCCCGAACGGGACGCGGCCGATCGTCTGGCTGTAGGACAGGCGGGCGACAACGTCGTCGGTCACATTCAGCCTGAAGTCGAGGTTCGGCAGCAGATAACTATAGTCACCCTTGCCATTCACCTCTTGGCTCCCACCACCGTACTGGATCAGGAAGTCGTTGTCGGCCTGCCAGAGGACATTCGACGGCACCGGCTGGATCGCCGTCGCCTTCACGTGCGTCTGCTCGTAACGCAGCCCGCCGTTGATCTGCAGCTCCTTCCCCATGAACTCCGTTTCGGTCTGGAACTGGGCGTACAACGCGTTGATGTCCTCGGACAGGTAGTTCTGCGAATCGTTCACGGTGATACCGTGGCCCAGTGCTTCGTAGATCGGCGTCATGATCGAGAAGAGTTTCGTCGCATCGGACCGGAATGCGACCCGCGTATCGCCGCCATTGTAGGTGCTGAACTCACAGGCCATGCAGAATTGCTCGACCACGCCGGGTGCATACTGTTCGACGTCGCGAGGAAAGGCCATACCCCAGCTGCCGAGATCCTGCTGAGTGCTGGTGCTCCGAACGTAGATGTCGGTATTGCGCATGTTGGCGCCGAAATCCAGCCGTCCGTTGTCGCCTTGCAGCGTGTAACGCAGATCGAACTCGTTGACGTTCATGTCCTGCGTGTTCGTCCAGCTGCGCCAGACCTGGCTGGCGAGATCGCCAACATCCAGAATGCCGTTATCGTTGCCGGAGATCGAATCGTCGATCGTGTAGCGCTGGATCGGAAGGTCGGCCGAATAGTCGGTCGAGTGCTGCAGGACGACCGGCGCCGCGATGGCCGCGGCGGTCGTCGAATGACCCAACCGGTTGTCAGGCACGGATTGGCCATGTGACGACTGAGCGTCGAATCGCAGCGACTGTCTGTCGTCGATGTCCCACTGCAGATTGAAGCCGGCTTCTTCCAACTGATCCTTTTGCTTGCGGTTCTGTTGCTCGAAACCGACGTCCTTCGTGCCGTTGTTGTTCTCCTGCATGTACGTCGGGATCACGACCGGCCCCGAGGTATCGAAGTCGATCTGGTCCATCGGCGTCGCATACCAGTTGGTCTGCTCGTAACGCAGTTCTTCCGACGTGTTCTGGATGAACATGTAGTCGGCGGTCAGTGTCAAGTTGTCGCGCGGCCGGAACTGCACGGTCGCCATGCCGTTCAGGCGCTCGCGGGAAATGTCAGAGAAGTCGTTGCGGCTGTCCTGCGGGATCATCCACAGCTGGCCGTCGGCCGGCGGGTTGTTCAGCACGGTGGAGCCGTCGGCGCGGAGGAAGCTCGACGCGATGCCCGGACCGTAGCCGTAAGCGTAGTCGTTGATGTAACCGCTGGCAGCACCCGAATCGCGCTTCGAGTACGCACCAAAGACGGAGACACCCCAAGTCTGGTCGTTGTTGACCCAGCTGTACAATCCGGACAATTCAGGCGTGATGCTGTCGCCCTGGCTCACGCTGGTGTCCGACTGTGCCTTCACGCCGAAGGTGCCCTGCGTGCTACCCGCTTCGAGCGGCTTGAGAGTCTGGATATTGATCGTCGCGCCGATGCCGCCCGACGGCAGCGTGGCGCTTCCCGTCTTGATGACTTCGAGGCTCGAGATACCCTCCGAGGCGACGTCCGCGAAGTTGAAGCTGCGGCCCTGGGCGCCGACATATCCGTCTTTCGCACCGACCAGGGTCACGGTGGCAGTCGGGATCGTGCGCCCGTTCAGCGTCACCAGGTTGTAACCCGGCCCGAAGCCGCGGACCGTCACCTGCGCACCTTCACCGTTCTGCCGGTCGATCGAAACGCCGGTAATACGCTGCATCGACTCGGCGAGGTTGGTGTCAGGGAACTTGCCGATGTCTTCGGCCGTGATCGCGTCGACGACACCGGTGGAGTCGCGCTTCATGTTCATGGAATTCACCAAGCTGCCGCGATAACCGCGGACGACAACTTCTTCCATTGGCTCGTCCTGCGCGATCGCCGAACCTGCCGCACTGACCAGTAATGCCGACGCGACGGCGGCAGTTACCGGATTGATTTTGAAACTAGGATTCCTGGACATGAATCTATTTCCCCCTGGCACTTGAATGAGTCTGGTATCCGCTGTGATGCGGTAAATTGCGCCTGCGCTGACACGGTCACGCAATGGGACCGCTAACAAGCCGAGTGGATACCCCCGTTCTGTGTTTCCCCCCAGGCAACGGCACTGGACCGCTCCCCGGAACCTCTGTCCTGCAGCCCCCATTCGGATTCGTTGACGCGGAAGGGACTGTAAAACGTTTAGCATGATTATCCCCTCAACCGCATTTGTCAACCATTAAATGGTAACGTTTACAAATTCGCCCCAGGGGTGCCCGTGACCTTGCCAATACCCCTGTATTCAGCGGGTTCCAGGCCTGCCGACAGGCTCGGACGCCACGATTTTCGCGGCGCGCAGCACCGCGACGCGGATTTGACCGCCTCGATGTAAAACGTTTAGCATCGCTGCTGCAGTCCTGGGGGGGGTTACCGAGGTCGGCGCCGGACAGGGAACGCCGGGACGCCATCCTGCCCTCCGTGGCATGCGCAGCGGTTGCCGCCCATGCCAGCGCTCCGCAAAAGAGACTATAGCCTCGGAGCCGGCTGGGGACGGCAGGGGGACGTTCATGCGACTACACGCCATCGACCTCGCCATTATCGGCGCCTACCTGCTGTCGACGGTATTCATCGGCCTGTATCTCAAACGGCGTGCCGGCGCGAATCTCAGGGCCTACTACCAGGGCGGTCGCAAGCTCCCGTGGTACATGCTCGCCCTGTCCAATGCCTCCGGGATGTTCGACATATCCGGCACGATGTGGCTGGTGACGCTCTGTTTCGTCTACGGGCTGAAGAGCATCTGGATCCCCTGGTTGTGGCCGGTGTTCAACCAGGTGTTCCTCGCCGTGTATCTCTCGACCTGGCTCAGGCGCTCGAACGTCCTCACGGGCGCCGAATGGATCCGCACGCGCTTCGGCGACGACCGCGGCGGCCGCCTCGCGCACATGGTCGTCGTGCTGTTCGCGGTCATCAGCGTGCTCGGCTTCCTCGCCTACGGCTTCATCGGCGTCGGCAAGTTCATGGAGATCTTCATCCCGTGGGAAACGGTATCGCCCTGGATCCCGTTCGATGTGCCGGCCGCATACGTGCCGCACGTGTACGGCATCTTCTTTACGAGCATCGCGACGTTCTACGTGATGCTCGGCGGGATGATGAGCATCGTCTGGGCAGACGTACTGCAGTTCACGATCATGGCGGTCGCGGCGGTCGTCATCGCGATTATCGCGATGGCCAACGTGTCTCCGGAAGCGCTGCAGGCGGCGACACCCGCCGGCTGGGCGAATCCGTTCTTCGGCTGGACACTGGACCTCGACTGGCGCGGCATCATCGACGACGTCAACACCAAGATCGCCTCGGACGGCTATTCGTTGTTCGGCATCTTCTTCATGATGATGCTGTTCAAGGGCATCCTGCTCAGCGCTGCGGGGCCGGCTCCCAACTACGACATGCAGAAGATCCTCGCGACCCGCTCGCCGCGCGAGGCGGCGATGATGAGCGGCTTCGTATCGATCGCGCTCAACCCCATCCGTTACCTGATGATCGCCGGCTTCGCGGTGCTTGCGATCGTCTACTACCAGAAGCTCGACCTGATGGTCGGCGGCAGGCTCGATTTCGAGAACATACTGCCGTCGGCGATGCTGCAGTTCGCGCCGGTCGGGATACTGGGCCTGCTGCTCGCCGGCCTGCTGGCCGCTTTCATGTCCACGTTCGCCTCGACGGTGAACGCGGCGCCGGCCTACCTGATCAACGACATCTACAAGCGCTACATCAATCCGGCAGCGAGCAACCGGCGCCTGGTCCGCGCGAGTTACCTCGTATCGGTCCTCGTCGTCGCGATCAGCACGATCATCGGTCTGTACGTCGAGAGCATCAACAGCATACTGCAATGGATCGTGTCGGGTCTCTGGGGCGGCTACGTCGTATCCAACGTGCTCAAGTGGTACTGGTGGCGGCTCAACGGCTCGGGCTACTTCTGGGGCATGTTGGCGGGCATCATCGGCGCGCTGTCCTTCCCGACGCTGTTCGCGAACACCTTCCCGGGCGTATCGGGCGACATACTGCCCCTGTACCTGTTCCCGTTGCTGCTCGTCATCTCCGGCGCGGCCTGCATCGTCGGCAGCCTGCTCACGAAGCCGGAGGACGACGCGCTGCTGACGCGTTTCTACCGACAGGTGCGCCCGTGGGGATTGTGGGGCCCCGTGTACCGCAAGGTGATCGCCGCGGATCCGGACTTCGAACGCAACAGGAATTTCCCGCGTGACATGTTCAACGTCGCAGTGGGCATCGTCGCCCAGACCTGCCTGGTCGCCGCGCCCATCTTCCTCGTCATCCGGGACGGGACGTCATTCGGCACGACGATCCTGGTCTTCGCCGTGTGTGCCGTGATCATGAAGAAGACCTGGTTCGATCGGCTCGAAGACGGGCTCGTCGACGACGGAGACGACTGATATGGACGCCCCGCGTCACACCTCTGCCGACACCCGCCTGCTGGGCCATTTCGACGACAAACGCCGCGAATACGTCATCACGGATCCCCGCACGCCGTTTCCGTGGATCAACTACCTCGGTTGCGAGGATTTTTTCTCCCTGATATCGAATACGGCGGGGGGTTACAGCTTCTACCGCGATGCGAAACTGCGGCGCCTGACGCGCTATCGCTACAACAACGTGCCGGCCGACGACGGCGGCCGTTACTTCTACATCCGCGAAGGCGACAGCATCTGGGCGCCGGGCTGGAAGCCCTGCCGCACCGCGCTAGACGACTACGAGTGCCGGCACGGCCTCGGCTACACGCAGATCCGCGGACAGAAAGACGGCCTGCGCGCCAGCGTGCTGTTCGTCGTGCCGCTGGGCGCCAACGTCGAGCTGCACCGGGTACGGATCGAGAACCTGTCGACTCGGGAACGCCGCATCCGGCTGTTCTCGCTCATCGAGTGGTGCCTCTGGAACGCGTCCGACGACTCGACCAATTTCCAGCGTAATTTCTCGACCGGCGAAGTCGAGGTCGAGGGGTCCGTCGTCTATCACAAGACCGAGTTCCGCGAGCGCCGCGACCACTATGCCTGGTACAGCGTTAATGACGACGTCCGCGGCTTCGACACGGATCGCGACAAGTTTCTCGGCCCGTACAACGGATTCGATCGGCCCGCCGTCGTCGTCGACGGCGAGCCCCGCAACTCGGTCGCCCACGGCTGGTCGCCGATCGCGTCGCATTGCATAGACGTCGCGCTGGGCCCGGGCGAATCGAAGGAGTTCGTGTTCCAGCTCGGCTACGCGGTCCTGCCCGAGAAACACAAGTGGTCGGCGCCCGGCGTCATCAACAAGGCGCCGGCGAAAGAGCTGATCGCCCGTTACGCTGACGGCGCCGCGGTCGAGGCCGCCGTCGAGGCCCTGCGCGGGCACTGGGACGAGTTGCTGTCGCGATTCGCCGTGCGCTCGGCGGATCACCGCCTCGACCGCATGGTGAACATCTGGAATCCGTACCAGTGCATGGTGACGTTCAACCTGTCACGCAGCGCCTCGTATTTCGAGGCCGGCATCGGCCGCGGCATGGGTTTCCGGGATTCGAACCAGGACCTGCTGGGCTCGGTCCATCTCGCGCCGGCGCGGGCACGCCAGCGCATCCTCGATCTTGCGGCCACCCAGTTCGAGGACGGCTCCGTCTTCCATCAGTACCAGCCGCTGACCAAGCGCGGCAATGCCAAAATCGGCGGCAATTTCAACGACGACCCATTGTGGATGATCCTGTCCACGATCGCCTACATCAAGGAGACCGGCGACTTCACGATACTCGACGAGCCGGTGCCGTTCGAGAACGACATCTCGCGCTCCGCCAGCCTGCTCGCGCACTTGCAGGCGTCGATCGAACACGTCGTGAACAACCTCGGCCCGCACGATTTGCCGCTGATCGGCCGGGCGGACTGGAACGACTGCCTGAACCTGAATTGCTTCTCGATAAATCCGGACGAGTCGTTCCAGACCACGGGCAACCCGGATGGCAGGGTCGCGGAATCGGTCCTGATCGCGATGATGTTCGTGGTCTACGGGCGCGAGTTCATCCGCCTGTGCCGTCGGGTCGATCGGCACGAAATGGCCGGCCACGCGCAGACGCACGTCGACCGGATGATCGCAGCGATCGAGACGCATTGCTGGGACGGCAACTGGTATCTGCGCGCGTACGATGCGGACGGCAACAGGGTCGGGACGCACCGGAGCGAGGAAGGCCGGATCTTCATCGAACCGCAGGGCTTCGCGGCGATGGCCGGGATCGGTCTCGAGGACGGCCGTGCGGAGCGGGCACTCGACTCCGTCGCGGAGCTGCTCGCCTGCGATTACGGCATCGTGCTGAATTACCCGGCCTACACCAGCTACCATCTCGAGTACGGCGAAATCTCGAGTTATCCGCCCGGCTACAAGGAGAACGGCGGCATCTTCTGCCACAACAACCCATGGATCATGATCGGCGAGGCGATCGTCGGGCGCGGCGATCGTGCGTTCGACTACTACCGTCGACTCGCGCCGGCCTGGCAGGAGAATCTCGATCTGCGCAAGCTCGAGCCCTACGCCTATGCCCAGATGGTCGCGGGCAAAGAAGCCGTGACGCCCGGCGAGGCGAAGAATTCCTGGCTGACCGGCACGGCCGCGTGGAACTACCACGCGATCACCGAGTTCATCCTCGGCATCAGGCCCGACTACGACGGCCTCGTCATCGACCCGTGCATCCCGAGCGACTGGGACGGCTACGACGTGACGCGCCGCTTTCGCGGCGCGACGTTCGAGATCCATATTCGAAATCCCCACGGCGTCTGCAAGGGCGTGGCGAGCATCAGCGTCGACGGCGCCGCCATCGCGGGCAATCGCGTGCCCCTGCCCGAGCCCGGCAGCGCATGCCGCGTCGACGTCGTGCTGGGACCGGCCGCGGAGGCGCGAACGGCGTGACCCCGGGTCCGGACGCCGCTATTCCCGCGCGCCGCGCCCGGCTGCAACGGGACTACGAGGCCCTGCTGGCAAGGCCCAATGCCCCCGCCGGGGGCGGCAACGGCATCTTCGAACGCTGGCAATATCCGATTCTGACGCGCGACCACGTACCGCCGG
>Ga0210095_1000218_pt1 | contig 16828 bp, 17 predicted proteins | sample China_Galinas_PW_FD_184861 | JGI IMG/M metagenome (GOLD analysis project Ga0210095, IMG submission 184861) | Wetland microbial communities from San Francisco Bay, California, USA, that impact long-term carbon sequestration - China_Galinas_PWA_D1... | ecosystem: Environmental > Aquatic > Marine >...
GAAGCGGAGCACGACGGCGCCGCCCGGGCTCTGGAGACGCTACGCCGCCTCAGCGACGGCTACCAGCCGCCGGCTAACGCCTGCACCACCTTCCGCGGCCTCTACCACGGCCTCGCCGAGCTGGAGTCGGACACCCACCGCCACATCCACCTGGAGAACAACGTCCTCTTCCCGCGCACCGCGGAGCTGGAGGCGCGGCTGCGCTGAGCGTGGTCTAGCCGTCTCCCCCGGAGCCGTCCAGCAGGTCCTCGATCCAGCTCCGCCCGGCCAGGGCGTGGGGGAAGCCGAGGGTGGGGATGGCGAGGGTGGCGACGTGGAGCAGGGCTTCGGGCTCGATGCCCTCGTGCAGGGCGCGGCGCACGTGGGAGTGGACGCCGCCCTCGGAGCGCGACGCCAGGGCAAAGGCGAGCTTGACCAGGCGGCGGGTGCGCTCGTCCAGCGGACCGGCCTCGGAGCACGCCTTGCCGAGGCGGCGGTAGGCCTCCCACACCTCGGGGTTTCGGCGCGCGAAAGAGGTGGGAAGCGCGGGTAGCTCGTCGGGGAGTTTCTTGTCAGGCATGGAGCGACTATAACGCCCGGCTCTCCCTGACGCCCGGCTCGACGCCCGGCTTGACGCCCGGCTCTGCTTGCTCCAGCGCAAGGAGGCGGGGTGTGCCATGCGCTAGGGTGGGAGAGTAGAGCCGCGGCCCACCCTGAGAGGGGTCGCCGCCGTCGTTCGCCAGGCGTTACATTGGCTCGATGGGGCGGCGGGAGAGGCGAGGAAAGAAGTCACGCACACCCGAGACCGAGGAGAGACCACGTCATGATCCAGCTCCAGGACCTGAAAACCAACCCCGCCCTGCTCAAGCTCGACCTCTACTGCAAGGGCATGCGTCTGGACGACTCCTGCTTCATCGAGCAGGACGGCGGACGCAAGATCCTGCGCACCCGCGCCGGCCTCGGCTCGGGGCTGGAGTGCGTGCTGCCCGGCGGGCTGTGGACCAACGTGCCGGTGACCGAGCATTTCGTGGAGCGTTCGCCTTACGAGCTGCACCGGGGGAGCGACGGCCGCTACGTCGTGCACCGGGACGGCGAGGCGGTGACCGCCGTGCGCCTGTCGCCGCGCCCCACCTGGTACGACGAGGAGACCTCCACGGGTAAGCAGATGACCCGCGTCGGTACGCTGCAGGGCACCTACCTGGGGGTCTACCCGGCCAAGGTCTGCGAGTACTGGACCGACAAGCCGAAAACCAACTGCAAGTTCTGCTCCGTGGGTCTCAACCTGGGGGTGGACGACGCCGACGACAAGAGCGTCGGCGAGGTCATGGAGGTGGTGCGGGCGGCGCGGCGCCAGTCCGGCATCACCTACGTCGACTTCAACACCGGCCACTACGAGGGGGACACCTACCTCGACATCCTGGAGCCCTACGTCCGCCGCATCAAGGAGGAGGTCGGGATTCTGGTCGGGGTGCAGACGCCGCCGCACCGCGACCTCAAGCGTTACGACCACCTGCGCGAGATCGGCGTCAACCGCGTCTCCTTCTGCTTCGAGATCTTCGACCCCCAGCTCTTCGAGGAGATCTGCCCCGGCAAGCACGCCGAGTACGGCCTCGACCACTACCTGGAGGCGGTGCGCTACTGCGCCGAGCTGGGCAAGAAAGGGCCGAAGGACGAGCCCTGGGTGTCCAACGGCGAGATCATCGCCGGCCTCGAGCCGCCGGAGTCTTCCATCGCCGCCATCGACTGGATCACCTCGGTGGGGGCCATCCCCACGGTGTGCGTCTTCCGCCCCCTGAAGGGCACCGACCTGGCGGACGCGAACCCGCCCGAGACGGAGGACGTGGTCCCCGTCTTCCGCCGTCTCTACGAGGCCAGCATGGAGGCCGGGCTGCCCATCGGTTGCGCCCCCAACGTCAAGGTCTCCCTGGTCATGCTGCCGGAGGAGGGGCGCTACCTGTCCAGCCGTCGCTACCTGTGGCAGAACCTGAAGCTCAAGGCCATGTCCGCCGTCGTGCGCCGCCGCCTGGAGCGCAAGATGGCGACTGCACAGCGCCGTGCCGGCTTGGAGCAGCAGGCGGCGGCCTGAGCCGTCCCCCTATACTGGTGGGGTGTCCTCCAATCCAACGTTGAGCCGCGACCGCGCCCGCCGCTTCTACGACCGCCTCGGCGCCGGGCAGGACAGCCAGACCTGGTACGAGGCGCCGGCCCTGGCGCGACTGGTCGAGCAGGCGGACCTCGCCGCCGCCTCGGCGGTGGTGGAGATCGGCTGCGGCACCGGGCGCTTCGCCGCCGAGCTGCTCGACGCACCGCTGACCGCGGGCGACCCGCCGTCCGGCGCCACCTACCGCGGCTTCGACCTCAGCCCGACCATGGTGGATCTGGCGCGCCGCCGCCTGGCCTCCTTCGGCGAACGGGCGCGGGCCGAGACGACGAGCGGCGAGCCGCCCCTGCCGCTGGCCGACGGCTGCTGCGACCGCGTGCTGTCGACCTACGTCTTCGACCTGCTGCCGGAGGACGAGATCGCCGCCTGGGCGGCGGAGGCGCGGCGTCTGCTGCGCCCCGGCGGCCGGCTCTGCCTGGCCGGCATCGCACCGGGGACGGGCCTCGGCTCGAAGCTGGTCATGGGGCTGTGGTCCGGCGTGCACCGCCTGGCGCCGGTCGTCGTCGGCGGCTGCCGTCCGCTTCACGTCGCGCCGCTGCTCGGCGACGGCTGGCAGGTGCTGCACCGTTCCACCGTCGTCGCCTGGGGCATCGCTTCGGAAGTGCTAGTGGCGCAGCCGGCGGGTTAGGATGCTCCCGTGAACCGCCCTCTGCTCGTCCTGCTCGCTGCCGCCCTGGTGGGGTTGTTCGTGCTCTTCGCCGCCCTTCCTGCCGCCGCCCAGGCTCCCCCGACCGCTGGCGTGACGCCCCGGGACGAGCCGCGGGAGACCACCTTCGCCCGCCTGGCGGACGCCTTTCTGGCGCACATGAGCGCTGAGGAGTACCAGGCCGCCGCCGATCTGCTCCACTACCCGGCGTCGTTCACGCCGCAGGAGCGGCGGTCGGACGCCTCGGCGGTGGCGGCGAGCCTGCGCATCCTCGGCGAGGAGCTGGGCAGCCCGGCCGACGCGGCGCCCTTTAGCGGCGTGCGGCTGAGCCTCAACGTCGGCGCCTACGGCGGCAACAACGAGTACTGGGCGGCGCATCCGGACGGCGTGTCGGTGGACTACTCGGCCAACTTCACCGAGGCCGGCCCCGGGTGGGTGCTCTTCCTTTTCGTCGACGTCTCCGGTGAGTGGGAGATCGGCCAGATTGCCTACGGCCTGCCCAGCGCCCGCCCCGACGCCCGGCCGCGCCTGCTGAAGGTCTTCGCCCGCTTGCAGGCCAAGGCGCAAGAGATCGCCGTGCCACCGCCCGCGGCCCCATGACCCCCGGCCGCGACACGCCATGGACCTCGTCTTCCACCCGCTGACCGCCGAGCGCTGGGCCGACCTGGAGGCGCTCTTCGGTCCGCGCGGCGCCTATTCCGGTTGTTGGTGCATGTGGTGGCGGCCGTCGGACGCGAGGTGACGGGCATGCGGCGTCCGGGTGCGTCCCCCGGCGGCGGTGCAGCGGTGGCCGCGAAGCTATTCGCCGCTGTGCCGCTCCTGGCGTGGCTGCTCGTCGCACCGTCGCCGGCCCTGGCCGCCGGGGACGCGGTCTTCTCCGACCCGCGGCCGGTCCGCGTGCTCGGTTACGACGGCGACGTGATGGAGCCCTTCGTCAGCCGCGATGGCCGCTACCTGCTGTTCAACGACTCCAACGCCCCCGGCCGCGACACGCAGCTCCACTGGGCGGAGCGCGTCGACGACCTGACCTTCGAGCACCGCGGTCTGCTCGCCGGCGCCAATTCGCCGGCCCTCGACGCGGTGGCCAGCCTGGACCGCGGCGGCCGGCTGGTGTTCGTGTCGACGCGCAGCTATCCGATCACCCTCTCGACCCTCTACGAAGGCCGCTTCTCTGCCGGGCAAGTCACCGGGGTGCGGCTCCTCGATGGCGTGTCGCGCCACACGCCCGGCTGGGTGAGCTTCGACGCCGAGCTGTCGGCGGACGGCGAAACGCTCTACTTCGTCGACGGCCGCTTCGGTCCGCACCCGGTCCCCGAGGAGGCCGACCTGGTGATGGCCAGCAAGCAGGGGGACGGCTTCGTACGCCGCGCCGACTCCGCCGCCCTCCTCGCCCGCGTCAACACCGCGGCCCTGGAGTACGCACCGGCGATCACGGACGACGGTCTGGAGCTGTTCTTCACCCGCCTCGACGGCACCTCGCCGCGGATCTTCCGCGCCACCCGGACGCGCCGCGACCAGCCCTTCGCCACGCCCGAGCCGGTCACCGCCGCCAGCGGTTTCGTCGAGGCGCCGGCGCTGACGCCGGACGGACGCCTCCTCTACTACCACCGCCGGGACGGCGACCGCTTCGTGCTCTATCGCCTGGTCCGCCGCGCGCCGCGGCTTTCCCTTGCAGCCCCGCCCGGCCTGCGGCTCGAGCGCAGGCCGTGAGCGCAGCCGTCAGTTGCTGGCGTTGAAGTCCTTGCCCTCCTGCAACAGCTCGATGGCCGTGCCGAGATTGGCCTTGTTGCGGTCGTCCGGCGCCTGCTCCTGCGCCTTGCGGGCGTGGACCAGGGCCGTCTCGAAGTCGCCCTCCGCCGAGTAGGCGCGGGCCAGGCCGACGTGCACCGGCCAGACGTCGCCGTTGATCTCGCCGTTGAGCTTGAAGACGTGCACCGCGTCCGCCGTCCGCCCCTGGGTTTGCAGCAGGCGGCCGTAGCCGTGGATCTGGGTCACGGTGGCGGTGGGGTGGCGGATCGCCTGCTCCATCACCGCGTTCGCCTCGTCGCCGCGGCCGAGGGCGGCCAGCACCTGGCTCTTGGTGGACAGGGTGGTGAAGTTCTCGTTGCCGATGAACGGCGCGCTGATCGCCGCTTCCGCCCAGCCCAGCGCCTCCTCCAGGTGGATCTGATTCTGCGCCGCGAACTGCGCCGCCGCCACCCAGTTGGTCCACGTGAAGCCGGGGCTGTCTTTGAGCTCGCGGCGGATCTGCTCGACGTAGAGCTCGTTGACGTTCGGCACCTCGATGGTGAACGGCACCCTCAGCTCCTCCCACCACAGCGCCACCGTAGCCTGCGTCGGCTGACGGTCGACGAAGTCGTAGGTCAGCCACTCGCGGAAGGGCGCCGCCTCCGGCTTCACCTGCACGCGCAGCGCGTCCTGCTCCGGGTCGTAGAAGAAGCTGCCCCAGGAGGTGGAGTCATTGGAGAAGATGATCGTCCACTCTTCCGGGTCGGCGATCATGTGCAGGCCGTAGCTGCCGGCGGCCAGCGGCTGGCCTTCGACGAGCACGTCGTGGGAGACGGTGAACACCGTGTTCTCGTTGGCGCCGGCGCGCCACGGCGATTCCTTCGCCGTGCCGAAGCCCAGGTTGGTCATGCCGTAGGGCACGAGCTGGCCCCAGATCTTGCCGCGCCGGTTCTGCCCCTGGGGGCTGTGGACGTCCGGGCTGGAGTAGTCGATACGCACCTCCACCAGTCCGATGTTCTGGATCACCGACGCCTTCTGGTTGGCGCCGCTGGGCGGCAGGGTGAGGCCCTGGGCGCGGGCGGGGGTGGGGGCGAGAAGCAAGGCGATGCCGGCCAGGGCGACGACGGTGGGTGCCGCGACGGCGGCCATGGCGTGAAGAATCCGACGCATGGGGAGATCTCCCATAGGGGTTCGAGATGTGAGGTCCGCTAGATACGAGCTTGCACCGGCGGATACGCTGGAAGGGCCGGCCAGGTTGCCCTCCAGGCCTTTCACTCCTCTGTCGTCTGCGGGAAGTACGCTTCCCAGCCGCGGAAGCGCATCTTGCAGGTGGCGTTGGGGCTCTCCGGCGTCGGGCGGGCCAGCAGATCGGCGAGGCTCCAGCGGGCGAGCGCCGAGACGGTGGCCCGGTGCACCTCCGACATGGCCTGGTGGAAAGCGCAGACGGCGACGCCGGGAACCTCCAGGGAGCGGCAGTAGTTGCCCACCAGCACCCCTTCGCAGGCCTCCACCACGTCCTGCAAGCTGATCTCCTCCGGCGGCCGGGCCAGCAGCACGCCCCCTTTGGCGCCGCGGAAGGAGCGCAGCAACCGCGCCTTGACCAGCAGGCCGAGGACCTTGGCGAGATAGGAGCGCGAGCAGTCGAGGCGCTCGCCGAGCTGGCGCGGCGAAAGCGGCTCGTTACCGCCCTCCAGGCCGAGCAGCAGCATGGCGCGGATGGCGAGCTCGGAAGTCTGGGTGATCATGGTGGGGCCTCCCGGCGTTGTGAGTCGGCGACGTGGTTTTCGGTTAACTCATACCTGTAAAGTCTGATTTGTGTCAAGGGGGCGCTGCTCGCCCGACCGGACGCTCAATCCCTCGACTCCAGGAAGCGCTTGAGTCCACCGGGTCGCGTCGCGATGGGCTCTAACTCGCCCCGCCGCTCCGCTGGTGGGCTTAGGACACGGCTCTCCCGCGGCTTCTGCGGCTGGCCCGGTTCGCGCAGCGCCCGATCCAGCGGCCGGATCTCCGCCACTTCCTCGCCGCGATAGGTCACCACCACCGGCTCGCCGCGCCGGACCCATCGCAGCATCTCGCTGAACCGGGCCTTGGCCTCGGAGGTGGAGTAGGTTCTAGTCATGGAACGTCTCCGTGGAAAGAGAGGACTGGTCGGTCTCAGCAGCAGACCCTTCAAGTCCATCTAGTTTGTCACCTGCTGCGATTTTTCCCACCCCGTAGGGTGGGGCGGGGACCCCTGCTCGCGGGCGTGTTCTCGCGCCGCCGTTGCGCGCACAATCTAATTCAGATAAAACAGGGGTGAGTTGGGGCGATTGGCCCTCACCACCGCCGCCGAGCCCCTTCGAGGAGATCACCATGCGCGCCGATGTCGTACCCCTGCCTGCCCGCCTGATCGACTTCCGTGCCGCCGTCAAGAGCCGCCTGGCTGCCGTCGCCGCCTGGCTCGCCGGCCGCACCGGGCGCAAGTGGCACCGTTCGTTCCGGTTGCGCATCGCGGTGCAGACGGCGTTCGCCGTCACCTGCGTGCTGCTCGGCGTGCAGTTCTCGCGCTTTGTCGCAGCCGCCCGCGCCGGTGCCGTACCGTTGCCGACGCGGCCACCGGGGGTGGAGGGGTTCCTGCCCATCGGCGGGCTGCTCGGGGTCTTCGACTGGATCTACCAGGGTTCGGTGAACGTGGTCCACCCGGCGGCGACGGTGCTCTTCCTGATCTTCGTGGCCATGGCGCTGTTGCTCCGCAAGAGCTTCTGCTCCTGGGTGTGCCCGGCGGGCTTCATCTCGGACCTGCTGGGTCGTCTCGGCGGCCGTCTCTTCCGCCGCCGTCTTCCGGCCTCGGGGCTGCGCCTGCCGCGCTGGCTGGATGTGCCGCTACGCGGCGTCAAGTACTTCCTCCTCGCCTTCTTCGTGTGGGCCATCTCGCAGATGACTCCGGCGGCGGTGCGCGGCTTCATCGAGTCGCCCTACTACCGGCTGTCGGACGTCAAGATGGGGATGTTCTTCGCCCACCTCACCACCTTCGGAGCCGGCGTGCTGGTCTTCGTGGTGCTGGCCTCGGTGCTGGTCAAGGGCTTCTGGTGCCGTTATCTCTGCCCCTACGGCGCCGTCCTCGGTCTCTTCTCCTGGATGTCGCCGGTGGCCGTGCGCCGCGACCCGGTGAGCTGCATCGACTGCGGCTTGTGCGAGAAGGCGTGCGCGTCGCGGCTGCCGGTGGCCCGCAAGACAGTGGTGCGCAGCCCGGAGTGCACGGGTTGCCTGGACTGCGTGGCGGCTTGTCCGGTGCACGATGCCCTGGGAATGGGCGTTGGCGTCGGCGTCGGCCGCGCCTCGGTGCGCCGGCGCCTGTCCGTGCCGGCCTACGCCGCCGCCATCCTCGCCCTCTTCCTCGCCGGCTACGTCGGCGCCCGCGCCGCCGGCGTGTGGCACAACGGCATCGGCGAGCTGGAGTACGTACAGCGCCTGAGCAGCGAGGCCGTCGAGCTCTACGCTCACCCGGGGCTGTAGGGGCTACGGGCGAGGCCAGGGCGCCTGCGCGGCGGGCGGTTGGCTGCTAGCCGCCAGCATCGACCCTTTCGAGCTCTGCAATGCAGTCTCCGAGATGGACCACCACCGTGTCGCCCGAGTACTCCGGGTCGATCGAGTGATGAAGGTCTTTCAGGCTGCGGATTGCCGCGGATAGTTGGAGCCCTGGCAGTCTGTGTTCGACGGCGCGCAGTTGAGCGAGGAGGTCTGTCAAGAACCGGTGCCGGTCGAGATCTCTGTGACAGTCGCTCGTCTCATCGGCGACCAGGTCGACGAGCAGCCCAAGCATTCCTTCGGTATCGGAGAAGTCGATGAAGGTCACGGGCAATTCTCTCTAGGCCGCCTATCAGACTTCAAGGTCGGCGTCCGCTGCAACGAGGGGTTAGGCGACAGCCCATAAATAGAGCAGCCAAGAGCACCCCGTGGCGAGCGCCAGCATGCCCAACAAGAAGACGGTGAGCAGTGGAGCAGTCTCAGCGTCTCGTACAGCCCGGTCGTCAGGCCGATAGGTGCGGAGGAAGAGCCCGTAGGCGAGTGCCGCCAAGACAACGCCAGCGAGAACATCCAGGATGTAGTGCTGTTTCGTGAAAAGCGTAGAGAGTCCGACCAAGAAGGCGGCGAGGAGAGCGAACCGCCCCACACCGCGATGAAGTCGGCCGCAGGTGAGTGCTGAGACGAAGGAGTGCGCGACATGGAGAGAGGGAAAACAGTTGTATGGAGTGTCGGCAGAGTAGAGGAGGCTCAGACCCCAAGCGCCGAAGCTGTGCGCTCCGGAAATGAGAGGACGCGGTGCGATGGTCGGATAGAAGACGAAGAAACCATAGGCGGTTAGCCAGACCGCCAGGTACGCTCGTACGGTTCGGCGCACGTGTTCCAGATCGCGAATGAGAAGAACGGGGAGCAGAATCAAGAACAGATAGAGCGCGCCGTAGACGATCGACCACGTTGGCTGGAGAGGGAACCAACGATCGGCGAAGGTATCCAGCGCGTGTGCGCTGCCCTGCGGCCGCAGCTCGGGAATGAAGATGTAGAGCGGAACGAGCGCCACGAACGCCACCATTGAGGCGGTGATGGGGTAGGGGCGGTTCAGTGCCGAGGCAAGGACAGCCCAAGTGGAAGGCGCCGCATCGTCGCTTTCACCACTCTGCGAGAGCGAGGGGTCTTTGGACATTGGGCCCGAGTGTCGCATGACCACGGAGTCTGTAGGGGTGGCGGCGGCGAGGGAGCACCGAGCCCAAGTCGATGAAGGTCACGGCCTACTCTCTCGAGGCCGCCCAACGCCCCGGCGCTCAGCGGCGGCCGAAGGCCGACCGCTGCAGCGGTTTGTTCGGCGGTTAATGCTGCCGTGCGGAGCCGGGTTGTGTAGTTCGGAGCAACTCTACGATCTTCGCCACCGCTGTCTGTGGCGTTCCCGAGTTGTCGATCAGCTCTCCGAGGTTCGCCAAGTTCAACGACATCTCACGCCAACACTCTTCGACTGCATGGGACGGCACAGAAGGCCACTGCCGGTGCCGCACTCGAGCGTTCAGAACTCCTAGCCCCGTCGATCGACTTCCTCCGAAGCGCTGTCCGCCACTCCCACTCAACCCATTCCGAGCCGTCCTCGGCCTCTTCTCCTGGATGTCGCCGGCCGCCGTGCGCCGCGACCCGGTGAGCTGCATCGACTGCGGGCTGTGCGAGAAGGCCTGCGCCTCGCGGCTGCCGGTGGGCCGCAAGATGGTGGTGCGCAGCCCGGAGTGCACGGGTTGCCTGGACTGCGTGGCCGCCTGCCCGGTGCACGATGCCCTGGGCATGGGGGTCGGCGTCGGCGTCGGCCGCGCCTCGGTGCGCCGGCGCCTGTCCGTGCCGGCCTACGCCGCCGCCATCCTCGCCCTCTTCCTTGCCGGCTACGTCGGCGCCCGCGCCGCTGGCGTCTGGCACAACGGCATCGGCGAGCAGGAGTACGTGCAGCGCCTGAGCAGCGAGGCCGTCGAGCTTTACGCTCATCCGGGGCTGTAGGGGCTACGGCGACGGAGGATAATGGGGGCCGAGGCCTCACGATGCTCGATACGACCGCCGCCGCAAGCGAAGGCCTGCTGCCGATCCTCCGCCGGCACGGTGTGGAACGGGCTGGCATCTTCGGGTCGCGGGCGCGGGAGAGGCAACCGAGACTAGCGATCTTGATCTCCTGATGGAGCTGGAAAAGGGTCGTTCCCTCTTCGATCTCGCCGGCCTGCGGCAGGAATGGGAAGATCGTCTCGGGTTCAACGTGGACGTGGTTACTTACCGGTCGCTGCACCGCCTGATACGCGATCAGATCCTCGCTGAAGAGGTGCGCCTGCTGTGAAGAGGCCCCCGGCTGTACTCCTGCGTCACATCTTCGAGCTCATCTAGACGTAAGCGGCCGGCGTCGAGGTAGATCTGACTTGGGACACCGAACGTCCTCCGATCAGCCGTGGCCGAAGGCCGTCCGCCGCATCGGCTTGTTAGACGTCGCCGTCCCTCTTTAGTCGTCTTGTCGGATCTCCAAACAATACGAGAGAGGCCCACGAGAAGTCCGCTGGGTACAGAGTCCGTTGAGCTGTCTTTGCGATTCTCAGCGCTTCTCCGAGTGTGGCTCCAGAGGCGAGTTTGTCGTAGAACCGGACGGCAATCGCATTCGCCGCCCTATCTGTTACCGGCCCGACAAAACCCACAACACCGCTGGCACCGCTCTGGAAATAGCCTTTCGAAGCTTCGTTGAGGGCTCGACCTGAACTGCATGCACTGAGCACAACGACTGAAGCGCGCGGCATAATTTGTGTGAGTTCATCAAATGAAGCGAACCCATCAGACAACATGAGGCCGGCGCGGCCGTCGACGTCCGCAAGGCCGTGGCCAACGAAGTGCAATAGCTGAAACTCTTGGTGCCCAACGACCCTGATGAGTTCGTCGCGAGTCGCCGACCTTCCGGATAGACGGGTGACTCGCAGTCCCCACTTCGACAGCACAGCGGCGAGAGTGTCTAGCTCTCTGGATGCTTCGGGAAGAGGCGGAATGTCAGCGTTGTCCACTGACCCGATGAGCAGAATCGAGGGTTCTGGTGTCAGCGGATGTACCAAGCCTGTTTCGGACACTTGAATTCGCCCGACAAAACACGTGTCGCCCAAGAAATCGTTCGATACGTCATCGAAGGCAAGCTCGAAAGGTAAAACGTGGATGTTTGATGCGATTCGGATGTACGAATCACGGTGATCGCGGAGCGTGCGCGCGATTGGCTCCGGAATCAGTCGGTAGAGTCTGCGTCCTATCGCTTTGAGAAGCCTCTCGCTTTCCTCGGGGTAGGTGCTGAAGAGAGCAGTGGAAGCTAGCTGCTGGCACCCTTCAACAAGTTGGTCGAATTCGTCACGGCTGAGCGTCGTCCGGTGACGCTGCATAGTCGGGCCGGCGCCGTCAAACTCGGCCATGAACGTGATCAGTACGTCATCCCCGGCAGGATCGAGGAGTATCGATAGACGGATGACCGGGTCGGGTTCTGGTACAGCCGGTTTAGAAGTCACCCGCTGAACCGGTTGAAAGAATCGATCAAGAGCCAGAGTTTGATTCGCGACACGTTTTATGATCGCTTCGCCGTCCCACACCATAAATCTACATGAGTACTTGGATTTGTCGGAGTTGGCGCGCTCCACGATTCGGCGTGCAGTCGGGGCTAGGCGAGAGGAGGTGGCGACAAGGAAGAAGTCGGGAGGGGAGGGCACGAGATCTGCTGGCAGCGCCAGCGTGTCGTTTAGGATCTCCAGCATGTCTTTGCGGCCGATTGAGCGCGTGTAGCGCTTGCACTGAACGACCCAGCTAGTTGTAAGAGTGTCCCCGGTCGGGAGGTGCTGAGGCCACTCGGCGCGAATGTCGATTCCTTCGTCTCCCGACCCACCCAGCACGACGACGTTCTGGAATCCGCTCAGCTCCATAAGCTCTGCTATGAGTTGCTCAAACCGGGCGGGATCGAGTGAGCGGAGGGTTTCCAGTGTCGGGGCTTTCATGCTTCTGCAATCCTATTCTGTGTCGCGGGGCTCGTCAGGAATCCGAGTGTAAGGCTGCCGCCGTGTAGAGGTCGAGTCCGCCGAGGTGGAAGAGGATGGCGTTGCGGAAGCGAGGGCGACTGCGGACACTCCGTGCAGAGCGCTTGAGGCCCTGGATGAGGGTGTTGAGCCCTTCGAGGCGGGCGTTGGTGACGGCTGCGGGGATGGCGTTGAGGATGCCTTCCAGCTGGCGCTTAATCATGCGGGCGACGCGCTTCATCGATACGAGGCGGGAGCGGATCGCCCAGGAGTACTAGGCCTCAAAGATCCGCCGGGCGGCCTCGCGGTCCGGCTGCTCCCACATCTCTATGGCCAGTTCCTTGAGCATCCGGGCGCGCGAGGTCTTCAGCGCTTTGCGGACGAGTTGGTCGAAACGCGCGGGCCGCTGTCGTTTCTAGTCCCCCACCGTAAGCTAGCCGTGGCTCGCCATCCCCTTCAAGGTGGCCTGTTCTCGGAAATCTAGCAGAGCCTGGAGGAGAGATCAAAGACGACACCGCCCCTGTCGTCTAACCGGCCGCGGGCTGTCCTCTAAAGGACCCGCTCCCAGCCGGCGGCATAGCCTAGACGAGATCTGAGCCCTGGCCTCGGCGCCCCCCGCCGCGCACTCACTCCCCGCAGTAGGCGTCGCAGAAGGACCAGCCGGCTTCTTCGAGACGGCGCGGCGGGTGGCGTTGGAGGAAGTCCACCACCTCGTCCACCTCGTCGCAGAGGGTGAGCAGCTCGGCGTAGGGGTGGCCGGCGGCCAGGTGGGCGACGAGGGGGAAGACGGGCTTCTCGGCGGTCCAGAAGGTGCGGTTCAAGAAGATCATCGGGCTCAGGGTGCCGTCGACGGTGGCGTAGCGGTTCTGGGTGACGTCCTGAAAGACCTCCTGGATGGTGCCGGCGTTGCCCGGCGCGAAGACGATGCCGCCGCGCCCCAGCGTGATGAGACCCTCCTCTCGCAGGCTGTTGGCGAAGTACTTGGCGACGTGGGTGGCGAAGGGGTTGGGCGGCTCGTGGCCGTAGAGCCAGGTCGGGATGCCGAGGCTGACGCCGCCCGGCCGGCCGTCGGCGAGGCCGTCCGCCGGCGCCGGCGGCATGCGGGCCATGAAGCGCCGGCGCACCCTGAAGGCGGTCGCCAGCCACTGGCGGTGCTTGTAGTCCGGCGCCACCCCCAGCTCGTCGACCGCCCGGTCGACCTCCGTCGCGTCGTCGAACACCGACAGCCAGGCCCCCAGGTTGGTGGCCTCCATGGCGCCGGGGCCGCCGCCGCTGATCAGCAGCCAGCCGTCGCGGGCGAGGCGCCAGGCCAGGTGGGCGACGGTCCGGTAGTCGGCGTCGCAGCGCGACAGGGAGTGGCCGCCCATCACCGCCACCACGCGGCCGGGTTCGCCGAAGCGCTCCAGCACGGCGTCCAGCTCCTCGGTGACGGCCTGGTCGTGGAGACGGCGGGCGAGGGCCTCCAGCACCTCTCCCGGCGAGCCGCCGCCGGTGCTGCGCCAGTGCTCGTAGATGCGCGCGTCCAGGGTGCGGCAGTAGGTGCACGGGTCCGCCGGGTCGAAGCCGGCGAACAGCTCCTCCGGCGTGTACAGGCGCGGCCGGTAGGGGCGGTAGGGCAGGTGCTCGATGGCGGGGAAGATCACCGCGCCGCCGGCCACCAGGACGCCGTAGAGGGCGGAGGGCACGAGGCAGCCGAGGAACACGGCGCCGTCCACCGGCGCCGCCGCCAGGCGGTCGGCGAAGGCGCTCAGGTCGAGGTTGTCGACGACGGCGCGGCGCAGGCCGTCGGCGCCGGCGAGGGCCTCTTCGAGCAGCTCGGGGCGGTCGATCTCGCGGGTCATGGGCAGTGCCTCACGTGTCGGGTCATGGCGACGCCATTCTCTCCCTCGCGACGGGGATTGCGAAAGCGGCACCCACGGCCGCCACTGTGACATGGCCGCCACTGTGACATGGCTGTCACTTGCCGCCGCGCCGCGCGGGGTAGCATTCGCCTCGTGAAGACGCTGCTCCTCGTCGCCGTCCTCATCGTGCTGGCGGCGGTCGGGCACCGCCTCGGCCGCGCCAAGGCCCGCGCCCTCAAGGCGCAGGGCGGGCGGCTGCATTCGTTGCCGGGCCACTACGGCCTCTACGTCGCCCTGTGGTGCGCCGTGCCGGCGTTGCTGGTGCTGGTGGCCTGGGTGTCGCTGCAAGGGACGGTGGTGGACGCCCTGGTGGTGTCGTCGCTGCCCCAGGAGGTGCGCGAGCTGCCGCCGCAGCGCCTGGACCTGCTGCTCAACGACGTCCGCAACCTGGCCTCCGGCGGCATCACCTCGCGGCAAGCGGACCCCGCCGTCCTCGCCGCCGCGCAGCGCCTCTACGAGCTGCGCCAGATCGGCTTCGCCAGCCTGGCGGTGCTGGTGCTGCTCTGCGCCCTCGGCGGCCTCGCCCTCGCCTGGCGCCGCGTCGCCCCGGAGCTGCCCGCCATCCGCAAGGTGGAGTCAACGGTGAAGGGGTTTCTCCTCGCCGGCTCCCTGGTCGCCATCTTCACCACCCTGGGGATCGTCCTCTCGCTGCTCTTCGAGGCGCTGCGCTTCTTCGGCCGCGTGCCGCTGACGGACTTCCTGTTCGGTCTCAACTGGAGCCCGCAGACCGCCCTGCGCGCCGACCAGGTGGGCAGCTCCGGCTCCTTCGGCGCCGTGCCGCTGTTCACCGGCACGCTGCTGATCAGCGCCATCGCCATGCTGGTGGCGGTGCCGGTGGGCCTCTTTGCCGCCATCTACATGTCGGAGTACGCCGGCCGCCGCCAGCGCTCCGTGCTCAAGCCGCTGCTGGAGATCCTGGCCGGCATCCCGACGGTGGTCTACGGCTTCTTCGCCGCCCTCACGGTGGCGCCGGTGCTGCGCGCCTGGGGGCAGGGCCTGGGGCTGGACGTCGCCTCCGAGTCGGCGCTGGCCGCCGGCGCCGTCATGGGCATCATGATCATCCCCTTCGTCTCGTCCATCTCCGACGACGTCATCACCGCCGTGCCGCGCGGTTTGCGGGAAGCCTCCTACGGTCTCGGCGCCACGCAGTCGGAGACCATCTCGCGGGTGGTGCTGCCGGCCGCCCTGCCGGGCATCGTGGGCGGCGTGCTGCTCGCCGTGTCGCGGGCCATCGGCGAGACCATGATCGTGGTCATGGCCGCCGGTCTCTCCGCCAACCTGACCGCCAACCCGTTGCAGGCGGTGACCACGGTGACGGTGCAGATCGTCACCCTGCTGGTCGGCGACCAGGAGTTCGACAGCGCCAAGACGCTCTCCGCCTTCGCTCTCGGCCTGGTGCTCTTCGTCGTCACCCTGGTGTTCAACGTGGTGGCCCTGCACGTGGTGCGCAAGTACCGGGAGCAGTACGAATGAAGGCGATACGGATGACCCTGACATGAGCGAGCTGAGCGCCGACTCCAGACCTCCCCTGAAGCGCTCGCCGGCGCTTTCCGAGGAGCGGGTGCGCGAGCGCCTCGCCAAGCGCTACGCCCGCGAACGCCGCTTCCGCTGGTACTGCCGCGGCGCCGTGGCGGTGGCGGTGCTCTTCCTGGTGGTGCTTTTCGGCGACATCCTGCGCAAGGGCTGGGGCGCCTTCCTGGCCGCCGAGGTGCGGCTGGAGGTCCTTTTCGACCCGGCGGTGCTGGACCCCCAGGGGACGGCCAGGAACGGCCAGATCGACCCCCAGACGTTGGCCTACGCCGATTTCTCGGCGCTGTGGCGCCAACCGCTCCTGGCGCGCTTCCCGGCCGCCGGCGACGACCGCGCCGTGCGCCGCCAGCTCTTCGCCCTGATGTCCGACGGCGCCGGCTACGAGCTGCGCTCCATGGTGCTCGACGACCCCTCCCTGATCGGCAGCCGGCGCACCCTGTGGCTGCCGGCGGACGACGAGGTGAACCTGCTGCTCAAGGGGCACGTGCCGCGGCAGGTGGCCGAGGAGCAGCGCCGGTTGAGCGACCATCAGCTCGCCTGGCTCGACGACCTCGAAGCCTCCGGCGACCTGCACCTCGGTTTCAACGTCCCCTTCTTCACCAACGGCGACTCCCGGGAGCCGGAGCTGGCGGGCATCCTGGGGGCCACCCTGGGGTCGCTGTTCACCATGGTGATCACCCTGGCGCTGTGCTTCCCCCTCGGCGTCGCCACCGCCGTCTACATGGAGGAGTTCGCGCCGCGCAACCGCTGGACGGACCTCATCGAGGTCAACATCAACAACCTGGCGGCGGTGCCCTCCATCGTCTTCGGGCTGCTCGGTTTGGCGGTGTTCCTCAACTTCTTCGGCCTGCCCCGCTCGGCGCCCCTGGTCGGCGGGCTGGTGCTGTCGCTGATGACCCTGCCGACCATCATCATCTCGGGGCGGGTGGCCATCAAGACGGTGCCGCCGTCCATCCGCGAGGCGGCCTACGGGCTGGGGGCGACGCCGTTGCAGGTGATCCAGCACCACGTGCTGCCGCTGGCCATGCCCGGCATCCTCACCGGCACCATCATCGGCATGGCCCGCGCCCTCGGCGAGACGGCGCCGCTGCTGATGATCGGCATGGTGGCCTTCATCGTCGACGTCCCCGGCGGTCCCCTGGACCCGGCCACCGCGCTGCCGGTGCAGGTCTACCTGTGGGCCGACAGCCCGGAGCGCGCCTTCGTGGAGAAGACCTCCGGCGCCATCATCGTGCTGCTCGGCTTCCTCATCCTGATGAACGGTGCCGCCGTCTGGCTGCGCCGCCGCTCCGAGCACACCTGGTAGGACGCTTTCCTCAGCGGGCGGCGGCGGCGGCGAGGTCGTCGCGCAGGG
>Ga0210095_1000219_pt1 | contig 16766 bp, 12 predicted proteins | sample China_Galinas_PW_FD_184861 | JGI IMG/M metagenome (GOLD analysis project Ga0210095, IMG submission 184861) | Wetland microbial communities from San Francisco Bay, California, USA, that impact long-term carbon sequestration - China_Galinas_PWA_D1... | ecosystem: Environmental > Aquatic > Marine >...
GCCGGAGAAGTTGACGCCGGCTCCGTGGGTGAGGTGGCCGCCCGCGGCGAGCTTCATCCCGAGGATCGTGTCGCCCGGCTCGACGAGCGCCATGTACGCGGCGGCGTTCGCCTGCGAACCCGAATGGGGCTGCACGTTGGCATAGTCCGCGCCGAACAGCGTCTTGGCGCGCTCGATCGCCAGCCGCTCGACGTCGTCGACGTACTCGCAGCCGCCGTAATAGCGCCGTCCCGGGTAGCCCTCGGCATACTTGTTGGTCAGCACGCTGCCCTGGGCTGCCATGACGCGCTTGCTGGCGTAGTTCTCCGACGCGATCAGCTCGATGTGCTCTTCCTGGCGGCGCTCTTCGGAATCGATGGCGCGCTCGAGCTCGGGGTCATACTCCTCTATCGTCGTCGATGTGTCGAACATCAGCGGGGGTCTCCGTGGGGCGGGCGGAAAAAAAAAGCGATGTTACAAGAAGCTGACCGAAAATACCTTGCAGGGCCGGCCGCGGATTATCCCGTCTCGATGAATGACTGAACGACACGCGTCCAGGCGCGCGCCAGGTTGCGGCGGTTGTAACCGCCGCCACCGGTCGCGACGATGCGGCCCTCGCAGTAGCGGTCGGCGAGCCGGCACAGGGCGGCCGCGGCTTCGGCATGGGCCAGTTCGCTGTAGCACAGGTGAGTGATGGGGTCGCCCTCGAGGCTGTCGGCCCCGCACTGGAACAGGATGAACTCCGGCTTCGTGTCCTCGACATAGGCCTCGACGAGCTGCCAGACCCGCCGGAAATCGTCGTCGTCGGCGCCCGGCGCCATCGGGATATTCAGCTTGGTGCCCCGCGCCGGACCGGTACCGGTCTCCTCGGCCGCGCCGGTGCCGGGGTACAGGAAGCGCCCGTCCTCGTGCACGTCCGCGAACAGCAGGTCCGGGTCGTCCTCGAAGCCGTAGTACATGCCGTTGCCGTGGTGCGCGTCGATGTCCACGTAGGCGACGCGCCGGATGCCGTGCCGTCTGCGCAGGTATTCGGCCGCCACGCCGCAATCGTTGAACACGCAGAAGCCCGCGGCCGCGTCACGCGCGGCGTGGTGCAGGCCGGCGATCGGCACGAACGCCCGCGTAGAGGGGCCTTCGATTACGGCATCGACGGCGGCCATCGTCGTACCGACGACGTCGGAAGCGGCATCGAAGATGCCCGGCATCGCCGGCGTGTCGCCCTCGTCGAGATACCCCTTCCCCTCCGCCGACATTCTCGACACCTTGTCGACGTAATCCGCCGTGTGGAACAGGAGCAGGTCCTCGACGCTCGCATGGCGCGGTTCGGCGTATTCGATCCAGCCATCCAGCCCCGTGCGCGCCAGCTCGTCCTGGAACACGTCGTGGCGGTCGTGCCCGAACGGATGCGGCTCGCCGAAGCCGTAGCCGGCCAGCGCCTTGCCGCGATAGACGAGTACCTTGTCGCTCATCGACGCTTGTATATCACGGTTTGCACTTGCAGCGGCAAACCGGATAATGCGCGCTCCCCGGGACACCGCAGAAGCCGATGGCACAGTACATCTACACCATGAACCGGGTGGCAAAGGTCGTGCCCCCGAAGCGCTATATCATCCGCGATATTTCGCTGTCCTTCTTCCCGGGCGCGAAGATCGGCGTACTGGGCCTGAACGGTGCCGGGAAATCCACGGTACTGCGCATCATGGCCGGCATCGACAGGGAGTTCGACGGCGAGGCCCGCCCCCAGCCCGGGATCCGCGTGGGGTTCCTGCCGCAGGAGCCGGAGCTCGACCCCACCCGGGACGTGCGCGGTAACGTCGAGGAAGGCCTCGCCGACAGCCTCGCGCTGGTCACGCGCTTCAACGACATCAGCATGAAGTTCGCCGAGCCCATGAGCGAGGATGAGATGAACGCCCTGCTCGAAGAACAGGGCAAACTGCAGGATGCGATCGATGCGGCGGGGGCCTGGGAAGTCGAGCGCAAGCTCGAGATCGCGGCCGACGCGCTTCGCCTGCCGCCCTGGGATGCCGACGTCACGAAGCTGTCCGGCGGCGAACGGCGCCGCGTGGCGCTGTGTCGGCTCCTGCTCTCGCAGCCGGACATGCTGCTGCTCGACGAACCCACCAACCATCTCGATGCGGAATCCGTCGCCTGGCTTGAACGCTTCCTCGCCGAGTACCCGAGCACCGTCATCGCGGTGACGCACGACCGTTACTTCCTGGATAACGTGGCCGGCTGGATCCTGGAGCTGGACCGCGGCCACGGCATCCCGTGGCAGGGCAATTACTCGTCGTGGCTGGAACAGAAGGACAAGCGCCTGGCGAACGAGGAAGCGACCGAGAAGGCGCGCCGCAAGGCGATCGAGGCCGAACTCGAGTGGGTCCGCGCGAATCCGAAGGGACGCCAGGCAAAGTCCAAGGCGCGCCTGCGGCAATTCGAGGAGATCTCCTCGAACGACTACCAGAAGCGCAACGAGACCAACGAGATCTATATTCCGCCGGGGCCCCGCCTCGGCGATGTCGTTCTCGAGGTCGAGCACCTGTCGAAGGGCTATGGCGACCGCCTGCTCATCGAGGACCTGAGTTTCCAGCTGCCGCCGGGCGGCATCGTCGGCGTGATCGGGCCGAACGGTGCCGGCAAGACGACGCTGTTCCGGATGATCGCCGGCACCGAGCAAGCCGACGCCGGCAAGATCCGGCTCGGCGAGACCGTACAGATCGCGAGTGTCGATCAGTCCCGCGACAGCCTGGACGACGACAAGTCTGTCTGGGAGGAAATCTCGGACGGCCAGGACCTGATCAAGGTGGGCAATTACGAGACGCCGTCGCGCGCCTACGTGGGGCGTTTCAATTTCCGTGGCGCCGACCAGCAGAAGAAGATCGGCCTGCTGTCCGGCGGCGAGCGCAACCGAGTGCACCTCGCGAAGATGCTGCGCGCGGGCGGCAACCTGCTGCTGCTCGACGAGCCCACCAACGATCTCGACGTCGAGACCCTGCGCGCACTGGAACAGGCATTGCTCGAATTCCCGGGGTCCGCGGTCGTGATCTCGCACGATCGCTGGTTCCTCGATCGCATCGCGACGCACATCCTCGCATTCGAGGGCGACTCGACCGTGACCTGGTTCGCCGGCAACTACGCGGACTACGAGGCGGACCGCCACCGCCGGCTGGGCGCCGACGCCGACAATCCGCATCGTATAAAATACAAGCGCCTCAAGACCTAGGGAAACTCTGATCAATTCGAAATGGAGTCGTCATTGCGAGCGAAGCGAAGCAATCCAGTGTTTGAAATCAACGACCTGTGGATTGCCGCGTCGCTTCGCTCCTCGCAATGACGAATTGATCAGAGTTTCCCCAGGAGGTCCGCAATGAACGGACTCACAGCCCTGAGTGCCGTGCTGGCGCTAATCGCCGTGCTGTTGCTCGGTAAGACGCTCCGGCAGGTGCGGCGGGGGCGCCTGCTGCGTGCCAGCGGCTCCTTCGCGGGCGGCGCCGCGACGGCGTCGCTGGCGACCGCCGGCTTCATGCTGTTCGTCAGCTTCCTGGGATACTCGAGGCTGACCGGCGAGCAGCCCGTCGGCGACATCCAGTTCACCCGCACCGCCCCCGGGGAATACACGGCGCGCCTGATGCAGGAGGGGCGCCTGGACCGCCAGTTCACGCTGCGTGGCGACGAGTGGCAGCTCGATGCACGCATCGTCACGTGGAAACCGCCCGCGACGATTTTGGGACTCGACCCCGCCTATCAACTGGAGCGGCTGAGCGGCCGCTATGCCTCGGTCGAAGACGAGCGCAGCGCACCGCGGACCGTACATGCGCTGTCCGGGGAACACGCGCTGGACTTCTGGAGCCTGGCGCGCCGCTTCCCGTCGTTCGCGCCCGGCGTCGACGCCTACTACGGCACGGCAGCCTACCTGCCCATGGCGGATGGCGCGCGCTTCCGCGTGACACTCAGCCGCGATGCCCTCGTCGCACGTCCGGTCAACGAAGCGGCGCGGCGGGCTGTCGGGGATTGGGGCGGCATGGCACAATGAGCACCGGATTATGTCAACGGCTGCTGGCGCCTCGCCGCCGTTGGTGCATACTGACGTAGCCGATTGATTCGGCAAATAATAAAGAGCGAACATGGCAATACTGCTGCACAGGGCTCAGGGGCTGCTGCTCGGCGATGACGAGCAGATCGCGCTCGAATGTCCGTATTGCAGTGTCTACGCACGCATGCGCCCGCAGGCGGTGCCGCAGGCCGCCGATCTGCTCCGAGACCGTCCCAAACACGTCGGCCTCGTCTTCCAGTGCGACGCCTGCCGCGCGCCGGTGTTCCTGCGCTTCGCCGTCAAGCGCTTCGGCGAGGACGACGTCGAGTTGTACCGCAACTTCATCGAACTCGAGCGGCCCAAGGAGAAGTTCGCGTTCTCGTATCTGCCGCAACACACCGAGGTCCTGTTCCGCGAAGCTCTCGCCTGCTATTCGGCAAACCTGTTCAATGCATTCGCATCGATGTGCCGCCGTTCTGCCATCAGCGCGTTCGCCGAGATGGGCGACGGCGGCAAGCTGCGCGCCTTCGAGGAGGTGATGATCGCCCAGGACATCGCCGGTATCGACGACGACAACTTTGCCCCGGTCAAGGCCATCCTGTTCGAGACGGGGGAGGAAGAGGACCTGCCGACGCTGAATCGCGGCCAGGCGGGCATCCTGCTCGAGATCCTCAAGGACATGTTCTACCAGTGCTTCGTGCGCCGCGGGAAGCTCACCAAGGCCCTCAAGGTCCGCCGCTTCTTCGTGCAGGAAGGCGGCAACGAGCTCAAGTCCACCGCGTAAGTCACTCCACGCCGGTGCGTGTCATTGCGAGCGCAGCGAAGCAATCCAGACTGGATTGCTTCGTCGCTGCGCTCCTCGCAATGACGGGAGGCACGCTCGTCGCAATGACGGGAGGCACGCTCGTCGTAATGACACGAATCGTCTTGTGATGAATTAGCCGACGGCAACGCGGGCGTTGCGGAACATGCACATCCAGGGGCCGTCGACGCCCCAGTCGTCGGGGTGCCAGGAGTTCTGGATCGTTCGCGCGACGCGTTCGGGGTGCGGCATCATGATCGTCACGCGGCCGTCTTCGCTGGCGAGCGCGCAGATCCCGTCGAGCGATCCGTTCGGATTGGCCGGATAGCGGTCGGCGACGTTGCCGAAATTGTCGACGTAGCGCGCCGCGATCAGGTACGAGGCGGCGTAACGGTCGGTGTCGTCGTCGAAGACGACGCGGCCTTCTCCGTGCGAGGTCGCGATCGGCATGCGCGAACCCGCCATCCCTTGCAGGAAGATCGACGGACTCTCGACGACTTCGACCAGGCTGAGGCGCGCCTCGAACTGTTCGGACCGGTTGCGGACGAAGCGTGGCCAGACCTCGGCGCCGGGGATCAGCTCGCGCAGGTGCGACAACATCTGGCAACCGTTGCAGACGCCCAGGGCGAAGGTGTCGGACCGCGCGAAGAATTCCGCGAACGCCTCGCGCAGGCGCGCGTGATAGAGGATCGACTTGGCCCAGCCGCCGCCGGCGCCGAGCACGTCACCGAACGAGAAGCCGCCGCAGGCGACCAGTCCCTGGTAGTTGTCCAGGCTGTCACGCCCGCTCGAGAGGTCGCTCATGTGCACGTCCACAGGGGTGAATCCGGCACGCAGCAAGACGGCCGCCATCTCGTACTGACTGTTGACACCCTGCTCGCGGAGGACGGCGACGCGGGGGCCTGCCGTGGCGCGCCACGGCCGCGCGATATCGTCGTTGGCATCGAACGTGAGCCGCACGCTCAAGCCCGGGTCGTCGTCGTCGAGCTTTGCGTCGTATTCTTCCCTTGCGGTCTGCGGATTATCGCGCAGCGCCTGGAGGCGGTAGCTCATCCCGGACCACGCACGCTGCATTTCACGGCGGGGCAGCTCGAGCAGGAGTTCGTCCTCGTGCTGCAGCCTCAGCATCTGCCCGGGCTCGACCCGGCCGATGGCCGTGGCGCTCGCGCCGACCCGGTCGAGCACCATCTGCACCTGCGTCAGCTTGTTCTTCGCCACCTGCACGACGGCGCCCGGCTCCTCGCTGAACAGCTGCGCGAGCACCTGGTGCTTCTCGCCGCCGAGCTTCAGCGTCGCGCCCAGCCGGCTGGCGAAGATCATCTCGGCGACGGTGGCGAGCAATCCGCCGTCGCTGCGATCGTGATAGGCGAGCAGCATGCCTCTTTCGCCGAGTTCCTGGATCGCCGCGAAAAAGCGTTGCAGGCTGTCGGGGTCGTCGAGATCCGGCGGCTCGCCGCCGAAACGCCGATACGCCTGTGCGAGGCAGGAGCCGCCGAGGCGGTTGCGGCCATTGCCGAGGTCGAACAACAGCAGGTAGCTCGGCTCATCCACCGCACGAAGCTGCGGTGTCAGGTGTTTGCTGACGTTGCTGACCGGCGCGAAGGCCGACACGATCAGCGAGACGGGGGCGACGACACGATAGTCGGCGCCGTTATCGGACCAGGCCGCCTGCAGCGACAGGGAGTCCTTGCCGACCGGGATCGCGATGCCGAGCCTGGCGCACAACCCGTCGCTGACGGCCTTGACGGTATCGAATAGCCGCGCGTCCTCCCCCGGGTGACCGGCAGCAGCCATCCAGTTGGCCGACAGGCGGATGCGGCGGATGTCGCCGATGGGCGCCGCGGCGATGTTCGTGATCGCCTCGGCGACGGCCATCCTGCCCGACGCCGGGGCATCCAGTACCGCGAGCGGCGTGCGTTCGCCCATCGCCATCGCCTCGCCCGTCTCGCTCTCGAAGCCCGTCGCCGTGATCGCGACGTCGGCGACCGGCACCTGCCAGGGGCCGACCAGCTGATCGCGCACCGTGAGACCGCCGACCGTGCGGTCGCCGATATGGATCAGGAACGATTTGTCCGCGACGGCCGGAAAACTCAGCACACGCAGCACCGCGTCTTCCAGTTCGATGCCGGACAGGTCGAGCGGCTTAACGGGCGCTGCTTCGTGGCGAACCTCGCGGGTCATCTTCGGCGGATTGCCGAGCAGCATATCCATCGGCAGGTCCACCGGACGCTCGCCGAGTTCTGCGTCGTCGACGACCAGCAGGCCGTCGTCCGTCAGCGTGCCGATGACCGAAACGGGACAGCGCTCGCGTTCGCAGATCGCGCCGAATTCCGCCAGGCGGTCCCCGGCCACGATCAACACGTAGCGCTCCTGCGCCTCGTTGCACCAGATCTCCAGCGGCGACATGCCGGGTTCCGCGCTGGCGACCTCACGCAGGTCGATGCGTGCGCCGCGACGGCTGTGGTTCACTGCTTCGGGCACGGCATTGGACAGGCCGCCCGCTCCGACGTCGTGGATCAGCAGTATCGGACTGTCCGTGCCCATCTGCCAGCAGCGATCGATGACTTCCTGCGCCCGGCGCTGCATCTCGGGATTGCCGCGCTGCACCGAGGCGAAGTCGAGTTCCTCGCTGCTCGCGCCACTCGCGAGACTGGAGGCGGCGCCGCCGCCGAGGCCGATCAACATGGCGGGACCGCCGATGACCACGACGCGCGCGCCGACCGGCACGTCGATCTTGTTCGCGTGTTCCGCGCGCACGTTGCCCACGCCGCCGGCGATCATGATCGGCTTGTGGTAACCGCGGATCTCGTTGTCGGGCAGGCCCGGCACCTGCGCCTCGTAGGTGCGAAAATAGCCGAGCAAGTTCGGCCGCCCGAATTCGTTGTTGAAAGCGGCGCCGCCGATCGGGCCTTCGATCATGATATCCAGCGGCGTGGCCATGCGTTCGGCGCGCGGGAAGTCGATCTCCCACGGTTGTGGATAGTCCGGGATCTTCAGGTGCGAGACCGTGAAGCCGGTCAGCCCGGCCTTGGGCTTTGCGCCCAGCCCGGTCGCGCCTTCGTCACGAATCTCGCCGCCCGCCCCGGTCGCGGCGCCCGGGAACGGCGATATCGCGGTCGGGTGGTTGTGCGTCTCGACCTTCATGAGGATGTGCACGGGCTCGTCGACGTAGCCGTATGCGCCCGTGTCCGGCGCCGGCATCAGCCGCTTGCCGCGCCAGCCCTCGATGACGGCGGCATTATCCGAGTAGGCGGACAGGACGCCGTCGGGGTTCGCCTCGGTCGTCGCGCGGATCATCCCGAACAAGCGTTCGGCGCGTGCCTCGCCGTCGATGACCCACGCCGCGTTGAAGATCTTGTGCCGGCAGTGCTCGGAATTGGCCTGCGCGAACATCATGAGTTCGACGTCGGTCGGGTCCCGTCCGAGCGTCGAATAACTCGCGGCGAGATAGTCGATCTCGTCGTCCGACAGCGCGAGGCCGAGCTCCGCGTTCGCGGCGAGCAACGCGTCGCGCCCGCCCGATGCCAGCGGCACCCTCGACATCGGCGCCGGCTCGTGGGCGGCAAAAAGCGCGGCGGCATCCTCACCCGAATCCAGCAGCGCCTCGGTCATGCGATCGTAGAGCGGTTCGGCCAAGGCGTGCACGTCGCGATCGGCGACGCTGCCCCTGAAGCTCAAGCCGTAGCAGATACCGCGCTCGATGCGCTCGACGTCGTCGAGGCCGCAGGCGACCGCGATATCCGTCGCCTTGCTCGACCAGGGCGAGATCGTGCCCGGCCGCGGTACCGCGTACAAGCGCCGTACGCCCTTGCCCAACGCGGCTTTCGCCTCGTCCGACAACAACAAGGCGTTCAGGCGCTCGCGCACTTCGCGGCCGGGGGGATGCCTTACCGCGACGAAATAACAGTAACGCGCCACGATCGCCTTGACGCGTTCGTCGCGGCGCTGCAATTCGCGCAGGAGTTTGGCGAGCCGGAAATCTGACAGCGCGGCCTGGCCGGGCAACTCGAGCACTTCGATGCGAGTCTGCGTGTCCAGGTCCGTAGCAGGTGTCGACAAGCGGTCGCGGCCTTGTTCGTCAGTGATCCGGGGAGTAAGCGAAGATCATACCCGAGTGACGAGGCGCTGCAAGCCGCTGCATTGTCGCGGCTGAAGCCGCTCCTACGGACTCGGTTCCTGCCACGGTGGTCGACCAGCATTCGTAGGAGCGGCTTCAGCCGCGATAGGCGCAGGCGCGCTCCTTGAAGCACGCTCTTACGAGCTCTTGTCGCCCGGGGTGTAGATCGGCATCGGGAACTGGGCGATGTTGCTGCCCTCGACCTTGGAGATCTTGCTCGTGCCCTGCTTCTCGACTTCGTCGATGCGGATCACGGAGTGCATCGGCAGGTAGGTGCGGGTCACCTGATCGAATTCGGACTTGATGCGCTCCTCGGACGGGTCGACGACGACGCCGGAGCGCTCACCGAACACGAGCTCGGCGACCTCGACGAACCCGAACATCGCGCCGTGGCCGACCGAGCGGGCATAGATCTCGTAGATCTGGCCCTGGTTGACGAACACGATCCGGTAGAGCTTCTGCTTGGCCATCACAACGAACGCGGTTGGGGGCGCGTAGTGTACCCAAAATCCGATTGTGGGTGACGTATGGCGTATATGGTCGATCGACCGCATATTGCGGTGCAAATCCCCCTGCGGTCGTTCCGATTATGTGAACTGGGTAGCAGCGTAGGCCCTTGATTCTCTGCACTATTCATCTGTTATGGCGCTGCAGCTCGAAATCGTCTCCGAGCACCGCGAGATCGTGGGTGACGACGCCGTGCGCGTCTTCGCCGAGGCCGGCGGCACGATCGGCCGTTCATTGCAGAACGACTGGATACTGCCGGACCCGGAGCGTTACATCTCCGGCCGCCACGCGACGATCGACTACAAGGGCGGTATCTACTACCTGCTGGACACGAGCTCGAACGGCGTCTACGTCAACAACGACTGCGAGCCGATCGGCAAGGGCAATCCGCGGCGCCTGTTCAACGGCGACCGGCTGCGCATGGGCGATTTCGAGATCCTCGTCACGATCGACTCGGGCGAGAGTCTGCAGATGCCGGCGCCGCCGCCGCCGAGCGTCGCGCCGGACCACATCGAGCAGTTCGTGCCGGAGGGTTCGATCCACAGCAGCATGCAACTCCTCGACGCCGAGCTCCTGACCGGTGACGACGAATTCCAGTCTGCCCTGTTCGGCGAACCGGTCGAGAAGGCCGAGGCTGAGGCCGTGGCCGCCGTGACCGAAGCGCGTCCCGAACCGAAGCCGGCCAGGAAGGCGCCGCCCGCGTCGAAGGCGCTGCGGGACGCCGTACTTGCCGACGGCGAGGCCCTCGATGCCTTTCTCGCCGGGCTCGGCATCAAGCGCGACGACCTGCATCCGAATACCGACGTCGGCGAGATGATGCGCAACGCGGGCGAGGTGCTGCGCGAATTCGTCGAGGGCACCACGCAGTTGCTGGTCAGCCGCGCCAACCTGAAGAACACGTTCAGCCTCGACCAGACGTCCGTGCTGCCGAGACACAACAACCCGATCAAACTCTCGGCAAACACGAAAGATTCCGTCCGCCAACTCCTGATCGGCAAGGAGGGCGAATATCTCGGCCCGAAGGACGCGGTCAGGGAAGTCTGCCGCGACCTGCTGTTCCACCAGGAGTCATTCCTCGACGCGATGGCCGACGCGTTCGTCGAATTCGCCGAGAACTTCGATCCCGACGAGCTGCGCGAGGGTTTCGACGCCACCCTCAACAGCGGTTTCCTGACCCGTTTCCTGAACAAGGCCAAGTACTGGGAGCTGTATGCCGAGGTCTATCCGATCCTGACGGACAAGAGCGGCGGACGCTTCCCGCAGATGTTCGCCGAGAGCTTCGTACATGCCTACGAACGGCATGTCGCGGAATACAAGCGCGAGGGCGGCGTCGAGGATCTGTTGAAGGAGACAGTCGTCATGACGGATCCGAAACCGATGCCCGAACCCGCGGCGGCCCCGAAGCGCAATCCGCCGGAACCGGAACCTCAGGCCGCGCCGGACGTCGATCCCGCCATCGAGTCGGCGATCGAGCTGATCGGCGACACGGATGCGACCGACGAGGTCGAAGGACTCGACATCGACGAGATCGAGATCGAAGACATCGAGCTGCCCGAATTCGACGACCCGGCCGACCGGGCCAGGGGCTGAACTCAGGCCGCGCGATTCTGCCGGTTGTCGATCAGGTTCTGGACCACGGCCGGATCCGCCAGCGTCGACGTGTCGCCGAGATTTGAAAAATCGTCCGCCGCGACCTTGCGCAGGATGCGGCGCATGATCTTGCCGGAACGCGTCTTCGGCAATCCTGCCGCCCACTGGATCAGATCGGGCTTGGCGATCGGTCCGATCTCCTTGCGTACCCACTGCTGCAACGCGTTGCGCAGATCCTCGGTCGGCTCGACGCCCTCCATCAGCGTGACGTAGGCGTAGATACCCTGTCCCTTGATGTCGTGCGGGTAGCCGACCACGGCGGCCTCCGCGACGTCGGGGTGTGACACCAGCGCGCTCTCGATCTCCGCCGTGCCCATCCGGTGCCCCGATACGTTCAGCACGTCGTCGACACGGCCGGTGATCCAGTAGTAGCCGTCTTCATCGCGGCGCGCGCCGTCGCCGGTGAAGTAGCTACCCTTGAACGTCGCGAAATACGTGTCGACGAAGCGCTGATGGTCGCCGTACACCGTGCGCATCTGGCCCGGCCAGCTGTCGGTGATGACCAGGTTGCCTTCGGCAGCGCCGTTCAGGAATTTGCCTTCGCCGTCGACGATCGCCGGCTTGATACCGAACAGGGGCAAGGTCGCCGAGCCGGGCTTCAGCGCGGTGGCGCCGGGCAGCGGACTGATCAGGATGCCGCCCGTCTCCGTCTGCCACCAGGTATCGACCACCGGGCAGCGTGAATCGCCGACCACGCGGTAATACCACTCCCAGGCTTCGGGATTGATCGGTTCGCCGACCGTGCCGAGCAGGCGCACGCTCGCGCGGGACGTCCGCTGCACGGGCTCATCGCCCTGCCGCATGAGCGCACGGATCGCCGTCGGCGCCGTGTAGAAGATGTTGACCTTGTGCTTGTCGCAGATCTCCCAGAAGCGCGACGACGTCGGGTAGTTGGGCACCCCTTCGAACATCAGGGTAATCGCACCGTTGGCCAGCGGCCCGTACACGATGTAACTGTGGCCGGTCACCCAGCCCACGTCCGCCGTGCACCAGTAGACGTCGCCGGGGTGATAGTCGAAGACGTATTCGTGCGTCATCGACGCGTAGACCAGGTAGCCGCCGGTCGTGTGCAGCACGCCTTTCGGCTGCCCCGTCGAGCCCGACGTGTAGAGGATGAACAGCGGATCTTCCGCGCCCATCTCCTCGCAGGGGCAGTCGGCGTCGACCTCGCTCTCCAGTTCGTGGAGCCAGACGTCGCGCCCGTCGACCCAGTGTATGTCACGGCCCGTGTGCCTGACGACCAGGACTTTCTCCAGCGTCGTCACCTCCGGGTCCTTCGCGGCCTCATCGACGTTCGCCTTGAGCGGGATCATCTTGCCGCCACGCACGCTCTCGTCGGTCGTGATCACGAGCGTCGACTCACAGTCCTTGACGCGGCCCGCGAGCGCGTCTGGCGAGAATCCGCCGAACACGACCGAATGGACCGCGCCGATCCGCGCGCAGGCCAGCATCGCAATCGCCGTCTCCGGGATCATCGGCATGTAGATCGTAACGCGATCGCCGCGTTTTGCGCCGAGGGCCTTGAGGCAGTTCGCGAACCGGCACACGCGCTCGTGCAATTCACGATACGTGATATGCAGATCCTTGCCGGGATCGTCGCTCTCCCAGATGATGGCGACATCGTCGCCCTTCTCGTCGAGGTGGCGGTCGATGCAGTTGTAGCAGACGTTCAGCGTACCGTCGTAGAACCATCGTACGTGGACGTCGTCGTACGCGAACGAGACGTCCTTGACCTTCGTGAACGGCCGCATCCAGTCTATGCGCGCCGCCTGCTCGGCCCAGAACGCTTCGTTGTCCTCGACCGAGTGCCTGTACATCTTCGCGTAGCCCGCCTCGTCGATCAGGGCACGCGCCTTCGTCTGTTTGTCTACCGGGTAGATATCAGTCATTTTCTATCGAGCCTTCGTCTTCTTGTTTCTATCGAATCTTCGTCTTCTTATTCGGCAGCAAGCCGCTTCGCAAGTTCCAGTATACGCCGCGCCTGTTCGAGGTGCGGGCGATCGACCATCTCGCCATCGAGGCCCAGTGCGCCGGCATCCGGATGCTGCGCGAACAGCGCGGCGATGCGCTCCGCGCGTTCGAGTTCGGCCTCCGTGGGCACGAACGCGCGGTTGATGACGTCGACCTGGCCCGGATGGATCGCGAGCATCCCGGAGAATCCGTCCCGGCGCGCTCGTGCCGTATACTGCGCCAGGCCGCGCGTGTCACGATAGTCGGTGTACACCGTATCGACGGCCACGACACCGGCCGCGGCGGCCGCGAACAGGCACAGGGATCTCGCCAGTTCGTAAGGCGGCAGCCATGCGCCGTCCTCGCCGCGGCGTTCGCTCGCGCCCACCGCCGCTGCAAGATCCTCGGCGCCCCAGGACAGGCCATACAGGCGCGGCGTGGCGGCGGCATAGCTGCCGAGCGTAAACAATGCCGCGGGCCGCTCCGTGCACAACGGGAGTATCCGCGTGCTGCCGGCGTCGATGCCGTGCTCGCGCTCCAGCGCGTCCAGCGCCTGCGCCAGCAGCAGCGCGTCGGACGCCGAACGCGCTTTCGGCAGCACGATGCCGGCCGGCGCCGACGGCATGATGGCCGCCAGGTCGGCCGTGGCGCCTTCGTCGTCGATCGGCGAGATGCGCACCCATGCATCGTCGCGTCCGCGCAGAAAATCGCCGACGAGTTCGCGGGCCGCGGCTTTGCGTTCCGCGGCCACCGAGTCCTCCAGGTCCAGGATCACGGCGTCCGCGCCGGCGTCGCCGGCCTTCTCCATCTTGCGCCCGTCGTCGCCGGGCACGAACAGGAAGCTGCGATTCATCTTTTCTTCAGCATCAGGGCCGTGCGTTTGCACTCGCCGACGAGGACGTCGTGCTGGTTGTAGGCACGATGCGCGAAGACGACGATCCCGTTGTCCGGCCTCGACCGGCTCTCCCGCATCTCCAGGACTTCGCTCTCGATGCGGACCGTGTCGCCGGGATAAAGCGGCGCCGGGAAGCGCACTTCGTCCCAGCCGAGATTCGCGACGGTCGTGCCGAGGGTCGTATCGTTGACCGAGATGCCGACCATCAGGCCCAGCGTCAGGCAACTGTTGACCAGCGGCCTGCCGAACTCGGTGCCCTTCATGTACTCAGCGTCCAGGTGCAGCGGCGCGGGATTGTGGGTCAGCGTCGTGAACAGCACATTGTCCGCCTCGGTGATCGTGCGCCGTATCGGGTGGTCGAACGTCTGACCGACGGAGAATTCTTCGAAATACAGTCCCGGCATGATGTGTCGTCGTTGCTCGTCGCTCGTGCATGATAGGGCATTATCGGCGGTCCGAAAAAGGCCGGGCGGGCACCGGCGCATGAAAAACCACTCCGACTGCCGACGGGAACAGGCGTCGCGATGTGCGCTTCGGATCGCGGCTGAAGCCGCTCCTACGGAATCTGTTTCAGCCGCTGCGGTCGACCGGTATCCGTAGGAGCGGCTTCAGCCGCGATCCCCGCACGCGCGGTTTCGGGGATTAGCCCTTCGCGCGCTCGATCGCCTCGACGATCAGGAGTTTGGCGTGGTCGGCATCGTGCCAGGCGCCGATCTTGACCCACTTGCCGGGTTCGAGATCCTTGTAGTGCTCGAAGAAGTGCTCGACCTGCTTGAGCGTGATCTCCGGCAGGTCGGAGGCGTTGACGACGTCGTCGTAGCGTTTGGTCAACGCATGCGAGGGCACGGCGATGATCTTCTCGTCCTGGCCGGCGTTGTCCTCCATGATCAGCACGCCGATCGGCCGCACGTTGATCACGCAGCCCGGGACCAGCTGCCGCGTGTTGCAGATGAGCACGTCGATCGGGTCGCCGTCCGCGGACAGCGTATGCGGCACGAAACCGTAGTTACCGGGGTAGGACATCGGCGTGTACAGGAAGCGGTCGACGACGAGCGTGCCGGCTTCCTTGTCCAGTTCGTACTTGATGGGCTGACCGCCCACGGGCACTTCCACGATGACGTTGACGTCTTCGGGGGGCGCGTGGCCGATGGCGATGGCGTCGATGCGCATTTCTCGGTTCCCGGCCGCTGTCAGTCGGACAGCCGGCGCGCTCCGGGCCCGGCGGGCGGCTTGTTCAGCGCCGAGGCGAGCGGATCGCGGTAATAGACCGCATCGCGGAAGTCCTTCTGGATCTCGAGCTTACCGAACGGCCGGTAAAACAGGAACAGCACGGCCGTGAGGTGGTTCTTCGGGTCGACCCAGAACAGCGTGTTGGCGGCGCCGTCCCAGAAGAACTCGCCGACGGCGCCCGAGGCCTCGGCCTGGCTGGCAGGCGGCGCGATGCGCACCGCGAAGTCGATGCCGAAGCCGACCCGGCCCTTGTTGGGCAGCCAGGACCGGTCGACGACCGTCGCCGGCATTGCGTCGGTCGCCATGAGCCGGACTGTCTCGGGCTTCAGGATGCGGACGCCGTCGAGTTCGCCGCCGTTGCCGAGCATGCGGGCGAAGCGCATGTAATCGTCCAGCGTCGAGGTCAGCCCCGAGCTGCCCGGCTTGAGCGGCCAGTCCTGCCGATTGAAGGCGAGCGCCTCGTCGTCGGGCTGCCGCGTGAAATTGCCATCGGGGTTGCGGGTGTACAGCGCCGAGACGCGCTGGCGCTGGTCCGGGCGCAGCACGTACTGGGTCTCCGTCATCCCGAGCGGATCGAGCACGCGCTCGCGCATCATCGTCTCGAACGGCTTGCCGCTCAGCACTTCAACGAGCCGCGCCTGCACGTCCACCGAGATGCCGTAGATCCAGTGCGTGCCAGGATCGTAGAAGAGCGGCAGGCCCGCGAGTTTTTTCGTGAGCTCTTCGAGCGTGTTGTCGCGGTTGCCGGGATCGATGGCCCGGAAGCGCTCGGCCGCCCAGTTCGTGTATCGGCTGTCGTCACTGCCGAAGCCCGCCGTGTGCCGCAGGATGTCCCGGATCGTCGGCGGCCGCGACGGCGCGCGGAGCCGGGCCTCGTCGCCCTCGCCGCCGTCGTACACCTTGACGCCCTCGAATTCCGACAGGTATTTCGACAACGGGTCGTCGAGATCGAACAGGCCCTGCTCGTAGAGAGTCATCAGCGTGACGCCGGTGATCGGCTTGGTCATCGAGAAGATCTGCACCAGCGTGTCCCGACGCATCGGCCGCTTCCCTTCGCGGTCCGCCTGTCCGAATGCTCCGAAGTAGGCTTCCCTGCCGTCCTCGTAGACGAGTGCCGAGACGCCGATCAGATCGCCGCGCGCGACGTAGCCGCCCAGGACTTCGTCGATCCGGGCGGGATCGACGAGGCCGTTATCTGCATCCGCAGCGCCGGTTGATTCGGCATGGCCGCCGCCGCAGGCGGCGACCAGGAGCGTCACTGCGGGAAGTACGAGAGTCTTCATGGCGCGACATAGTACACTCTCGATACATGGACCAGGCAGGCATCGTCCCCGTGAGCGACGTCCGCGTCGTATTATTGCACCCGGCCGATAACGTACTCGTCTGCTGCCAGGCGGGCCGGGCGGGCGACCGCATCGCCTGTGACGGTGCTACGATCGCTCTGGCCGAGGCCGTCGATCTGGGACACAAGGTCGCCCGCCGCGATCTCCGCGCCGGCGAGGACGTGATCAAGTACGGCGTCTGCATCGGTGCCATGACGGCGGCGGCAAAGGCGGGTCATCACGTACACGTGGACAACATGACGAGCAAGTACATCCGCAGCACG
>Ga0210095_1000220_pt1 | contig 16590 bp, 15 predicted proteins | sample China_Galinas_PW_FD_184861 | JGI IMG/M metagenome (GOLD analysis project Ga0210095, IMG submission 184861) | Wetland microbial communities from San Francisco Bay, California, USA, that impact long-term carbon sequestration - China_Galinas_PWA_D1... | ecosystem: Environmental > Aquatic > Marine >...
TTAAGTGTCTTTCAGGAATTCCGTGCCGGACAAGCAGTAAAAATTAAATTAATGAGAAATGATAAAGCAATTACTACAACAATGAAACTGGAGCCTAAATGATAGAGCGTTATACCCTTCCAGAGATGGGAAAAATCTGGGAGGATGAATTTAAATTTAAGACATGGTTGCAAATTGAAATTCTTGCCTGTGAGGCAAGATGTGAAATGGGAAATATCCCAAAAGAAGATGTAGATGAAATAAAGAAGAAAGCTAAATTTGATGTAAATGCTGTACTTGAAATTGAAAAGACAACCAAACATGATGTAATAGCATTTTTAACAAATGTTGCTGAATACGTTGGTCCGGCATCAAGACATATTCACTATGGAATGACGTCCTCTGATATTCTGGACACAACCCTCTCCTACCAGATGAAATCTGCCGGAGTATTGTTATTAAAAAGATTACAAGAATTAAAAGAAGCGCTAAAGAAAAGAGGGATTGAACATAAAAATACTATTTGTGTTGGTCGTTCACATGGGATACATGCTGAGCCTACAACAATGGGATTAAAATTTGCTCTCTGGTTCGAAGAAACAAAAAGAAATATTGAACGGCTGGAAAGTGCAATTAAATCAATAAGCGTTGGACAAATTTCAGGAGCAGTCGGAACTTTTGAACATTTATCTCCTGAAGTTGAAAAATACGTTTGTAAAAAGATGGGGCTTTCCCCCGCCCCTGTTTCCACCCAGGTAATCCAAAGAGACCGACACGCAGAATTTGTAACTACTCTTTCTCTGATCGGTGCAACACTTGAAAAAATTGCTATTGAAATACGACACTTGCAGAGAACTGAAGTTCTGGAAGCTGAAGAATATTTTTCAAAAGGACAAAAAGGTTCTTCTGCAATGCCTCACAAAAGGAATCCAATAGTAAGTGAAAGGATTACAGGACTTGCAAGAGTTCTTCGTGGAAATGCTATGGCTACAATCGAAAATGTAGCACTCTGGCATGAAAGAGATATTTCCCATTCATCAGTTGAAAGAATTGTTGTTCCGGATAGCTGTATAGCCCTTGATTATATGCTGGATTTAATGACAAAATTAATAAGCAATCTTTTGATTTATCCTGAGAATATGATTAAAAATCTAAATATAACCCGGGGACTTGTTTTCTCGCAGACAGTTATGCTTAAATTAGTTACAAAGGGACTAACTCGTGAAGAAGCCTATAAACTTGTGCAGACTTCAGCAATGGATGTTTGGGCAGATCAGAATAAAACTCTTTATGAAGAGCTTTCAAAATCTGATGAAATAAAAAAATATATAACTGAGCACGAATTGAAAGAGATTTTCGAGAATAAAAATATGTTGAAAAATGTTGATTTTATTTTCGCCCGTACAATTGAAGCCTGATAACCATAAATAACATCCGGGCAATCATCTCCTAAAATAAAAACCATTCATCATAAACAGGTTGAATATATGTTTTCAGTAAAGTATTTAGTCTGTAATGGATCAAAATTGTTTAGAAATTGTAAAACATAGGTTACAATTGGAATATGTAAATGAAAATTAATAAAGGAAAGTTAATGAGAAGAATATTAATTCTGATAATAATTGTTGTCGCAGCAAACGTTTATCTGGCTAATTCGAATAAACCTGAACAGGAATATGTTGTAATCGGTCAGGATTCTGTCAAAGTAATTACTCCTGAACACCACATGGCAAAGCTGGATGAATTGATAAACACATTATTATCAAGATACCACTATAAAAAATTTGAACTTAATGATTCATTATCATCTGTAATTTTTGATCGATATATACAATCTCTTGATTACAACAGAAGTTATTTCTTTGCATCAGATATTAAATCATTTGATAAATACAGATATCAGCTTGATGACGATTTCAAAGACGGTGATGTACAACCTGAGTATAATATTTATAATTTATTCGTTCAAAGAATGAATAACAGGATGGATTATGTACACACACTCTTGAAAAAAGGATTCGATTTTTCTAAAAATGAAAGCTATGTTTTTAAAAGAGACAGTGCAGAATGGCCAAAAAATCAGGAGGAAATGGATGAGCTGTGGAGAAAGAAAGTAAAAAATGATGCTCTGAATCTTTTACTAACCGGGAAAGACTGGCCTTCGATAGTAAAAACTCTGGGAAAAAGATATGAGAATTACAGAAGGGCATATAACCAGTTAAACAGCCAGGATGTTTTTCAAATAGCGATGAACTCTTATACGGGTTCTATTGATCCACATACAACATACCTATCTCCGATTAGCAAGGATAATTTTAATATAGATATGGCTAGATCACTTGAAGGAATAGGCGCTCAGCTTACAACGGAGGATGAATATACAAAGGTATCTAAAATAATTGCCGGCGGTCCGGCTTTCAAAAGTAATTTGCTTCATAATGGAGACAAAATTACGGGCGTTGCACAAGGTGAAGACGGCGAGATGGTTGATGTTATAGGATGGAGACTAAATGATGTTGTAAAATTAATCAGGGGTGATAAAGGAACTGTTGTAAGGTTACAAATACTCCCTGCTTCTGAGGGAGTAAATGCCGCTCCAAAAGAGATAAAGATAACCCGCAATAAAGTAAAGCTCAATGAAATGTCAGCGAAAATGGATACTCTTGATATAAAAGATAATAATACCCCTTTTCGTTTTGGAGTAATTACATTACCCGCATTTTACAGCGATTTCGAAGCTAAAGCCAGAGGAGATAAAAATTACAAAAGCACTACCAGGGATATAAAAAATCTCCTTGAAAAACTTAAAAAAGAGAAAGTTGATGGCGTAATAATCGATTTACGAAATAATGGTGGTGGATCATTGCAGGAAGTAATTTCTCTTGTCGGATTATTCATTAAAAATGGTCCTGTTGTTCAGGTTAAAAATGCTGATGGAAGTGTTGAAGTTGACAGAGATCCTGATCCGGGTATTTTGTATGACGGTCCAATGGCTGTTATGGTTAATCGTTTTAGCGCTTCTGCGTCAGAAATCTTTACTGCCGCAATACAGGATTATGGCAGAGGAATTGTCGTTGGTGAAAACACATACGGAAAAGGAACTGTACAAAATGGTATTGACCTTAACAGGATTGTACCTGAATCGGATAATAAGTTCGGTCAGATTAATTTAACAATTGCAAAATTTTACAGGGTAACAGGAAACAGCACACAAAACCTGGGAGTAACACCCGATATTCAATTCCCTTCAGCTTACCCGGCTGATAAATTTGGCGAAAGTTCTCAAGCAAGTGCATTACCATGGGACCAAATAAAATCTTCTAATTTTACTCCATTTGGAAACATCAAAAAATATGTTCCTGCACTGGAAGAAAAGCATAAAGAAAGAATTAAAGATAATCCGGATTTCCAGGAATTAATTGCACACGTTAACCATCTGAAAGAATCAATGGATAAACATTCTGTTTCCTTAAACCAGGATGTTAGAAAGAAGGAAAAAGAAGAACAGGAAGCAAAGAAACTGGCATTGGAAAATGCGATTAGAAAAAGAGAAGGTCTAAAACTCCTGAAGAAAGGTGAGGTTCCTAATAATGATTCAAAAAATACTGATGCCGAGCTGGATGAAACAGGACATATTCTTGCAGATTATATTATGATGACTATTGGATAATTGTTTAATGTAGAGACGCGGAATGACGCGTCTCTACAAAAAAAGAAATTAAATATCGAACTTAATTCCCTGGGCCAACGGCAGCTCAGTTCCATAGTTGATAGTATTTGTTTGTCTTCTCATATAAGCTTTCCAGGCATCTGAACCTGATTCGCGACCACCTCCGGTTTCTTTTTCACCACCAAAAGCGCCGCCAATCTCAGCACCGCTTGTACCGATATTCACATTAGCTATTCCGCAATCAGATCCTCTACCTGAAAGGAATTCTTCAGCTTCTCTCATATTCGTACTAAAAATAGCGGATGACAATCCCTGGACAACGTCATTATGAATCTGGATAGCGTTCTTAACTCCGCCAGAGTATTTAATTAAATATAAAATCGGAGCAAATGTTTCCTCCTGTACAATTTCATACTCATTTTTTGCTTCAACAATTGCAGGACGAATGTAGGTCCCGGCTTCATAGCCTTTCCCTTTTAAGACTTCACCACCGTAAATAACTTTTCCGCCTTCTTTCTTGACTTTCTGAAGTGCTTCAGTAAACATTTTAACCGCATCTTTATCAATCAATGGTCCAACGTGATTTTTTTCATCCAATGGATTTCCGATCTTAAGACCTTTATAAGCTTTTAATAATGAGGCTTTTACTTTGTTGTAAATTGATTCGTGAATAATCAATCTTCTTGTTGAAGTACATCTCTGTCCACAGGTTCCTACTGCACCAAACACTATCGCAGGCATAGCCATTTTAAGATCAGCATCAGGAGTTAAGATAATACCGTTATTCCCACCAAGTTCCATAATTGCTTTTCCGAATCTTCCTGCAATTACCTGGTTAGCGTGCCTACCCACTCTTGTAGAACCTGTTATGGATATAAGGGGAACTCTTTTGTCATTTAACATTGTTTCGCCAATACTGGAGCCTCTGCCAATTACAAGATTAAAAATACCTTCTGGTAAATTGTTTTCTTTAATTACCTCAGATATAATATTCTGAGTTGCAATTGCAGAAAGAGGAACTTTTGAGGATGGTTTCCAGAGATTTACATCACCGCATACAGCCGCAAGCATTGCGTTCCAGGAATATACAGCAACAGGGAAATTAAATGCTGAAACTGTTCCAACAATTCCAAGTGGATGATACTGGTCGTACATTCTGTGGTTAGATCTCTCAGAAACCATCGTATATCCGTACAATTGTCTTGATTGGCCAACCGCAAAGTCGCATATATCAATCATTTCCTGAACTTCACCTAAACCTTCCTGTAGTGATTTTCCCATTTCAAAAGAAACCAATCTTCCCAGGTAGGGTTTGTATTCACGGAGTTTTAGTCCGATTTGCCTTACTATTTCCCCTCTTTTAGGGGCAGGCATATCTCTCCAGACAGGGAAAGCTTTTTCAGCCTGTTTAATTACTTTGTTGTAGTCTTTTTCAGATGCCTGGTAAACAGATCCGATAAATTCCCCGGTTGCCGGTGAATAAATTTTTAATTCACCTTCCCCTTTCGTTTCGTTCCATTTTCTGCCGGTTGAAGAACCGAAATTCTTCTTTTTTATTCCTAATTTATTTAAGAATTGCATTTTAATACTCCCTGATATTTTATATCAATGATCGTTTTGATTTATATTATTTAATATGTCTTTTAAGGTAATTTGTTTCATTTTATTCTCTATGTCTACCTGTATATCTGCAAAAAGATTCAGAAAAAAATTATTTAGATTCATAATCTCATCCTGGTTGCCCTTGTTCTCTGCAACATTTAGATAAAAAGCCTTCCTGTCTTCAATCGCACAATAAATATCCTGTAGGTGAAGTTCATCAATATTTTTTTTTATGATAAATCCACCTGACGCTCCGTGCGTACTTTCTACAATATCGTTTTTAACTAGCATTGATAAAATTTTTCTGAGCTTTGATGCATTTATTCCTGTATGATTTGAAATTTCATTACTTGTTTTAGGTTCAGGACTCGTCTTTGCAATGTAACAGAGTGCTTTTACTGAAGTTGATAATTTAGTTGATGCTGACATAATTTTTGTTTATTGTTACAGTAAGTGTAACTAATGATATTCTAAAAAGCAAGTTATTTAGCAATATAAGCCATATTTACTGGTGATTTTAGAATTTATCTTCATGGATTGATTCTACATTCTTAAATTTCTACATTTACTGCTGTAAAATTAATAGAATTTTTATGCATCATTACATCATATTTTCAGAACAAACAGGTTTCAATAACTTGCGGAGCTACTTAAGTTCCCGCTTCGAGAACGTTTTCTAATCACGTTCCCCACTCACTACTATTCATAAATTATTTTATTCAACTTACTATTAAACGGCTTTTTGCTGTTCTAATTTTTTCTGTTCAGGAGGAAATAATGTTAAACAATAATCAAGAAGAAGATTTAATGACAATAACTGAAGAAATATCGCCCGATAAAGTACACTCAACTTTAGCAAAATATATGCTGACGGATGGTTTTAATATTGTGTTAGATATGAAAAACAGTAAAGGTTCAATACTAATTGATGCTAAGACAGGAATTAAATACATTGATTTTTTTACTTTCTTCGCATCTAATCCACTTGGAATGAATCATCCCGGAATTAATAATGAAAAATTCAGGACAAGACTCGCTGATGTTGCCATGGTTAAGCCATCAAATTCTGATATCTATACAAACTATTTGGCCGAATTTGTAGAGACATTTGGAAGAATTGCGAAACCTGAATACATGAAACATTTATTCTTTGTTTCCGGCGGCGCACTTGCAGTTGAAAATGGTTTAAAAGTTGCTTTCGACTGGAAAGTTCAAAAGAATTTTGAAAAAGGTTATAAGGAAGAAAAAGGACACAAGGTTCTCCATTTTAAGGAAGCTTTTCACGGTAGAAGCGGATATACAATGTCACTCACAAACACCGATCCGGTAAAAGTTAAATATTTTCCTAAATTCGACTGGCCAAGAGTTACAAATCCCAAAATTACTTTCCCTCTTGAAGATAATCTTGAAAGTGTAAAAAAATTGGAACAAAAGTCTATTGAAGAAATCCAAAATGCTATAAAAAACAATAAAGATGATATCGCTGTGATTATAATTGAACCAATTCAAGGCGAAGGCGGCGATAATATGTTCAGGAAGGAATTCTTTGAAAAACTTAGAAAAATTGCAGATGAAAATGAAATCCTCCTTATGTTTGATGAAGTACAGACCGGTGTTGGTTTAACCGGCAAGATGTGGGCTCACGAATATTATGTAAAACCTGATATCATTTCGTTTGGTAAAAAGACACAAGCATGCGGAATTATGGTATCTGACAGAATTGATGACATTAAGGATAATGTTTTTAATGTTTCCAGTAGAATTAATTCTACCTGGGGAGCAAACCTTGTTGATATGGTGAGATCTCAAAGAATATTTGAAATTATTGAAGAGGAGAATCTTGTAGAAAATGCCAGAGTACAGGGAGAATACCTGAAAGACAGCCTTATGAAAATTCAGAATGACTTCCCTCACCTCGTATCAAATACAAGAGGATTAGGGCTAATGTGTTCTTTTGATTTGCCCAACGCAGAAATCAGAAATAACTTTACAAAAATGTGCGAAAAAGAAAAACTTCTGATACTAGGATGCGGGCAAAAAACCGTACGCTTCAGACCGGCATTAAATATTAAAAGAGAATATCTTGATGAAGGCTTGAATATTATCAGAAAAGTTCTCACATTAATGGCGTCCAATAATTAAAATTAATTATTATACTACTTGCACAGCGGCTTCCACAAAACGGGAGCCGTTGTTATTTTAAAGAGAAAAAAGGCTATTTTATACAACACAATTATAACAACAAAGAAATAATTTTAGATCTTAATGGAACCATCACTTTATATTGTAAGCACACCAATTGGAAATCTAAAGGATATAACTTTACGCGCTATAGAAATACTAAATGGAGTTAATTTTATAGCTTGTGAAGACACAAGGGTGACCGCTTTTCTTTTGAATAATTATGAAATAAAGTCTGAATTGATTTCACTCAACGCTGCAAATGAAAATAAAAAAATAGACTCTGTTATTAACAGAATAAGAAATGGTGAATCGTGCGCCCTGGTTTCTGATGCCGGTACACCGGGCATTTCTGATCCAGGCACAAGGCTTATTTCTGCTGCGATCAGGGGTGAAATTACTGTTGTACCTGTACCAGGCGTCTCTGCAGCTATTACTGCTCTTACGCTCAGCGGTTTACCTACAAATTCATTTGTTTATGAGGGATTCATTCCTCAGAAAAAAGGCAGACAGAAATTGCTAAAGCAATTAGCCGAAGAAGAAAGAACAATTATTCTTTATGAATCTACATATCGGATTGAAAAATTGCTGAATGAGCTAAATAATTACATGCCGCAAAGAACATTGGTTGTTTGCAGAGAGTTAACTAAAAAGTTTGAAGAAACCTGGCGTGGAACTGCGTCAGAAATATTGAGTGATTTTTCAGATAAAATAACAAAAGGCGAATTCACCGTGGTAATTTCGCCTTTAAACTGGAAAGTAAAAGAATAATTAGTTTTCGTCTTTATAGTCCACTAATGACTGGACATCATAATTTTTAAGATGTTCTCTTCCTTTCAAAAAAGATAATTCAATAATAAAAGAAGCCTGTAACACTTTACCACCAAGTTTCTCAATTAGTTTACAAGCTGCTTCAGCAGTGCCACCGGTAGCAAGCAGATCATCGTGCAATAAAACTTTGTCGCCGGGCTTTATCGCATCTTTATGAATTTCAATTGTATCTGTTCCATATTCAAGTGCGTAGGTTTCCTTTAGTGTCTCCGCCGGCAGTTTACCGGGTTTTCTAATCAGGACAAATCCTACATCCAGTTTATCTGCAAGCATTGAACCAAAAATAAATCCACGTGATTCAATCCCCACTACTTTTGTAATATCAAGGTTTTCAGCTTTTTCAAACAACATTTTTGCAGTCAGTTTCAAAGCCACAGGATCTTTCAAAATAGTGGTTATATCTCTGAACATAATACCCGGTTTGGGGAAATCCTTAACACTCCGAATGTATTGTTTTAAATCTTCCGCCATATATACCTTCTATTTTTTGTTTAAGAAATTGTCGAGACCTTTTTTAAAATCTTCTGTAGATCTGCTGATAGTATTTAACCTGATACAATAATCAACTGCTTCATTTACATTAAGATTAGTAATTGAATGAATCATATTTTTTGTAAAGTACATACTTGTAGATGAATTTTGTATAAGATTTTGCGCAAGCTGTGTGCTTTCCGGAATTAAATCATTAACAAAATAATTTGCAAATCCAATATTATAAGCTCTTTTACCATTTATAATTTCACCGGTAAGGAGTAATTGTTTGGCAACGCCTTCCCCTACTCTTTTCATAAGAAATAATGAAACAATAGCTGGCAGAAACCCAATTTTTACTTCAGAATAACCAAACTTTGATTTTTCATCCGCAACCACAAGATCACAAACGCTGGCAAGTCCACATCCACCTGCTATGGCGGCACCATTAACAGCAGCGATAGTAGGTTTTGGGAAATTATAAATCTGTAAGAATATTTCAGCAAGACTTTCTGAATCTTTTTCATTTTCAGTAACTGAATATTTTTCCAGATCTTTTAGATACGCAAGATCAGCACCTGCACAAAAACTTTTGCCTTCCCCAGTTATGATAAGAACTTTAACTTCATCATCATTTTCGGCTTCATATAATTTTTCTTTTAATGATTTTACAAGGTCGGGGTGAAGAGAATTTCTTTTATCAGGTCTGTTTAATGTGATAAATCCAATACCGTTATATTTTGAATATTTTATCATTTATGCTCCGTGTAAATATTCTAATTCTATTCTACTTCGTAAAATAATGAATTATCAGGTACATTTGTAAATATGTAGAGAAAAAACCCAGAATTGCACCGGCAATTACCTGGCTTAGATTGTGAAGTTCTAGTTTTATCCTTGCCCATCCAATTGAGATTAAAATTATTGAAAAGAATAATCCTACGGGCCCCAGGACATATGTAATAGCAGCCAGGGGTCCGCCAGCACCCATTGTATGAGCACTAATTTTCCATTTCCTGTTAATAACAAAAATAAAAAAGGTATTTGTGATATAGCAAAACCAGAAAGCGATAGTAATGATATTTACTTTTGAAAAGAGCAACAAAAGCAATCCGCCTATGTAAAATAATATAGCAACCAGATATGGAAGCCCTCTTTCCTCCTTTATAGAAGCCTCATTATCTCCAAGCTTTCCTTTCTTGCGAAGATAAAAGAAAAAAATAACGTGAAAGGCAAATCCAAATGTGTATGCTGTAATCAGGGTAACAGCAGATTGTAAACTGGAATTTTCAAGTGCAAAAGCAAAATAAGTGAAGATTAATATTGTAAAGGAAGGCGGAACAAAAAGGATAGAAATAATTCGAGCAATTTTGGGGGAAGTAATAATTTTGTCCAAACTTATTTATGAATGTTCAATAATTAAACTGCAATCTGCAATTTTGTAAGATATTCCAGATAATTTAATAGAATCTCTTCAATTTCATCATATTCTGTCGGAACCATCAGTGCTTTTCGAATTTCTGAAACATTGTGAAGTCCTTTCAGGTAGCCGGTATAAAATTTTCTGTGTTCCAGTATTGCTCTTCTTTTTCCTTTCACCTTTATAGCCAGTTCAAGGTGACGCAAACAGGTTTGAATTCTCATTTTCTCATCAATTACAGTGGATATGCTGCCGGTTTCCATTAATTCCTTTGCTTCTTTAAATATCCAGGGATTTCCAATCGCACCGCGAGCAATCATAACAGCGTCTGCTCCGGTTTCATCGAATGCTCTTTTTACATCGTGAGCTGTCATTACATTCCCATTCAATCCTACCGGAATATTTACAACTTCTTTTATTCTCGGTATCCAGCTCCAGTCTGCTTCACCTTTATGACCCATGTTGCGAGTCCTGCAATGCACTGTCAGTGCTTTTGCACCTACATCTTCAAGTCTCTTCGCTACTTCAAGAATTTTAATATTGTTGTAATCGACACCCAGTCTGGTTTTAACAGTTACAGGAAGCGAAACATTATCTATAACTTCTTTAACAAGTTTCTGCATATAAGCAGGATCCTTTAACAATCCTGCTCCTGCTCCCTGTCCAAATACTCCTTTGACCCAGCACCCTGCATTAATATCGATAAGATCAGGCTGTTTCTCCTCAGCATATTTTGCAGCACCAACCATAGATTCAATACCGCTTCCATAAATCTGAATTCCAACAGGTCTCTCTTCTTCAATAATTTCTAATTTCTTATGTGTCTTTTCAGTTTTTCGTACTAATCCTTCAGAGTTTACAAATTCAGTGTAAACTACGTCAGCCCCAAGTTCCCTGCAAATGAGACGAAAAGAAATATCCGTCACATCTTCCATCGGAGCAAGTAATACTGCTTTTTCTTTTTCTATTTTTCCTACTTTGAACATACTATTATTTCAGTTTTCTCCACATAAAATAAAAAATATTAGCGAGAAATAATAAACAATTTGTTATACACTAAGTTGCTGCCAGTTTAAGTTTTTTCGGAATATAAAAGAAGCTGGCGCCTACTATAAAAAACAGGAATATTCCACCAGTTAAAAACGGCCACTGGTATCCGAGATACTGAAATGCGAACCCACCCCAGAAAGGACCAAGCACTCGTGCAAGTGACGACATTGATTGGTTTGTCCCGAGAGTTATACCCTGTTCAGTATCAGGAGCTATAGTTGAAATCATACTCAATATTGTCGGTTGTAAAATTCCGCCGCCAAGTGACATCAATGAAACTATAATTGCTAAACCTGCGAAACCGCCTCCGTAAGGTATCAAGCCAAGACCAAGCATCATGGCAACAGAACCAAATTTTAACAGGTTTTTCTGATCCAGATATTTAGCAATGTATTTAAGCAGTCCTCCCTGTACAATAGCGGAAACAAGTCCAAGGATGCCGTACATCAAACCATTCTGCATATCAGTAAAATGATAGTGTTCGTAACCAATCAAGGCAAAAGTACCGTAAATGTTTGCCATTGCAAATGTTTGGATGAAAAATAATACTATCAGCATACCTACATTCGGATGTGTAAATACTTTTTTCAGAGCAGTGATGTCGAGAATTTTACGTTTTGCTTCTTCAAGCTTTTTGAGATTTAAATTTGATTCCGGCAGAAAGAATACCGTTGTTAAAAAGGCCATAAATGAAAAAGCGGCGGCCCCAAATCCTGTAATTTCATACCCATATTTTGAAAGTATTCCACCTATTAGAGGCCCAAAAACAAATCCTAATCCAAAAGCAGCACCTATCATTCCCATTCCGTGGGAACGATCTTTTTTGGTAGTTATATCTGCAATGTAGGCCATTGCAACGCTGACACTGCTCCCACCTATTCCTCCAACAATTCTTGAAATAATTAGTAACGCAAATGAATTTGTATATGCGAAGATAACATAGCCAATTGCGTTAAGCAGAAGACTAAAAGTGATTAATGGCTTTCTACCATATTTGTCTGATAGTTTGCCGAATAAAGGATTAAAAATAAATTGCATAAAGGAATAAACTGCCAGCACAATTCCGATTGCAGTTTCATCCATATGAAGTTTAACAGTTGCAAAAGTTGGAAGTATTGGAATTAATATGCCAAACCCAAGCAGATCGATAAAAACTGTAAGAAATATTAGAGTAAGGGCTTTTCTGTTTTTCACTTATATCACCAATTCTTTAATTACTGATTCACCGAATTCATTAGTCACGGCACTATTGAGGAGCATTTCACTCCAACTGTTTCCCCTTTTTTTACAAATTTCTTTTTTATTACTGAAATTAAAATTCATTATAAACCACAAATATATGAAGTTTTAATGATTTTACCGATTATAAAAGGAGGTATTTCCCAGGCCTTCAAATAAACTAATACATTATTTTTCTTCTTTAGGTTCCATTATTGCGGTATTTTTTGAATTTGGTATGATAGAGAAAAGGAATGGGGATATTGAATTGTAATGAATTGTATCTATTTAGAATCGGATTTATTCTCAGCAAAATATTTTAGCAATATTTGCCTGGTATCACTGAAAGCCTGTATCATCTCCCCAAAATCTTTCTTTGATAAATAATTCATTACTTCATTAGTGTAATAAAACTGGGAAGGAATTATCACAAATTCATTTCCCCGTTGTGTTTTGCCTTTAAACACCCAGGTTGGAATAAAATCAATTTTTGATATCCTGATTTTGCCTGTTGCAAAATTTTTCTCGATTGACAAAGTCAGAATAACCCCGGCATCAGAATATCTCCACCTTTGATTTGAAAAAAAATTCCCCATCGAATAAGCTACAAACCCTCTGTCAAGCGAAGAATTTTCCGACTGGAAATATTTTAGTGGTTGAATTACATGGGGATGTCCGCCTATAATAATATCGGCACCATAATTTTTAAGGCTGTCTACAACTTTTTTTTCAAATTTATCCGGTTCCCTCAAATATTCTGTGCCGTAATGAAGATGTACAAGTACAAGATCACTACCCGACATTTTAGCTTTGGATATATCACTTTTCATTTGAGCAAAATTTATCAGGTTAATCAGATACGGCTTGACTTTGGGAATTTTATGACCGTTGGTGCCATAAGAATATGCAAGAAAAGCGATTTTTATACCTTTAATATCAAATATTCTTAATGAGTCTCTGTCATTTCTCGAAATATAAGTACCATTATAATTTATTTCATTTTCATTTAGAATTTTGATGGTTCTCAGTACACCTTTTTCAGATTTGTCAAGCGCATGATTATTGGCAGTTGTGAGTAAATCAAATCCAGTATTTTTTAATGCACTTATATATGAATCAGGTGAGTTAAAACGAGGATAACCAGAGTATTTTTTGTCTTTTCCTGCTGTTACAGTTTCAAGGTTTCCTAAAGTAAAATCTGAAGATGATAAATATTTTTTTACAAGACGATAAACCGGATTAAAATCAAAACTATCTGCCTCTACTTTAGAATATTCAAACTGGACAGAGTGACACATCAGATCCCCAACAATAGAAATAGTTGCTGCTGATGTTGAATCCTGTGCTACAATAACATTTGAGAAGCCAACAGGAAACAAAAAGATATAAATAATTAAGAATATTTTAATTTTTGAAGCTTTCATTTACACTTAATATAAAAAAGGCTGAAGACAATTTACCTTCAGCCTTAATGGAAAACTCGAACTAATGATTAAGAGTAATTAGCTGCTTTTTTCAGCTTTTCTCTGAGCTTTTACTTCCTGGATATTCTTACGAACTTCCTGGCATTGTTTTCTCAGTTCACTAAGCCCTTTGCGCAAACGTGTCCCTGCAGCAGCCTGCCCCTTAACATAAAATTTCTCGAAATCGTGTTCGAGATTTTTTACAGCCTGTGTTAGTTCTTCGAAATTGTTCATTGAGACCTCCTGATGTTGGTTGAAAGTTATAAATTATTTAGAATTTTCCAGAACTATCTCTGCAATATCTTTTACTGCTACTTCTTCTGATTTGTCAAAGTGTTTTACACCATCAGTCATCATAGTCATACAGAAAGGACACGCGGATGCAATTGTTTCTGCACCGGTTCCTATAGCTTCTTTTGTTCTTTCCTCATTTATTCTTCCGCCCTCTTCATCTTCAAGGAACATTCTCCCGCCGCCTGCTCCGCAGCAGAATCCTTTGCTTTTATTCCTTTCCATTTCCACAAGTTCCATATCGCTAACTTTACTTAAAGATTCTCTTGGGGCATCATATTCAGAGTTGTATCTACCAAGATAGCAGGAATCATGATAAGTTACCTTAGCTTTTTTGCTTTCAGCTGAATTTTCTTTCAATTCAATTTTGCCGTCATTTATCATTTCGTCTATCATCTGAGAGTGATGATATACTTCAAAATTTCCGCCGAATTGTTTGTATTCATTTTTTAAGGAATGGAAACAATGCGGACACGCTGTAACTATTTTTTTCACTCCGTAGCTATTAAGTTTTTCAACATTTTCCATCATCATTGTTTGGGCAAGATATTCATTCCCAAGTCTTCTGGCTGTATCGCCGTTACATTTTTCTTCTGTACCAAGAATTCTGAAATCTACGTTGGCTTTCTGCATCAATTTTGCAAATGACTTTGTAACATTCTGATAACGGCTATCGAAAGAACCGGCACATCCAACCCAGAATAAAATTTCACCATTCGAATCTTCTGCCATGGTTTTAATATTCATACCTTCAGCCCATTCTGCTCTGTCCTGCTGATTAAATACCCACGGAGTGAAGTTTGTCTCAATACTTTTAAACACATTATTCAGTCCTGATGGAAATTGTGATTCAGTCAATACGAGATCTCTTCTCATATCAACAATTGAATCAACGTGTTCAATCATAACAGGACATTCCTGAACGCAAGCCATACAGGTAGTACATTGCCATAATACCTTATCGCTTATATAATCGTGAACAAGAGTTTTCTCAAATTCAGGTCCTTCTGTAACACCATCAGCTAATAAATGAGCCTTATCCTTTGTCCTTTTCCTTATGTTAACAATTACATCTCTTGGAGAAAGGGATTTACCCACAGTTGCTGCTGGACATACTGAAGTACACCTACCGCATTCTGTACAGGAATACCCGTCCATTATTTGTTTCCAGGAAAGGTGTTCTATATCAGCGGCACCGAAAACTTCAATATTTTCATCTTCCAAATCCAGTGGTTTTAAAGTATTTCTTATCGGCTCAAGATTTGCAAAAAATGTATTTGGAATAGAAGTTATTACGTGCAAATGCTTTGAGTATGGAAGAAAATTCATAAATCCTAGAACCACAACGACGTGCATCCACCAGAATAATTCATAATTGAATGCAGCTGCACTACTTCCTGCATTATAGAATAATGGACTGAGAAAAGCTGAGATAGGTCTTATTTCATATCCTCCCAGCACAAAATTATGCTTTGCGATCATAGCAGTATTCTCACCAAGCATCGAAATACAAACAAGCATAATAAGAATCAGAATGAATGTTGCATCAAGCTTGGCATGTCTTCCGTAATCCAGTCTCGGAATTTTCTTTACATATCTTCTGTATAAAGCGTAGAGACTTGCAATAATTACCACTACCGAAAAAATTTCCTGAACAATTGTAATTAAAGAATAAAGTGGTCCTAAAAAGGAAAAACTGAAAGGAGTATAAAATCCCTGAATAAGGGCTTCCAAAACAGCTAAAATGAAAACAAGGAATCCCCAGAAAATAAGCAGGTGGACTGTACCTGCAACAGGATCGCGCAGTAATTTTTTCTGGGCGAATGCAACAGTCCAGACTCTTTTTAAGCGCTCTCCTATTTTGTCAAAACGATTGTCCTTCTTTTTTGCTACCATCATATGTCTGAAGAGATTTCTACAGCTCCAGACAAACAGACCTGATGCAATCACAAAAAAGATGATGAAAATAATATTTTTTAATTCCATAGCTCCCACTGCAAGATTAAAATATTTTCAAATAATTGTTCCAATTAATTTTATTCAGGTAGTTTTGAATGTTTTTTCGATATCCCAAAATAAATGCTTGCACTGACAAAAACTTTCACAACTTCCCAAAGTAAGAAAACAATTGCTCCAGTTTCCAATGCTTTTACAATGTTTCCAAGATAAAACACACCAAGGTATAAAGACCCAACGAGAAGGATAACAATGTCAGCAAGAAACATAGAAACGACAAAATTCACATAACTTTTATTTTTTTCAATAAGGTAGCCGGCAATAAACGCTGCCAGAGGATAAGACAATAAATATCCTCCTGTCGGCCCGAAAAGTCTGGCAAAACCGATAGCAGTATCAGGGATCTGGGCAAAAACAGGCAGTCCCATAACTCCCATTGCTAAATAAGCAATTTGACT
>Ga0210095_1000222_pt1 | contig 16500 bp, 11 predicted proteins | sample China_Galinas_PW_FD_184861 | JGI IMG/M metagenome (GOLD analysis project Ga0210095, IMG submission 184861) | Wetland microbial communities from San Francisco Bay, California, USA, that impact long-term carbon sequestration - China_Galinas_PWA_D1... | ecosystem: Environmental > Aquatic > Marine >...
ATACCGCAGGATTTCATCGACGACCTGATCGCCCGGGCGGACATCGCCGAGGTCATCGGGCGCCGCATCCAGCTCAAGAAGGCGGGTCGGGAGTTCAAGGCCTGTTGCCCTTTCCACGACGAGAAGACGCCCTCGTTCACCGTGAGTCCGGCGAAAGGCTTCTACCACTGTTTCGGCTGCGGTGCGCATGGCACGGCGATCGGTTTCCTTATGGAGTACGACCACATGAGCTTCGTCGAGGCCGTGGAGAGCCTGGCCAACATGATGGGCGTGGACGTGCCGCGCAACGAAGGTGACAAGCCGGCGCGCCGTTACGACGAATTGCTGTCGTTGCTGGCGGACGTCGAACGACACTATCAGGGTTGTCTCAGGAATTCGCCGGCCGCCGTCGACTACCTCAAGCGGCGCGGTATCGACGGCGCCACGGCGGCACGTTTCGGCATCGGCTACGCGCCGGATGCCTGGAGCGAAGTACTCGATGCGTTCGGAAAATCGACCGGCGCCATCGAGCGCCTGTTGGCAGCCGGACTCGTGATCCGCAAGGACAGCGGCAGCCACTACGACCGCTTCCGTAACCGGATCATGTTTCCGATCCGGGATGGGCGCGGCCGCAGCATCGGTTTCGGCGGACGCGTCCTCGGTGACGGCGAGCCGAAGTATCTGAACTCGCCGGAGACGGTCCTGTTTCACAAGGGCCGCGAGCTGTACGGTCTGTTCGAGGCCCGACAGGCACTGCGCCAGATCGATCGACTCGTCGTCGTCGAAGGCTACATGGACGTCGTCGCGCTGGCGCGGCACGGCATCGAATTCGCCGTCGCGACACTCGGCACCGCAACCACGGAGGAGCATCTGAACCGCTTGTTCCGTATGACCGACGACGTCGTATTCTGTTTCGACGCCGACCGCGCCGGCCGGGCCGCCGCCTGGCGCGCGCTCGAGACCGCGTTGCCCGGCATTCGCGAAGGCCGGCAGATTCGCTTCGTGTTCCTGGACGAGGGCCACGACCCCGACTCCTACGTCAACGAGTTCGGGGCCGACGCATTCCTGAAAGCGATCGACGGCGGACACGCGTTGTCGGACTTCCTGATCGACGAGCTGGCAAGCCAGGTCGACCTGGCGACCGTCGACGGCAAGGCCAGGCTGGCCGAACTCGCCAAGCCGCTGATCCAGCGCATCCCGCCGGGCGTGTACCGCGAGCTGCTGCTCGAACGGCTGGCTGCCACCGTGGGCCTGACGCCGGCGCGCCTCGAAAAGACCCTCGAGGAGCCGCCGGCCGCCGGCGCGGCCGCGAGAACGACCGACCGGCAGGCTCGCCGTCGCAGCCCGGGCGTCGGGCGACCATCGGTCGTGCGCCGCGCGATTACGCTGCTGTTGCACCAGCCGGGGGCGGGGGCGCAGATCGATGCCGGCAAACTCGATGGGGTCGAGCGCCCCGGCGTCGCGTTATTGCGCGAGCTGATCGAGACGGCGCGGTCCGAACCCGGCATCACGACCGCGGGACTTCTCGAACGCTGGCGTCACGACGAAGCGGGCCGGCATCTCGGCAAGCTGGCGGCGGTCGAGATTCCGGACGAGGACGAATTCGATGCCGTGGCCGAGCTGGATGCGTGTCTGACCCAGCTGGCAGTGGCCGGACGCCGGGATCGCATCGATTTTTTGATTGAAAAACAGAGAGTTAACAGGTTGTCAGACGAAGAAAAGGCCGAATTGCGGCGCCTGAACTGAAAGCGCGCGAGTCGGGATTTTCTGGCTTTGGACCGGGTCAAAGACGTATAATTGGCTGTTTTTATCCTCAACTTGGAGGTCGTGTCGTCTTGAGCGAAAAACGTGCAGTAATCGGCGGCAGCAAGCAGGCTCAGCAACTCAAAGACCTGATCGCGCGCGGCAAGGAACAAGGGTTTTTGACCTACGCCGAGGTCAATGATCACCTGCCGAATGACATCGTCGATCCCGAACAGATCGAAGACATCGTCAACATGATCAACGACATGGGCATCACGGTGCACGAGAAGGCACCCGATGCCGAGTCCATCCTGCTGTCCGACGCCGCCGTGTCGAACGACGACGATGCCGCCGAAGAGGCCGAGGCCGCGCTTGCGAGCGTCGACGCCGAGTTCGGCAGGACGACCGATCCTGTGCGCATGTACATGCGCGAAATGGGAACCGTGGAACTGCTGACGCGGCAGGGCGAGATCGAGATCGCAAAGCGGATCGAGGACGGCCTCAACCAGGTCAAGCGCCACATGTGCCACTTCCCGCCGACGATCGACATGTTGCTGGAGGTCGCCGACGCCGTTGCCGCGGGGGACACCCGCATGCAGGATTTTGTCGTCGGTTTCATCGATCCCAACGAACCGGACGAGATCAAACCGCCGGCCCCGAAGAGTGACGACGATGACGACGACGATGTCGTCGACACCGGTCCGGACCCGGACGAGGTGGCCGCTCGCGTCGCTGTCGTGCGGCGCCTGCACAAGCGCTCCCTGACGAGCATCGACAAGTACGGCTTCCAGGACAAGAAGACGATCAAGGCGCAGCAAGAACTCGCGGCGCAGATCATGGAACTCAAGCTCGCGCCGAAGCTTTTCGATGTGCTGGTGCGGAATCTGCGCGGCATCGTCGCCGTGATCCGCGGCCAGGAGCGGCTGATCATGCAGATCTGCGTGCGCGATGCCGGTATGCCCCGCAAAGACTTCCTCTCCAGCTTCCCGAAGAGCGAGACGGATATCCGCTGGGTGGACAAGCATATCCGCGCCAAGCGCAAGCACTCCTCGACGCTGGCGAAACTCAAGGACGACATATTGCGCGCACAGCGCAAGCTGGTCGGCGTCGAAACCGAAACCCGGCTCTCGATCGCCGAGATCAAGGAAATCAACCGGCAGATGTCGATCGGCGAAGCCAAGGCGCGCCGTGCGAAGAAGGAGATGGTCGAGGCGAACCTGCGTCTCGTGATCTCGATCGCGAAGAAGTACACCAACCGCGGCCTGCAGTTCCTGGACCTGATCCAGGAAGGCAACATCGGCCTGATGAAGGCGGTCGACAAGTTCGAATACCGGCGCGGCTACAAGTTTTCGACCTACGCAACGTGGTGGATCCGGCAGGCGATCACGCGTTCGATCGCGGACCAGGCCCGCACGATCCGCATCCCGGTGCACATGATCGAGACCATCAACAAGCTGAACCGGATCTCGCGGCAGATGTTGCAGGAGATGGGCCGCGAACCGCTGCCGGACGAGCTGGCCGAACGCATGGACATGCCGGAGGACAAGGTCCGCAAGGTGCTCAAGATCGCAAAGGAACCGATCTCCATGGAGACCCCGATCGGCGACGACGAGGATTCGCATCTCGGCGATTTCATCGAGGATCAGACCGTGCATTCGCCGGTGGATTCCGCGACGTCGCAGGGCCTGAAGGAGACCACGCACAACGTGCTGGCCGGCCTGACGCCGCGCGAAGCCAAGGTGCTGCGCATGCGTTTCGGCATCGACATGAACACGGATCATACCCTCGAGGAGGTCGGCAAGCAGTTCGACGTCACCCGCGAGCGGATCCGGCAGATCGAAGCCAAGGCGCTGCGCAAGCTGCGCCACCCGACGCGCTCCGATCAGCTGCGCAGCTTCCTGATCGAGGACTGACAGCAGCGGAACCTCCTGTAGTTTCGCTGCTTGCAGCGCGACCAAAAGCCGGGCAGTGCCCGGCTTTTGTTTGTTAGAATCTCGCTCCCCACGTGGGCCTGGAGCGGGGTCGCGAAGCGACAAGCTTGGAGCAGAGTGGCCCGAAGGGCCGCAGTAACATCGCTTCGCATGCTCACGAAATGAAATACAGTTGGGCCTGTAGCTCAGTTGGTTAGAGCAGGGGACTCATAATCCCTTGGTCCCAGGTTCGAGTCCTGGCGGGCCCACCACTCTCTTTCGGACGGTGTTCACCGAGTTGCCGCAGGCAACCTCGGTTGACGAGATCGAGGCGCTATTGCCGGTGCCCGATGACGACGCTGACTCCGCACGGGTATCATGAGCTGAACAGGACGGCCGGAAAACCTGCCGTTAATGCAACGGATACACACCGCCGGACCTGGTTGCCGTTTCATTAACAGGACTATGCTGGCCCTCGGCGCGCCACCATTTATTCTGACTGCATTCTGTCACTGGCGCCGAGTTGCTCACGGATATGCCCGGCCAGTCTCGCTGCGATCGCGGCGTCATCGCTAAGGCTCGGGTGCCAGTGACAGGCATCCATTGCGAGGCCGGTTACCAGCATGAAGCTGACGCGATCGTCACCGAGCGCTTTCAGGGCCTGCGCGACTTTTCGGACCTGGGCGGCTATCTGACCATCGTTGAGATCCGATGCCCAGAGTACAAACGTCGCCCGCGGATACCGCTCGCGAAGCTTTTGTACAAAACGTATGTAGGTTGCCGTGAAATCGGCTTGCAACTCGTCGCGCGATGCCCACTTTTCCTCGGCGTGCAGCGGCGTCGAGAAGTCATTCGTCCCAAGTGAGATAACAACTACCTCCGGCTGCCAGCCGGCGTCCTGGTATATCTCCGCCTTGTCGAACAGCACGTAGGGATACGCCTGAACAAGCGTATCGCCAGCGCTACCATCGTAGTTCCTGACAATGCCCCGCCCGGAAATGGCATTGACCTGGTAATCGGCATCGAACGCTGCCGCGGTCAGCGCGGCAATGCCTTGCGAGGTATCGGTTGTCGCCCACACCTCGTCGTCGGTGCACTCACGGCTCGTCGACATATTGCCATATCCCACCGTACCCGAATCGCCGATGAATTCCATTTGCAGGGCGCGGCCTTGCATCGGCAGGGCTACGGTATTGTCGCCCCCGCGAAACCCGCCAAACGCCGTCGGGCCGGCCTGGCTTTCACTGGCCACATCCACGCGCAGGCGATGTTCGCCGTCCGTCAAGCCCGCTACACGGTACAGCCCGGCCGCCGGCCGCACGAGTGGCAGCGGCGCGGCGTCATCGACACGAATACGGAGACTGACGTCACCTCTGCCGACAACAAATGCCACCTCGCTGCCGGCAAATGCCGTTTCGAAATAGGTGCCGGGCCATTGTCTCAGCACTTCGCCTTCTGCCGTTCCCGCGCCTTTTGTGACCCGACCGTTCGTTACCGTCCCGAGCGAATGAGCGTATTGCGCAATCTCGGCGGCGGATACGGCCTCTATCGTTTGCGCTTCTTCTGCATCAGCATGTGCTGAAAAGAACACCAAAACAAAGAAGAAATTAGTTAATAGTCGGTTCATTAGATAATCAGATTGCGACCGCCCGGTATGGGTTGTGACTTCAATCGGTCGATGCAACACCTAGACTCTACCACCAGAGCAGGAGGTGTTGCAGATGAGGAAGAGAAGATACTTCACTCAGTCCGAGATGGAGGAGGTCTGGGATCGTTGGGAGCATGGCGAGTCACTCAACTCGATAGCCCGGGGCCTGGAACGAGGCCACTCGGCGGTTCAAGGCATGCTGTCGAGAACCGGCGGCATTCGGCCCGCACCGAGGACGCGATCACGTCTGGCACTGACACTGGCCGAACGCGAAGAGATCTCTCGCGGCATTGCCGCCGGCGACACGCTGCGAGCGATCGCCAAACAGCTGGGACGAGCGGCCTCGACGATCAGTCGCGAGATTAGTCGTAACGGCGGTCGCCGGTGCTATCGAGCCAACCCGGCTGACGAAGCGGCCTGGCACCGAGCACACCGACCCAAGACCTGTAAACTGGCACTCAACCCTGCGGCAGCGCGGCTGGTGGCCGGGAAGCTGATGAAGCGCTGGTCACCGCGCCAGATCGCAGGCTGGCTGAAGCGCAGCTTCCCGGACGATGAGAGCTTGCAGGTGTCCCACGAGACGATCTACCTGACGCTGTACATCCAGGCCCGCGGGGCCTTGAAGAAAGAGCTGATCCAGTACTTACGGCGCAGTCGGGCGATGCGCCGCTCGCGGCATCACACGCAGAAGACCAGCGATCATGGGCGCATCACGGATGCCGTATCGATCAGTGAACGGCCACCGGAAGCCAAGGATCGTGCCGTTCCGGGCCACTGGGAAGGGGATCTGCTGTGCGGCAGCAACAACAGCCAGATCGCCACGCTGGTCGAGCGCCACACGCGCTACGTGATGTTGGTCAGGGTGCCGAGTAAGGACACCGAGACGGTCATCAACGCACTGATCAGGCAGGCCCACAAGTTACCACGGGAACTCTACAAATCGCTGACCTGGGATCGTGGCAAGGAGCTGGCCGACCACAAGCGCTTTAGCCTGGCGACCGACATCGATGTGTACTTCTGCGATCCACAGCAACCCTGGCAGCGAGGCTCGCACGAGAACACCAACGGCTTGCTCAGGCAGTACTTCCCGAAAGGCATGGACCTGTCGAACGTCCATCAGAACCGGCTCAACGCTGTTGCAGGAGAACTTAACGAACGGCCGCGAGAAACGTTAGACTTCTACTCGCCGGCCGAGAAATTTGCGGAATGCGTTGCGTCGACCGGTTGAAATCGCAGTCGCAAGCAGCCGCACCAGGCTCTCTCGCCCAACGGCCGCGTTTCGCAGTATACCGGCCGGTCGCGATCCCGCGGGAGGTTCCTACGGCCGATACCTCAAGTAGATTCGAGGAAATCCGCCACGTGGCGGATTATTGACCAGTTCGAAAAATAGGTTTCCGCGGAAACACCGAAACCGGACGTCAGCCGGACCGGAAAGCTGCCACTCACTCGTCCTGGTCGCGAGCAGTTCAATACGGCCACAGCCAGTCATTCAAGGAAGCGCTCGCGCACACTTGCGCTGGGCACCATACAAGTGTCGCGCTTCCCGAATAACTTGTATCGGTTTCGGGCAAACAGCCGATAGAAAAGGTCGCGAAACGGGCCTGGCAGGACCTTCAAGATTCGAAACAGGTGCCAGAAACCGGTCAGATCTTTTGTGATTTCGAACGCGGCATCCGTTCGTTCGTAGCAATGCCCGTTTTTCACAAGCAGGAACGTATCGACGCCCGCCATTTCCGCGCCGTATTTCTCGATCAGCTTTTGTCCGATCGCGCTTTGCATCGGTGTGAACGCAAATCTTCCAACCGGATCCCTCCTGATAATAAAATTGACCGCACCGTTGCAGAAGTTGCATACGCCATCAAAGATCACGATGTAGCGCTGATCCATCCAGTCTCCGATGATTGGCCGAATTCGCGAGCCAATTTCGAGGCAGTCGCGAGCGCCTGATCTGATTCGGTAGCGGCGCCTCAGGAGCATCTTAGCCCACTGGCTGCTAACCGCAGCGGCCATCGGGGTACAATCTGCTGTGAATCTTGCCGGACCATTTAGCGCTTAGCTTTGCCATGCCGATACAGTCCTGGATGATCTACGGTGCCTACGGCTACAGCGGCCGGCTCATCGCCGAACGGGCGAAACAGCAGGGCCTGACGCCCATACTCGCCGGCCGGGACCCGGAGAAGACGCGCGCCGTCGCCGAAGAATTCGGTCTCGAATACCGCGTCTTCGACCTCCGCGACATGCATCGCATCGCCCACAATCTCCTCGACATCGACGCCGTCGTCCATTGTGCCGGACCGTTCTCCGCGACCAGCGTCCCGATGCTCGGCGGCTGCATCGCCGGCAAGGCCCACTACTTCGACATCACCGGCGAGATCGCGGTTTTCGAGCATGCGCACTCGCCGCGGGTTAATGCCGCAGCCCGTGCGGCCGGCATCGTTGTCTGCCCCGGCGTCGGCTTCGACGTCGTGCCGACCGACTGCATCGCGAAAACGCTCGCGGACGCGATGCCGGCCGCGCTCACGCTGGCACTCGGCTTCCACGGCAGCATGCATCTGAGCCCCGGCACCGCGAAGACCGTCATCGAGAGTCTGGGTCACGGCACGATGGGCCGCCGCGACGGCCGCGTCGTCGAGATTCCGTTCGAGATCCGCGAGATCGATTTCGGCCGTGGCGTACGACGTTCCATGTGCGTGTCCTGGGGCGACGTGTCGACGGCCTACTTTACGACCGGCATCGAAAACATCACGGTGTACTGGCCGGCGAGCGACTCGACAATCCGCAAGCTGCGTTTCGCGTGGCTCGCCCGTCCGCTGCTTCGGCAGGCGTGGCTGCAGCGCCGCATCAAGCGCGAGATCGACAGGAAGGTCAAAGGGCCGAGTACTGAACAGCGCCAGCAGCAATCGGTACACGTCTGGGGCGAGGTCTCCGACCGGTCGGGCCAGACGGTCACGGCTCGCATGACGACCGCGAACGGCTATACCGTTACGCAGCTCGCGCCCGTGGCGATCGTCGAACATCTCATGCTGCACGACGCCGAAGCCGGTAGCACGACGCCTGCCCTGCTCATGGGCCGTGAATTCGCGAGCCGTCTGCCGGGCAGCAGCGACATTTCGCTGAGCTAGTCCCGGTCGGCGTCCCGCTGGTGTTTCTTCGCCGCCAGCACGGACTTGTAGAACTTGCCCGTCGAACGATCACGCGCGCGCCGTTCGGCGAGGGACGCGCTGTTGCGACGCTCTTCCGCCTGCAGCTTGTGATACCGGCGCAGGCGATCTCCATCGAGCCGGCCGCTGTCGAGGGCAGATTGTACGGCGCAACCCGGCTCACCGGCGTGCCCGCAATCCGTGAACCGGCATCGCGTCGCCAGCTCGACGATGTCGCTGAACACGTCTTCGAGTGCTTCCGCCACATCGACGAGCTGAAGCTCCCGCATCCCCGGCGTGTCGATCAGCCAGCCGCCGTGCCGGAGCCGGTGCATGGACCTGCGCGTCGTGGTATGCCGCCCGCGCTGATCCTTCCCGCGCACTTCGTGCGTTGCCTGGCCCGCGCCGCTCAGCGAGTTTACGAGCGTCGATTTCCCGACACCCGATGATCCCAGCAGTGCGACGGTTTGCCCTGTTTCACACCACGGCTTCAGCACGGCGACCTGCTCCGGGTCGCGCGCGTCCATGCTCTCGACGAGCAGGCCGGGTGACAGCTTCGCCGCCTCGCGCCTGAAGTCGTCGATCGAATCGACCGTGTCAGCCTTCGTGATGACGACGACGGGGAAGACCCCGGCATCGTGCGCGATCGCCAGGTACCGCTCCAGCCGCGCGACGTTGAAATCGCGGTCGGCCGACGTCACGATGAACAGCGTGTCGACGTTTGCGGCAATCAGCTGCAGCTCGCCCGAGGTTCCCGCGGCGCGGCGACGAAAGAGACTGAAACGATGCAGACGCTGCCTCAGCGCCGGATCGTCAGGATCGAGCAATACCCAGTCACCGACCGTGATACCCAGCCCGGCGCTGTTGCCGGTCAATGCGACAGCGGCCTCGAAACCGACTCCGATCACCTCGACCCGGCCCCGATGGACAGCTACGACACGCGCGGGCCGCAGCGTCCCGGCATCACTCAATTGCGCTGCGAAGAACGGTCGCCATCCCAGCGATTCCAGTACGGATTCATTCATCGAAGGCATCTCGTCGCCCGTCGCCCGCCCCGAGCGCCAGAGCCTGTCCCGCCGACCCGCGCCGTCCGCACGCCTGCTGTTACAGCAGCAGGATGGAGAAATAATGGCAGGCGCTGCCGGCGATCACGAACAGGTGCCAGATCCCGTGGCACCACGGATACCAGGTATCGAGCGCATAGAAAAGCACGCCGGCGGTGTAGAAGACACCGCCCGCGATCAACCAGGCAAGGCTGTCCGGCGGCACCGAGGCCAGAAACGACTGCGGTGCGAGTACGCAGAGCCAGCCCATCGCGAGATACAGGATCACGGGCAGTACCCGGCGAATTCCGCGCCTGGGCAATGCGTCGAGGACCACCCCGAACGCCGCCAGACCCCAGATCGTGCCCAGCATCCAGGTCGGCCGGTCCGCCTGCGGCTGGGTGAGAATGAATGGCGTGTAAGTGCCTGCGATCAGCAGGTAGATGGCCTGATGATCGAAGATGCGCAGCAGCCGTTTCGCGCGTCCCGGCACACTGTGATAAAGCGTAGAGGCAACGTAGAGTAGCAACAGCGTAACGGCATAAATGCTGTAGCTCACGAGCCGGGTCACTTCACCGTCGATCGTCGCGCTCGTGATGAGTACCGCGCCGCCTACCAGCGCGAATGACGCTCCGACGAGGTGGCTGATGCTGTTTAAGCGCTCGCCTTTGTACATGGGGCCAGTATTCTAGATCGCGGTCGCTTTGTCACGCGAACGGGCATCCCGGCGCCGCTCGCCTTCACTGAGCCACTTCTTGCGCAGCCGGATGCTGAGCGGCGTGATCTCGACAAGCTCGTCATCGTCGATGAACTCCAGCGCCTGCTCGAGCGAGAATTTCAGCGGTGGCGTGAGCTGGATATTCTCGTCGGAACCCGCCGCGCGAATATTCGTAAGCTGCTTGCCCTTGGTCGGGTTGACGGACAGGTCGTTGCCGCGGGCATGGATGCCGACGATCATGCCTTCGTAGACATGGACTCCGTGTCCGATCATCAGGGAACCGCGCTCCTGCAGATTGAACAACGCATATGCCACCGCCTTGCCATCCACATTCGATACCAGGACGCCATTGTTTCGCTGCCCGATCTCGCCGGCGACTCGCGGGCCGTAGCTGTCGAACACGGAATACAGCAAACCCGTCCCGGCCGTCACGGTCAGATACTGGGTCCGGAAGCCGATGAGTCCGCGGGCCGGGATACGGTAGTCGAGGCGCATCCGGCCCCGGCCGTCGGGCGTCATGTTCAGCAGCTCGCCCTTGCGCTCGGCCAGGCGAGTCATCACGGCACCCTGGAATCGTTCCTCGAAATCGACGGTAAGGAGTTCCCAGGGCTCCTGCACGACGCCGTCGATCTCCCGTTCGATGACCGTCGGGCGCGACACGGCAAGCTCGTAGCCTTCGCGCCGCATCGTCTCGATCAACACGGACAGGTGCAGCTCGCCGCGTCCGGAGACACGGAATTTGTCCGGATCGCCGGTCTCCTCTACCCGCAAGGCGACGTTGTGCTTTAGCTCCTGGTCCAGCCTCGCCTGTATCTGCCGGCTGGTCAGGTATTTGCCCTCGCGGCCGGCGAACGGCGACTTGTTGACCAGGAACATCATGCTGATCGTCGGCTGATCGACCTGCAGCGCCGGCAACGCCTCGACAGCGTCCCGGTCGCACACCGTGTCGGATATCTGCAGGTCGTCGATGCCGCTGAACACGACGATATCGCCCGCAGCCGCCTCGTCGATGTCGATGCGCTCGAGCCCGCTGAAGCCATACAGTTGCATGAGCTGTGCATTGCGCACCGCGCCGTCGCGCCCGACGATGCCGACACGGGAATTCGCACGAATGATGCCGCGGCTGATGCGGCCGATCCCGAGCACTCCGACATACGGGTTGTAATCGAGGCTGGAGACCTGGAGCTGCAGCGGTCCGGCCTGATCCACGTCCGGCGCCGGCACGTGCTCGACGATGGCGTCCAGCAACGGCAGCACGTCGCCGCCGCGCACGCCCGGCTCCGTTCCTGCATAACCGAGCAGCGCCGAGGCGTATACCACCGGGAAATCGAGCTGGCGTTCGCTGGCCCCGAGCCGATCGAACAATTCGAACGTCTGATTGAGTACCCAATCGGGGCGCGCGCCGTCGCGATCGATCTTATTGATTACGACCAGCGGCGTGAACCCGCGTGAGAAGGCTTTCTGGGTGACGAAACGCGTCTGCGGCATCGGGCCGTCCACCGCGTCGACGAGCAGGAGCACGCCATCGACCATGGACAGGACCCGTTCGACCTCGCCGCCGAAGTCGGCATGTCCCGGCGTATCCACGATATTGATGCGCCAGTCGTTCCAGCGTATCGCCGTGTTCTTGGACAGGATCGTGATACCGCGCTCGCGTTCCAGGTCGTTCGAGTCCATCACCCGCTCCGGCACCACCGCCCGTTCACCGAGCGTGCCGGATTGCTGCAGCAATCGATCGACCAGCGTCGTCTTGCCGTGATCGACGTGCGCGATGATCGCGATGTTGCGAATGTGGTCAGAAGGAAACATGGTCGGGCCGGTGGAAAAAGTGGCGCATTATATAGACAATCGCCTTGCCCCGTAGCTCATTTTTCTCCATACGGTCTGGCCGACCGGGCCTGGCCGTGGCGCTGCCGGAAAATGCAGGCTGGTCGGCCCGGCGGTGCGCTACACTGACTTATTTGAAGCTCCAGGCGAGACCCGGAAAATGAACGTCGCATTGATCACCGGCGCGAGCTCGGGAATAGGCGCGGCCGTCGCGATCGACTTAGCCGAAGCAGGCTGGTCCGTGATGGCAGCCGGCCGCGACGAAGGCCGGCTCGAGGAAGTCGCCGACGTCTCCGAGAACATCTCTACCTGGGCCGGCGAGCTCGAGGAGTCCGCCGATTGCGACGAACTCGTGGCCGACACGGTGGAGGAATTCGGCGCCATCGATTGCCTCGTCAATTCGGCCGGGGTCCTGATCCGGGGCGAAGCTGCCGATACCGATGACGAAGCCTGGCGCGACACGATGCTCATCAACCTCGACGTGCCGTTCTACCTGTCACGGGCGGCCCTGCCCCAGCTCCTGAAGACGCGGGGCAACATCGTCAACCTGGCATCATTCTGGGGCCTGCGTGCCGGGCCGCGGGCTACGGCGTATTGCGTCAGCAAGGGCGGCCTGATCCTGCTGACCCGGGCGATGGCGCTCGACTATGCTCACCAGGGCGTGCGCGTGAATGCCATTTGCCCGGGCGACGTCGACACGCCGATGCTGGCCGGCGAAGCCGAGGAAGCGGGCGCGGACCTCGGCACCTACCTGGCCGAGGCCGCGGCAGACAGCCCGAACGGCCGTATCGCCTCGCCCGAGGACGTCGCCTCGCTGGTGCGCTTCCTGGCGAGCGATGCCGCGGCGCACATCACCGGCGCGGTCATTCCGATGGATGGCGGCCTGTCGGCCTGACGCGTCAGGCTGAACTCTCGACACCGACCGACAGACTGGATACCAGCACCGTCGGGATGCCCTGCGATACGGGCACGTTCTGACCGTCCTTGCCGCAGGTCCAGCCGCCGGTATCGAAACGGGCGTCGTCGCCGACCATCGTGATGCGCGTCAGCGTGTCCGGCCCGTTACCGCGTATCAGCGCGTCCTTTATCGGGGCCGTGATCTTCCCTCGCTCCACCAGCCAGGCGTTCTTGACGCTGAACGTGTAGTCCCCTGCACCGATCTGGACCCGGCCGTTGGTGTACGTCTCGCAGACGATGCCGCGATCGACGGCCGCAATGATCTCGTCCCGTTCGTGCGGGCCGGCTTCCATGAAGGTACAGCTCATGCGTGGCAGCGGCGGGAACTTGTAGGACTGGCGACGTCCCGAACCGGTGGATGCCGTGCCGTATTCCATCGCGGTCTTCAGGTCGTGCAGGTACGAGGTCAGGATACCGTCCTCGACCAGCACCGTGCGGCCGGTGCCGACGCCCTCGTCGTCGTAGTTCAGCGCCCCGCGCTCGTGCGGGATCGTCGCCTGGTCGACGATGGTGACCGGCGGTTCGGCGACCTTCTTGCCCATCATGTCCGAGTAGACACTCAGGCCGCTGCGATTGAAGTCGGCCTCCATGCCGTGGCCTATCGCCTCGTGCAACAGGATCCCGCTGGCGCCGGACGACAGGATCACCGGCATATCGCCCGCGGGGGGTCTGCGGGCCTCGAACAGGATCAGGGTACGGTCGACGGCCTCTCGTACGATCGCCGTCAGGCGTTCGTCCGTATACCAGTCGATGTCCTCGCGCGCCGAGATGTTCGAGAACCCGGTCTGCACCTGTCCGCCTTTTTTTGCAGTGACCAGCACCGTCAGCCGCGTCATGGGCCGATGATCCGTCACCAGCCGGCCGTCGAGTGTCGCGATCGTGATGCGTTCCTCGCCGTCGACCCAGTATGCCGAGACTTTCTCTACCGCCGGATCCATGGACTTTGCCAGCGCCTCCACGGACTGCAGGATCGGCAGCTTGCGATCCACGCCGACTTCCGACCAGGGCACGGTCGTCCTGTACAGGTCGCCCTCCGGACTCGAAGCAAGCGCCTTCGGCACGTCGATCGCGGTGCCGCTCGCAATCGCCGAAGCCGTGCGTGCCGCCGCCAGTAGCGCCGGCAGAGTCAGATCCTCGGTAAACGAGTAACCGGTCAGGCCGCCCGACACGACACGCAGTCCCACCCCCTGGTCGATTCCGGACGTCGCGTCGGCGAGCGTTCCGTCTTCGAGTGCCAGCGTGTTGCGCCGCGCATGCTGGAAGTATAGATCCGCGATGTCCGCGCCTTTGGCGGTGAGTTCGGACATCACGCGCGCGCAGGTGCCTTCGTCGATACCGAACCACTCGAGAGCCGGGTTTACAGGCACGGGTCGCGTCATCGACGTCGCCTGTTGCACGCCGCAACTCGCGAGGAAGCCCGGCACGGTGAGTACCGCTCCGCCAGCCGCGAGACGACCGAGAAATTGGCGTCGATCGACCCGGTCAGCCACGACGGTTCCTGTTCGACCAGTAGCGAAGCAGCAGGAATCCGAACAGCATGCCGCCGAGATGCGCGAAGTGCGCGATACCGGAGGCCGCGCCCGTGACGCCCATGAACAATTCGATCAGTCCATAGAACAGCACGAAATACTTGGCACGCATCGGGATTGGCGGAAATAGCAGCATCACCATCCGGTTCGGGAACGCGAGGCCGAAAGCCAGCAGGACCCCGAACACACCGCCGGAGGCACCCAGCGTGGGATAGATGTCCCCCGTCGTGGCAGCGACGACGAGCTGGACGACGGCGGCACCCACGACACAGGTGAGGTAATAGATCAGGAAACGCTTCGGCCCCATCAGGCGCTCAATGTCGCGGCCGAACATCCACAGGCCGAACATGTTGAAGAAAATGTGCATCAGGTTGTTCGGGTCGTGGAGGAAGCCGTAAGTCACGATCTGCCACGGCGCGAAATATTGAGATTTCAATGGCCACAGCGCGAAGTAGCCCATCATGAAATTGATGTTGAAGCGCTCGAGCACGAAGGCGAGCCCGTTCGCGATGAGCAGGCCGAAGATCACGTTCGGCATGTTGCTGGCCGGCCGCGGCCGGTAATTATAGATGGGTGTGTTCATGGATCGTCCCTGGTCGCGATAGGCCTTTCGACAGGCGAAGGCTGCCGGCGTTTGCCGAGATTACCAGCCGCCGCCGCCACCACCACCGCCGCCGCCCCCGGAGGAGCCGCCGCCTCCACCGCCGGACGACGAACCGGGCGGCGCGGCTGCAGTGGCGACGGCCGTGGCGAAGGTGCCCGACAGGTTGCTCGTCGCGGTCGTCAGGCTGCTGCTGTTCCACGTACCACCGTACCAGGCCGGACGCCATGCGCCGCCGTCAGGACCATGGATGGACGCGAGCAGGCTCGCGAATCGTTCCGACCACTGCTGGTCGACGCCGAGCGCCAGGGCAAATGGCAGGTAGGCCTCGAAGAGCTGTGGCGTCTTCTCGGGCGGATTGCGCAGGTTCATCTCGTCCTTCTCCGCAATCTCCAGATAGTCCTTGAATCCGAGCATCTCGTCGAGCAGCTTGCGCCCGCGCAGCGTGGGCGCTTTCATGACGATCGCGAAAAACACCGTCGTGACGATCATCACGGCGACGACGGCCACCACGCTTATGGAAGGACCGGCGCCGAGCGCAGCGATCGCCGCCACGATGACGATCAGGAGGGCCGGAATATTGAGCGCACCGTTGGTCTCGAAGTAGCGATGCTTGTAGTCGCTCGTGAGCGATCGCCGGTGGTCGCTCTTCGCCGCTCCCAGCAGCTCGTGATTCTCGTTCTTCAGCTCCACGGTGTTGCCGTCGCGGAACAAGCCTTCGTACAGTTCCCGTTCCCCGTGCGCAAGCGGAGCCCGGTCCCGGTCCGGATCGGTGCGGACCAGCAGATACCCATCCGCCGTCTTGCCGATGCCGAGGAAGCCGTCGGACCCGGGATCCACGTCGATGCGCAGGTAGCCCTTCACCGCGAGATTGACGATTGCCGCCGTCAATACCTTATCGTCGTAGTACATCTGATGGATATATCTCAGCGAGGCCGGGGAGAAACCGTCCGGCGGCTTGTACCGCGTCACGATGACGCCCTCGTCCGGATCCTTGCCGAAGCGGGACCAGACCGCGAGGTAATAGACCAGCAGCAGCAGCAAGCCGCCGGACCCGATCAGCAGGTTTGCATTGTCCTGCAGCAACCAGACGAACTTCCGGAATCGCGTCGGTGCTGCAACGTGACCCTTGGGCCAGCCGACGACGATCGTCAGGCCGTTCACGGGAGACAGGGGCTTCGTCGAAACGAAATGCACGTGCCCGTCGGCATCGGTGTTCGACGTGTAGTTGCGCTCGCTCGCACCCATTGGCCCGGTGTATGCCTCGGCCGTAATCGCGTCTCGCGGCACGTCGAAGTCGAGCCGGACCGTCGCTTCCGCACGGTCGATCGGGAACGCCCAGTCGAAACCGGTCACGTTCCAGTACAACTCGTCGTGGTCCTCGAAGAATCCGAGCTCGCGGTTC
>Ga0210095_1000223_pt1 | contig 16462 bp, 11 predicted proteins | sample China_Galinas_PW_FD_184861 | JGI IMG/M metagenome (GOLD analysis project Ga0210095, IMG submission 184861) | Wetland microbial communities from San Francisco Bay, California, USA, that impact long-term carbon sequestration - China_Galinas_PWA_D1... | ecosystem: Environmental > Aquatic > Marine >...
CGCGTGGCGAACGACGGCGTGCGCCGCCGTGCTCACCACCGCCTCGCCGCCAGCGGAGGTCCTGGACGCTTGGTCGGCAACTGGAATCATCGGGGTTCACTCGTTGTCGCGCAGCGACCACCTCGGTCCCGGCGACGTCGTGGGGCTGCAGCCCAACGGCTACGTTCGCACTCTCTATCGGCGCTCCTCACCCCACAACGCACTCTTCGCCACCGATCGCTGCAACAGCTTTTGCCGGATGTGCTCACAACCGCCGAAACCGGTGGACGACAGCGACCGCATCCACGAGCACCTGCGCCTCCTCGACCTGATCGATCCCGAGACCCGCGAGCTGGGCATCACCGGTGGCGAGCCCACCTTGCTCAAGGACGACCTGCTGCGCATTGTCGAACGCTCCAAGCAACGCCTACCCGCAACGGCGCTGCACATCCTCTCCAACGGCCGCCTGTTCTACTACGGCGCATTTGCCCGCGCCCTCGCAGAGATCGAACACCCCGACCTGATGGTCGGCGTACCGCTCTACTCCGACCTCGACCATGCGCACGACCACGTCGTCCAGGCTCGCGGCGCCTTCGCCGAAACGGTGATCGGATTGCAAAACCTCGGTCGCTACGGAGTCCCGGTGGAGATCCGCGTCGTGCTCCACCGCTGGACCTGGCAACGGCTGCCCCGGCTGGCGGAGTTCCTCTATCGAAACCTCACCTTCGCCGCCCACGTCGCCTTCATGGGTCTCGAACCGATCGGCTTCGCCGCCGCCAACCTGGAAGAGCTGTGGATCGATCCGGTCGACTATCGCGACGAGCTGGCTCGGGCGACCCATTGGCTGGCCCAACGCGGGATGAACGTGTCGATCTACAACCACCCGCTGTGCCTTCTCGATCCGCAGCTGTGGCCCTTCGCGCGCCGCTCGATCTCCGACTGGAAGAACGACTACCTGCCCGCCTGCGACCCCTGCCCCGTGAAGCAGGACTGCTGCGGCTTCTTCAGCTCGGCGCTCCGCGGCAGGATCAGCCACCACATCGCTCCGCCGAACCTCGCCGAGGAGCAGCGAAGCTCACGTCGTTCCGTTTCTTGAGGGCGTCCCGGTCTCGATGTTCCCTTCTTGCCGCGGAGAACCCGGCTCGCCGGGCCCTACCGCCCCTCGGAGGCCCTCCCTCCAGGCATGGACGCTCGCACCCTGGGCTAGCATCGCCGCATGCCCGACTCGCGCCGCGCCGCTGCCGACGACCTGCTCAGGGTGCCGCTGCTGCGCCGCCTCGGGGTGGAGGACCGGGAACGTCTCGCCGAGGTGGCGCGGCTGCGCCGCTGGCCGCGCGGCAGCTTCGTCTTCCACGAGGGCGATCCCTCGGACCACTTCCTGGTCCTCGCCGAGGGCCGGGTCAAGGTGTTCAAGGCCACGCCCGCCGGCCGCCACCTGATCCTCGAGATCTTCGGCCCCGGCGATCCGCTGGGCACCGTGGCGGTCTACGAGGAGCGACCCTACCCGGCCACCGCCGAGGTGCTGGAGGACGCCGAGCTGGTGGCCGTCCCGCGGGCCGACTTCTTCGCCCTGCTCGACGGCCGGCCGACCCTGGTGCGCGGCCTGCTGCTGGCGATGACCCACCGCCTGGTGGAGCTCACCACCCGGCTGGCGGAGCTCACCGGCGGCCGCGTCGAGTCGCGCATCGCGCGCCTGCTGCTCAAGCTGGCGGACGACCTCGGTCGGCCCGGCGACGGCGGCACCTTCATCCCCCTGTCGCTGTCGCGCCAGGAGCTCGCCGACCTGATCGGCACCACCATCGAGACCTGCATCCGCATCATGAGCCGGCTCGGCAAGGAGGGGGTCGTGCGCACCGGTAAGGACGGCTTCACCATCCTCGACCGGGCGGCGCTGGAGGAGCTGGGCTCGGCCTAGGCTCTACTCACCGACCGCCAGGCTCTCCGGCTGCGCCTGGTGGGTGTACTTGAGGAGCCACACCATGGCCAGCGACAGCAGGGCGAGGAAGATGAAGACCACGAAGCCGATGGCGTAGCCGTCCTGGCCGAGGTCGCGCACCGCGAAGCCGAGGATCGGCGGCACCACGAAGCCGCCGAAGGCGCCGAGCCCGCCCACCCAGCCGGCGGCGCCGCCCACCGCCTGCGGCACCGCCTGGGGGACGATCTTGAACACCGCCGCGTTGGCGACGCCCATGCCGACGGCGAGCAGCACCACCCCCGGCACCGCCAGCTCGTAGCGGCCGGCGACGGTCATCACCAGGGCGCCCGCCAGCATGATCAGCAGGGCCAGGATGGCGGTGTTCTCGCCGCCCTCGCGCAGATGGTCCGCCAGCACCCCGCCGACGATGCGGATCGCCGAGGTGAGAACCGAGTAGACGGCGGTCAGCGTGCCGGCGAGCACCACCGGCAGGCCGAAGTAGTCGCTCCAGTAGGTCGGCAGCCAGGCGGTCAGGGCGATGAAGCCGCCGAAGGTGGTGAAGTAGACGAGCACCAGCGCCCAGGTCTTCCACACCTTGGCCGACAGCGCCAGGCTCTGCCGCAGGCCGGCGGCCGGGAACAGCTCCTGGCCGGCCGCCGCCGCCGTGGCGCGCGCCGCCGCCGGCTCGACGCCGGCATGGCGCAGCTGGAAGTACCAGGCGTTGCGCCCGAGGAAGAGGTAGGCCAGCGTGCCGGCGGCGAGGAAGGCGAGCCAGGTGAGGTACGAGCCGGCGAGGCCGAGCGAGGCGAGCGCCACCGGGATGAGGAAGGAGAACATCCCCGGCGCCAGGTTGCCGACGCCGGCGAACACCGCCAGCGCCTTGCCCTGGCGGCGCTGCGGATACCAGTAGGAGACCTGGCCGATGCCGACCGAGAAGGTGGCGATGCCGCTGCCGCTGAGCATCGCCAGCACCAGCAGCAACGGGTAGTGGGCGGCGCTCAGCCGATCCGGGTAGAGGAAGACCACCACCGCCGCCAGCCCCGCCATGCCGACCAGCGAGGTGGCGAGCAGCACCAGGAACGGCTTGCGGCCGCCGGTGGTGTCGACCCAGGCGGCGAACGGGATGCGCAGCAGCGAGCCGGAGAGCGCCGGCATCGCCACCAGGAAGCCCACCGCCAGCGGCGAGAGGTCCATCAGGTCGCGGAAGGTGCGGGCGGTGGGGCCGAACAGCGCCACCGCGGCGAAGCCGACGAAGAAGCCGAGGGTGGCGCCCCACAGGCCCTGGGACGGGGTGCCGCGCAAGGGCGTGGCGGCGGACGGCGCGGCGGCGTTCGGGCTCATGGCAGGGTTCCTCCTCCGGACGGCGGGGGGTCGTCGCGCAGCGCCGGCCGGAAGCGCCAGCCGGCCCAGGCCAGCAGGTGGTTCAGGCCCCACAGGCCGCAGGCGGTGGCGAGGACGATCATCAGGATGTCGAACCGGTAGCGTTCGAGGTTGTTGCGCAGCAGGCGCAGCGGCGCACCGTGCTGGGCGTCGAGCGGATCGGTGCCTTCCAGGTACTCGGTGGCGTCGGGGATGCCGTCGCCGTCGAGGTCGCTGTCGGTGCCCAGCGCGTCGGCCAGCAGAGCCGGGTCGGTGCTGCGGATCTCCAGGAAGCGGCGCTTGCCGACGCGGTGCAGGATTTCGTCGCCGAAGTCGTTCAGGATCGGGCTGTCGACGTCGCTGCCCGGCTCGAAGGCGGCGCGGGCGAGGTTGAGGCGGGCCAGCTCCTCGGCGTCGAGCGAGCGGATCTGCCCCGGCTTGGTGCCCTCCGGGCCGTCCGGGTGGGCGTGGCACAGGGCGCAGTTGACGTAGCGCCCGGAGTGGCGCTCGACGAAGGCCTCGAACTCCGGATAGGCGAGCGCCACCGGCGCCGCCGCCAGCAACGCGGCGGCGAGGGCGAGGCGGAGCGTCGTCGCCGGCCGACTCATCCGTCTCATCCGCCACCTCCGCGGAAGACCTCGTAGAGGGTCTGGCCGAACAGCGTCATCACCACCAGGTAGAGGGCCGCCGCCAGCGCCAGGATGCGCAGCGTGCGGCGGCCGGTGCGGCGGAAGATCCACGGCGCGGCGAAGAGCACCCCGGTGGCGCCGGCGGAGAGCAGGGCGACCAGCCAGAAGGGCAGCAGCTCCAGCGGGTAGTAGACGAAGTAGAAGTACCACTCGGGCTTGATGCCGTCCGGCGTCGAGCCCATCGGGTCGAAGGCGCCGAACAGGGGGTAGGAGAAGAACGACTCGAAGGGCAGCACCAGGGCGACCACGAAGAGGACGAGGAAGGCGACGCCCCACAGCGAGAAGTCCTTGAGCACGAAGAAGGGGAAGAACTCCTCGCTGCGTCCGGTCGCCCGGTCGACGCCCTGGCTCATGCCGTGGAGCTGGACGCTCAGCAGGTGGAGGCCGAGGACGGCGAAGAACACCAGCGGCAGCACCACCACGTGGATGGCGTAGAAGCGCGACAGGGTGGCCTGCCCCACCGCCGGCCCGCCCTGGATCAGCTCCTTGAGCTCGCCGGGCAGGTCGGCGAGCGCCGCCGGCAGGTAGGCGCCCATCTGCTCGATCGACTGCAGCCCCACCTTGGTGGCGTTGACGGCGATCTGGTGCCAGGGCAGCAGGTAGCCGGTGAAGCCGAAGCCGAAGACGAGGAGCAGCAGCACCGCGCCGCTCACCCAGGTCAGCTCGCGCGGCGGCGCGAAGGCCTTCATGGCGAAGGTGGTGAGCAGGTGGGCGAGGAGGACGAGGATCATCGCCGAGGCGGTCCAGGTGTGGAGGTTGCGCACCAGGAAACCGCCGGCGACGTGGCGGGTGACGTGCTCCACCGAGGCGTGCGCGTCGGACACCGTGGGCTCGTAGTAGAAGAGCAGCATCAGCCCGGTCACCAGCTGGACGGCGAAGAAGAACACCGCCAGGCCGCCCAGGTAGTAGGCCCAGCTCATGCGATGGACCGGCACCTCCTTCTTCTCCACCAGCGAGTGGAAGGAGAGCTTCTCCAGCGGGAAGCGCCGCGCCAGGTAGTCGACCAGCCGCTTGTCGGCGCCGGCCATCAGGCGTCCCCCGTGGCGAAGCGGCGGGCGATGTAGACGTCGTACTCGGCGAGCTGCTCCGCCGACGCCTGGTCCGCCTCGCCGGCCGTCTCGCCCGACGGCGAGCGGCTGGCCACCACGCTGCCGGCGGCGTCGCGCAGCACCCAGCCGAGCTGCGGCAGCGGCGCCTTGGCCGGCGAGCCCGGCAGCGGCCGCCCGCTCTCGAGATCGAAGTAGGAGACGTGGCAGGGGCACAGCAGCCGCCCCTCGGAGTCCACCTGGCTCGACACCGTGCAGCCGAGGTGGGTGCACTTGGCGGAGATCAGCAGCGGCAGCCCGTCGTCGCCGAGGAAGGCGAGCGCGGGGCGCATCAGGTAGTCGGTGAAGTAGTGCCCCTGGGTCGGCGACAGCTCGCCGAGGCCGGCGACCCGGATGTACGGGCTGCGCATGCGCTCGAGCTGGAGCTGCCGCTCCTCCGCCGTCATCTCCAGCCGTTCGAGGCGCTTGCGCAGCAGCGCCGCCTCCTCGTCGAGGGTCATGTCCGGGCCGCCGAGGAAGCGGGCGAGCTTGTCGAGGATGCCGACGCCGAGCAGCGCCCCGGCGGCGCCGGCGCCGAGGAGGCCCTTGACCAGGTGGCGGCGCTCGGCGGCGCGGCTGCGCTCGGCCACGCTCTGCCGCTCGAAGCGCCGCGGATTGGTCCACACCACCTTCTGGTAGGGCCGGGTGAGGTAGCCGAGCGGCAGCGAGAAGAGGTGCACCAGGCGGCTGAACGGCAGCAGCAGGACGATCGCCCAGGCGCCGACCAGGTGGAGCTGCACCAGCGGCGGCATGGCGGCCGCCTGGGCGACGTCGGGGCGCAGGGTGACGAGGCTCCACAGGTAGGGGGTCAGGGTGCCGGCGGACCACGCCGCGCCCCAGCGGTGGCCGAGCGCCACCCCCAGCCCCACCGCCACCTGCGCCAGCAGCAGCCCGACCACCACCACGTCGAGGACGCTGGACACCGCCTGCAGCCGGCCGGAGGTCACCCGCCGCACCAGCAGCACCGCCAGCCCCACCGCCGCCAGCACCGCGGCGGCCACCCCCACCGCCTCGACGGCGTAGAGGAACGGCGGGTGCGCGGTGAGCTGGATCCAGGTCGCCGGCATCAGCAGCGGCAGCAGGTGGCCGACGAACAGCACCAGGATGCCGACGTGGAACGGTACCGAGCCCCACAGCAGGCGGCGGCTCTCGAGGAACTGGGACGACAGCGACGAGTAGCTGAAGCGGTCGCGCCGGTAGCGCACCACCGACACCACCACCAGCAGCGCCACGGCCAGGTAGGGCAGGCCGGCGAAGAGGAAGAGGTCGAGGGGCGGAAGATCGCTCATCCGGCGCCTCCGGCGGCCACTTGTGCTGGCCTCGCCTCGCCGCGCCGGCCGCGCCGCCGGCGCCACAGCGGACCGGGCGCCGGCTCCGGCGGCAGATCGGGCAGGCCGAGGACGAGGCGCACGGCCTCGAGCAGGTGGCGGTAGGGGTTGCCGGCCGCCGCCAGGTCGGCGCGCATGCGCGCCAGCGGCCGGGCGAGACAGAGCCGCAGCAGCTCGTCCCACTCCTCGGCGCCGAAGGCGTCGGCGAAGGCGAGGACGACGCCGAGATGGTCCGGCAGCTCGCCGCCGCGGTCGAGGCCGGCGCGGCGGTAGGCGTCGTCGAGGCCGGTCATCAGGCGCGCCCGCTTGAAGCTCTCGGCGCCGAACAGGTGGACGGACAGGTACGGCACGCAGCGCGGCGCCAGGTCGAAGGTGCGGCTGTAGAGGTCCTGGTGCGCGTCGTCGTCGAGCGGCGCCAGCTCGGCGCGGAAGGCGGCCAGGGCGGCGGCGGCCTCCGGCATGGCGGCGTCGAGCCGCGCCGCGGCGGCGGTGAGGTCGGCGGCGAAGGCGGCCGGCCGCGGGAAGGCGAGCAGGCGGCCGAGGGCGGCGGCCTGGGGGCGGCGTTCCATCTCAGCTCCCCCTCTTCGGCGTCTCGACGAAACCGAGACCGCACTGGCCGCGGCACTCCTCGGCCATCGCCCGGCCGCCGCCGCGCTCGGCCGCCATCGCCTCCTCGCGCTGGATCGGCGGCAGCACGTAGCGCTCCTCCAGGGTGGCGAGCGCGGTGAGGCGGTAGATGCCATCGGCGTCGGCGGCGGTCAGGCCGGCCTCGCGCAACGCCTTCTTCACCCGGCCGGGATCGACGTCGGCGAGGTCGCCGGCGCGCCGGTGGTAGCGCACCGCCAGCAGGCGCCGCAGCACGCTGCGCACCACCTCGACGTTGCCGCCGGCGAACAGGGCCGCCAGGTAGGACATCGGCACCCGCGCCCGGTCGACCGGCGCGAACAGGTCGGCCGCGGTGCCGTCGCCATCGCCGGCGGCCCCGGCCGCGGCGGAGGAGGTGACGTGCTCGTAGACGCCGTCGCCGGAGCGCCCCATCACCGGCAGCAGCGGCGGCACGTAGAACAGCATCGGCAGGGTGCGGAACTCGGGGTGGAGCGGCAGCGCCAGCTTCCACTCGATGACGTAGCGGTAGACCGGCGAGCGGCCGGCGGCGTGGATCATCTGCGGCGACACGCCGGCGGCCTCGGCGGCGGCCATCACCTTCGGGTCGTGGGGATCGAGGATCAGCGAGCGCTGCGCCTCGACCAGCGACTCGCGCGGCGCCCCGGCAACCTCCTCGATGCGGTCGGCGTCGTAGAGCAGCACCCCCATGTAGCGGATGCGGCCGACGCAGGCGTGGAAGCAGGCCGGCGGCTGGCCGCTCTCCAGCCGCGGGTAGCAGAGGATGCACTTCTCCGACTTGCCGGTCTTCCAGTTGAAGTAGACCTTCTTGTACGGGCAGGCGACGACGCAGGCGCGCCAGCCGCGGCAGGTCTGCTGGTCGACCAGCACGATGCCGTCCTCGCCCCGCTTGTAGAGCGCCCCCGACGGGCAGGAGGCGACGCAGCTCGGGTTGACGCAGTGGTTGCAGATCCTCGGCACGTACATCATGGCGAGGCTCTCCACCGCGAACAGCATCCCCTTCTCGTCCTCGGTCAGGGCGTCGAGGTTGGGGTCGTTCTCGGCGTACACCGGCGAGCCGGAGAGATCGTCGTCCCAGTTGGGGCCGGCCTCGATGTCGATCGGCTCGCCGGTGATCTGCGAGATCGGCACGGCGGTCGGCTGGACCTCGCCGGCGGGGGCGTCGAAGAGGTCCTGGTAGCGGTAGGTCCACGGCTCGTAGTAGTCGTCGAGCCCCGGCTGGGCGGGGTTGTAGAACAGCTTGGCGAAGGCCGAGGCGCGCCCCTGGGAGGCGAGGCGCAGGCGGCGCTCGCCGTCGACCACCCAGCCGCCCCGGAACTGGCCCTGGTCCTCCCAGCGCGTCGGGTAGCCGGTGCCCGGCTTGGTCTCGACGTTGTTCCACCACATGTACTCGGCGCCGGCGCGATCGGTCCAGGTGTTCTTGCAGGCGATCGAGCAGGTGTGGCAGCCGATGCACTTGTCGAGGTGGAAGACCATCGCGGTGTGGGCGCGGACGTCCATGGGATCTCCTTGCGGCTCCGCCCTACCAGGACGGCGCGGCCACCTTCTTCAGGACGACGTAGGTGTCGCGGTTGACGCCGGGCGGCCCCCAGTAGTTGAAGGCCCAGCAGAACTGCGCGTAGCCGCCGATCATGAACAGCGGCTTCAGGCGCGCCCGGGTGAGGCTGTTGTGGGCGCCGCCGCGGCCGCCCCGCTCGACCGAGCGCGGGTTGCCGATGGTGCGCTCGGTGGCGTGGTAGATGAAGCAGATGCCGCGCGGGATGCGCGCCGAGACGCAGGCGCGGGTGACCACCGTGCCGTGGTCGTTGAACACCTCCACCCAGTCGTTGTCGCGCACTCCCAGCAGGCCGGCGTCGCGGTCGTTGAGCCAGATCGGCTCGATGCCGCGCGACAGGGTCTCCATGCGCAGCGTGTCGCCGTAGGTCGAGTGGATGTGCCACTTGCCGTGCGGCGTCAGGTAGTTGAGCACCAGGCCGCCCTCGCCGCCGCCGTCGCCGGTCTCCACCAGGTCGCGGGTCGAGGCGCGGTCCGGCCGCGGCTTGAAGGTCGGCAGGTGCTCGCCGAAGGCGCGGTAGGCGTCGTGGTCGAGGTAGAGGTGCTGGCGGCCGCTGAGCGTGCGCCAGGGGATGCGCTCCTCGACGTTCTGGCAGAAGGCGGCGTAGGTGCGGCCGCCGTTGGTGACGCCGGTCCAGTACGGCGAGGTGAGCACCCGCCGCGGCTCGTGCACCAGGTCGTCGAAGCGGTAGACCACGCCGCGGGTGTCCGCCGCCAGGTGGGAGTGGTCGATGCCGGTCTTCACCGACTCGGCGGCGAAGGCGCGGTGGGCGAGCTCGCCGTTGGTCTCGGCGGCGAAGTGGAGGATCGCCTCGCAGACGTCGCGGTCCTCCGCCAGCGACGGGTAGGTGCCGCCGTTCCACGACGTCGCCGGCCGCGTTTCGAGGTAGCGGTCGTAGAGGTCGTCCACCCGGTAGCCGGTGCCGTGGACGCCGATCGGCTTGTCGCGGAAGCTCGGCCCGAGGGAGACGAAGCGGTCGTAGAGGTGGGCGTAGTCGCGCTCGACGACGGTGATCTGCGGCATGGTGCGGCCGGGCAGCGCCTCGCACTCCCCCTTCGCCCAGTCGCGCACCTCGGCCTGGGCGATCTCCGCCGGCGTGTCGTGGAGCAGCGGCGTCGTCACCACGTCCTCCACCGGCGTCGGCAGGTGCTCGGCGGCGAGCCGCGAGGTGTGCCAGGCGATCTCGCGGAAGATGCGCCAGTCGCTCTTCGCCTCCCAGCAGGGCGGCACCGCCGCCTGCAGCGGGTGGATGAAGGTGTGCAGGTCGGTGGTGTTGAGGTCGTCCTTCTCGTAGTAGGTGGCCGCCGGCAGGACGACGTCGGAGTACAACGCCGAGGTGTCCATGCGGAAGTTGAGGTCGACCACCAGGTCCATCTTCCCCAGCTCCACCTTGTCGTGCCAGGTCACCTCCTCGACCTCGTCGCGCGCCACCTCCTGGGCGATCGAGCTGTGGTGGGTGCCGAGGTAGTGCTTGAGGAAGTACTCGTGGCCCTTGGCCGACGCCTGGATGGCGTTGCCGCGCCAGATGTACCAGACGCGCGGGAAGTTGGCCGGGTCGTCCGGGTCCTCCATCGAGAAGCGCAGCTCGCGGCGGGCGATGCGCTCGGCCACCCAGTCGCGGATCGCCTCCGGGGTGTCGGCGCCGGCGGCGCGCGCCTGCCGCGCCACCTCGAGGCTGGAGCGGTCGAACTGCGGGTAGCAGGGCAGCCAGCCGAGGCGCACCGCCATCGCCTGCTTGTCCACCGTGTGGCCGTGGGCCAGCGGGTGGGAGGCGTCGGCCACCGGGCACATCTCGCGGAAGGCGCGGTCGTAGCGCCACTGGTCGGAGTGGACGTAGTGGAAGGACGGCGTGTTCTGCAGCCGCGGCGGCCCGCCCCAGTCGGTGGCGAAGGCGATCGGCGCCCACGACGCCGCCGGCACCAGCTTCTCCTGGCCGACGTAGTGGTTCCAGCCGCCGCCGTTCCTGCCGACACAACCGGTGAGCATCAGCGCGGTGATCACCGAGCGGTAGATCAGGTTGTTGTGGTACCAGTGGTTGGCGCCGGCACCGATGATCACCATGCAGCGCCCGTCGCTGGCCTCCGCGGTGCGCGCCCAGCCGCGGGCGAAGTCGACCACCACCGACGCCTTGACGCCGGTGAAGCGCTCCTGCCAGGCCGGGGTGTAGGGATGGGCGTCGTCGCCGTAGCCGGCCGGCCAGTCGCCGCCTGCGCCGGCGCCGGCCGCCTCGCCCGCCTCCGCCGTCGACGGCACGCCGTACTGGGCGAGCAGCAGCTCGAAGGCGGTGGTCGCCAGCACCCGGCCCTCCGTCGTCTCCACCCAGCGCGCCGGCACCCGGCGCACCTCGCTCGCCTCGCCGTCGCCGTCGGTGAAGTCGGCGAAGACGACCGGCGCCAGCAGCTCGGCGTGGCCGTCGAGGGTGAGCGCCGGCTCGAACGGCTCGCCGGTCAGCGAGTCCTCGCCGCGCAGGTTCCACTCGCCCTTCGCGGCCTGCCAGCGGTGGCCCACGGTGCCGCGCGGCATGCGCAGCTCACCGCTCGCCTCGTCGAAGGCGAACAGCTTCCACTCGGCGTTCTCCTCGCCGCGGGTGGCGGCGAGGCGGGAGGCGCGCAGCATCTTGCCGCAGCGGTAGCGGGGCGCGGTGTCGCCGTTCGCGGCGCCCTTCGCGGGGCCCCCCACGGGCTCCAGCTCGACGACGAACGGCCCGTCGGTGTTGCGCTTCACGTAATCGCGGAAGTAGGGCACCCGGCGCTCGACGTGGCACTCGCGGAGCAGCACGTGGCCGACCGCCATCCAGAAGGCGCCGTCCTGCCCCTGGTGGATCGGGATCCACTCGTCGGCCACCTTCGAGGTCTGCGAGAAGTCGGGCGAGAACACCACCACTTTGGCGCCGGCGTGGCGCGCCTCCACCAGGTAGTGGGCGTCCGGCGTGCGGGTGCCGAGGACGTTCGAGCCGACGACGGCGATGAAGCGCGACTTGTACCAGTCGGCGCTCTCGCCGACGTCGGTCTGCTCGCCCCAGATCTCCGGCGAGGCCGGCGGCAGGTCGCAGTACCAGTCGTAGAACGACAGGCAGACGCCGCCGAGCAGCTGCAGGAAGCGGGCGCCGGCGGCGTAGCTGATCATCGACATCGCCGGGATCGGCGAGAAGCCGACCACCCGGTCCGGGCCGTGGTCGAGCACCGTGCGCACGTTGGCGGCGGCGAGGATCTCGTGCGCCTCCTCCCAGGCGACGCGGCGCAGGCCGCCCTTGCCGCGCGCCTGCTGGTAGCGGCGCCGCGACTCCGGGTCGCTGACGATCGAGCGCCAGGCGGCCACCGGGTCGCCGGGATGGCGGCGCTTGGCGGCGCGCCACAGGTCGACCAGCACGCCGCGCACGTAGGGGTACTTCACGCGCAGCGGGCTGTAGACGTACCAGGAGTAGGAGATGCCGCGCTGGCAGCCGCGCGGCTCGTAGGAGGGCAGCTCGGGGTCGAAGCGCGGGTAGTCGAGCGCCTGCAGCTCCCAGGTGACGATGCCCTGCTTGACGTAGATGTTCCAGCTGCAGCCGCCGGTGCAGTTGACGCCGTGGGTCGAGCGCACGATCTTGTCGTAGGCCCAGCGGTTGCGGTAGAAGTCCTCCCACGAGCGCTGCTCCGGGGCGAAGACGTCCTGGATCCAGCCCATCCCTACCTCCTCCCGGCGGCGCGCACCAGCGGTGCCCGCACGCCGCGGTTGCGGCCGCGGTAGACGACCGCCATGGCGGCCAGGAAGGCCAGCGCCAGGGCGGCGCCCCAGGCGCCGATCGGCGGACCGGCGGAGCCGGCCGTACCGGCGGCGGTGTCGGTGGAGGTGCCCTCGGGCGGAGCGAGGCCGGCCAGGTAGGCGACGACGTGGATCGCCTCCTGCCGGCTCACCGGGTGGTCGCGGTAGGCGGCGCGCATCAGCGGGAAGCCCGGCGTCTCGGCGGCGGACAGCAGGGCCGGCTCACCGAGGCGGCCGGCGGCGCCGGTGAGGTCGGCGGCGAGGCTGCCACCGGAGCTGCCGGCGCGGTGGCAGGCGGCGCACGGCAGGCCGCCGCGGGCGAAGCGGGCCGCGCCGTGGAACAGCGCCTCGCCGCGCCGTGGCGAGGCCGGCTCCAGCGTCGCCGCCATCGCCTCCACCTGGCGCTCGCGGGCCGCCGACAGGCGCGCCGCGAGCTCCTCGTCCTCGAGCAACTCCACCAGGCTCGCCACCCGCTCGTCGCTCATCGGCCCGACGTTCTTCTCCATCCGCTCGATCGCCTTGGCGAGATCGGCCGGCGGCCAGCCGGTGGCCGGCTCGAGGTCCGGCCCGGTGAGCGTGCCGCCGCCCACCGTGTGGCAGCCGGCACAGCGCGACAGGAAGAAGTCGGCGGCGGCGTCCTGTTCGGCGGGCTCGGCGGGCGCGGCGGGCGCGGCGACCGCGGGCCCGGCTTCCGTGGCGTCGCCGGCGGCGGCGGCGTCCAGGGCGGCGTCCGCGGTGGGCTCCGCCGCCGTGCCGCCGGCGGGAGCTGCGGCTTGCGGCGAGGCGACCGGCGGCGGCGGCGGGCCGGCATCCTGGGCCGCCGCCCTCGCCCACGGCACGGCCGCGAGCAGGAGGGCGGTCGTCAGGAAGGCGGTGGAGATGGCGGTAGGTCGGCGCAAGGTCGCTCCCGGAAGCACAGTGCCGGCGTCGCCAGCACGCTAGCAACGGGAGCCGAGGCCTCCTATGACGGTCGTCATACGCTGCGGCGCCGAGACGCGTCGCGATGCGGCGAGCTCCCGCGCCAACACCCGCGCCAACCCCCGGACGGGTGGGCGGCGGCGGCCGTGCAGGGGCGCACCGCCGGCGCGCCCCTGCGGTAGGCTCGACGGCCATGGACCCGACGGCAGGGACCGGGGCGGCCGTGGGCGACCCCGGCAGCGCGGCGGCAACCGTCGCCTCGTCCAAGTGGCGGCAGATGGCGCTCCTGGCGCTGGCCGAGAGCCTGGCCATGGGGCTGTGGTTCTCCGCCTCGGCGGTGGTGCCGCAGCTCACCGCGGACTGGGGGCTGGACGGCGCGGCGCAGGCGTGGATGACGATGAGCGTGCAGCTCGGCTTCGTCGCCGGGGCGCTGGGCAGCGCGCTCGCCACCCTCGCCGACCGGGTGCCGACGCGCTGGCTGTTCGCCGCCTCGGCGCTGCTCGGGGCCGCCGCCAACGCCGCCATCCCACTGCTCGCCAGCGTGCTGCCGCACCAGGACCCGGTCGCCGCCGCCATCGCCCTGCGCTTCGTCACCGGCGTCGCCATGGCCGGCGTCTACCCGCCGGGGATGAAGCTGGTCGCCACCTGGTTCCGCGCCGACCGCGGCCTCGGCATCGGCATCCTGGTCGGCGCCCTCACCCTCGGCTCGGCGGCGCCGCACCTGCTCAATGCGCTGTTCGGCGCCGGTGGCATGCCGCCGTGGCGCGGCGTGCTGCTCGCCGCCTCGGGGCTGGCGGCGCTGGCCGCGCTGCTCGCCGGGCTGTGGCTGCGCGAGGGCCCGTTCCTGGTGCGCGGCGCCCGCTTCGACTGGCGTTTCGCCGGCCGCGCCCTCGCCCACCGGCCGACCCGCCTCGCCAACTTCGGCTATCTCGGCCATCAGTGGGAGCTCTACGCCATGTGGGCGTGGGTGCCGGTGCTGCTGCTCGAGGCCTACCGCCACGCCGGCTGGAGCGCCCAGGGGGCGCGGCTGGCCGGCTTCGCCACCCTCGCCGCCGGCGCCGCCGGCTGCGTCGTCGCCGGCCTGTGGGCGGACCGCGTCGGGCGCAGCGCCGTGGCGGTGGCGTCGCTGGCCGTCTCCGGGGTCTGCTGCCTCGCCGTCGGCCTCCTCTTCGACCACCCGGCGGCGCTCACCGCGCTGTGCCTGCTGTGGGGCTTCGCGGTGGTGGCGGACAGCGCCCAGTTCAGCGCCGCGGTGAGCGAGCTGACCGATCCGCGCTACGTCGGCAGCGCGCTCACTCTGCAGACCAGCCTCGGCTTCCTGCTCACCCTGGTCACCCTGCGCCTGGTGCCGGCCCTGGTGGAGCCGCTGGGCTGGCGCCACCTGTTCGCCGTCCTCGCCCTCGGCCCGGCGTTCGGCATCGTCTCGATGCTGCGCCTGCGCCGGCTGCCGGAGGCCGCGCGGATGGCCTCCGGCCATCGCTGAGCCGCCGCCGAGCCGCCACCGCGGCGCCGCCTCGCGCGCCCCGCCGCCTCGCGCCCCGCTCGGCGGTGTGGCAGGATGAAGGCCACGGCTCGAGGGCACGGCGCTCCGACGCAGACACAGCCGGGACCATGGTGAGAGGAGCAACGCAGCCATGCGCGATGCAGCGGCGCTCGAATGCCGACCAACTTCCCGCACGGGGCACTAGGACGTGAGAGGGGGCATCACCGCGGTCGCCGGCAGCCACCGGCGCCGGCGCTGGGGCGGCTGGCTGCGCCGCGCGGTGGCCGCGCTGGCGTGGATGCTGCTCGGCGCCCTGCTCGCCGCCGGCGCCCTCTTCCTCGCCGCCTCGCCGCAGGCGTCGCAGCTCCACGGCTGGCACCGCCTGGTCCTCGCCGACGAGCTCAACGCCGACAACGCCGGCGCGATCTCCACCCTCGAGCGCTACGAGGAGCTGGAGGACGCCCTGTGGGCCGAGCTGCGGCGGCGCCAAGCGGCGTGGCCGGCGGCGCGGGCGCCGCTGTCGCGCTACAACCCGAACAGCCCGCTGGCCCCCGGCATCGGCGGCCGCGACTGGAACCGCACCTTCGAGCTCGGCCCGGAGACGCCGGCAGCCGGCGCGTCACCGGCCGCCATGGCGACCTCGCCGCGCTGCGCCGTGCTCCTCCTCCACGGCCTCTCCGACTCCCCCTACAGCCTGCGCACCGAGGGCCAGGCGCTGGCGGCGCGGGGGCACCACGTGGTCGGCCTGCGCCTGCCCGGCCACGGCCTCGCGCCCGGCGCCCTGCGCGACGTGTCGTGGCACGACTGGCGGGCGGCGGTGCGCCTCGGCGCGCGGCAGGCCGTGGCGCGCTCCGGCGGCGCACCGCTGGTCATCGTCGGCTACTCGAACGGCGCCGCCCTGGCCCTCGACTACGCGCTGCAGGCGCTCGACGATCCCCTGCTGCCGGTGCCCCGGCGGCTGGTCTTCCTGTCCCCCGCGCTCGCCGTCGCCCGCGCCGCCGCCCTCGCCCGCGGCGAGGACTGGCTGGGCCGTCTGCCCGGCCTCGAGGCGCTGCGCTGGGAGTCGGTGGTGCCGGAGTACGACCCGTACAAGTTCAACTCCTTCCCGATCAACGCCGCGGCCCAGATCTACGCCCTGACCAACGACCTCGACGACCGGTTGGAGGCCCTCGCCGACGCCGGCCGCGGCGGCGAGCTGCCGCCGACGCTGGTCTTCCAGTCGGTGGCCGACGCCACGGTGCCGACGGAGGAGTCGCTGCACCGCCTCTTCGGCCGCACCGACGGCGGCGAGCTGGTGCTCTTCGACCTCAACCGCGAGGCGGGCGTCGACATGTTCCTGGCACCCGGCGCCGGCGAGCTGGCCGACGCGATCGACCGGCGCGAGCCGTGGCCCTTCGACCTCACCCTGGTCACCAACGCCGATCCGGCGAGCCGCCAGGTGGTGGCGCGGCGGCGGCCGGCGGGGTCCGCCGCGGCCGCCGCCGGCCGGCCGCTGGACCTCGCCTGGCCCGAGCGGGTCTACTCGCTGTCCCACGTCGCCGTGCCCTTCCCGCCGGACGATCCGGTCTACGGCCTCGCCCCGCCGCCGGGGCAGGCGGCGACCCTCGGCAGCGTCGAGGCGCGCGGCGAGCGCGGCGTGCTCGTGGTGCCCCAGGACCTGCTGATGCGGCTGCGCTCGAACCCCTTTTATCCCTACCTCGAAGAGCGGCTGGTGCGGTTCGTGGAGATGGCGGGAGGGGGCGGTTGAGCCACACGGCCGGGTGGGGCGCCGCGGATCGCATCC
>Ga0210095_1000224_pt1 | contig 16422 bp, 14 predicted proteins | sample China_Galinas_PW_FD_184861 | JGI IMG/M metagenome (GOLD analysis project Ga0210095, IMG submission 184861) | Wetland microbial communities from San Francisco Bay, California, USA, that impact long-term carbon sequestration - China_Galinas_PWA_D1... | ecosystem: Environmental > Aquatic > Marine >...
TGTCCGAAACGCTGGCCGGCCGGGCGAGCTACCTCACCCTCTGGCCGATGACCCGGCGCGAGCAGCAGGGTCTCGGGCGGTGCGGTATCTGGGACGACCTGCTCGCCGCCCCCGGCGAGCGGTGGCCGGAGCTGGTGGCCGACCAGCCGCAGCAGCGCGAGGATTGGCGTGCCCTGGCGCGTCGCGGCGGTTTCCCGACGCCCGCGCTGCACCTGGGCTCCTCCCACGACCGCGCCGTGTGGTTCGACGGCTACGTGCGGACCTACCTCGAGCGCGACCTCCAGGACCTCTCGGCGATCAGCGCGTTGCCCGACTTCCGCCGCCTGATGCGCGCCGCCAGCCTGCGGCTCGGCCAGCTGGTCAACCAGACGGAGCTCGGGCGCGACGTGGCCCTGTCGCAGCCGACGGTGCACCGCTACCTGAACCTGCTGGAGACCTCCTACCTCCTGGTGCGCCTGCCCGCCTACGCGGTCAACCGAACCAAGCGCCTGATCAAGTCTCCACGCCTCTTCTGGGGTGACACCGGGGTGGCGCTGCACCTGGCCGGCAGCGAGCCCGGCGGCGCGCACCTGGAGAACCTGGTGCTGCAGGATCTCCTGGTCTGGCGCGATGCGCGGCTCGAGCGCGCCGAGCTCTTCTACTGGCGCACCTCGGTCGGCGACGAGGTCGACCTGGTGATCGAGACCGAGGGTCGCCTGCTGCCGATCGAGATCAAGGCGACGAGCCGGCCCCGGCTCAGGGACGCGGAGCACCTGCTCACCTTCCGCTCCGAGTACGGCGACCAGGCCCTGCCCGGCCTCCTCCTGCACACCGGCAGCGCGGTGGAGTGGATCGCCCCCGACGTCCTCGCCGCTCCGTGGTGGAAGGTGCTGTGACGGCACGCGATCGCCACGGCAAACCGGGGCCGACCACGTGGTACCCGCGCGGTAGGATTCAGCGCGTCTTCCGGCGTGAACCGTCTTCCATGGAGGGGAGCATGAACAAGACCTTCGCAGGTGTCCTCGCGGTGCTCGTGATCCTCGTCGGAGTGGGCCTCCCGGCGGCGGGCGACGATCTCTCGGACGTGCGGCGGGAGATCGAGAAACGGCACGACGAGGCGGTCGAGCGGCTGCGGCAGTGGATCGCCTTCCCGTCGATCGCCGCCGAGGATCTCAACTACCCGGCGGGCGCCGAGACCATGGCGGACCTGCTGCGCGATGCGGGCTTCCAGGAGGTCGAGGTCGTCGAGACGGACGGCAAGCCGGGGGTTTTCGCGACCCTCGACGCCGGCGCCGAGACGACGGTGGGCCTCTACTTCATGTACGACGTCAAGCAGTTCGTCCCCGCCGAGTGGAGCTCGCCGCCGCTCGACGGACGCCTGGTCGACAAGCCCGGGGTCGGCACGGTGATCATGGGGCGCGGCGCGGTGAACCAGAAGGGCCCGGAGTCGGCGCTGCTGGCGGCGCTGCACGCCATTCGCGGCGCCGGGCGGCCGCTCCCGGTCAACCTGGTCCTGGTCGCCGAGGGCGAGGAGGAGATCGGGTCTCCGCACATCGGCCAGATCGTCCACCGGCCGGAGGTCGAGGCGGCGCTGGCGAAGACGGTCGGCGTCTTCATGCCGTCGGCGCAGCAGGAGCTCGACGGCGTGGTCACGGTGAGCCTCGGCGCCAAGGGCGTCGTGGAGGCGCAGCTCGTGGCGAGCGGCGAGAGGTGGGGACGGGGCCCGGCGAAGGACATCCACTCCTCGCTCAAGGCGATGGTCGACAGCCCGGCCTGGCACCTGGTCAAGGCGCTCGACACGCTGGTCTCCGCGGACGGCAACACCATCACGATCGACGACTATCCGCAGCCGCGCCCGCTGACCGCGGAGGAGACGGCGATGATCGCGGCGGCGGCCGAGCGGCGCGACGAGGCGACGGCCAAGCAGCAGCTCGGCGTCCAGCACTGGATCGACGATCTCGGATGGGTGGCGGCGAACGAGAGGCTCGAGTCGCAGCCGACGGTGAACATCCAGGGCCTGGTCGGTGGCTATACCGGGCCCGGGGGCAAGACCGTGCTGCCGCACCGGGCGGAGGCGAAGATCGACCTGCGGCTGGTGCCGGGAATGACCTTCGACGGCGCGGTGGCGGCGCTGAAGGCGCACCTGGCGAAGCACGGCTTCGGCGACATCGAGGTGACCGCCTCCGGCGGATACGACCCGACGACGACCCCGGCGAGCGCAGCGCTCATCCAGGCGCAGATCGCGGTCCTCGAGCGGGCCGGCATCGAGCCGCTGCTCTGGCCCTGGAACGCCGGCTCGTACCCGGGCTACGTCTTCACGAACCCGCCGCTCGCGCTCGCCTCGGGGCACTTCGGCCTCGGCCACGGTGCCGGTGCGCATGCGCCGGACGAGTACTACCTGATCGAGTCGTCCAACCCGAACGTCGAGGGCTACGACGGCGCGGTGATGTCCTTCGTCGAGTACCTGTACCAGCTTGCGAACCAGGCTCCGGCCGTGAATGATGATCATTCACGCCGTGAATAGATTGCCGGGAGGGCTCGTGTCGCCGGCTACCGGCGAATGACTCTCGGCCAAGCCGCCGTGCCGCCCCGCGTCCTGCCCCGCGTCCTTCTCCTCGCCGCCGTCGTCATCTGGGGGTGGACGTTCGTCGCCACCAAGGTGGTGCTGGCGGAGATCGGGCCGGTGGAGATCCTGGCGCTGCGGCTGGCGATCGGGCTGCCGTTCCTCGGCGTCCTGCTGCGGGTCAAGCGGGTGCCGCTGCGCTTCGCGCGCGGCGACCTGGCGGCGCTGCTCGTCGGCGGCGGCGTCTTCACGCTCCACTTCCTGGTGCAGATCTCGGGGCTGCGGTCCACCACGGCGACCAACACCGGCTGGATCATCGCGGTGTCGCCGCTCGCCCTCGCCGTGCTCGCGGCCCTCTTCCTCGGCGAGCGGCTGGGCCGCCGCGGCGTCGCCGGCATCGGCGTCGCGTCGCTCGGCATCCTGCTGCTCGTCTCGCGCGGTGATCTCGCCGACCTGGGCTGGCTGCGCAGCCGCGGCGACTGGCTGGTCCTCGCCTCGGCGTTCACCTGGGCGCTCTACACGGTGGCCACCCGCGACCTCGCCCGCCGCCGCCCGCCGCTGGCGGTGACGTTCGCGGTCGTGGCGATCGCCGCGGTGGTGACCGCCGCCGTGGTCCTGGTCCGCGCCGTGGCGTTCCCCGGGGATCTCGCCCGGGTGCTGGCGCTGTCGCCGCGCGGCATCGCGGCGATCCTCTACCTGGCGATCCCCGGCCTCGCCCTCGGGCAGTGGTTCTGGCAGGAGGGGGTGGCGCGGCTCGGCGCCTCGCGCGCCGGCCTCTACCTCTACCTCGAGCCGCTCGCCACCCTGGCCCTGGCGGTGCCCTTCCTCGGCGAGCCGTTTGGCCCCTTCATCGCCGTCGGCGGCGGCCTGGTGCTCGCCGGGGTGTACCTCGGCCAGCGGCCGCCGCACCGGGCGCTGCCGGCGGCGGCCGCAGCCGGAGCGGAGGAAGGCTGAGCCGGCCTACTGGGGCTTGGCCGTCCCGTCCTCCATCCCCTCCGCCGCCGCATCCTCCTCCGCCTCCATCTTCGCCAGCTTCTCGAGCGCGTTGTCGTTGCCGGGGTCGAGCTCCAGCGACTTGCGGTAGAAGATGGCCGCCAGCTCCTGCTGGCCGGCGGCGAGGTAGCCCTCGGCGAGGCTGTCGTAGGCGTTGGCCGAGTCGGGGTGCGCCTCGGCGTTGAGGCGGAAGATGGCGATGGCGCCGGCGGCGTCGCCCTTGCCGAGCAGGCCGTAGCCGACCTCGTTCAGGGGGCGCTCGCCGAAGTCGTAGGCGCCGCGGCCGTAGTAGCGCTCGTGGAGCTCGTGGTAGCGCTCGGTCGCCGCCTTGGCGCCGCCGGTCGCATAGGCCGCGTTCATCTCCTCCTGCAGGGTCGCCGGAATCGGCCGCCCGGCGTGGCAGGTGTGGCACCACACGTTCACCTTCTCGCGCCCCATGGTGTCGACCTTCGCCATGTGTTCGTCGATCGAGCCGAGCATGCGCAGCATCTCGCGCGCCGTCTCCTTGGTCGGGTTCTTGTCCGAGGCGAAGTCGTAGGTGTCGAGCGGCTTGCCCTCCTCGCCGACGTGGCAGTAGGCGCAGCGCACGCCGAGCGAGCGGGTGAAGCCGACCATCACCGAGCGCAGCTGCTCGGGCGGCGTGTCGGCGGGCAGGACCTTCAGGTTCTCGGCCTTCTCGGGCCAGCTCCAGTGGCTCTGCGCGGTGACCGGGCCGGTGGTGACCAGCGCCCCGGCGGCGAGCGTGGCACAGACGGCCAGCCATCCCGCGCGGAGCGGGTGCGGACGATCGGACATGGGCATTGCCTCCTTGGGCCGTGGGTACGGCCGTGCAGCGCATCGGTTCAACCGGGTGTGACGTCCAAAGCTAGCAGATGGACGGCGGCCGACGCGCGTCGCCCGGCGACCGGCCCGCCGCCGGACGCTGGCACCGGTCTTGCTGTTTGAACTGGTCGAGACCGTCGGCGATCCGCCGGCGCTGACTTCGGAGCCAGCGATGACACAACTAGCATGGACATCGGGAATCGTCGCCGCCGATGCAGCGACCACCCCGGCGCCGCCGACCGGTCTTTTTCTCCTTGCAACCGTCGGCCGTGCAGTCGACCGTTGGACCCCCTTCGGGCCGGTCTTCCCGGTCGACAACCCGGCCGCTCTGGGCAGCTACTACCTCGCCATGCTGACCTTCATCCCGGCGCTCGGCGCCCTGCTCGGCGGCGAGGCGATCTGGCTCGGCGTCCGCGGCCTCGCCGACGCCCGCCGGCTCCCCGGGTACCGTGGCGGCGCCCACGCGGTCGTCGGCATCCTGCTCGGCGCCGCCTCCATCCTGCTCCACGCCGTCTGGTTCTGGGCCGCCTTCAGCGGCCGCCTGGCCTGAACGCCTCCCGGCAACCCAGGGCTGCGCGCCGTTCAGCCCGCTCCCGGCTCGCCGCCCGCCGGTGCGGCGAGCGCCCGGGCGATGCTCTCGGTGTAGGGGGGCTCGAGGACGCCGGCTTCGGTGATGATGGCGGAGACCAGCTCGGCGGGGGTGACGTCGAAGGCGAAGTTGACCGCCTCGGTGCCCTGTGGCGCGACCTCGCGGCCGGCCAGGCGGGTGAGCTCGTCGGCGCGGCGCTCCTCGATCGGGATGGCGCCGCCGTCGGGCGTCGCGGGGTCGATGGTGGACAGCGGCGCGGCGACGTAGAACGGCACGCCGTGCCGCTGTGCCAGCACCGCCAGCGGGTAGGTGCCGATCTTGTTGGCGGTGTCGCCGTTGGCGGCGATGCGATCGGCGCCGACCACGATGCGGTCGACCATGCCGCGGGCCAGCAGGGTGCCGGCGGAGGAGTCGGTGACCAGGCGGTGGGGGATGCCGGCCTGCTTGAGCTCCCAGGCGGTCAGCCGCGCGCCCTGCAGCAGCGGCCGCGTCTCGTCCACCCACACCAGCCCCACCTTGCCGTCGCGGAACGAGGAGTGGATGACGCCGATGGCGGTGCCGTAGCCGGCGGTGGCCAGGGCGCCGGCGTTGCAGTGGGTGAGCACCCGGTCACCGCGGGTGAACAGCGTCGCCCCGTGGTCGCCGATGCGGCGGTTGGTGGCGATGTCGGCGGCGTGGACGCGGTGCGCCCAGGCGAGCAGGGCGTGGTGGACGTCGCGGTGGTCGCCGCCGCCGTCGCCCCAACCGCGCAGCAGGGCGGTGAACACCTCGCGGCCGCGCGCCAGCGCCCAGGTCAGGTTGACCGCCGTCGGGCGGGTGGCGGCGAGCAGCGCCGAGACCTCGTCGAAACGGCGGCCGAACGCCGCGGCGTCCTCGCTGCCGCCGCCGGCCTTCCAGCCGTCGTCGCCGAAGCCCAGCACCAGCCCGTAGGCGGCGGCGACGCCGATCGCCGGGGCGCCGCGCACCGCCAGACGGCGGATGGCGTCCGCCACCTGCTCGGGCAGCCGGCACTCGATCCACACCTCCTCGGCCGGCAGCAGGGTCTGCTCGAGCAGGTGCAGGGCGCCGTCCTGCCAGCGCATCGGGGAGAAGGCTTCGGCGCTCGCTGCGCCAGCGCTGGCGGCGGGTGTCGGGGTGGGGAGGTCGTCGTGGCTCATGCGCTGAATCTTACGGGACGGCCGGCCGGTGTGGGTCGCCGGCACCGTTCGCGGCCGGTGGCCGCCACCTCCCCGTACGCTACAATCGGCGACCATCGTGGGCGCGGACCGCGACGGAACGCGCGCGGGGACGGCCACACATTCGTTGCAACGACGATTAATTCACCGAGAAACGAGAGCTGCTATGAAGGGTGATCCCAAGGACCTCGGATTCGCCACCCGCGCCATCCACGCCGGCCAGCCCCCGGACCCCACCACCGGCTCGGTCACGGTGCCGATCTACCAGACCTCCACCTACGTCCAGGAGGGGCTGGGCAACAACAAGGGGTTCGAGTACGCGCGGGTCCACAACCCCACCCGCATGGCTCTCGAAGCCAACGTCGCGGCCCTCGAAGGCGGCTACGACGGTCACGCCTTCGCCTCCGGCATGGCCGCCATCTCGACCCTGATGACCCTGCTCGAGACCGGCCAGCACACGGTGGTGTCGCGCAACGTCTACGGCGGCACCTTCCGCTTCTTCACCCAGGTGCTGGAGCGCTACGGCCTGACCTTCTCGTGGGTCGATTCCACCGATCTCGACCAGGTGCGCGCCGCCCTGCGCCCGGAGACGCGGATGGTCTACGTCGAGACCCCGACCAACCCGATGATGGAGGTCACCGACATCGCCGCCGCCGCCGAGCTGGCCCACGACCACGGCTGCGTGCTGGCGGTCGACAACACCTTCCTGACGCCCTACTTCCAGCGCCCGCTGGACCTCGGTGCCGACGTCGTCGTCCACTCGGCCACCAAGTACCTCAACGGGCACAGCGACGGCGTCGGCGGCCTGCTGGTGTCGTCGACCGAGGAGCAGGGCGAGTGGTTCGACTTCGTGTCGAAGTCGCAGGGCAACATCCTCGCTCCCTTCGAGTGCTTCCTGGTGATGCGCGGCATCAAGACCCTCGAGGTGCGCATGGAGCGCCACGAGGCCAACACGCGGCGCATCGTCGACATGCTGCTCGGGCACCCCGGGGTGCACCGCATCCTCTACCCGGGCCTGCCCGACCACCCCGGCCACGCGGTGCAGAGCCGCCAGGCGACCGGCTTCGGCGGCACCCTGACCTTCGACGTCGGCGGCGTCGCGGAGGTGCGGCGGGTGCTCGACCGGGTGCAGGTGTTCAGCCTCGCCGAGAGCCTCGGCGGCGTCGAGAGCCTGATCTCCCACCCGGCCTCGATGACCCACGCCTCGGTGCCGCCGGCCCAGCGCGCCGCGATCGGCCTCGGCGACGGGCTGGTGCGCATCTCGGTGGGCATCGAGGACGCCGACGACCTGGTGGCGGACCTCGAGCAGGCGCTCGGCTAGCACGGCAGCGAACGCGGGGTGGAACATCGACGAGCGTCGATGTGTTGCGGCCGGTCGGAGGCGTGGTAGCCTCCCCCGACGACAATCGGCCTGGAGAACGCTGTATCCGATGAGCTTGCGCACGTCCGTTCCGCGCGTCCGCCCCTCCATCGCATCCGCCGCCGCCCTGCGGCGGCTGTGCCCGCTGTCGGTCCTCGCCCTCTACCTGCTGCTCACCGCCGCGCCGGTGGTCGATGCCGCGCCAGCCGCCGCGTCGGCGGCCGACCGTGGCGGAGCGAGCACCACCACGACGAATCGATCTGCACGTCTGGTGCCCGTGCCCCGCCCGGCGCAGCCCCGCCCGGCGCGCGGACTCGTCGCCCACCTCGCCGGCGAGTCCCGGCAGGAGCTGGTGGCGGCGCTGCACCGCTCCGCTCCGAAGCTCTCCCCGGCGGTCCTCGAACGGGCCGTCGACGCCGCCACCTGTGCCGTCTCCCAGGGCGTCACCCTGGAACGGCCGCTGCTGTCGGTGATCGACTACTCGCTGCCCTCCACCAAGCCGCGGCTGTGGGTCTTCGATCTCGCCCGCCGCCAGCTGCTCTACCGGGAGATCGTCGCCCACGGCGTCGGCAGCGGCGACAACTACGCGCGCACCTTCTCGAACACGCCGGAGAGCCGGCAGTCGAGCCTCGGCCTGTTCCGCACCGCCGACACCTACTACGGCAAGAACGGCTACTCGCTGCGCCTGGAAGGGCTGGAGCCGGGGATCAACGACCTCGCCTACGAGCGCACCATCGTGATCCACGGCGCGGACTACGTGAGCACCGAGTTCGCCGCCCGCCACGGCCGCCTGGGGCGTTCGTGGGGCTGCCCGGCGCTGCGCCGCGAGGTGGCCCGCAGCGTCATCGACACGGTGAAGGAGGGGACGCTGCTGTTCATCGACCACCCGCAGGGCGGCTGGCTCGACGGCTCCACCTACCTCCGGGCCTGCACCCCGGGCCCGCAGCCGGTGCGCACCGCGGCGGTGGCCGCGCGGTGAACCGCCGGCCGCCGGAGGCTCGAGGGCCCGCGGCGTGATCCTGCTGTGGATCGCTCTCGGCGGTGCCCTCGGCGCGCTGGCCCGCTACGGCCTTTCGGGGGTGGCGTACACCGCCTTCGGCAGCCGCCTGCCGTGGGGGACCCTGGTGGTCAACCTGGCCGGCTGCTTCGCCCTCGGCGTCCTCGCCGAGCTGGCCAGCCGCACCGCCGCGGTGCCGGCCGACGTGCGGGCGGCGGTCGGCATCGGCTTCCTCGGCTCGCTGACCACCTTCTCGACCTTCGCCCTGGAGACCTGGCGCGAGGTCGAGCGAGGCGACTGGCTGGCGGTCACCGGCAACCTCCTGCTCAACGTCGTCGGCGGCCTGGCGCTGGTGTTCCTCGGCGTCGCCGCCGCCCGCCTGCTGCTGCACTGGAGGGGCACGCTGTGACGGAAATGCACGGCACCCAGATGCTGATGCGGATCTTCATCGGCGAGCGGGATCGCTGGGGCGGCCGCCCGCTGGCCGACGAGCTGCTCGAGCTGTTTCGCCGCCGCGGCTTCGCCGGTGCCACGGTGCTGCGCGGCAGCCAGGGGTTCGGCGCCTCGTCGCGAGTCCACCGCGACTCCATCCTGCGCCTGTCCCAGGACCTGCCGGTGCTGGTGGAGGTGGTGGATCGCGAGGAGCGGATCCGCGAGGTGCTGCCGGAGCTCGAGGAGCGGGTGGGCGGCGGGCTGATCACCCTGGAACGGGTGGAGGTGATCCGCTACCGGTCGCACGAGGAGGAGTGAGCAGCCTCACTCGTCGCGGCGCTCCGGTCCGTCCAGGCGCCGCGGCCCCGTCCGGTCGTCGCCGTTGCCGCCGCCGTCGCCGCCGCCGTCCTCCGCCTCGTCCGGAGGCGGTGCGTTGCGCTCCATCTCCGAGTACATGTGGCGCACCAGGCTGTGGAAGCCGGACAGCATCTGTGACAGGGCGAACTCGTGCTCCGGCGGCAGCGGATGGTCGATGCCGAGGACGTGGTAGATGTTGCTGCGCGGCTCGACGCCGGGGTAGTGGCGCCCGCGCTGGCGCTGGAACGAGCTCCAGCCGCTCTGCTCCACCCGCACCTCCTCCGTCGAGTGGTTCACCTGCAGCGCGTTGTGCAGCTCGAGCAGGTCGACGTGGAGCGCTCCGAGGATCTTCTCCAGGGTCTCGATGGAGGGGTTCTGCTTGCCCGTTTCGTAGGCCGACAGCATCGCCTTGGTGATCCCGGCCTCTTCGGCGATCTCGTATTGCTTGCGGTCCTGGCGGGTGCGCAGCCAGCGCAGCGCCTTGCCGAGGTCCTGGAACGCGCCCATGGGAACGCCTTTCTCGAGGTCTGTGGTTGACGTCCGGTGCTGCTGGACTGTACCCGTGATCGTGGTGCGGTGCAACCGCAAGTGTCCTGGAATGAGTAACTTGAAGAAATGCCGGAAATCAGCTTCAGAGGCTGATCCGTACCCTCAGAGCGCGATTTGACATCCGGTCAGCGGGTCGGCAGCTCAGCGTCGGATATCGATATCTGGAACATCCGTGGTGAGAAAAAAGACCCGCTCCTGGCTCAGGCAGCACTTATCGAGATAACCGGCGGTCCGGCCGCGGGCGTGGCGTCTCCGCCGCGGGCGCGCATCCCGGTGTGCCGCGCGATCCCGACGGGCACGATGGCGTATCCTCGAAGCGAGAGGGAATGGAACCACCGGCGTCTTCGTATCGGGTCTCGGAGGGACGACTGTGACGATCACACCAACACTCGAGCTGGTCGGACTGCGCAAGAGCTACGGCAAGTTCGTGGCGGTGGACGGCGTGTCGCTGGCGGTGCCGCCGGGCACCATCTTCGGGCTGCTCGGACCCAACGGCGCCGGCAAGACCACCACCATCCGCATGATCATGGACATCATCGCCCCGGACGAGGGGCAGGTCCTGTTCGCCGGCCGGCCGCGCCGCCGCGAGGACCTCGAGCGCATCGGCTACCTGCCGGAGGAGCGCGGTCTCTACCGCCGCATGACGGTGGTCGAGCAGCTCGCCTTCCTCGGCGAGCTGCACGGCGTGGCGGCGGCCGAGGCGAAGCGCCGCGCCATGGCCTGGCTCGAGCGCCTGGAGCTCGCCGACCGCGCGCCGCGCAAGGTCGAGGAGCTGTCGAAGGGGCAACAGCAGAAGGTGCAGATCGCCGGCACCCTGCTCCACGAGCCGGAGGTGGTGATCCTCGACGAGCCGTTCTCCGGCCTCGACCCGATCAACCAGGGGCTGTTCAAGGACCTGCTGGCCGAGTACAAGCAGCAGGGCCGCACCATCCTCTTCTCGACCCACATCATGGAGCAGGCCGAGAAGCTGTGCGACCACATCGGGCTGATCTCCAAGGGCCGGGTGGTGCTCGACGGCGAGCTGGCCGACATCAAGCGCCGGCTGGGCGGCAACGCCTTCCGGCTGACCGCCGCCGGCGACCTCGAGCGGGTGCGCTCGGTGGCCGGCGTCGAGGAGGTGGTGCTCGATCCGGACGCGCCCGACCGGGCGCGCCTGTTCCTGGCCCCGGACGCCGACGGCGCCCGGGTGCTCGCCGAGCTGGTGGGGTTCCTGGCGGTGCGCGACTTCCGCAACGAGGAACCGGAGCTGGGAGAGATCTTCGTCAAGGTGGTGCGTGATGCCGCGTAGAGTGAGCTGGAAGAAGACCCTGATCGTCGCCAAGCGCGAGTACACGACGCGCGTCAAGTCGAAGGGCTACTGGATCGGCACGTTGATCCTGCCGCTGCTGATGTCGGCGCTGTTCATCATCCCCGGGCTGATCTTCTCGCGCACCACCTCCGAGCTCGACCTGGTGGTGGTCGACACCACTGGCGGCGAGATCGCTCAGGGGCTGCAGCAGCGCCTGGAAGCGCGCCGCACCGACGAGGAGCGCCACCTGGCGAGCTTCGAGGTCACCGTGGAGGCGCCGCAGGCGGACGCCGAAGCGCAGCGCGCGGCCCTCGACCGGCGCCTGCTCGACGAGAAGATCGACGCCTGGATGTGGATCGACGACGCCGGGCTCGCCGACGACGAGGTCGAGTACCGGGCGCGCAGCGTCTCCAACACCTTCTCCCAGGAGATGCTGGCGCGGGACCTGTCCACCGTGGTGCGCGAGCTGCGCCTGACCCGGGCCGGCTACGACCCGTCGCAGATCGGCGGCCTGCTCGAGCCGGTGGACCTCGACACCGTCCGGGTGTCCGCCAAGGGTAGCCGCAAGCAGGCCGGCGAGGTGGGCTTCTTCTTCGCCTACGGCATCTTCTTCCTGCTCTACATCGTGCTGATGATCTGGGGTCAGCAGGTGCTCCAGGGGGTGCTGGAGGAGAAGAGCTCGCGGGTGGTGGAGGTGATCGTCTCGGCGGTGACCCCGTTCGAGCTGATGATGGGCAAGCTGCTCGGCATCGGCGCCGCGGCGCTCACCCAGTTCGGGCTCTGGCTGGCCTGCATCGTGGCCTTGACCGCGCCGGGCCTGGTGGCCTCTCTGGTCTCCCTGCCGGAGGACGTCGGGCTGCCGTCGGTGTCGATCCTCCAGGCGTTCTTCCTGCTCGTCTTCTTCCTCCTCGGCTTCCTCGTCTACTCGACGATGTACGCCGCGGTGGGGGCCGCCTTCAACAACGTGCAGGAGGCGCAGCAGCTGTCGATGATCCCCACCATGTCGATCATCTCGCCGATGCTCTTCCTCTTCCCGGTGCTCAACGACTCGACCGGCGCGCTGGCGGTGGTCACCTCGATGGTGCCGATCATGGCGCCCATCCTGATGCCGCTGCGCATCGCCGTCGAGATGCCGCCGCTGTGGCAGGTTCTGCTGTCGATCGCCATCACCGCCGGTTTCATCTGGCTGATGGTCGGGGTGTGCTCGCGGATCTACCGCGTCGGCATCCTGATGTACGGCAAGAAGCCGACGATCCAGGAGCTGTGGCGCTGGGTGCGCTACGCCTGACCGCCGGCGCGGTCGAGGATGGCGCCGCCGGTCAGGGGCAGGCGGCGAAGGCGGCGGTGTCCTGCACCGGCCGGAAGGCGGCGCCGGCCGGATTGAGGTAGCGGCGCGCCGGCGCGCCGGTGGCGGTGTCGGTGACCCGCAGCTCGACGCCGACGTTGGTCAGGCCGGCGGCGAACACCCAGCGGTGGCCGTTCACCGCGCAACCGTCGAGCACCTTGACGATCAGCTCGACGTTCTCGCGGCGAAAGAACCAGAACGTACCGGTGTCGGTGGTCAGCGGCTCGGCGTGGGCGGCGCCGTTGCCGCCGGCGGTGCGCTGGAAGCTCGCCTCCACCCGGAAGCGCCCGCCGGCACCGAGGCAGAGCACCGTGTCGCCGGGGGTGCACGGGCCGCTCGCCGGGGGCGGTTGCCAGCCCAGCTTCACCACCTCGAAGTCGCCGCCGGTCAGCGCGGCGAAGGCGGGGTTCAGGACGTCGTTGTCCCAGCGCCGGTCGTAGGTGCCGGTGACGTACAGGTCGCTGCCGTTGTCCGCCAGGATCAGGCCGTAGGTCTTCATCGCCTGGAAGATCCGGCGCACCGGCGGCGGGTAGCCGGAGAGGTCGACGCCGGCCTTCAGCCGCAGCCGGGTGCCCAGCGGCGGCGCGCCGGCGGTCGTGCCGGCGCGGTGGGAGGCGGGGAACACGTAGCCGTTCGTGGCGCGGACGGTGAAGCGGAAGGCGTGGCGGATCGGCGCCGAGCCGGACGCCTCGTCGTAGCGCACCAGGCCGGGCAGGATGGCCAGGCCGGCGGCGTCGGCGCTGGTCCAGCCCTCGGGCCGGCGGCGGTTGGCGGTCAGCGGCCAGACGGCGCCGGAGCCCGCCTCCCAGCGCGCCAGCACGGCGTTCCAGTGGGCGTGGTAGAGCTCGTAGAGGATGCGCTGGTCGCGATCGACGAGCAGCAGGTGGCGGTCGCCCTCGGCGTCGGCCGCCCCGGGGTAGCCGCCCTCGATCCACCCGGGTTCGCTGCGCGCCTGCGGCGGGATCGGATAGCCGGCCGGCTGCCCCGGGGCGCCGGCGTCGCTCTCGTCGCCGTACTCGACGAAGGTCACCGGCACCCGCGGCTGGCCGCCGGGCACCGAGACGTACGGCATGCCGTAGATCTGCGGAAAGTCCTCTGCGTCGCCGCCGAAGTCCGGGTGCAGGCGGCGGCCGCGGCCGATGAAGTCGAGGATGGCGTCGCCGGCCGGGTCGAGCGGCGCCTGCGAGACGTCGGCGTTCCACGGGTTGTCGGCCGGGAAGAGGGGCAGCGGCTGGGGCAGCGGACCGCCGACCTGGGCGGCGGACGGAACGGCGACCGAACCGGCGAGGGCCGCCGCCAGCAGCAGCCGCAGGGCGCCGCGGCGCGCCGGCCGGCCCATGGGACCGTCGAGAACATGCGCCATCGCCGATGAGCTTAGCGGATCGAAACGGCAAGCGCTGCGGCGAAAGCCGCTGCCCGTCACGATGCTAGGATCGAGCTGCAACCCACAGCTCGAAGCCCGCCTCGCCTTCGCGGCTGTGGCGTGTAGACCGTGCCGGCCGGTGCCCTGCACCCGCCGGTGCAGGGGGTGAGCCGACAGGGATGACCTTGTACTTGGTGGCGGAGTACCTGGGCCAGGCGGTGTGGTCGCTGGTCGTCGCCCTCCTGTTGTTCGCCTTCCACCGCACCTACCGGCGGCCGTATCTCAAGAAGTGGGCGCTGTCGTGGGGTGCCCTGGCGGTCTACCACGCCGCAGGAGCGCTGGGTCTGCGCCTGGCCTCCTGGGAGCCGGCGGCGGCGCCGGCGCGCGCCGTCGCCAGCGTCCTGGCCCTGGTCGCCGTCTACGCCGGCGTGGTGTGGCTGCTGCTCGGCACCTACGAGGTCACCACCGGGCGCATCGCCAGCCGCCGCGGCAGCGTCCGCCTGCTGGTCGCCGCCGCCGCCTTCGGCCTCGCCTCGGCGGTCTTCTTCGCGCTCGGTCCGCCGGAGATGCCGCTGCGGCTGGTGCTGCGCCTGGTGGTGCCGCCGGCCATGGCGGGTGCCGCCTTCGCCGCCTCCGGCATCGGCATCTGGCGGGCGCGTCGCCAGCACCGGGGGCGCGGCCCGACGCTGCTCGCCATCGCCTTCGCCCTCTACGGCCTGCAGCGGCTGCACATGGGCGCCCTCGGCGCACGCCTGCTGGTCGGCGCCACGCTACCGGCCTACATGGTGGTCCTCGGCACCGTCGACCTGCTGCTGCAGAGCCTCATCGCGCTCGGCATGGCGGTGTGGATGTTCGAGGAGGAACGCCGCCGCGCGCTCGGCGCCGCCGCCCAGCTCGACCGCCTCGCCGCCTACGACCCGCTTACCGAGGTGATGAACCGCGGCTCCTTCTTCGCCAGCCTCGAAGCGGCCTGCCGCGTGGCCCGCGACCGCGGCGGCCGGGTGCTGGTGGCGGTGGTCGACGTCAACCGCTTCAAGAGCGTCAACGACAACTTCGGCCAGGCGGTGGGCGACGAGCTGCTGCGCGCCGCGGCGGCGCGGCTGCGGCGGGTGGTGGGCGACAGCGAGAGCGTGGCGCGGCTCGGCGGCGACGAGTTCGTGGTGATGCGCGCCGCCACCGCCGTGCCCGGCACCGAGGGCGAGCTGGCGGTGGAGCTCAAGCGCGCCTTCGCGCGGCCCTTCGAGCTCGCCGGCGAAGAGCTGCCGGTGGCGGTCACCGTCGGCGTCTGCCGATGTCCGGACGACGGCGTCGAGCCCGAGGAGCTGGTGCGCAACGCCGGCCTGGCGCTGGTCGAGGCGCGCAAGCGGGGCGAGGGCTTCCACGTCTACACGCCGTACATGTCGGCCGCCGCCCGCGAGCGCCTGGCCCTCGAGCTGGAGCTGCGCCGGGTGCTCGAGAGCGACGGCCTGGACCTCGCCTATCAGCCGGTCATCGACACCACCAGCGGCAGGGTGGAGCGGGTGGAGGCCCTGGTGCGCTGGTGGCGCCAGGACGGCCGCGAGGTGCACCCGTACCGCTTCCTGCCGATCGCCGAGGTCATCGGTCTCGCCGACCAGCTCGACGAGTGGGTGCTGCGCCGGGCGCTCTCCCAGCTCGCCCGCTGGCACGCCGGCGGCCACCCGGGCCTGCGTATCGCCGTCAACCTCTCCTCGCAGCGCTTCCAGGACCCGAGCCTGGTGCAGGAGGTGGAGGAGGCGTTGCGCGACGCGGACGTGCCGGCCTCGTGCCTCGACCTCGAGGTCACCGAGCGGGTCGCCATGCACCGCGCCGACGCCAGCCTCTACACGATGAACGCGCTGCAGCGCGTCGGCGTCGGCCTGACCATCGACGACTTCGGCACCGGCTACTCGTCGCTGTCGTACCTGCGGCGGCTGCCGGTGAGCTCGCTGAAGATCGACCGCTCCTTCGTCGACGACCTGGGCCGCGAAGGCGACGCGGCGCGCTCCATCGTACGCAGCATCCTCGCCCTCGGCTGCAGTCTCGGCCTGGCGGTGGTCGCCGAGGGGGTGGAGACCGCCGAGCAGTGGGAGGTGCTGGGCCAGGAGGGTTGCTCCCTGGTGCAGGGCTACTACGTCGCGCCGCCGTGCGACCATGCGACGTTGAGCGGCCTGCTCGCCCGCGGCAACCTGCTGCCCGACGACCGCGCGGTCGCCTCCTGACCGGCCGCGGGACGGACCTTGACAAGAACGAACGGTCGTGCTAATTTGCTCGGCATGAGCAAGGGCGACGACACCCGGAGCGCGATCCTCGGCGAGGCGGTGGCGGAGGCCAGCCGCGTCGGCCTCGAGGGGCTGTCCATCGGCGGACTGGCTCGCCAGGTGGGGATGTCGAAGAGCGGCCTGTTCGCCCACTTCGAGTCCAAGGAGGCGCTGCAGCTCCAGGTGCTGGAGGCGTCGGTGGAGCGCTTCGTCGAGACCGTGGTGGCGCCGGCCCTCAAGGCGCCCCGCGGCGTGCCGCGCATCCGCGCCCTGTTCGAGCGCTGGTTGCAGTGGGAGGAGGACCCGTCGATGCCCGGCGGTTGCATCTTCATGCAGCTCGCCAACGAGCTCG
>Ga0210095_1000225_pt1 | contig 16369 bp, 13 predicted proteins | sample China_Galinas_PW_FD_184861 | JGI IMG/M metagenome (GOLD analysis project Ga0210095, IMG submission 184861) | Wetland microbial communities from San Francisco Bay, California, USA, that impact long-term carbon sequestration - China_Galinas_PWA_D1... | ecosystem: Environmental > Aquatic > Marine >...
TTCTGAAGGATTTCTTCCAAGCAGGATTTCTATTTTTCCTTCAGTTTCAGTTTTGCTTGCACACACAAGATCATTATATTCAACTTCATTAAAAACCAGATTGGGCTCATTGAAAATTTTGCTGAATAGCTTATTAGTAAAAAGAGCAATGGCTGGTGCCATTCTGAAACTTTCAGGTAAAGTTAAAAGTTTGTTCAAACCTTCAGTTTCATCAATATCATTTCTTGTTCTGTCGAATACTTCCAGTTCAGCATCACGGAACATATAAATACTTTGCTTTTCGTCACCAACAACAAAAAGATTTCCTTTTTTCAGATGATCAAGAATTGGAAGAAATATGTTATACTGAATTTCATTTGTATCCTGATATTCATCTATCATTATATATTTATATTTCTGCGAAAGTGCTTCCCTGACTACGGGATTATCCAATATTTCCTGGGTAAATAATAGAATATCCTCATAATCGAGATAACCGTTTTCCTTCTTTTTTAGGTTATACCTTTCAAGTGCTTTATAGAACAATGTTAATAGATTTACTCCAAATTCGGCAAGTGCAAATTCTATTTTGGGATTTACATCATCGAGGTTAATACTTTTTACAGAAGAGTAAAATTCCTGGATTACTAAGATTTCCTCAGTAAAATCATCGGCAAGTTTGTTCAGATATCCTCTTTTTTTTACACCTCCTGATTGAGTTAACAAGTATTCACCGATTACTTTTAAAACGCTAATTTTTTGAATAAAAGAATCGATATTATCCAGTTGTTTTAAAAGTGACGATACTTCAATTCCTGATTCATTACCTGGCTTGTCATTTAGTACAGCTCCGTTAATGCTATTAATGGCCGAAATAATTCCGGGTAGTTTTGGTGAGAATATTTGTTCAAAAGTATCTTCATATGTTTTATGAAAATATTTAGCAATTTCTTCTGAGCTTTTATTATAGATTCTATCGGCCAGTACAAGCACGTTTTTTCTTCTTTTCACCAAAGAAATTATTTCTCTTGTCAGAAGTGATTTTGAACCGTAAATTCTAATAAGGTACTTTAATTTATCTTCATCTTCATGAGTTTTAAAAATATTTTTCAACAATTCATCAACTGATAGTTCGATCAGTTCATCGGATAAAACTTCATCAATAGCCGAAAAATTAGCATCCAGCCCGGCCTCAACGGGATTTTCTCTCAACACATCTATACAAAAGGAATGAATGGTTGATATATTTGCTGAAACAAGCTGTCGCCTGATGGTCTCCAGTTTGCTAATTTCAACGGAATTATTTGATGCTTCAAGTCTTTCTTCAGTTTCTCTTGCAATCTTTTTATATAGTTCGCTTGATGCTTTTTCGGTAAAACTTATTGCTGCAATGTTTCTAAGGTTGGGATATTTCTGGGACAGTGCAATTTCAAGGTATCTTTTCGATAACACAAAAGTCTTCCCTGATCCTGCATTTGCAGTGAGGGAAATATGCTTATCAAATTTTAATGCGGCCTTTTGATGTTCAGTAAGCATTGTCATTTAGAAGTATTATCCTCCTTTTGCTTTTTGAGAGGAATAATAATTTCGAAGTTAGTTCCTTTTTCAGAACTTTCTACCAGAACAATATCTCCTTTTATGCTTTCCATAAATCTCTTGGCTATTTTCAACCCGATACCCATTCCCTTTTCCTTGGTAGTAAAATTTGCTTCAAAAATTTTATCTTTATATTGATTCGGAATACCAGTTCCGTTATCCTTTACACTTACTCTCAATTTTAATCTCTTTACTGATAAATCAATATTTATAGAATCGGCTTGTGCCTGTATTGAATTTCTTATCAAATTTATGAAAAGTCTTCTTAGCTGAACTTTATCAGCTTCAATAATTGCAGTTTCAACTGGAGATTGAATATTTATTTCGACTTTTTCTTCCATAAAAAGATTAATAACATCGTGCAAAATCGGAAGCAAATCCAATTCTTCCATATTATAATTTGGCATTCTGGCAAAACGGGAAAATTCTGTTGCAATCTGGCTTAAACTTTCTATCTGGTTAAGCAAAGTAGTTGAAACTTTCTTAAAAATATTGTCAAAATTTTTATTTTTATCTCTATAAGAAATTATTAATTGTTGAACTGCGAGTTTCATCGGCGTTAATGGATTTTTGATCTCGTGCGCGACCTGTTTTGCCATTTCCTTCCAGGCATTTTCCCTTTCAAGTTCAGCTAGTTCCACCTGGTTTTTCTGTAATTCCATTGTCATTGATTTGAATCCATCCAGCAGATCCCTTATTTCGCCTCTCTGGTTATTATTAATCTCCACATTAAAATCACCATGAGCAATTGACTCTGTAGCTTTAGTAAGCCTCCTTATTGGCGATGAAATTCTGTTTGCCAGTATTGTACTAAGTAATATGATCAGCATTGTAGCGAAGGAATAAATACCAAAAAGGAAAACATCAATATCAATTACTGAGTAAGCAGGTTGTACTTTATTAAAAGCATCATTTACACTTATTATAAAATGATATTTATCAATGTCTGTTCGCCTGAAAAAGGCATTGTAGGTAAAATTATTTACTTTTTCTTTATTTAAAGCCTCACGGTAATTGAGATAATTAAGTTGATAATAAGCTTCGGGATCCAGCATATTAGTAAATAATCCGGCTTTGTAATATTGCTCTTTTGAATTAAATATTTGAGTAGTACCCTCATAAATAGAGAACGATATTTTTAATTCGTTTCCCGCGTGCCTGAAAACATCCTGCAGCCCCTTATTTTCTTCATCTTTTAGTTGTGCTTTCAGATGGTTTTCTACATACACGGATCTTTCGTTAAGCTCTTTAATAACTGACAGCTGGCTTTTTTCTTTAACTATCTGCCTGTTATAAACTGCCAGGATAAACACAGGAATTATGGAAACAATCAACAATGCTATTAATAATTGTGTCCTGAAACTATATTTGAACTTCCTGAATTGTGTTGAAAATATAATCAGGAATAAAAGAAGGATGAAAATGCTGTGAATTATAAATATTTTAAAGAAATTATAGAGGTTCCAGGAAAGATTTTTTTCAAGAACAGCTACAGTGGTAATTCTGGTTTCATTACCAGTCTCATTTTTTAGAACATAAGTTACATAGGGCTCATCACTTAAATTTAACGTAAGCCATGCTTCATTATCTGATGAAAACTGAGCATTGGTTATGGTTTTTGTTTGATCCAATGATGGGAAAATATCCCCATAAACTTTGCTTAATTTGGAATCTCTAAATTCAAATATTTTTAATTGTTCCGGTTCTATAACAGAATTCAGAATATTTTTTCTTGATTCCAAAAATTCAGGAATACTTTTACCTGGATTTAATATTTCGATATCAATGCTGGCCAAAACATAACCAAGTATTATCCCTCTTTCTTTTACAGGAATAAGACCGACTAATTTATCACTTCCTTCTTCGTTTTTATCAATTTTTTCTATTACAATCGGCTCTTCTTTAACTTTATTTTTGAGAAAGTTTAGATTTATTTCTTCTCCCTGAGGCTCCACTGAAAACCCACCAACCCGCTCAAAATTTTTGTCCAATATTATTACAGAGGAATTTATTGATTCCCTTTGTAATGCACTTCCGCTCCATATTATAAATGCAACAGCATCAGCATTACTATTGTGCACCGAATACGACCTTTTTAATTCTTCATTTTCTGCGGCATTATTTAATGTCTCACTAAGAAAGAATTTCAATAAACTTTCATTTGACCGATTTAACTCAAGTGCTGTTGTTTTTAATGATTCTCTTTCAAGCTCAAGATTGAAGTAATTCATTAGACTAATAGTAACAATCGAAGCAAGCAGAGTCGCGAACACATAATTATAAATTGTGTCCTTGCTCTCTGTAAAACAAGCGATGTATATTAAGCAGAAAAACAATGCGATAATAACAATGCTAAGTATTGGTGTAATCAGAGGGGTATTTTGTAAATAGAAGAAAACTATTCCGAATATTTCAAATAAAGAAAAAAGGATTACAAATAATATTTTAGATCTTTTGAAATCTTTTAGTGGTAAAAATGATATGACCAGAATCACTAATGCGGTAAGTACCATTATTACTGAGATGCCAAATACAAGAGTGCTGAATATCATCGAAAGGGCAGGGAAACTTGGGATTAAATCAGGACTTTTAAAATAGCGAAGAGTTGAGTCGAAGATAATACTTTTGATTGATGCATTTAATCCCCTGAATGTTAAAAAATAAACAGGGATAATGGGAATGATAAGGAGTGTCCTTAAATATTTGAATTTACTTCTTTCAGAATTTTTCAAATAATTAAACGAATAAGCAAAAGCCTTAATCCCTACCAGCAAAGCAAAAAATGAAGTAACAAAAAACTCTATTGGTGATTTTACGATACCCCCACCAAAAGCTGAAGAAAAATATCCTGAATCAGTTAATGCCCCGCTCAACAGGTTAGAAGGAAATCCAAGTTTAAACAAGATCATCCTGAAAAGCGTAAAATAAATAACAAGAATCAGGAATTTAACTGTCCGGTATTTTATAGTTCTAAATTCTCGTTTGAAACTAATTCCCAAAAACAAAAAGGCCAGTATTACAAGAATTGTTTGAATTTTTGCCGCATCAGATTGAATAGTATTTAGTGTCAGATCCAGCGAGGGTTTTGAAAATGTTACCACTCCTATTTTATTGTCTTTATTATTAAGTAAATCAAAAGAATATTGTCTCCCGTCTTTTGAAGGTGGCGCAAATGGATTAAATGCTATTGTAAATTGAGTTGCAAAATGATCTGATAATTCTTTTGAAAAATTGATCTGATTGAAAGACGGACTTTGGAGTGAATAATTTTTCTCTATTGGATTACTTACCAGGATATAAAATTGGTCATTATCAACAAATAATGTATCAGTAACTGTTAAATATGTAACCAGATCTGAACGATAAAAATGCGCCTCCCCGGCAGGATATGAAAGCGGCAGCACGTCTTCCTGTTTTATTGCCAGCACATCATTCCATCCAATTAGCTTACCGTTTGGAGCAAGTACCTCTATAGAATATGAGGAATACTTTTCATTATTTATTAACCTGATTAACGAACCGTAGGTTGATTTTGACTGCCCCAGTACATGTGTAAGCTGACTTTTCAATGAGTTTTTAATATCGAGTAATTTAGCTTCTCTTTTTAGAAATGCCTGGTTTGCCCCTGCTTGAATTGATAATATTTTCTGGTCAATCTGTTTCTTCCAGTTATCCTTTTGTTTGTCAAGTAATATAGGAGTTACTATCCCAGAGATAAGAATAAGGAATAAAATAAAAAGGACGATAGTAAAATATTTTCTATCGTCCCGGAATCTTTTGAATAAATTTTTACTCATTCAATCAATTTGTTGTAATTTGAGTAATCGACCAGTTATTACTGCTTTCCCTAAGTTGAATATAAAGATGGACTGACTTCCTGCGTCCATTAATTTCGTAATTATAGATACCAGTTGCATAAGGATTTATTGTGTTGGTATTAATTTCCTCAAATTTAAAGGACATAACTCTGTATTTTTTAAGAAAATCTTCAAGCACAAAATAAGCCTGGTTAGCTGAATAATATCCACTTATTCCATTTGGCAAATTAAGATACGTTTGAGACCGGAGGTGTTTTGAAATAGTAGTTATATCTCTTGTGCTGATTGCAGCCTGTATCTGTTCGAATATTTTTTGACTATCTCTATTTTGAATATCAAATTCTCTATTATCACTGGTTTTTGTCCAGTTAAGCCTGTGCTTATTATTTGCTTTTTCCTGTCGTTCTTTAATGGAATTAGCAGCCTGACCTGAAACTGGCAGGCTAATCAGTAGGAATAAGAATAAAATCGATATTTTTGTACTCGTTTTCATCATCTCTATTGCATAATTTAACTAATAATCAGGAGTAAATCTATATAGTTTTACTCCTGATTATATTTGTGAAAAGTGCTACCTTTTAATTGAGGTTGATAATTTACCTCTTTCCTTCTTCGAATTATCAAGTGCTTTCAATTGTCTCTCACCTTCAACCAGCTGGAATGCCCAATCAAAAGAAATCCTGTCATTTGTAATAGCATTTATTCGAATCTTTGCGTAATGATTATCCCAGGTCCAGATAATGTAAGTATGTCCTACCATGGCAATCTCATCTTTAGTTGATGACCATCCACCGGTTGGAGCATTTGCAACATCGTATATATCCTGTGTCGACCCTGCATCCTGAATTTCACTATCATCCCAAACATCTATATAAAATTCACCGTTATAGTTTTCAAAGAAGAAATCTGCTGAATTATCATCATAAGGAACAGTTGAATAAGTTGTAAAAGAATATCCACCCTGATCAGGGAAATTCCTGTAGTCGAGTATTGATTGATTAAAACCTTCAGGACGTGGTGTTGAATAAATTACATCGTAACTTAATTCACTCTCATTACCATTATAATCAAATGCAGCAACAGCATAGTAATAAGTATTTCCGTTTGATGCTCCATCATCTATAAAGTAGTTTTCATTCGTCGACCCGATCAATGTATACTTACCATCATAAGAATAGCTATAATATACGTTGTACCCGGAAATATCTGATTCACGATTTTGATACCAGGATAAGTCTACTCTGTTGTCTCCATTAATTACAACTATTCCACTTGGAGGAGAAGGAGGTGTTGCATCCTGATAATAAGGATCATTTACATTTACTTTACAAGCAGATAAAATCAGAGAAAGAAATATTGCACTTAGTATTAATATTGTAGTTTTCATTTTGACCACCATTTATAACTTTTAGCATAAATGATCCAAAATGAATGCCGAATAATTTTGTGGGTTTATTGCCCAAATATGGACTATTAGGGCGAGTTATGTATAAAATAATAGACAGATTTGTAGTGTAAAAAAAACTCTAAATATGCAGGCTCTCTTTTTCAAAAAACATCTTATTCTTATTTATTACACCTACAGCTCTTCCGGTCAATAGTTTTTTATTGAAAGGAGAATTTCTTGATTTGCTTTTGAAATTATTTGTATCTACAGTCCAAACTTCATCAACATCAAGAATTGTAATATTTGCATCTTCGCCAACTTCAAATTTTGGAATAGGCAAATTTAATATTTTCCGCGGGTTTATGGACATTTTTTCAATCAATTGTTCAAGGCTTAAAACTTTTTTGTGATATAGCTCGGTCAGTGCGAGTCCGACCTGTGTTTCCAGGCCAAGAATTCCATTTGGAGCAAATTCAAATTCAACTTCTTTTTCTTCATATGAATGTGGTGCGTGGTCACTCGCTATACAATCAATTGTTCCATCTTTTAGGCCTTTAATAACTTCCGCAACATCAGCATTTTCTCTAAGTGGCGGGTTCATTTTCATATTTGTATCGTATGTCTTAACTGCATCGTCAGTCAAAGTAAAATGATGCGGTGTAACTTCGGCGGTAATATTCAGCCCTGCTTTCTTAGCTGTGCGTACCATTTCAACAGACTTTTTAGTGCTTATGTGTGCAACGTGAAATTTACCTTCTGTATATTCAGACATTAAAATTCCTCTCATAACAATAAGATCTTCAGCAACTGATGGAATTGGAGGAAGGCCGAGTAATGTCGAATTCAATCCTTCATTCATTGCGCCACCCGCAAGTGACTCATCTTCACAGTGTTCTATTATCGGGAGATTATACATTTTTGAATATTCAAGTGCACGTTTTAGGATTGCAGCAGTTTTTATTGCTATACCATCGTCAGAAAAACCGACAACCCCGGATTCAAATAATTCAGCCATGGGGGAAATAACTTCGCCTTTTCTTCCCTGTGTGGCTGCACCAATTACAAACACATCAACAAGATGGCCCTCAGCCTGTTTTTTAATCAGAGATACAACTTCAGAAGAATCGATCGCCGGCTCTGTGTTAGGCATGCAGGCTATCCCTGTAAATCCACCGTTTGCCGCGCTATCACATCCTGTTACAACTGTTTCCTCATCTTCTCTTCCGGGTTCGCGCAGATGCACGTGCATATCAAAAAATCCGGGAACAAGAACTTTTCCGCTTAAATCAAATTCTTTTGAATTTTTTGCATCTTCCGCACTTAGTTTTCCAATCTTAACAATTTTTCCATCATCAATAATTAGATTGGTTTTTGTTTCTTTAAGATTTTGTGATGGGTGATTAAGGTTTACATTTTTTAATATTACTTTCATTTGAATTCCTTTTAATTCATAGTACCGAGTAAATACAGAACAGCCATTCTTACTGCAACTCCATTTGTAACCTGTTTAAGAATAATTTGCTGCAGACCATCAGCAACGCCTGAAGAAAGTTCAACCCCACGGTTAATTGGACCAGGATGCATTATAACAATATCTTTTCCATTTTTTTCAAGTCTTTCTTCAGTGATTCCAAAATATTTAGCATATTCTCTAATGGAAGGAAAATATTCCCTTGCCTTTCTTTCAAGCTGAATTCTTAAAACGTTTAATACATCGTTTTCCTGTATAGCTTCATCAATATTATGAATTACATCAACTCCAAGTTCTTTCAAATTTCTTGGAATCATAGTCGATGGACCGCATACAGAAACTTTTGCGCCCATTGTTTGTAATCCATAAATATTTGATAATGCCACACGGCTATGTGCAATATCCCCTACAATACAGACTTTTAATCCTTCCAGTCTTCCTAATTTTTCCTTGATGGAATACATATCAAGCAAGCCCTGAGTCGGATGCTCGTGAGTTCCGTCTCCTGCATTAATTATGTTCGCATCGCAAATCTTTGTGAGGAATAAGGGAGTTCCTGCTGCAGCGTGCCGGGCCACAACCATATCTACCTTCATAGCTTCAATATTTTTGATTGTGTCTTTGAAAGTTTCTCCTTTACTCACACTACTTGCAGAAGCAGAAAAGTTAATCGCATCTGCTGAAAGTCTCTTTTCTGCAAGTTCAAATGAAATTCGCGTTCTGGTGGAGTTTTCAAAAAAAAGATTTACGATTGTTTTTCCCTGAAGTGTGGGTACTTTTTTAATTGGTCTTTCAAGTACTTCGCGAAACGTTTTAGTTGTATCCAGAATTAACTGAATATCTTCCTTTGGCACTCCGTTAAGTCCTAATAAATGTCTGCTAGATAATGGCATATAAATTTTCTTTTATTTTAATTCAACTAAATAAATTGCGTCTTCCCCATCTACTTCCGTCATTTTCACTTTAATTTCTTCATTCGTGGATGTGGGAATATTTTTTCCGACATAATCAGCTTTAACAGGAAGCTCTTTGTGTCCCCTGTCGACAAGTACAACAAGCTGAATTGTTGAAGGTCTCCCAAAATCCATAATAGCATTAAGAGCTGATCTGACCGTCCGCCCGGTGTACAAAACATCGTCGATCAAGATTATGTTTTTTTCTGTAATGTCGGTGGTGATATTGGAAACAGAAACTTCCGGCTGTTTCATCCTTGTGCGGAAATCATCCCTGTAGAGAGTCACATCCAGAACTGATAACGGAACTTCAATATTTTCAATTTCCTTTATTTTCCGCTGGATTCTTTGTGCCAGGAACTCCCCCCTTGTGCGCATTCCCATTAAAACAAGGTCTTTTGTGCCCCTTTTCTCAAGAATTTCGTGGGATATTCTTGAAATTATTCTGCTGAAACCTTCAGCATCTATTACTTTTGATTTTATGTCCATATACAAAAAATCCTCCTTGGATTTATCCGTGGAGGTTACACTTTATAAAAAATTATTTTTCTCATTTACCTTGCCTATCTCACAGGATAGATTTAAAGGGCAGTTAATTATTTAATCAGAACAAACATAATTTAAACACATGAAAAAGTAAAGGCTGTAAACAATTTTTAGAAAAGAAAGAATTCATTTTTATTTAATCATAAAAGATTTGATAATTAAGCGCATTTCTAATTTATTATATTATGGCTTGGCAAAAACGAAGTAAAAGTGTAATTTTATACTCTGAAATATGGAATTCGGGGTGTAGCCCCGCTTTCAGCGGGATAAACTCCGCCCGGCTTGTCCGCCTCCGGCGGATAGCGCGTCCCGCCAGTGGCGGGAAGGTTGGGAGTTCTTTAGGATTTAGATGTTGTTATTCAATTTTATTTTCGGGGTGTAGCGCAGCCCGGTTAGCGCGCTTCGTTCGGGACGAAGAGGTCGGGAGTTCGAATCTCCCCACCCCGACAATTTTTATTTTCATAAAAAAGGCAAAACAATGGCTCAAAATCATTCTTTTGACATAGTTTCAGAAATAGATTTTCAGGAAGTTGATAATGCGGTTAACCAGGCAATAAAAGAGATTCATCAAAGATATGATCTTAAAGATTCTGCAACAGAAATAGACCTCAATAAAAAAGATAAATTTCTAAGTATAAATACAAGAGATGATTATTCCCGCAAAGCGAGCATAGATATTCTCCAATCAAAGTTTATAAAAAGAGGTATTTCAATTAAAGCTCTGGATATGCAGGAACCTGAATCTGCTTCAAGTGGAAGACTAAGACAAAAAATAAATCTACAAAGTGGTATTTCTAAAGAAAACGCAAAGAAAATTACCACCCTTATAAAAGAATCAAAACTAAAAGTAAATGCCCAAATTCAGGATGAAAAAATCCGTGTTCAGGCACCAAAAATTGATGACCTGCAAGCGGTCATAAAGTTGGTTAAGGAAGCCGAGCTTAACTTTCCATCTCAATTTATTAATATGAAATAGTATTGCTTATTTTTTAAGCAATACTTTTTTTTCTGCCTACTTTCTTACCTAAAAGTTTATACCTTTAATTAGTGTAATAACAAAAAAGGGATGAAATGTTCACAACAGATGAGGATATTGTCTGGACGTGCCAATATTGTGGAGTACATAATTCTGTCTGGGTAGATTTAACAGTAGCAACAAAAATGGATTTTATTGAAGACTGTAGAATTTGCTGCAGACCAAACAGAATTATCGTGTCAATAGATAATGAAGACAACATTTCGCTTGAGGCAAGACCATCTGATGAATAATGCTCACAGGAAATTATTCAATAATTTCTAAGATTTAACCGATCAATAAATCAATGACTTTATTTGTCAGTAAAAATTTCTTTTTTGAAAAACCTCCTTTAATCCATAATCATTCTCAAAAATGAAGAACTATCTTCATCGTCGTCATTATTGTTATGGTTTTCTGGTTCTGGTTCTTCTTCTTTTTTCTTTTCTGCTTTATCTTTAGCCCAGTTGTATCTTGATGTTTCAAATTTAAAACCGCTTTCAGGTGTTTCTTCTTCATTCGGTTCAATTGACGCTTTTGGACTTTTTACTCTTAATATAGTAGGTACATCAAGGTTTTCTTTATCAATCTCGTCGTTCTCCAGAAAATTAAAACCGCCTCTGAATGAATCCTGCTTTTTAGGCTGAGGCTGTGTAGATTTCTTCTGTGCTTTGCTAAATCCCTGGGTAGATTCAAATCCGGTTGCAATTACCGTATATGAGACATAATCATTCATTTCTTCTTTTCTTACGCAACCAAAAATAACATTTGCTTCTTCACCCGCTGCTTCGAATATTACATTATTGCCTTCATTAATTTCTTGCATTGTCAGATTGCTTGAGCCGGTAACATTTAACAGTACGCTTTTGGCGCCCTTAATATTTATACCTTCGAGCAAAGGACTTGAAATTGCTTTTTGTGCTGCTTCTATTGCACGGTTTTCACCACTTGCAATTCCGCATCCCATTAAAGCTTCTCCACTTTGATTCATTACAGAACGGACATCAGCAAAGTCGACATTTATAAGCCCTTCTACTGTAATAATATCAGCTATACCTCTTGTAGCTTCGTAAAGAACTTCATTTGGTTTATCGAATGCAGCAAAAGCATTAATGTTTTTATCGAGAATGCTTAAGAGTCTTTCATTTGGAATTACAATTAAACTATCAACATGCTGACGTAATTCCTGTATGCCATGTTCAGCATTCAGCATTCTTTTTTTACCTTCCCAGCGGAAAGGTTTGGTAACTATTCCAACTACAAGCGCTCCAACGCTTTGAGCAATAGAAGCAATTACAGGAGCACCGCCTGTCCCTGTTCCACCGCCCATTCCGGCTGTTACAAAAACCATATCGCTGCCAGAAAGAACTTCAGCTAGCTTTTCCCTGTCTTCTTCGAGAGATTTTCTGCCTACATTTGGATCAGCACCTGCACCCAAACCACGGGTGATCATAGTTCCGACCTGAATTTTGTGGTTTGCACTGCTGCTGTTAAGAACCTGAGAATCTGTATTTACAGCAACGTATTCAACACCTGTGAGACCTCTATTGATCATGCTTTCAATGGCATTGCATCCGCCGCCGCCTATACCAACTACTTTAAGGATAGCTGACATTGAATTGTCTCTATCTAGGGTTGCAAATCGGGTCATAGTTACCTCCTAATTATGTAATAATTTAAAGTTCATCAAAAAATTGTTGTATTCGTTTTGCTATGTATGAAATCTTACCTTTGCCTTTAACTTTTTTGGGCCTTATTAATATCTGGTATTCGCTTGATTTGCCACCGGGTATTCCTCTGATCAGTCCGGCAACCGTAGCAAATTCAGGGCTCTCAATTTCATTTGATAATCCTGCACCTAACTCCTGCGGTACACCAATCCTTGTTGGCATTCCAAAAACTTCTTCCGCCAGTTCGCTGCATCCTTTTAATAAAGAACCGCCACCGGTTAAAACTATACCCGCTTTAATTTTATTTTTAAATCCGGCGCTTCTCATTTCATTATCTATCAGGCTGAATAATTCTCTCATTCTAAGGCTAATGATTTGTGTTAAAAGACTAATAGGAATTTTTGCGTTTCCACGTGCACCAACGCCTTTTATCAAAATATCCTCATCTTTAATTATTGCACTTTCAGTTGCATACCCATAATCACGTTTTAATATTTCAGCTTCTTCAGTGATTACCCCTAATGATTCCCTGATATCATTTGTTACCTGGTTTCCAGCAACTCCAATTACTTTAGTATGCTTGATCGATTTTTTATGAAAAATTGCAATGTCAGTTGTTCCACCACCAATGTCTATCAATGCAACACCCAGGTCTTTTTCACTCTCTTCAAGAACTGAAGAACTTGAAGCAATTGGCTGCAGAATATATTCTTGAACCTGTAAGCCGGCACGTTCGACAGATCTTTTAATATTTTGTATTGCAGGAATTGAAGCCAGCACAATATGATTTGTTGCTTCGAGTCGTGAACCTGACATACCAATCGGGTTTTCAATTCCACCCTGATGATCAATTGAAAATTCTTCGGGAATAATGTGCAAAATCTGTCTGTCCGAAGGAATTCTGATTGTCCTTACATCAGCTTCCAGCCTGTCCAGATCTGCTTTTGTTATTTCTTTTTCGTCATTTGTAATTGTTACATAATTTCTATGCCTGATACTCGTAATATGTTCGCCTGCTACTCCAACATTTACAATATTTACCTGAATCCCTGCCCTGTTAGAAGCGATAGCTACAGCTTCCTTAATTGCTTCAGAGGTTTTCCCGATATTAGCAACGAGGCCTTTGTGCAATCCTTCCGAAGGTGCAACACCGAAGCCAAGGATATCGATCTTATTATCCCCAATCTTTTCCGCGATAACCGCGCAGACCTTAGTAGTTCCTAAATCTAATCCCGCAATAATATTCTTTTTCATTAATTCAAACCTATTTTTTCAGACTTTCCAACATAAATCTCGTTGGAAAATCTAAGATCTATATATTCGCTATTTTCAACTATATCTTTTTGCGAGAGCATATCATCCCAAAGTATATCGAGGTAAACCATTTTTTTGGCCGCTCCACCTCTTCCAAAAATTACGGGCAGTTTCACCCTTGAAAAAGTAAGTACTATATCTCCGCCTTTTCTTAAGTTAATTTCAGCCATATGATTAAACATGCTCTCGTTTGTTAATTTTGTCGCATCTATAATTTTAAATGCTTCTTTGATTTCTTCATTATTTAATACTGTTAATATTCTTACTTTTAGTGTATCTGGTAAATTGCTGATTATTGGTAAATCTGAAAATTTTGACCCTGATAGTAGCGGTAGTATTTGATATTTTTCCGTTATAAAGTATGGTTCTCCGTTATTAAGAATTACAGCCTTAATTTTTTTTTCCTTAATTTCAATTCTCACCCCCCCAAGTCCATCATATTCTACATCAGCTTTTAAAACGTAAGGATGCCTTAAAATTCTATCTTTAATAACAGGAAGAGATAAATCTATATAGGCTGTTCTATCATCCAGTTTTGTCATTTTCAGATAATCAGTTTCATTAAGAAGATTATTTCCCGTTACTTCGATCATTTTTATTTCTCCTTTATTTATTTTCTTCTTCGAAAAAAAAGTTAAATAAAGCACACCCGACATCAACAAAATGAGAACCAGCAAGCCGAATATTTTACTTGTACCTTCACGCATTTAATCAATTTTTATTAAGTAATTGAACAAACCTATCGCCAAACTTCCAGATATCACCGGCACCCATAGTGATAATTATATCGCCGTCTTTTTTAATTCCATTTAATTTTGCAGGTACGTCATTTTTATCTTTTACATAAATCACATTCTTATGCCCGAATTTTTTTGCAGTATTTGCAATTAATTCACCGCTAATCCCTTCAATTGCTTCTTCTCGTGCTGGATAGACATCCGTACAAATAAATACATCCGAATTCAAAAATGATATTCCAAACTCCTGGTAAAAATCTCTTGTTCTTGAGTACAAATGCGGCTGAAATACAACAACTAATCTTCTGTTCCAACCTGCCCTGATTCCTGCAAGAACTACCGTAGTTTCTGTAGGATGATGCGCGTAATCATCTATCACAAGAATTTCCTTATCATATTTTACTTCAAATCTTCTGTAAACACCTGAGAAAGATTCAAGAGCCTTTTTGATAACTTTAAAATCAATTCCCAATTCGTGAGCTATTGTTACTGCAACTAATGCATTCTTAACATTATGAAGTCCGGGGATTTTCAGGTTAATTTCACCGAGATTTTTACCGAAATAATTAACAGAGAATTTGCTCACAAATTGATTATGAGAAATATCAACTGCCCTTACATCTGCCTGAGTAGTCAAGCCGTATGTAATAATTTTTTTATTTATTTGAGGAATAATATCCAGTAATGCCGGCTCATCCATACAAAGAGCAACAAAACCATAAAACGGAACTTTATTTGCGAATTCTACAAAGGCTGCTTTTATGTCATCCAGATCTTTATATGTATCCAGGTGCTCAGTTTCCAGAGTAGTTATCGCAGCAATAGTTGGTGTTAGTTTCAAAAAGGTCCTGTCAAATTCATCTGCTTCAACTACAATAAATTCACCGTTGCCAAGTCTCGCGTTTGTTCCACCTAATCCACTTAGTTTTCCACCAACTATAATTGTAGGGTCAATATTTCCTTCGGTTAAAGTCAGTCCAACCATAGAGGTTGTAGTAGTTTTACCATGCGTGCCGGCAATACCAATTCCATACTGCATTCTCATGCATTCTGCCAGCATTTCAGAGCGTTTAATAATTGGAATTTTCCGTTCTGCCGCGGCTTTAACTTCAGGATTATCTGTTGTAACGGCTGAAGAATAAACGAGTACATCTACATCTTTTACGTTTTCAGGTGAATGTCCTTCATAGACTTTAATTCCTAAATCGGAGAGCCTGTTAGTAACATCACTTAAGGTCTTATCAGAACCGGAAATTTCAAATCCCTGGTTAAGCAATATTTCTGCGATGCCGCTCATCCCGATACCGCCAATTCCAACAAAATGCACTTTTTTAATATTCTTGAACATTACTTTTTTTCTAATCCTGATTTAATTTCCTGAAATTTTTTCAGCAGGTCGTTTCCGTTTTCATAATCATACGGCCTGATTACTAATGGCCTTCTCCTGTTTTTCAATTTTATTCTTACAATCTTAAACGCGCCTTTACCACGTTCGCTGTTTTCTCTCGATATTTTAATCCTGATAATTTTATCAAAAGTAAAAGCTCTTTCTCTGAACCGGTTAACAAACGATATGCTGTTCTCTTTAATAACCAGGTGTTTGTTTTTATAGATATTGTAAACAAGACTTATCAAAGAGATAACCACAATCAATCCAAAGAAGTAAATAATAGGATCTTTAGTTATTACTTTGAATGAGTTCTCAACAAATTCACCACGAATTATCGCATAAAGAATAAATGCTACGAAGTATATAATTGTCGACTGGTAATAGAACGACATTTTATACTTAAAATTTTGAGCGCTATTTTTATTTTCATTATTCATATCACTTCCGCGAATTTTATTGCATTTTCAGCTATTATCCTGACCGCATCCGGTCT
>Ga0210095_1000226_pt1 | contig 16296 bp, 13 predicted proteins | sample China_Galinas_PW_FD_184861 | JGI IMG/M metagenome (GOLD analysis project Ga0210095, IMG submission 184861) | Wetland microbial communities from San Francisco Bay, California, USA, that impact long-term carbon sequestration - China_Galinas_PWA_D1... | ecosystem: Environmental > Aquatic > Marine >...
CTAACACAGGAAGATTATATGATATATAAGGCTCGCCCGGGATTTTCCAGCGTTGATTTAACATATGACAGAGGTGTTTTATTTGCGTATGGAACACCGAGCGGAACCGATTTGGTACTTGAAGTAATTAATGGAAGCGGAATCGGTGAAACTTTCCTGGGAGGAACTTTCGACAAAGATAAGTATAAAAATTTCTTCGGAAGAATTTCACAGGATATTGTTGAACAATTCAGAATAGGTACTTTCGGCTATTACGGTAAAGAAATGGTTGAAAATCCTGTAAGCAAATTTACGACCACAAACGAGCTTTGGATGATAGGAGGAGATGCGACAATTTCTCTTGAACCAATCGAAGTGAATCTTCAATATGTTACAAGAACAGATAACAATCCTTTCGCTCTTGTAACCGCAACGGACATAAAAACCCGCGGAGGATTCGCTGAATTAATCTTAAGACCGAATGGCGATAACAGCGACTGGTACGGCGTTGCGACATATAATTATATTGATTCGGATGATAACTCGCAGGATCTCAAATCAGGAGCTTTGCATCTTGGCTATCTATTGAGAAGAAATATTAGAATTGTTGGCGAACTAAATTATAACTTTGATATAAAATTCGCCCGTGTAGGACTCGGAATAATAACAGCTTTTTAGAAAATGTCCGACGATGGCATCCTTGAAAAAGGATGTCATCGTTTTAATTTTGTTGAAATTCATTGTACAGTCATTACAAAATCTTTCGTATTATAACCATTATCTTTAAGTATCTGGAATGCCTCGCCTAATTTTTCTTCGGACAGTATTGGCGTACGGCTCAAAATCCATCCGTATTTCCTATCAGGGTGCCCAATAACCGCGTAATCATAATCCTTATCCAAACCAATTATCCAGTAATCTCCCCAAAAGAGGTGAATGCCAAATATACTGACAAAACTTACTTCCAGTTTTGAATTGGTCTTTTCATCAACTACCCGTGCCAACCCTTCTGCTTCATTAACAGAACCATCATCTTCTATACATTTGTTCAGTACATTAATCTTCCCATCATTCCTTAGTGTATAAGTCGCAGTTACATTTGAAACACAGCTTTTCTGAAACCTGTTTGGTATTCTTGCTATTTCGTACCACTTGCCGGCGTATTTATTTAGATCTACCCGGTGGACTGTTTTTACAGGATGAGCGCCTGAGTTTTGTGCTGAAGCTTTTACCATTAAACCTGTTAATAGAATAATTACAGAAGAGTAAATTATTGTCTTTTTCATACCCGCCCTTTTTAAGATAATCTGATTCTAATTAGGAATATATGCTTTACAAAGCAGTATTACATCCTCCCAACACAATTTTATTGATATAATTTTTGTCTTTTTTAATATTCATCCACGTGTTACAATTGTTCATTTTATAGTACAAAACGTAATAAATAGTGAGTTTTTCCTCCAAATTGTAACCGTTTTTCCGGCACTTAAATTGTCTAAGAATACTACCAATAAACAAATATGGATGAAAAATGAAAAAGTTGATTATCATATTCTTATTGATATTACCAGCATTTATATCAGCCCAGGGTAAATTTGGAAGTATCAAGGTAGGTATTTTTAGTCCCGTTGCAACTAATACAGGATTCATATTAGGATATGAAGGAGGAAAAAATATTGATGAAATTCTTTCCATTGGATTCAGTATTGATTGGTTCAATAAAAATTATATAGATCAGCACCTGGTTAATGAGTTCAATGATTTCTATGGTCCAAACAGTTCGTTAAACGAACTTAGAGCTAAAACAAACCTGCATGCAATTCCAATAATGGCAACGGTTACCGCAAGCTGGCCGGTAGCTGATAGAATGCGTGTTTTTGCTACGGGCGGACTCGGACTGGAAGCTTTGTTGATCTGGTACAGAAATTATGATAATCCGGATAACAATGAATTTAAGGCCGCATTTGATTTTGCATGGAGACTCGGCTCCGGCATAAATTACGAAATTGGCAGCCGATCCGATGGATTTGTGGAGCTTGCTTATAATTATTCGCAGCCAAGCTGGCAGTATGAGGTTAAAGATGGTGTAACAGGCCGATCAAAAGTATTCGAGAGAAAATTTGATATGAGCGGATTGATGATGAGAGTTGGTTTCAGATTTTTCTTTTAACTCTCTTTCGTTTCTCCTCCCCTCTTAAAAAAGGGAGGATTAAGGAGGGGTTCTCGCCCCGGACTTTCTATACAAAGTAAATTTTTCTAATGAGTCTTTTATGTCGGAAATGTGTTACGCATTATATTTGCGTATCGTTGGCTGAAATCAAATGTCTCGGAAATGTGTTTGAGATGAACTGTATAAGTCCTTTCGCTTGTTTTAACAATTTTCTCAATATATTCTATATTAATAATTGTGGATCTGTGTATCTGCAAAAATGATTTTACGGGCAAAACTGAGACCCAGTTTTTTAAGGATTTCCTTACCACAATTTTGCAATTTTCAAATGTGGTCAGCGTACTATATTCCTTCATAGCTGTGATACACACAATATCAGCAAATTTAACCAGTTTAAGTTTATTGCCTATTTTAACGAGTATATGATCATCTCTTTTAATCTTACCGTTTTCTACTTCAAATGAATTTATTCGGTTTGAAATGCTTGCCTTAAGCCTGTCAAGTTTGTCAAGTCTTTTATTTATACAATTTAAAAGAGATTCTTCCACCAACTCTACGGGCAAATAATCATCAGCACCCATTTCCATTACTTTCCGATGTTGTTTGAATGAATGATTTACAGAAACAACAATAAGTGGAATTACAGATGTTCTTTCCTCCTTTGTAATCTTCGAAATTACATCAATGATATTTTCATCATTTTTTATGAAAAGTAAAATAAGATCGGGTAAATAACGGAGTGAAATCTCAAGACCGTCTTTCAGCCTATGCGAATAAAATATTTCAAACTCATCCTTCAACAGGATATTATCTATCTCTTTTATTTCATCATCATTATTCTGAATGACCAAAATCTTTTTCAATAATCTACTTTTTTACGTTATTGAATAATCCTGTCAAATAGTCAATACAAAATTAGCCAATTCTTAATAAAAATCTCATAAAACGCTTAAGACAAATATGTCGCGCTTGTTGCAAAAACCTGTTAACCGAATGATATAATAACAAAATTTGAATGTGTAATTTTTCTTATTCTAAAATAAAGTTCGGGGGAGCGAATGAAGATAAGACAAATCCTACCTTTATTGCTAATAACCTTTATGGTTGCGTCCCTTTTTAGTACCGTTTCGGCACAGAAATTATCCATTAATGCAGGAGGCGATTTAGTCAGTCGCTACATCTGGCGTGGAATGGATATCAATAACCAGTCAAATATTCAGCCTTACATTTCTTTAAGTTATTCAGGATTACAATTCGGATTTTGGGGATCATATGGTTTAAATCATCTCAATTCCACCGATGAGAATTATTCCCTGAGCTCTGAAATTGATACCTGGCTTAGCTACTCAATACCATTAAATAATTCTGCGAGCATTACAGCTTTAGTAACCGATTATTATTTCCCCAGCGCGGGTATAGGGATTGGTAATTTTAATAATTACGACAATGTAAATGGTCCAGGTGCGCACACACTTGAAGCAGGATTAATTATTGATGGTGGAGAGTCTGTTCCGTTAAGTTTAAGCGGCTATGTTAACATTTATAATGACAAGGGTAACAATGCCTACTTCCAGCTCGATTATGCTACGACATTAAATGAATTCGATGTAGGTTTATTTGCAGGAGCTGCCACAGGAAGTAAAGACAATCCGCGTTATTATGGAACAGATAAGTTCAATTTTATAAACATTGGATTAAAAGTTGCAAAATCGGTTAAGATAACTGATAGTTTTTCACTACCGGTTTTCTGCAGTTACATTCTTAATCCCAAAAGTGAATTAGCATTTTTCGTTCTTGGAATCTCAATATAAAAAATTAATTATCGGAGGTATATAATGTTTGATACCGGCAGTACAGGATTTATGCTGATAGCAACCAGCCTTGTCATGTTAATGACACCGGGTTTGGCTTTCTTTTACGGCGGCCTTGTTGGAAGAAAAAATGTACTTGGTATAATGATTCAAAGTTTTGTTTCGCTTGGCTGGACAACTATCCTTTGGTTCGCTTTCGGATACTCTCTCTGTTTCAGCGGTGGCCAGGGAGCAATAATTGGAAACCTGAATATGGCCTTTTTATCGGGAACAACTTTAAACTCGGTATTTTTTGGCAATAACGAAATTCCACTTTATGTATTTATTGCTTATCAAATGATGTTCGCAATAATTACACCTGCCTTAATTACAGGCGCATTTGCAAACAGGGTTCGTTTCCCTGCATATTTAATATTTTTAACATTATGGTTAATATGTGTTTACTTCCCTCTCGTACATATGGTTTGGGGAGGCGGATTATTAGCTGAGTGGGGTGTGCTCGATTTTGCAGGCGGTATTGTAGTTCACGCAAGTGCAGGAATGGCAGCACTCGCCTCAGTACTTTACGTTGGTAAACGAAATATAAAGGAAAGAGGCCCGCACAGTATTCCGCTGGTAGCTTTGGGAACAGGTCTTCTCTGGTTTGGCTGGTACGGTTTTAATGCTGGAAGCGAACTAAAAGTTGATACTATTACTGTAACCGCATTTTTAAATACAGATGTTGCTGCTTCTTTTGCTGCAATTACGTGGCTGCTTTTAGCCTGGGTACTGGAAAAGAAACCAAAACTCGTCGGATTATTGACAGGTTCTGTTGCAGGTTTGGCTACAATAACACCTGCGGCCGGATTCATTACTGTTGGTAATGCCGCAATAATTGGAGTAGCTTCAGGAATTATATGCTACTTTGCAGTTAGCCTAAAAAATAAACTGGAATGGGATGACGCTCTCGATGTTTGGGGAGTTCACGGTGTTGGCGGAATTCTTGGAATTATTATGCTTGGACTTTTCGCATCCAGCGCTGTTAACCCGATGGTTACAGTTGAAGGATTGTTTATTGGCGGTTCGTGGGAGTTTTTAATGAAGCAGGCAATTTCAGTTATCGCGGTTGGAGCTTATTGCTTTATCTTTACTTATTTCGTACTAAAGCTAATAAATTATATTACACCTGTTAAAGTAACAAGACAGGAAGAAGAAGCTGGAATGGATGCTTCACTTCATGGTGAAATCGCATATGAAGATTAAATAATTCAACAATGCTCGAACAATTAACAAAAAAGCCGCCTCAGAAATATTTTGAAGCGGCTTTTTACTTAAATATTAACTTCTTAAATCAATATTCATTTCTTTCAGCAAAAATCAGTCGGGTTATTTTTCCAACACAACTATGTGAGACGTGAAAGGCTCATTCTTTATTTCTTTAATTACCTTAAACCCACCTCTGTTCGCAATACCAGGAATGCCGCCACCAGCAAGATAAGATTTAAAATTCCTGTAATGTTCTCTTCCTGCTGCAAATTCAACTACCTCATTTAATCCGCTCCAAAAACCGCCCGGTCTCGGAAAAAGATAATCACCAATGATGATTTTATCAGCAACCTGTGCAATTTCATTCAATAGGTTTTCCCTATCCTCTTCATTTACTTCGTGAATTACATAAGTCATAACAGCAATATCAAAATGCTCTTTTCCTTCGGAAATAATTTTTCTGATACTTTTATGTTGAAATGAAATTTTAGAACTTGGGTTTTCAGATAGTGTCAAATTTGCTCTACTAATGTTTCTTTTCGAAAGATCAATTCCCAGGATTGAATTACAATAATCTTTGATAAAAAAAGAAAAGCGTCCCGTTCCACAGCCTAAATCCAAAATATTAGATTCTGCATTAACCAGATTTTTAATTTTTCCAAATAGCCTGTCCTGATTTGGAGCGATAAATTTATCGTAAAACCATCCATCGTACCAATGGTCTTTGTTGAGCTCAGCCATAATAAATCCCTGAAAGTAGTTTATCTATTTCTATAAATTACCTATAAATATGAACAAATATAAAAATATAAATATTCAACCAACGTTTGGCTTTTTCACAATTCAATTTGTTCAATGAAGCAATTATAATTCAGCTCACAATGTTTTTTATTATATTTTAAACCAGAATAAATGGGAAATATATTGCCGGGGGAAAACATCGAGGAATTATTATGAATACTGCTGAGAGAATTAAAGAATTACAGCCTTTAACTATGGATTTATACGACGGCTCTTTTGTATCTGGGAAACAACAAAATTATATAAAATTGCAATATTATTTTGATAAAATTACAAGCAAACTTATAGCAAAAATATATTTTACAAAAGATGCACAGGGTGCGCCTCTAAGAGTCCATGGCGGTGCTATTTCCGCTGTTCTTGATGAAACAATGGGAATAATTACTTTTCTAAATTTCAATCCTGCGGTAACTGCTAATTTATCAATTAATTTTATAAAGCCTCTTAAAGTTGAACAAGATGTTTTTGTAGAAACCTGGATTGAAGAAAATGATGACAAGAAATATCTGATAAAAGGTAAAATGGTCACAGAAAATGAAACACTTATAGCCGATGCCAGTGGTGTATTCATTAAAATGCCAATGGATAAAGTTGCTGAATACCAGGATTACTACAGAAAATTCAAAGCTGACTTGGGAAAGTAAAAAACATTTAGCAATCTGCCTTAAGAGTTCAGTGGTTAAATTATTTTAGTGTTTAGAATTTAGAGTTTATTATTTAGGATTTTAATTTTATGTCCGTTCCAATTGCAGTTCAAAAATCAGGATTGATTAGAAAACTTGCAAAGCTGATTTTTAAAATGATTGGCTGGCAATCTTATATTATTACTCCCACAACTTCAAGTTATGTATTTATCGGTGCTCCGCACACAACAAATTGGGATTTCGGAATTCTTATGCTGTTTGCTACAGCCAATAAAGTTCCAGTTCACTGGATGGGAAAAGATACACTTTTTAAGGGACCACTTGGATTTCTAATCAGGGCGCTGGGGGGAATTCCGGTAAAAAGAAGCGCTCGATCAAACTTTGTGGATCAGGTGGTAAAAATGTTTGCGAAGGAAGATGAGCTGATAATTGCAATGGCTCCCGAAGGCACAAGAGGTAAAACAACACGTTGGCGAACTGGATTTTATTACATCGCACTCAAAGCAAAAGTACCGATAGTTATGGCATACCTGGATTATAAAAAGAAAATCTGCGGACTTGGTCCCGCTATTATTCCTACCGGAGATATAAATGCTGATTTTGAAAAGATAAAAGATTTCTACAAAGATTTTACAGGGAAGCATCCCGAAAAACAGGGTGAGATAAAACTTACAGAAGATTGATTATTTATTTTGAATGAATGATTTAAAATCAAAAAAGCTTCTGTATAATAGAAGCTTTTTTTGTGCCCAAAGGGGGACTCGAACCCCCACCCAAGTACATGGACTAGACCCTGAACCTAGCGCGTCTACCAATTCCGCCATTTGGGCAATAAATCAGATAACAAAACTAAGAAATTTTGCAAACAAATTTACAATTAAATAAATCTTAAATCACTAATTTCAATTCAACAACTTTTCCCCGGCTTCCTGTCTCCGCTCTTCAGTCTCTATTAATTTACCAGCCGGACTCCCCTTTCTTGTCTTCCTGTTTAATTTTTCCACCTGTATGTATTTCACATTCGCGCGGAAGATTTTTAGAATTAATTATGTCCGTTACCACGTTGGGACAATAAGGCGTTGCAAGCCTTGTGTCTCCCTGGTCCATTGTTTCCTGGCAGAACTGAGCAGAAATAACTCCGGGCGCCAGCTGAAAATATTCTACCGGAAGATTTAACCCTTTGTAAGCCCCTTCCATAAACATCGCCCAGATCGGCATAGCTGCACGTCCTCCCTGACCATATGAAGCGGTAAACTTAACTCGGTGATCATCAAATCCGACCCACACACCAGCGGCTAATTTAGGTGTAAATCCTACGAACCATGCATCAGCAAAATCCTGTGTAGTTCCTGTTTTTCCAGCGGCAGGATACTGAAAATATCTTCTTACACCTATCCCGGTTCCCGTATTTATTACGTCTTCCATCATATTTGTAATTATCGATGCCGTCTGAGGAGAAACTGCTTCTTTATAATCAGGAACAAACTGATCTATAATAATTCCATTTCTGTCTTCAATTTTTAAAATTGAAATTGGAGAAACATGCACACCTTTGTTTGCCAGGGTTCCATATGCTGATGTAATTTCAAGTGGTGTAACCTCCGAGGTACCAAGAGCTATTGAAGGATATGGTCCAAGAGGTGAATCTATACCCATGTTTTTTGCAAATTTAACAACCTGCGCAGGTGGAGCAATGTCACTAATAGTCATTCTCCCTGCAATAACATTAAGTGAATGAGCAAGACCGTATCTTAAAGTAGTGTATCCCCCATACTCACCTGTTTCAAAATTATCGGGTGACCATCCGTTATAGTCAAATTTCTGATTGAGTAATGTATATGTTGGGAAATATCCGTTATCAATCGCAACAGTGTAAACAAATGGTTTAAATGCTGAACCCGGTTGCCTCCTGATTCCTGTTGCGTGATTCAGTCCTCTTCCAAAATTCTGGTTGTACCCACCAACCATCGCCTTTATCTGGCCATTAGTTGGATCAAGAGCAACAAATCCCACCTGTATCCTTGTTGCATCATCTTTAATTCTATCAACAAACTCTTTATCATTTTTCAGCTTGTTATAAACTAAAGCTTTTTCCTGCTGAGTGGGAGCTTTTTTATAATTTTCTGAATTTTTTATGTCTCTATCAAGAATGCTCGAAAGCAAATCCCTGTTTTTTTTCCAACTCCATTTTTTATCGAATATTTCCTGGTATTCTTTAATGTGTTTTGCAGCAGCTTGGTTCGCAATCTTCTGCATTCTTGAGTCGAGTGAAGTGTAAATGTTAAGCCCATCACGATAGAGATCATAGCCATATTTGTCCGCCATAGCCTCCATTTTCTGTCTGATGTACTCCATAAAATACGGTGCAATACTGTTTGAGCCACTAATTGTTCCGGAAGCAAGAATGATTGGTCTTTTCTTCAACTCCTCATACTTTTCCTTAGAAAGCATTCCGTTCACAACCATATTATACATTACAAGATTTCTCCTTATAAGGGCACTTTCAGGATGGCGTGAAGGATTGTAATAAGTTGATGATTTCAATAATGCAATTAACATTGCTGCTTCAGGCAAGGTAAGATCTTTCCCAACTTTCCCAAAATAAACTCGTGATGCTGATTCTATTCCATAAGAACTTTTACCGAAGTATGACACATTCAAATACATTTGCAATATTTCTTTCTTTGTATAAGTTTTTTCTATCTGTACTGCAGTAATCCATTCCCTGATCTTTCTTGTAATCGTTTCAAAAATATTCTCATGTTTTTCTTTCAGATTATATAGATTTTTTGCCAGCTGCTGAGTAATTGTACTTGCCCCTTCGTGTGAAAATGTAAGTACATTTTTTACCATTGCTTTTGCAAAACGATCCAGATCAACCCCCCAATGAGTATAAAACTTTCTATCTTCTGTAGAAATAAGAGCGTTTGCTACGTAGTTTGGAAGACTATCTATATGTGTTTCAATTCTGTTTTCAATATAAAATTGTCCCAGTACTTCCCCGTCTGATGTATAAACTGTACTGGCAAGCTGAGGTTTTGGATTCTCAAGTTGTTCGAGTGAAGGCAGTCCGCTAATTACAATGATTGTATAAACAGCTACGCAGATGAAAATAACTCCTGCAAATATTAGCTTCAATTTCCGTCCGGCTTTCTTTTTACCCTTTTTGCGTTTGGAAGGATTCTTAAAATATTCATTCATTTCTTCATCGGATTTTTTTGCCATTTCATTTCCAGTCTACTATTTCAAATTTGTTGTCTTTAAAAATACCGTAACACGGGGCATCATACCACCAACCAAGGTTGATGTAATGACCATTGTTATAATGGATATTACACCTGCTATGCGAGTGCCCAAATAAAACAAATTCATATCCCTCGTCAATTTTATCCTTTGCAGCTTCAAGCATACCATCCTCTTCACCATAATCTTTTTTTGAAGTATAATCACGGCTTGTTTTGCTTATGTTGCTTGCAACCGAAACACCGATATCAGGATGTATAATGGAATACAATTTCTGCAGAAATTTGTTCCTAAGTATTTTTTTAAGAACTAGATAGCCGTAATCGTTTTTTACAAGTCCATCGCCATGTGCAACAAAAAATTTTCTACCCTCAATTACCGTATCCACCTGCTCTTCATACATAATAATACCGATTTCATCACTGAAAAAATTTCTGTGCATAAAATCGTGATTCCCAATCAGGTAATGTACTTTTGTTCCACTTTCAGTCAGATCTTGCAAAGCCGTAAGAGTTCTGAAAAATCCTTTCTGGTAAACTCGTTTATATTCAAACCAGTAATCGAAAAGATCACCAACAATGTAAAGTTCTTTTGCATTTTCCTGAGCAAACTTAAGGAAATTTACAAGCAGTCTTTCCTTCCTTTTTTCGGCAACGGCAGATTGCAGACCTAAATGAATGTCGGATATAAAAAGATATGAGTCTTTCACTAAATATTTTTTTTATGGTTTACAAAAAATACGGTTTAAGTAAGATAAATAAAAGATAAAATCCCTGTCTTAATTATTCTTTGAAAGAAATATGCCCAGCAGGCGGTTATTCGGGTCAGCAATTACATTTACCGGCTTTCTGTCACATTTGATTTCAAAGTTTTCTTCCCGTTTATTTACTCTGACAGTATCAACTATGGTTGATTTATCATCAAAATATATATGTAATTCCAGAGGGAAATTATAAGTATTCACACCTGATTGAATCTGCTGAAGTTCCACATCAATGGTATAAATACCAGCATCTTCGTCCTCATCCCAATCATAAGTCGCTTTAATGATTCCATTTCCGTGGTATATCCACTGGTTGAAAAATAAGTCCAGATTATTACCCGAAGTTTTTTCACAAATATTTTTGAAATCATCAATCGAAGCATTTTTGTATTTATATGCTTCAAAATAATTTCTCATAGATTTGAAAAACAAAGTATCCCCTATTTCCCACCTAAGCATATGAAGTATCCAGGCACCTTTGTCGTAAACAGTCTGAGAAAATAGCTCCTGCGGATCGTAAACTCTGTCAGAAAAGCTGTTATGAAATTTACTCATCATCGTAGATCGTAATGCTAATGAGCCTGCCTCGTGTTCTGCATAAAGTGCTTCACAATATGAAGCAAAACCCTCGTTCAACCAGATCTCTTTCCAGGATTTTAATCCGACAGCATCACCAAACCATTGATGTGCGAGTTCGTGTGCATAAACATCATCAAAAAATTTTCTACCCCCGATAAAATTGGAACCGATTCCAGTAATAGTCTGGTGCTCCATAGCTCCCATCTGCCATAAAAACTCAGCAACTCCATATTTTTCTTTTATAAAAGGATATTCTCCAAAAGTTTTGGCAAAATAATTCATCATATCCAGATGATCACTAAAATCGATTTTTGCGTTGGCAACCTGTGAAGGAAAAGCATAATATCGTATGGCCATAGTATCTGCTTTATCCTGCGAAATATATTGGTCATCAAACTCAACGTAATTTGAAGAATATAAACAGATTAAATAGGTGGAAATGGGATAAAAAGTTTTCCAGTGATATGTCTTTCTGCTTCCATTTATTGTTACGCCAACTAATTTTCCGTTCGAGATTGAAGTCTGCGAAGTATCATTTGTGATTCTCATATCTAACTGAGCTTTGTCATCCGGAATATCATTGCAGGGAAACCAGGTGGAAGCATAATTCGGTTCGTTCAGACTATATACTACTGACTGATCATTTATCTGTCCGAATACAAATGAAGACAAACCAAGCCTCTTCGGAGTCCCTTCGTAAACTATATTAACAATAAATGTATCGGATTTAATTTCTGAAAGTGGGAATGATATTTGTTTTTCACTTCTTTCATATTCTGCCGGTATTCCATTTATAGTAGCCGAAGTAATTTCCATATTTTTATAGAAATTGAGATCAAGCTGAGAAATATTTTTATTCGTTAACACACCGGTTATTGTTGCATTTCCTTTTAGGATTTTTTTTGCAGGATTAAGATCAATCGATAAATCATACTTCAAAATATCAATATCATACTGATTGGATGTAATATAACCATATTCTGTTCCGGCAGAAGCCGGCAATAATTTTTTGTTTTTCTGAACCGGGCTGGCGGGAAAAATAATTAGCAAAAGAAACGTAATTACCGCAAAATGGAATCCATATTTTTTTTTCATCTATAATTTACCGCAATTCCCGGAAGTTGAATTTGTATAAGTATAATAGTAATATAAAATTAAATGCAACGGCAAAGGAACTGATTTACTTTTTATAAGTTAAAATTTAAATAAACTGTTATTAAAGATAAAAAGATATATTATTTAACATTTAAATAACAGGCTTAATCATTGCCAATAAAGCTATAAATAGATATATTTTATGTAATTACTGGGAGATTATATGACATTTCCAGGATCTTCGATTTTAAGAGACACTGTCACGATGGTACTGGCCGGGGGGGTCGGGGAAAGATTAAAACCACTAACTGACCAAAGAAGTAAACCTGCCGTTCCGTTTGGCGGAAAATACAGAATAATTGATTTTGCACTTTCAAATTGCCTCAACTCAGGCTTAAGAAAAATTTACGTTCTCGTTCAGTATAAATCTGATTCACTCAACCAGCATATCTTTGAAGCCTGGAGTATTTTCAATCCGGAGCTCGGTGAATATATTTACTCAGTTCCACCCCAGAGGAAAATGACAAAAGACTGGTATCTCGGTACTGCAAACGCAATTTACCAGAACATGAATTTATTTGCGACCTACAAAGGGGTAAAATGGGTGCTCATACTTAGCGGCGATCACATTTATAAAATGGATTATCTGAAAATGCTCCAACAGCACGTTGATACAAAATCCGATTTGTCGATGGCGTGTATTGAAGTACCGAAAGATGAAGCAAGCCGTTTTGGAATTGTTGGTGTTAATGAAAAACACGAGGTTGAATCATTTGTAGAAAAACCAAAAGATCCACCAGAACTTCCGGATTCACCCGGAAATTCTTTTGTAAATATGGGAATTTATGTATTCAATGCTGAAGTGCTTACAGAAGTTATTTCGGAAATGGAGGATAAAAAAATTAAAAACCATGATTTTGGTAGCGATGTCATCCCATACATGGTAAAAAATAATTTAAAAGTAAGTGCGTACCGTTTTGAAGATGAAAACAGGAAATCAAAACCTTACTGGCGGGATATTGGAACTATTGACAGCTATTATGAAGCCAGTATGGACCTGATTAGTGTCAATCCTGAATTTAATTTTTATGATTTATCCTGGCCGATGCGTACCTACCAGTTTCAGCACCCGCCGGCAAAAACAGTTTCGCACGAAGGTGAGAGAGTCGGGCGTACTCTCAACTCTTTAATTTGTGATGGCACAATTGTATCCGGTGGATTAGTGGAACGCTCACTTATTGGTCCGAATGTAAAAGTGAATAGTTTCTCTTATATAACCGATTCAATCATTATGAACAACGTTAATGTCGGGAGACATGCACGAATAAGAAGAGCAATAATTGATAAAAATGTCGTAATTCCTGAAGGTTACGAGATTGGTTTTGATCTTGAAGGCGATAAAAAGAAATTTACTGTAACAGACAGTGGAATAGTTGTAATCGGGAAGAACCAGACACTAAGTTAAAATTAACCGCACCGGTAAGAGGCTGTTTCATTTTGTGCATAAATAATATTTCGATTTAAAAAGCCGGTCTTTACACCGGCTTTTTAGTAAAGCTCACAATTAATTATTTTAGTAAAATTAGTTTTTTAGTAGTTGAAATAGTATTTCTGCCATCTTTTGAAGTTGCTACCATTCTGTAATAATATATTCCTGAAGATAAATTAATTGCATTATAAGTTAATTCGTGAATGCCCGGCTTTTCTATTTTATTTAGCAGTTGTATCATCTCCTGCCCCAATAAATTATAAATGGTAATTGAAACCCTACTCTCAGATTGGAGAGCATAACGTAATTTGGTACTTGGATTAAAAGGATTCGGGTAGTTCTGATATAATGTAAACCCTGCAGGAATTTGATCGCTTTCAATCTTTTCTATACCTGTTAATGGATCAATTATCCTTATATATATATCACAATCCTGAGCAAGTGAATCCATCCTTATAGCACCTAATAAAAAAGTTTCTTTTGCAACTCCTACACCACCCACGGCAGATTTGCCATCTAAGGTATCAAATGCAATAAACTCATCATTTATAGGAATTCCTGATTTATTAAAAAATCTCGCCTTGACTCTAATCTCAGATTTAGTCTCCATCCAGGTTATTAAATGCTCTGTGCCATCAAATGCTATGGTTGGCCCGGCTGGCGTTTGCGTTGAATCACAAATAATTATTCTATTTGCAGAAACAACCCCCGCTTTGGAAATAAATCGTCCAATAATATTCCAACCATTATCTGCTGACTGATCATGAAATAGCAAAAAATACTGATTCCCATCATAATCCATTGACATAGGATTATCACTTTTATTTGATGTTCCATCTATCAAGAAATTATTGCCAACCAATTCGCCTGACCCACCAACCAATTGACCATAAATAACCTCATCGGGACCTGACCCATCACACCAGGCAACCAGATAGTCCGTCCCGTCACAGGATACAGCATGCTCGCGGGCATAATTATCACTAATTTTTAATGGATTACCAAATAATACGCCCGATTTGCTAATACATTGTCCATAAAGATAATCCTGATGTGGCCCTCCCTTTAAATATGTAACAAAATAAGTACTGTCATTTTCATTAAATAAAAAACTCCCTCTACCCTGCCCAAATTTTATATTTACGTCGGAGACAATATTAATTGTAGCTCCTATTAGTTGTCCGGATGTATTAATAAATTGTCCGTAAATATTACCAATACCATTTGTATCACCCCCGGCAAAGAAAGGAAAAGTATCAGTCCAAACCATAAGATAATTCGTTCCATCAAAGGCAATCATTGTTCCATTACCAATTTTACCGGTTGAAATCCTGCTTCCTAATAGAGCCGGACCCGGAGCGATGAGTTGTAATTCAATGTTGTGTTGACCGGCTACAACATTTACTACAGATAAAAGAAAATTTGTGCCGTCCCAGGCACCTCCACCGCTATATGTATTTTCGGAACTATTATCTACGGTAAATTCCTGAGCAATAATAGCTGTTTGCATTAATATTAAGCAAAGGATTGAAATTATAAATTTGTAAATTTTTTCTGACATAATTGGAACCCCCCATAACTAATTTCTCGAATAATAACTAATGATTAAAAAACAATTAAAGTTAAATATACTTCCTATACCTCCGGTTTTGTGGATTGAGATAATATTATTATTGGAAGAACAGAAATAAAGAAATAATTGAAAGCAAAAATCTTAAGGTTCATTTTATCTGAAGGATATAAGAGGCCGGGGATATTACGAACTAAAAAGCGATTACCATTTTGGTTAATTATTACCTTACGGGCAAATAATAAGCTCGTGGGAAAAACAAATATATATGAAGAGTTCATATTGAACTTTTAATAGCAGCCATTTTTCTCTCCCTAGAAAATGACTTTAACAACATATGAAACGTATCTCTAATTAAATTAACAGTCAATCTAAGCTTTAGCCATCTTTTAGCAGTACTTCTGGGCAAATATATTAAACACGCTGTGCTGAATCATTTTCCCCATTTCATAAATGCTATTTTTGTCTTAATTTAGATTAGCATATAATTCAGCTTATGAATTCAAATTTAGAGACAAAACTTAAAAATCTGCCCGATAACCCCGGAGTTTACCAGTTTCTCAGCGAAAAAGGTAAGGTGATTTATGTGGGAAAAGCCCGAAATCTGAAAAACCGGGTAAGAAGTTATTTCCACATAAGCGTTACAGCACCCAAAACTATTGCACTGGTAAAAAAAATAAATGATTTTGAATTAATTGTTACTGATAATGAGATAGAAGCTCTGGTGCTGGAAAATAATCTTATCAAGGATCTTAAACCAAGATATAATATTAATTTAAAAGATGATAAGTCCTACCCTTTCATAAAAGTGACTAACGAACCTTATCCCCAGGTTTATGCAACCCGCAGAGTAGTTAAGGACGGATCAAAATATTTTGGGCCCTACACAAATGTTAAAGATATGAAA
>Ga0210095_1000227_pt1 | contig 16273 bp, 13 predicted proteins | sample China_Galinas_PW_FD_184861 | JGI IMG/M metagenome (GOLD analysis project Ga0210095, IMG submission 184861) | Wetland microbial communities from San Francisco Bay, California, USA, that impact long-term carbon sequestration - China_Galinas_PWA_D1... | ecosystem: Environmental > Aquatic > Marine >...
GTGATCCGCTCGGCCTCGCGCGCCGCGTCGATGGCGGCCGCCGCGGTCGCCTGGCGCCGCCGCGCGGTGTCCGCCGCCAGCCACGCCTGACGCACCTCCAGGCGCACCGACTCGGCGAGCTGCTCGACGTCCTGGCGCGCCGCCTCGGCCTCGGCGCGGGCGGCGGCGACGGCGGCGCGGTGGCTGCCTCCGGCCCACAGGTCGAGCGAGCCCTGGGCGATGATGGCGGTCGAGTCGCCGTGGTTGCCGAACGGCACGTCGTCCACCAGGTCGCCGCGCACCACCAGGCCCAGCCGCGGCTTGAGCAGCGCCTTGCGCGCCTCGATCTCCAGCTCGGCGGTGCGCGCCATCAAGCGCGCCGCGGCGAGGTCGGGTCGCTCCTCGGCGGCGCTGAGCCAGCCGTCGAGGTCGCCCTGGGCGGGCGGCGGCGGCGGCAGCGGCGGCAGGTCGCCGATCTCCTCCGGCTCGGCGGCGAGGCGGAAGGCGAGGGCGGCGCGGGCGACGCGGACGCCGCCGCGGGCCGCTTCCAGCAGGTCTTCGAGGCGCGCCTGCTCGACCTCGGCGCGCAGCAGCTCCGAGCGCACCAGCATGCCCTGCTCGACGTAGGAACGGGCGGTGTCGGCGTGGGCGCGGACGGTCTCCAGCGAGCGCTCCAGCAGCGCCACCTGCTCGCTCGCCTGGGCGAGCATCAGGTAGGCGTTGGCGGCGGCCAGGGCGGCGCCGTCGGCGGTGCCGTCGGCGCCGTGCGCGGCGGCGCGGGCGGCGAGCTCGGCCTGTTGGATGCGGCTGCTCAGCTCGCCGCCGGTGTAGAGCGGCAGCTCCACCTCCAGGCGGCTGATGCCGTTGTTCACCGGATCGGGCTGGTTGGGGTCGCCGGCCACGAAGTCCTGGAACGAGAAGCGCTCCTGGTTCAAGGTCAGGGCGAAGGCTTCGGCCGGCGAATCGGTGCGCATCCAGATCTCCTGCAGGCGCACCGTCGGCAGGCGGTGGCCGCGGGCCTGGCGCAACCGCTCCTGGCTCGCCGTGCGGCGTGCTTCGGCGGCGGCCACGGCGCGGGCACGCTGGCGGCCGAGGGCCATGGCGTCGGCGAGCGTCAGCGGTTGCGGCAGGGCGGAGGGGGTGCCGCCACCCTCCGGCGGTTGCGCCAGGAGGCCGGCGGCCGGCAGCAGCAGCAGGGCGACGAGCAGCAGCGGCAGCGGGCGCCGTGCCGGCAGCGGATGCGCGGCGGGCGGCGCGGCGCCGCGGTGGGTCGGGTCGGTTCGGATCATCGGAGTCTCGGTCGGTTGCGGTCGGACGGCCGAGGGGGTGCCCGCGGGGCGCCCCGGCGTCCATCCAACGGTTGAGAGACACGGGCGGCCCGCGAGGTTCCGGGCCGTGTGGTCCCGCGGCGGGAGCGCTGGTGCCTTGCGGCCCCGGAAAGGCGTGGGGTAGGATCTTTCCAGACTTGCAGTTTCAATCTTTTTTGGGAGGGAAACCGAAATGGCGAGTAATCTCGAACGGCTCAAGGCTGCGGGAGTGGTCCCCGACGACGCGAAGCTCAGCACCGCGGAGCTGGCGGTGATCGACGGGCTGGACGCCAAGGAGATGGAGACGTTGATCGGCATTCGCGAGAAGCTGGGTGATCAGATGGCCAAGGAGCAGGAGAAGTCTGCCGCTCTCAGCATGCCCGAGGTGACGCCGAACTTCATCATCTGACAGCGTCCCGTCGGGCGTTGAGGGGGGAGCAGGTGCCGCGAATGCGGGAAAGCCGGACCCTGGCGAGCTCGGCACCGGCTACTGCCGCGCCGAGCGGCCTGAGCAACAGCGGGTTGCTGCGCACCAAGATCCACCTCGCCTACCCCCGTCTGTCGGCGGTGGCAGGGCGGTTCTGGAACCATCCGGACCTCGCGGAGCTGTACCCGGAGTTTCTCTTCGCGGTTCATTCCATGATCCGCTCCAGCGTGCCGCTGATGGAGGAGGCTGCCGCGGCGGCACGCCGGCGGCTGGGAGACGATCCGACGGCGCCCCTGTTGGCGGAGTACTTCGCGCGGCACGTGGGCGAGGAGGCCGGCCACGATGACTGGCTCCTCGACGACCTGGAGGTGCTGGGCGTGCCGCGGGAGGCGGTCTGGGGCCGCGTACCGAGCCGCCACGTGGCGAGCGTCGTGGGCTCCTGCTACTACTGGGTCCGCCACGTCCACCCGCTGGCCGTGCTCTCGTACCTGGCGGTGCTCGAGGGCAACCCGCCCTCCGTCGAGCACCTCGACGCCGTGCAGCAGCGCACCGGCCTGCCCCAGCGGGCATTCCGCACCTTGATCAAACACGCCCATCTCGACCCTCATCACCGGGACGACCTCAACGACCTGATCGATCATCTCCCCCTCTCCCGCGAGCACCATACCCTGCTCGCACTGAGCGCCTTCCACGTCATCGAGCAGGTGAGCCTTGTCCTCGAAGAAGTCCTCGACGCCCACGGGCGGTGACGACGGCGGCCTCGGTCAGCCGACCGACCGCCTGCGCCCCGCCCCCAGTCGTTCGCCGGCCGCCGTGCCGGGGAGCGTGCTGTCCCACTACGAGCTGAAGGAGCGCATCGGCGGCGGCGGCATGGGGGTGATCTACCGCGCCGTCGACAGCCGGCTGGAACGCGTCGTGGCGGTGAAGTTCCTCGCCCAGCGCTTCACCGGCGACGATCAGGCCAAGCAACGGTTCCTGCAGGAGGCGCGGGCGGCGTCCGCCATCGACCACACCAACATCTGCACCATCTTCGAGATCGACGAGACCGAGGACGGCGAGCTCTACCTGGTGATGGCCTACTACGACGGGCAGACCCTGTCGGCGCGGCTGCGCGAGCGCGGACCGCTGCCGGTGGAGGAGGCGGTGGACGTCGTGCGCCAGACCCTGCAGGGCCTCGGCCGCGCCCACGAGGCCGGCATCGTGCACCGGGACGTCAAGCCCGGCAACCTGATGCTGACCCCCCACAACGAGGTCAAGATCCTCGACTTCGGCCTCGCCAAGCTGACCCACGGCCCGTTGCAGCTCACCCAGACCGGTTTCGTCCACGGCACCGCCGCCTACATGTCGCCGGAGCAGGCGCGCGGGCAGCAGGCGGACCACCGGGCCGACATCTGGTCGACCGGCGTCGTGCTCTACGAGATGCTCGCCGGCCGCTACCCGTTCCGCGGCGACCACCCGGCGGCGATCCTCTACGCCGTCGTCCACGACGAGCCGGAGCCGCTGTCTTCGATGCGCCGCGACGTGCCGCCGGACGTCGAGGACGTGGTGCTGACGGCGCTGCAGAAGGATCCGGCATACCGTTTCCAGACGGCGCGCGACATGCTCGCCGCCCTGGAGGGGCCGCCGCCCTCCTTCTCGTCGCCGCCGACCCTCGCCTTCCCGCGGCCGGGCAAGGTCGCGCCGGTGCGCTCGATCCTGGTGCTGCCGTTCGCCAACGTGTCGCCGAACTCCGAGCTCGATTACTTCAGCGACGGCCTCACCGACGAGGTGATCACCGACCTGTCGGCCATCGACTCGCTGCGCGTCATTTCCCGCACCTCGGCGATGCAGCTCAAGAACACGGACAAGGACATCCGCACCATCGGCCGCGAGCTGTCGGTGCAGTACGTGCTGGAGGGGGCGGTGCGCATCCGCGACGACTCGCTGCGGCTGACCGCCAAGCTGGTCGACGCCGGCCGCGACGTCAACATCTGGGCCGAGAAGTTCAGCGGCCGCCTCGACGACGTGCTGGAGATCCAGGAGCAGCTGTCGCGGCAGATCGTCGGTGCCCTGAAGATCCGCCTGTCGCCGCAGGAGGAGGAGCGCCTGGCCGAGCGCCCGATCGCCGACGCCCGCGCCTTCGAGTGCTACCTGCGCGCCAAGCAGGAGGTGCTGCGCTACAGCGAGGAGAGCCTCGAGCGCGCCTTCACGCTGCTCGACGAGGCGCAGGAGATCGTCGGCGAGAACCCGTTGCTGCTGGCCGCCCGGTCCTACGCCTTGTGGCAGTACGTCAACGCCGGCGTCACCGGCGACCGCTCGCTGCTGGAGACGGCGCGCAACCACGCCGAGCGCATCCTCGAGATCGAGCCCGACTCGCCCCACGGCCACCGCCTGCTCGGCGTCATGGAAGTGGCGGCGGGACGCCCCCAGGAGGCGGTGCGGCACCTCAAGCGCGCCCTGGCCAAGGACGCCAACGACACCGAGACCCTGGGCTGGCTGCTCGGCACCTACGCCCTGGTGGGGCGGCCGGCGGCGGCGGTGCCCATCGCCGACCGCCTGCTCCGTATCGATCCCTTGACCCCCTTCTACCACGCCGTGGCCGGCTTCACGTGGGTGCTGGGGGGCGACCTGGAGCGCGGCTTGGAGGCCATCGAGAAGAGCTACCGGATGGAGCCGGGCAACCCGCTGGTGAAGCTGATGTATGGCCAGACGCTGGCGATGATGGGGCGCAAGGACGAAGGCCTGGAGGAGCTCGACGCCCTGGCGGAGGGCGAGGCCGGTCCGTCGCTCTTCGGCCAGATCGGCCGCTGCATGGCGGCGGCCCTGCGCGGTGACGAGGCCGGCGCGGCGGCGGCGATCAGCGCCGACGCCGACGCGTCGATCCGCGCCGACGGCGAGTGGTCGTGGATGGCCGCCCAGTGTCACGCTCTGCTCGGCCATTCCGACGAAGCGGTGGACTACCTGCGGGGCGGCGTCGAGCACGGCTTCATCAACCACCCGATGCTCGCCGAGCACGACCCCTTCCTCGCCTCCCTGCGCGACGACGCCGGCTTCCAGGAGCTGCTGGCCGAGGTCGAGGAGCGCTGGAACGCTTTCGAGGCGTAGCCGGCGGCGCCGCGCAGCTCTCAGGCGGCGCGGCGCACGGCCCGCACGGCGTCCGGCACCACCCAGGCGAGGAGCAGCAGGGCCAGCGCCCAGGACATGACGCCGTAGATCATCTCGAAGGAGGGCGTCACCAGGTGGAGGCCGCAGAGGGCGGCGCTGAGCAGCAACAGGGCGACGGCGGCATGCTTGCCGTACCGCCCGTCGCCCCGCTCGCCACCGCGTAGCGGCACCAGCAGCAGCATCGCCCAGTAGTAGCAGGTGAGCAGGGTGAGGGCGAAGACCGCACCGATCCCCAGGATCACGGCTTCGTCGCGCCGGGCTCGCCAGCTCGCGGCGGCGATGAGCAGCACGTAGAGGCCGGCGAGGCCGTAGATCCACGGCTTGCGCCCGGCGCGCAGGCGGTCCATCTTGGCCTGCCAGCGCAGCCACGGCTCGGGCAGCGAGAAGTCGACGTCCTTGCGGGTCATGGTGTCGGCGTCGTAGAGCACCACGTTGGCCAGGCCGACGTTGTTGGTCAGCCACGTCCCCTCGTGCTTCTCGAGGTTGGCGGCGAACTCCGGCCAGGCGGAGAAGCCCCGTCCGGTGAAGCCGCCGGCGACGGCGCAGAGGACGATGCCGAGGCCGACGCCCTGGGCGAGCCGCCACGCCCAGCCCAGGTCCTCCTTGCGCACCAGCGCCCGGACGGTGAGCACCGCCGGCCCGAGGAGGAGGGCGAAGGGGAAGATGCGCACCATCCCGGCGTAGGCGATCAGCAGGCCGGCCCAGCGGTAGTGCTCGCGCTTCATCATGCACACCGCCACGCCGAGCGCCGCCAGCCAGTCGAGGCGCAGGAAGGCGCCGCCGATCCAGTAGAACCGCCACGCGTAGCCGAAGCCGAACACCACCAGGCAGATGCAGGCGAGGCGCGAGCCGTAGGTCGAGCCGAGGAAGGCGAAGAGCACCAGCAGCAGGACGAGGTCGAGGACCCCCAGCAGGCCGAGCGTCCCGGCTTCCACCGGCATCCCGGCGTCGATCCGCCGCGCCACGAAGGTCCAGGACGGCGGCGGGTTGTAGCCGTGGTCCTTGCGGATGCCGGCGAGGTAGCCCCAGCCCAGGTGGTCGAGGAAGTAGGCGTTGTCGCGGGTGAAGCTGCGCCAGCGCTCGGGGCTGAAGCGCGCCTTCACCGCCGCGCCCTGGGCGAGCACCCGGTAGGCCGGCTCCACCCGGTTGGTGCGCAGGTCGCGCACCGACGGTTGCAGCCGCATCGCCGGCCGGCTCTCGCGCTGGGCGGCCACGGAGGCGGCGTAGAGGCCGTCGTAGCCGAGCTCGGGGAAGTACTTCGAGCCGAGGACGTAGTGGAACTGCTCCCAGTGGTGGATGAAGCCCGGACCGTGGAAGGCGCCGTAGTTGACCCAGGTGGCGGCGGCGAGAACGGCGAGCAGCACCAGCAGGCCGCTCGCCTTGCGCGGTGAACGAGTCGGTGAACGGCCGCGCGCCGCGCGGTCGAGCCACAGCACCACCGGCACCGCCAGCAGGCAGAAGACGCCCTTGACCCAGATCTCGTAGCTCATCGGAGAACGCGAATCTACCAGCGGCGGGCCGGCGGTGCACGCCGCCGCCGCCGCCGGGCCGCGGCGATCACCGCCAGGCGTCCAGCGCGGCGGCGAATCCGCCGGGCACGGGCACCGGGTGCAATCGCCCGTCGTCGCCGCGGCGGCAGCAGACCGTCTTGATCCGGCCTCGCGCCACCGACTCGTCGCCGCGCCGCAGCAGGTGCTCGTAGGTCACCGAGCTCCGCCCGCGCTCGGCGACCCGCACCTCGATCTCCAGCGCGTCGCCGAAGGCGAGCGGCGCCAGGTAGTCGCACTCCACCCGCACCCGCGGCCAGTGCCAGCGCGCGCCGTCCGGGTCGCGGTCGATCTCGGCGCCGGCGGCGCGCAGCAGCTCGTGCTCCGCCGTCTCCATGTAGACGAGGACGCGCGCGAAGTGGACCATCCCCTCCATGTCGGTGTCGGCGAACTCGACCCGCCGGCGGGTGCGGAAGCGGGCCGCGTTCACCCCCGCAGCGCCTTCCAGAAGATCCCGGGCAGGCGGCCGAAGCCGGGGTCGGCCTCGAAGTCGGCGAGCTCCTCGGCGAGGCCGTCGGCGGTGCGGTGGCTGACGAACCACGGCGGCTTCGGCATGGCGCGGAACGGCGAGCGCAGCACCGCCTTCTGCGGCCGGTCGAAGAGCAGCGTGTTGTGGACCATGCCGATGCCGGACTGCACGTCCTCTGGCGTGTGGCCGGGGAAGGCTCCCCACGGGGTGATCGCCAGGCCGTAGCCGATCGCCGCCCAGTGGTTCACCGACACGGTGCCGTAGCGCAACCCGGCCACCGCGCGTTCGAAGGCGGCGCGGGTCGCGGGGTCGTCCAGCGAGTCGGGATGGACGATCAGGGTGGCGTTCAGCGTGCCCCACAGGGTGTCGTTGCACAGCTCGACGGCGCGGTCGAGGAAGCGCGCGGCGGAGGGTGCCGCGAGGGCCGTCTCGCCGAACAGCGAGCAGAACGCCTCGGTGCGGAAGGCGATGTCGTCGCGGCGCTCCGGATCGAGGTCCGGCAGCAGCACCCACGGCAGGTCCTCCTCCGATGAGCCCTGAGCCTGTCGCCCCCCTCCCTCCGACGAGCCCTGAGCCTGTCGAAGGGCGGGGTCCATCGAGCCCCCGTACCGCTCGCCGTCCGGGTGGGCGGCGAGGAAGCGCTCCATGCGCTCGGCAGCGCCGGGGTAGTAGGCGCGGCGGGAGGGGGTCTCGGCGAGCAGGCGCCGCGTGGCGTCGAGCAGGTCGCCGCGCTGCGGCCAGCCGGCGTGGGTGATCACCACCCGCGCCGCGTTGCAGTTGAACCCGGCGTTGTTGGTGAGCATGGAGACGATGTTCTCGGCCTGGTAGTCGACGTCCCCCGGGCTCCACGGTCCGGGCACCACGATCACCGGCGACACGTTGCCGAGCTCCGCCGTCACCCGCTTGGCCAGCCTCGGCCGCGCCTGGGCCTTGCGCACCCGCCCCTCCTCGCCGGCGCCGAAGACGATCGCCTCGTAGGTCTTGTCGGAGCCGGTGATGTGGACCTCGTCGACGCCGTCGTGCTCCACCAGGTAGCTGCCGACCTCGGCGCCGCCGTAGACGACGCGCACGAAGCCGCGGTCGACGAAGCGGGCGAAGGCTTCCTCGAACAGCGACCCGATGCCGTCCTGCACCGGGTGCGACTTGTAGAGCACCACCTGCTTCTCGGCGAACAGCTTGTAGAGCGCATCCATCGGGCCGATGGAGGTGACGTTGCCGGCGCCGAGCACCAGGGCGACCTTGCCGTCGGTGGGGAAGCCCGCCTCGTAGGCCACCGCCTGGGTGGCGGCCAGCCCGTCGAGGCCGACGCCGGGCTGCATCCACACCTCGGCGGTGACCCGCGGGTAGAACAGGCGGTCCCACACGGACGCCGGGAACACCCGCGCCACCACCTGGCCGTCGTCGCGCTCGTGCACCGGGCCGGCGATCTGCGGTTTGCCGAAGTCGCGCACGTCCTCGAGGCTCTGCAGCAAAAGGCGCATGTTGCGCAGCACGATGTACGGCCCGGCGAGCCACTCCTCGCCGGCGAACGGCCCGCCGGCGGTGATGCCTTCGAGGCGGCGGGTCTCGTCGACCCAGCGCGGGCAGACGGCATGGAAGTCGGCGATCAGCGCGGCGAGCAGCTCGATGCGCTCGGCGAGCGGCAGGGCCGCCCACTCGCCGGCATGGGCGCGCAGGTCGGCGACCGCGGCGTCGAGCCGCGGACGGGGTGTCGGCGGCTGCGGGGAGGCGGCGACGGAGGCCGCGTGGCCGGGAGCGGTGGGTGTGCCGTGGAGCATGCTGGTGGTCATGGCGATCAACCTCGTGTAGGGACCCTCGTCATGGGAGATCCGACGGCGGAGGGGTGATCCGATCCTACGGCATTCGTCCGGCGGCGGGAGCCGGTGCTCCTCGCCAGGGCCGCTCGGCGCCGCGGATCGGCCTTCGCCGCAATGCGGCAGATTTGGTATCGTCGGGTCTGCGGAGCTCGATTCCCGACCCCCGTCGCCACCTACCCAAGCCCCGAGGCCGATGACCGCGAGCACCACCAGCCCGTCCGATCTGCGCGCCCACCTGGGCTCGCTGCAGCTCGTGGTGGTGACCGGCAAGGGGGGCGTCGGCAAGACGGCGATCGCGGCGGTGCTCGGCCGGCTGGTGGCCGGCTCGGCGGCGGGCGGGCGCGGTGGCCGGCGGGTGCTGGTGCTGGAGGTCGACCCGCGCGAGAACCTGCACCAGATGCTCGGCCTGCCGCCGTCCGGCGGCGACCTCGCCGACGCCGGCGGCGGCCTGCATCTCCAGAACCTGAAGCCCCGCGACGTGCTCGACCGCATCGTCGCCGAGCGCCTGAAGATCGAGGTGCTGTCGCGGCGCGTGCTGGCCAGCCCGGTCTACCAGCAGTTCGCCGAAGGGGCGCCGGGGCTCAAGGAGGTGGCGATCCTCGGCCACGCCCTGCGCCTGGTCCGCGGCCTCGACCCGGTGGCCCGCGCCGACCCCTTCGACCTGGTGATCCTCGACGCTCCGGCCACCGGCCACGGCGTCTCGCTGCTCGCCGCCCCCAGCCTGCTGGCCGAGGTCATCGAGCACGGCCCCTTCGGCCACATGGGCGCCGAGCTGGCGCAGTGGGTGGGCGACCCGCAGCGGGCCGGCGTCGTGGTGGTGACGACGCCGGAGGAGATGCCGGTGCAGGAGGCGATCGAGCTGCGCCTTCGCCTGCGCGAGCGGGTCGGCCGCGACGCCGAGCTGCTGGTGGTCAACAGCGTCTACCCGCCGCTCCCCGCGGAGGCGAGCGACGAGGAGCTGGCGGCGGACCCCGCCCTCGACCTGTGGAGCCACCGCCGGCGCCTGCAGGAGCGCGAGATGGCGCGGCTGGAGCGCGAGTGGCCGGGCCCGCGGGTGCTGCTTCCCAAGCTGCCGCTGGACCGCGGCCCGGAGCTGGTCGCCGCTCTCGTCGAGTGCCTGCGCCGGGAGCTCACCGCGCCGGGCGCGTCGCGGCTCTCCGAGGTGGAGGCCGTTCGCTGATGGAGCTGCTCTCCGACCGTCACCCGCTGCTCATCGTCGTCGGCTCCGGGGGCGTCGGCAAGACCACCCTGGCGGCGGCTCTCGGTCTGTCGGCGGCACGCCGCGGCCGCGACACCCTGGTGATGACCTTCGATCCCTCGCTGCGCCTCAAGGACGCCCTGGGGGTGAGCGAGGAGGCCCGCGAGCACCCGGTGCCGGTGAAGCTGGCCAAGGGCAGCGCGCGGTTGGAGGCCAGCCTGCTCGACGCGCGCCTCACCTTCGACCGCCTGGTCATCCGCTATGCGCCGGACGAAGCGTCGCGGCGGCGCATCCTCGAAAACCCGTTCTACAACCACCTGTCGGGCAATCTCGCCGGCATCCTCGAGTACATGGCGGTGGAGCGGTTGTGGGAGGTGGCCGACGAGGGGACCTACGACCAGGTGATCCTCGACACCCCGCCGACCCGCCAGGCGCTCGACTTCCTGGAGGCGCCGAGCCGCATCGTCGGCTTCCTGGAGAGCGGCGCCCTGAAGATCGCCCTGCGGCCGTGGTTCGACGACGCCGGCCACCTCAAGGCGACCTCCCGTCTCGGCTTCCTCGGCCGCGGTTTCGAGCGTTTCCTCGACGAGATCGTCGGCCTCGGCCTGCTGCGCGACATGGCCGAGTTCTTCCAGGCCTTCGAGCCGTTGTTCGAGGGTTTCCGCGAGCGCGCCCGCAAGGTGGAGGATCTGCTGCGCTCGCCGCGGACGCTGTTCCTGCTCGTCGCCGGCCCGGGCGACGAGCGCATCGCCGACACCCTGTTCTTCGCCCGCCGCCTGCGCGAAGCCGGGTACCGGCTGGGGCCGGTGGTGGTCAACCGGGTGCACCCCGAGCTACCGGTGCCGGCCGGCGGTGGGGCGGCCGAGGCCGATCCCTGCGACGTCGACGGGCGGCGCCTCCTCGCCTGGCTCGGCCACCGCGACCGTCGTGGCGTCGACCAGCTCGCCAGCCTGCTCGGCGACCACCACCCCCTGGTGGCCCTGCCGCTGCTGCCCGACGAGCCCACCGACCCCACCGCGCTGCAGAGCATCGGCGAGGACCTGCTGGACCTGCTGCGGACCGCGCCGGACGCCGGGTGAGGGACATTCCGCAGTCGATGCCGCAACGCGGCATGAAGCCCGCGCCATTCGCTCCGGCGCCGTTGCACGCTTGTGCCGGGGTGGCGCAAGCTCCCGTCGTCACGGGCTCCTACGGCCGTGGCCGAGGTGCTGCGAGGGCTCTGCCGCGCCTTGACATTTTTGCCGCACCGCGGTAATCTTCCACCCAGTGACGCCGAGACGCGGCGTGTCCACAAGCTCCGAGGAGAAGCCATGATCCGGCTGGTCAAACGCTACGAAAGCCGCAAGCTGTACGACACCGAGGAGAGCCGTTACGTTTCCTTGGAGGAGATCTCCGGTTGGATCCGGGACGGCCAGGAGGTGAAGGTGGTCGACAACGCCAGCGGCGCCGACGTCACCTCCCAGACGCTGACCCAGATCATCCTCGACGAGGGCCGGCGCGGTACCTCCTTCCTGCCTTCCGAGCTGCTCCACGAGCTGGTGCGGCTGGGCGAGAAGGCGATGGAGTCGGGCGTCGAGCAGATGCAGCACGGCGTCGACCGCCTGGTCCAGGCGTCGGTGGATCGCCTCGCCCCGGTGCGCCGGGCGCGCGAGGAGATGTCGCGCCTGCGCGGCCAGCTCGAACGCCTGGAGGGCTCGCTGTCGCGGCTCGAAGAGGAGCGCGAGGTGGAGACCGTCGGCGCCGGAGGGAAGAAGGCATGAGCCGCCCGCAGAGGGAGGACCCGGGCCTGGCCGCCGTCGGGCGCAGCATCTGGCTCGCCGGGCTGGGTGCCCTGGCCGAGATGGAGCGCGGCCGGCGCGCCTTCTTCGACGACCTGGTGGAGCGCGGCCGCAAGGTCGAGCGCAACCAGTTGAAGGCGGTGGACCGCGCCGTCGCCCGCTCCTCCGACCGGGCCGAGCGCCTCGGCGAGGAGCTCCGCCACCGCGTTCACCGCGGCGTCGAAGAGGTGCTGCACCGCGCCAACCTGCCGAGCCGCGACGATCTCAAGGTGCTGGCCGCCCGGCTCGACCGGCTCGCCGAGCGCATCGAGGCCGCCGTTCCACCGCGCGGCTGAGACGGCCGCAGAGTTTCCATCCATTCCGACCGAGGAGAGACGAACATGGCCAAGAAGGACAAGAAGAAGAAGCCCAAGGACATCCCGCAAGAGGTGAAGGAATCCGCGCATCGCGTGTGGCTCGCAGGTCTCGGAGCCCTGGCGCGCGCCGAGGAGGAGGGGAGCCGCTTCTTCCGCCAGCTCGTCGAACGGGGTGAGGAGCTCGAAGGCCAGGGGAAGGACAAGGCGTCGACGGCGATGGAGGAGGCTCGCGGCACGATGGAGACCGCCCGCGGCAAGATGCAGGACGTGGGGCGCGAGGTGCGCGAGCGCGGCAAGCAGATGGCCCAGGACGTGGGGAAGCTGGTCGACGAGCGCGTCGACCGCATGCTCCACCGCCTCGGCGTGCCGAGCCGCGACGAGATCGAGCGCCTGACCCAGCGCGTCGAGGAGCTCAACCAACGCATCGAGGGGATGGGGGCCGCGCCAGCCGCCAAGCCGGCAGCGAAAGCCAAGCCGGCGCCGAAGCCCAAGCCGGCAGCGAAGCCCAAGCCGGCAGCGAAGGCGGCCGCCAAGCCGAAGCCCAAGCCGAAGCCGAAGCCCAAGCCGAAGGCGAAGCCCGCCGCCAAGCCCGCGGCGAGCAAGTCTGCCACTGCCAAGCCCGCCAGCGGCGGCGGCTCGGACGCCAAGACCGGAGGCTGACGCCCCGCACCTCGATCGCCGGCGCCGGTCAGCACGGGGCGCCGGCGCCGGACTCACCGTGACGCCGACCAGGAGGTAGGCCATGACCGGACTGCGCGTGATGCCGCACCCGACGTCCAGCGGACGTCGCATCGGCCTCGCCATGGCTGGCGGCGGACCGGAGGGTGCGGTCTACGAGCTCGGCGCCCTGCGCGCCCTCGAGGACGCCATCGAGGGCATCGACTTCAACCACCTCCACATCTACGTCGGCATCAGCTCCGGCGCCTTCGTCGGTGCCTGTCTGGCCAACGGCGTGCGGGTCGACGACATGGCGCACGCCATCACCTCGACGACGCAGGGCAATCTGCGCAACCCCTTCCGTCCCGAGACCTTCTACTCGCCCTCCGGCCGCGAGCTGTGGCACCGCTTCAGCAGCGTGCCGCGGCTGCTGCGCGAAGCGCTGCGCAGTTACGTGGCGCGCCCCGACGACCTCACCCTGGTCGAGTCGCTGATGCGCCTCAGCCAGGCGCTGCCGGTGGGCGTGTTCGACAACGAGCCGCTGCGCCGCTACTTCGAGGATCTGATCGAGGAGCGCGGCGAGAGCAACGACTTCCGAGAGCTGAAGACGAGGCTGCGCATCGTCGTCGCCGACCTCGACAGCGGCGAGGCGGTGGTGTTCGGCCGCCCGGGCCACGACGATGTCCCGATCTCCCACGCGGTGCAGGCGTCGACGGCGCTGCCCGGCCTCTATCCGCCGGTCGAGATCGACGGCCGCTACTACGTCGACGGCGTGCTGCTGAAGACGGTGCACGCCTCGGTGGCGCTGGAGGAGGGGGCGCAGCTGCTGTTCTGCCTCAACCCCATCGTGCCGGTCGACACCGTGCGCGCGGTCGAGGCCGGCTACATGCGCCGCGGCAAGCTGGTCGACCGCGGCCTGCCCACCGTCATGTCGCAGACCTTCCGCACCCTGATCCGCTCCCGCCTCGGGGTCGGCATGAAGGCCTACGACCGGCTCTTCCCGGACTCCGACGTCGTGCTGCTCGAGCCCAAGCGCGACGATTACCGCATGTTCTTCACCAACGTCTTCAGCTTCGCCGACCGCCGCGCCACCTGCGAGCACGCCTATCGCGAGACGCTGATCGAGCTGCGCAACCGCCGCGGCGAGCTGGAGCCGGTGCTCGAGCGCCACGGCCTGCACCTGCGCCACGACGTGCTCGACGATCCACGCCAGGACCTGTGGCACAGCCTCGCGACGGTGCGCGCGGAGGAGCGCCGCGAGCGCCGCGCCCGCCGCAGCGGCCGCAACCCCGAGATCGAACGCCTCGACCGCGCCCTGTCCCGCCTCGAAGCGCTGGTCTAGGCGCCCCCGCCACAACGTCCTTCACCACCCGGCCACCTCGGGGCGACCCCCAGCCAGGGGCGTCGAGGCGGCTGCTTCCTCCCGTGGGTGCTACACTTCGCGGTCCCACGACTGACATCCGCAGAGGAAGCCACCAATGAAGATCCCGTCCCTGATCCTGAAGCAGCTCTACACCTTCGGCAGTCTGGAGAACACCCCGGAGGGGGTGGCGTTCAGCCTCAAGAACCGTCTCTCCGACGCCACCCTGACCCGCCTCGTCGGCCTCTCCGTGGGGGGGCGCAAGGTCGCCGCCCGGGAGGTGACGCTCGACTTCGACGGGCAGCGGATCAACGGCGCCGAGGTGTCGCCGGAGAGCCCGGTGCCGTTCGCCTTGCGCGGCGTCGTGCGCCTGTCGCTGCCGTCGCCGCCGCTGCCCGAGGGCAAGCACGAGATCGGCTTCGAGGTCGAGGCCAAGCCGTTCGGCAAGCTGTCGTTCAAGGTCAAGGACACGATCACCGACGAGCCGGTGCAGCGCACCACGATCCCCTACGACAAGGACGACGACTACACGCCGGAGATCATCGCCGAGCGCCAGCGCTTCGTCTCCGAGTACTCCGGCGTGACGCTGAAGCACCTCAACCAGTTCAGCTTCGAGTCGGCGAGGGCGCGCGGCAACATCGAGAACTTCACCGGCGTCGCCCAGGTGCCGCTCGGCTTCGCCGGGCCGATCCACGTCAACGGCGAGGCGGCCAACGGCGAGTTCCTGGTGCCGCTGGCCACCGCCGAGGGCACCCTGGTCGCCTCGTACAACCGCGGCATCAAGGTGGTCAACCTGTCCGGCGGCGTGCAGACCACGGTGGTCAACGACTGCATGCAGCGGGCGCCGGTGTTCGTCTTCGACAACGCCCGCGAGGGGCGCGACTTCTCCTACTGGATCAACGACCACATCGATCAGATCCGCGAGGAGGCGGAGGCCACCACCAGCGTCGGCAAGCTCCTCTACATCGACACCTACCTGTCGAACAAGTTCGTCTTCCTGCGTTTCAACTACTCGACCGGCGACGCGGCGGGGCAGAACATGGTCGGCCGGGCGACCTTCGCCGCCTGCTCCTGGGTGCTCGAGCAGCACGACAACATCCGCCACTTCTACCTCGAATCGAACTTCGCCACCGACAAGAAGGGCTCGCAGATCAACGTCATGCGCACCCGCGGCAAGCGGGTTACGGCGGAGGTCACGGTGCCGCGCGAGGTGCTCGAGCAGCACATGCGGGTCGACCCGGAGACGCTGGCCTACCACGCCGGCATCGCCAACGTCGGCGCCTTCATCTCCGGCGCCAACAACAACGGCTGCCACTCGCCGAACGCGATCACCGCGATGTTCATCGCCACCGGCCAGGACGTCGCCAACGTCGCCGAGTCGTCGGCCGGCGTGCTCTACACCGAGGTCAAGGACGGCGACCTCTACATCTCGCTGACCATCCCGTCGCTGATCGTCGCCACCTACGGCGGCGGCGTCGGGCTGCCCACCCAGCGTGAGTGCCTGGAGGTGATGGGCTGCTGGGGCAAGGGCAAGGTCAACAAGTTCGCCGAGATCATCGCCGGCGTCGCCCTGGCGGGCGAGATCTCCCTCGGCTCGGCGATCTCCTCGCTCGACTGGGTGTCGAGCCACGAGAAGTACGGTCGCAATCGCTGATCCTGATACAATTCAACGGTCGATGACCCAGGCGGGGAAGATCAAACGCCGCTGGATCGCGCGCCGCTCCCCGATGGCCGCAGGACGTGCCGTGACGGCGCCCGTTCGGGGATGGGCTCGGGCGTGCCGTGCGGCATTCGCACCCGGCTTTCTCCTCGCGCTCGCGTCCCTCTTCATGATGGTCGCCGGCGCCATGCCGGCCTGCGCCGAGGTGCGGGACCTCGCGGTCACGGTGATGCCGTCGATGCCGGTTTGGCCAGAGGCCGTGGTGCTCGACCTCCAGGGGATGAGCGACTGCTTTCCCAATCGCCTGGACGGGGTGGTCCAGGGCGGCACGATCGAAGTGACGGTCAGCGAGCAGTGCGGCACGGCGTCGGGCGATTTCCATCACTTCCAGCAGCAGCTCAGTCTCGGCCATCTGGCCCCCGGCTCATACACGCTGCAGGTCGACGCCGGCGACCTCGGCACGGCGCTGCCCCCGTTCGACTTCCAGGTGTATGCGCCGTCCACCACCGCCTTGGCCGAGCAATTCGCGCCGGTCTATGCCGGCGGTCCGGCGTTGCTCTTCCTTCAGGTGCTC
>Ga0210095_1000229_pt1 | contig 15996 bp, 14 predicted proteins | sample China_Galinas_PW_FD_184861 | JGI IMG/M metagenome (GOLD analysis project Ga0210095, IMG submission 184861) | Wetland microbial communities from San Francisco Bay, California, USA, that impact long-term carbon sequestration - China_Galinas_PWA_D1... | ecosystem: Environmental > Aquatic > Marine >...
AAGATTTGCTTTATCTTCTTTATCTTTGTTTTGCTGGATGATTTTTGTAGGGTGTAAATCTAGTTCGGGATTAGTTATCATCTTATTTCAACCTCTTCAGCTTCGTCCCCGTAAATTGTTTTGAACCAGTTTTCATCAATACTTTTTGGCTGGCCCTCGTAAATTATTTCCCCCGCTTTAAGTGCAATAACCCGGGTTGCGTATCTTCTTACAAGACTAAGGAAATGCAGGTTACAAATTACAGTAGTTCCTAATTCCTTATTAATTTTTTCGAAATATTGCATTACCGAATTTGAAGTTGCGGGATCAAGTGAAGCAACAGGTTCATCAGCCAGTAATAATTTTGGATTCTGCATCAGGCTTCTTGCAATAGCAACACGCTGCTGCTGGCCCCCACTCAATGAATCAGCACGGATGTCGGCTTTTTCACTAATACCCACCGTCTCAAGACTTTTATAAGCTTCATCATAAACTTCTTTCGGAAATTTTTCAAAAATAGACGGAAGGGTTTTTAACTGACCAAGCCGGCCTGCAATAACATTCGTCAAAACAGATCTTCTTTTAATAAGATTGAATTGCTGGAATACCATTCCAATATTTGACTTTACTTTTCTGAGCTCCTCTCCTTTTACGTGAGTTACATCTTTCCCTAAAAAATGAACAGCTCCTGCCGTAGGTTCGATTAGCCTGTTTATACATCGCAGCAGTGTTGATTTGCCAGATCCGCTCAGTCCTATTATAACTAAAAATTCACCTTCTTTAACTTCAAAAGAAACACCTTTTAAAGCGTGTGTACCGTTTTTGTAAATTTTATGAAGGTTCTGAACTTTTAGAATCATTTTTTCTTAACCAGTTTATCGAATGAAATATGCTGCTGTTCTAATAATTTTCTCAGGCCGTCGTAATCGCTGTCATTCGTCGGAATCAGGCCACGGATATCATAGATTTCATACATCGATTTTCCACCCGCCGGCGTGTTCACATATTTTATCAGGGCCTTGATAATCTTATCCTTCATGTCTTCATCCATGTCTTTCCTGAAAACCCAGGGATCATTTGGAATATCCTGTGTAAAACCGATTATTTTTATTTTTTTTGCTACATCGGGGAACTGCTGCTGCACACGCATTCTTGCATCAAGAATTTGTCCTGTTTGGGGATCAGGCGGAGCATAATATGCGGCACCTGCATCGACCTGTTTCTGGTAAACCATTGTAACCGCGTTATCATGACGCATTGAAAAAACAGTTTCCCCCAGTTTTATCCCGAGTTTTTCCAGTTTTGCTTTAGGCAATATATAACCTGATGTAGAGGAAGGATCAACGTAGGCAAATGATCTGCCTTCAAGATCTTTCAGACTATCAATTCCGCTGCCTACCCTGCTGAATATCATCCCTTTGTAGCTTGTTTCATTATTGTCGCGTACAATTCTCAGTTTTGCTTCAGCACCGTATTTTGCGTTTGCCATCAGGTAGGAAAAAGTATTAATGCTCGCAATGTCTGCTTTTCTCGTACCAAAAGCTTCAACAACAGCAATGTAACTTGCAGGCACAGCGGTAGAAAAATAATAACCGGTTTCCATGTGCAGATAATCGGTCAGTTCACGCGCGTTAAAAGAAATTCTTTTGGAATCGACAGAGGGGGTAAAAAATATTTTCACCGGGTTATTGCGGGTACCCAGCGCTCCTTCGTTCAGGTCTCTGTTCGAAGAAATAATTATGAATAATATTAATGGTGATAGATATAGTAAGTATTTCATAAAAACAATAATTTCGGAGTAGTAATATGCGAATAAGTTTCTTTTCCGACAAACCAAAAACCGAATTTTCGCATGTAAAAATTATTGGCACATTGATTTTTGCCAATTTTTTAAAAACTTAACAATTTCTTAACATTATATTTCAGGATTGAATAAAATCCCTGTAAGATTTTTTCAGCAATGACTGAAAATGATAAACTCCTTCTTCACATTCTACGGAAAATCTACCTTTATTATAGGCATACGATTCCAGCCCTCTCTGAACATACTCACAAATTTCAATATCTTCCTGCTGAACCCTTTCACTGTAATCAAGGTCATTACTAATTATTTCCGAAGCTTTTTCAGACGCGATATCCTCATAAAAATAATCAAAGATCACTTTTGTTTTATTGTGCGATACCGGTTGAACTATATTTGTCTGAATTCTTCCCGGTAGAATGTTCAACATAATATTCGGATAAATAAAATAATAGAAAGCGTCACCATCCTGCTTCAAATAATTCCCATCATTTTTTACCGGGCTATATTGAAGTGAATATTTCTCAAATATTTCAGTTTTATAATCTTTATAATCCAGGAAATTCGTCAACTCAGGATGAACATAAGGCACGTGATATCCTTCAAGATAATTATCTACATAAACTTTCCAGTTACACTTTAAGTCGTAAATAACTCTTTTGTAAAATTTCATCTTTGAAATATCTGTCGGTTTTATTCTCTTTTTTATGCCCGAAAGATTATCCTGTAATGAAGTAGCTTTTTCTGAAAGATTTACAAAAACAAAACCTTCCCAGGTTTCTAAATTTATCGGAACCAGCCCGTAGTCTTTCTTATCAAACAAATCTACCCGGTCGAATCTAGGGATCCCCCGAAGCATTCCCGAAAGTGTGTAAGTCCAGCCATGATATTTGCACTGCAGCATTTTTGCGCAGCCGTTTTCCATAGCAAGTGGTCCGCCTCTGTGTCTGCAAACATTATAAAATGCGTTAAGTTTGTCCTGATTTTCCCTTACGACAATTATCGGATTTCCCGCAGCTTTTCCAAGAATAAAATCATTTACATTTTGTAGCTGGCTTTCGTGCCCTATCAATTGCCATTCATTAGAAAATATTGTTTGCTTATCGAATTTGAAAAAGTCTTCGCCTGTATACCATTCAGATGGAATAGTTTCAGACTCATTGAGTGGCAGGATTTTAAAATCTTCAGAATTAAATTGCGGGGTTTTTACTTTCACTTTTCTCCGAATATTATAATTTGATTATTCGAACAATGACTGGTCTTTAAATTTATTTTTACCGAATCTCTTATATGCAAGTTCTGTCACTTCCCTTCCGCGGGGCGTTCTTTGTATAAATCCCTGTTGAATCAAAAAAGGCTCGTAAACTTCTTCAATTGTGCCGGGATCTTCATTGACAGCTACCGCAAGGGTGTTCAGGCCAACCGGACCGCCTTTATATTTTTCTATTATCGCAAGGATTATATCTTTGTCCATTTCATCCAGACCGTATTCATCTACTTCAAGTGCTGTCAATGCTTTTTTGGATTTTTCAACATCAATAATTTTCTTGTCCTCGTAATCGGCAAAGTCGCGGGTTCTTCTTAAAAGCCTGTTGGCTATTCTCGGAGTTCCACGAGATCTTTTTGCAATTTCAAGCGCAGCATCTTTTTTTATTTTTAAGTCAAGAATTTTTGATGATCTTTCTACAATTTTATTTAGTATCTCGGCATCGTAATAATCCAGTCTGAATTTTATTCCAAACCTGTCTCGTAAAGGTGAGGTTAACATGCCGGCACGGGTTGTGGCTGCTATTAGAGTATATTTAGGCAAACTTATCTGCACAGTTCGTGCGCTTGGGCCTGTATCAATCATAATATCGAGTTTGTAATCTTCCATTGCAGAATAAAGGTACTCTTCCACAACAGGGCTCAGTCTGTGAATCTCATCAATAAATAATACAGATCTTTCCTCAAGGTTGGTAAGAATTCCTGCAAGATCTCCCGGCTTTTCCAGAACCGGTCCGGAAGTGACTTTTATTTTCACTCCCATTTCATTCGCTATTATATGCGCGAGGGTAGTTTTACCGAGTCCCGGAGGCCCGGTTAAAAGAACGTGATCGAGTGCTTCCTCTCTTTTCATCGCAGCTGAAATGAAGACATTGAGGTTATCCGTAATTTTCCTCTGCCCCTGGAATTCATTTAGCTTTGACGGCCTGAGGTTATTTTCTAGCTCTATTTCTTCTTCTGCCACTTTGGGATCCGTGTAATCTGATTTTCTCATTTTTAATTAAGTAACTAGTTCTTTGTTTCTGATCTTAAATTTATGAATAAGTTCAACCATTCCCACCATCAAAAATAACATAATTATTACCGCACCAATTGTCTGCCACACATTAAATGTCCGTCCCAGGAATTGGTCCAACCCAACTGACCAGGCACATCCGTACAACAATATAAGATGGACAATGTAAATCAGTAATGTATTTCTGCCAATAAGAATAATAATCCGTGGTATAGATTCCATCTTTATCGAAATTAAAGATACAACCGCGTTTAATATAAGTACAATTCCAATCCTTAAAAATACAAGATTTGGACTCACACTCCAGAAATAACTCTGTCCGAAAATCCACGTTTCAAAAGTGTTTCCAAGCAGTGCAATTAAAATTAAAGCTGCTCCAAACACGCCTAATTTCAGACTAAAAGACGAAGTTTTGAAAACCGTCGGGTATTTTGCAAGGTAATTGCCCAATATTCCGCCCGCAAGCACATAAGCTACCCAGGGAAAAAGCGGGAAATTTGAGCCTAGTTCATTGCTAAAATACGCCGCAAGAGGGTGCGGCATAAAATTGATCCAGTGAATGTTTGCAAACACAGGATTCAATCCTATAAACAATGCTGAAACAAGCGAAAGTATCAGGTAAATATTCCAATCATATTTTTCTGATAAATAGATACATCCGATCAGAAATAAAATTCCGAAACCAATAAGCTGAAGTACATCAACCGCAAAAAATATATTCCACCTTTCGGGTGGTATATCCCAGAAGTCGATAACTTTTGCAGTTGGATAGCGCAGCATGTAGCCAAGAAAAACAAGGAGCAAAAATCTTTTTATTCCTTTTTTAAATCTCGGGTTCGCGGTAAAAGGTTTGTCCTGTAATTTAAATAGATAAGTAAAAACATTACCCGCAGTAAAAAGAAATATCGGGGCTGTCATTCCCCTCATAAAATTCCAAACTGCAAATACTGACGATTCCGGATTTCTGAAAGCTCCCGAAAGAAAAACATCCGTTGTGTGCCCCTGCACCATCATTAACACGGCAAACGCACGCATTAAGTCGATGAAAATAATTCTGTTTTTCGTGGAGCTTTTTGTCATTAAGTGAGAGTCGTAAAACCTGAAAATTTAATATTTTTTAAGATAATGAAACCTTTCTACTTATTAAATATGGAATTTTAAAATTGTTATTAAACTATAAAAATCAGACCTCTCCTTAGTTCATAAAGCCCCAAACCAGAACCTAAGATAATTTCCTGAATATTTTTTCATTAAGAGATATAGATTTATTTGTCTATATTTTGTCGATTTTGTAATTTCTTAGACTTAATTATAAGATGAAACTATATTTAACATATTACCTACAATTCATTGCTATCATTATACTTATCCTAAATCATTGTGTAAAGATCAAACTTAGATATATTTGACAATTGTTAGACAATAGTATATTTTTCTTGTATGGATTCAGAATATATATACCCTATAAAAGTTGTAGTTAATAAAACCGGAATTACAGCCCACGTTATACGTGCGTGGGAAAAAAGGTATTCTGCAATTGAACCCGGCAGAACAGATACAAACAGAAGATTATATTGTGAAGATGATATTCACAGGCTTGAGCTTTTAGGCAAACTTACAAAAGCCGGACACAGTATTGGCACTATTGCTAAATTACCCACCAAAGAACTGGAAAAACTGATTGGTGAAAGTAAAGAAAACACGGGCGCAAAAATACAGGATGGTAAGAAAAGTAAGGAATTATATTTAACAAGCGGTCTTCAGGCAATAGAAGAGCTGGATGAAAAGAAACTGGAAGAGATTTTATCATGCGCATCTGTAGACTTCAGCCAGCCTGAATTAATTCAGGAAGTTATGGTTCCGATGATAAAAAATATCGGCGATAACTGGAAGAACGGTAAATTGAGAATCTACCAGGAACATCTTGCTTCAGCAGTAATTAGAACTTTTCTGGCTAATCTAACAGGAGCTTTAAAAGTTGAACAAAATGCCCCGCAGATAATAATAGCGACTCCGATAGGACAAATGCACGAACTTGGTGCGCTTTTGGTCGCCTCAGCCGCTGCCTCTGAAGGCTGGAGGGTAACATACATTGGATCAAATCTTCCCGCAGAGGAAATTGCAGCAGCAGTTAAACAAAGCAGACCAAGAGCTCTTGCATTAAGCCTGGTTTATCCACCGGATGATCCAAAAGTTAACCTTGAACTTACAAAGCTTGCAAAATTTTTGAACAATGATACAACGATTTATGTCGGCGGCAATTCAGTTGAAAGTTACAATAAAACTCTGTCAAACATCAAAGCAAATGTAGTATCTGATCTGAATGATTTTAGATATGAACTGGTAAAAATCAGAAAAAAATAACTTCACATTTCATTTACTTTTTACCTGCCTGTTATTTACCAGTGTATTTCCAATAATTAAAGCTCCGCGCTAATTCCAATTGATGGCAGAATTCCGATGGAAGAGGATGCATCAACTTTCATTTCTCTGGGATCCCATCTGACCGAGCTTGCATTTTTTCTGTTGTAAATATTCTGTATATCAAGATAAGTTATCAAAACCCACGAGCTAAAATTCCATCTTTTATCGATTCGCAAATTTAGACTATGAGAGGAAATTAACCGCCTTGAATTATAATCAAGCACTGATTGTCTTCCATTATTATCAAAAGGTGTATAAGGGCTTCCTGAAGCAAACCTGAACTTAAAACTTCCCTCCCATTCAGCACTGAATTTGTATCCCCCGCTAATATTGAAAATGACATTCTGATCGTAAATACCTGCACGCCGGATACCATCAAGCGGAGTAAAATCAGATTTTGAAATTGTTAAACTCATTATTCCATAATAGGGAGTGACCGAGAGTTTTTTCTGTAGTGAAAATTCAATTCCTTTCGTCAGTCCTTTGCCTGTACTTTGGAGAGGATCAAGACCAAGTGATGAATAATTATCATCTGAGAATCCTGCACCTGTGTTAGCAAGAATTAAATAAGGCCTTAAAGTGCTCACCGGATAATTTGAATAATCCTTAATGAATCCTTCTACTTTAAATAAAATATCCTCTTTTAGTCTGCTTTCGAACCCAAGTATGTACTGGTTTACCTTAATATTTTTAAGATCCCTATTCCTGCTATTATTCAGCCATAGATAGGATGGAGATTGATAATAAATTCCCGCACTCATATTAATGCTATTTACAGGAGAAAGTTTATATGACAGGGAAACCCTCGGGCTAAAATAATATTTGTTATTTATCCCGTTAAAATAATCTCCCCTGATACCCAGATTCACTAAAAATTTTTCCGTTAAACTTGAATTATAATTTAAATAAGCCCCTACCTTAAGATAATTTTCTTTTGTGTTGTAATTGATTGTATCAAGTGTATCACCAAACGAAGTTATGTTTGACGGGAAATATACTTCTGAATTAAACTCAATCAGGCTTAGTTCAGTGCCAATATTAATTTCATTTTCTGATGACATTTTAAAAGTTATATCGGACTTCAGACTATTTTCTATCTCAGTTGAGAGGTTTGTGTACAACGGGTTTTGCAGAGTATCTTTCTGTGTGCTGTTATAATTGACATAATTTCTGCTTAAAGAAACATCCAAAAATCCTCTTTCAAAAATCTTCTGATATTTACCCGCTAAAGTATATTGTTTCTGATCGCTCCCGATAGTCCTTGAATTATCGAATCTTTTTTCAGGAGTATCATTAAAGAAGTTTACTTTATCAAGTGCCCCGAGAAAAAAAAAAGAAAGATTGTTCTCAGAATTAAGATTTATATTTACTTTAGAAAGCATATCGTAATATTCGGGTACAAAAGCGAACCCGGCTGCTTTAAAGATAAAATCAAGGTAGCTTCTTCTTACAGAAAAAATAAAATCCGAATTATTTGTGAGCGGACCCTCCAGATTTAATCCAAACTGACTTGATGATATAGTTGCTTTCCCTCCGATACGATCAATTCTTCCATTCTTTAATTGTATCGAAAGAACTGAAGAAAGTTTATCCCCGTAATTAACAGGAAAGCCTCCTGTTGAAAAAGTTGTTGATTTTACAAAATCAAGATTTAAATAGCTTATTGGTCCCCCAGTCGCGCCCTGGTTACCGAAATGATTAATATTTGGAATTTTTATCCCATCGACTAAAAATAAATTTTCATAGGGTGCGCCCCCTCTTACAATCAGATCATTTCTACCGGCATCAGCCTGTGCTACACCCGGTAAAACTGAAAGAGCTCTGACTACATCTTCAAAAGCTCCGGATGATCTTCTTATCTCTTCAAAGTTGAATTTTGTAGTGCTTACTAATTCTAAAGGATTTTTAGAAAAATAATCATCCCGGACAATCACCTCATCCAGTTGATAAGGCGCTTCCTGTAATTCAACATCAATCCTGTTCGGTTTAATCGAATTAACAACAATGTCAGTTTTAATTACCGGCAGATAACCAACACTTGAAATTCTGAGCTGATACGTACCTGGTTCAATACCTTCAATTCTATAATTTCCTTCCGCATCTGAGGCTGCTCCAATGTTAGTGCCTATTACCAATATGTTGACTCCAGGCAACGGCTGCAATGAAATTACATCTTTTACACTACCATAGATTATTCCTTTTGCTTCCTGAGAATAGGAATCAGTAAAGAAAAAGAAGAGCATTAAAAAAATTATTGAAGTAATATTTTCTTTTCGCATTTGAGCCCCTTATTGTAAAGTCTAATAAATGTCTAAATTATTTTATGTAAATTTACGATATTTTCGACATTATTACAAATTAATTCAAAAATTGCTTGACAAAGATTAGACATATTGCTATTATTGTCTAAGAATTTTAGACAAGATTCTAAATATAATAAAACTCATCAAATAATAGGAGTACAAAATGAAAAACGCACGAAAAACAGCTCTCGTGACCCTTTTAACTATTGCATTATTTGCAGTAGTAAGCACAAATACTTTTGCGGGTGGTAAAAAGTCTTCAAAGAATATTGTTGAAACAGCCTTAGCAGCCGGTAACTTCAACACTCTTGCCACTGCTTTAACAGAAGCCGGATTGGTTGACGCATTACAGCAGGAAGGTCCATTTACAGTATTTGCTCCAACCGACGAAGCGTTTGCAAAATTACCCAAAGGTACACTTGCTAATCTATTAAAAGATAAAGAAGCATTAAAGAAAATTCTTCTGTACCATGTTGTTTCCGGAAAGGTAATGGCATCAGATGTGGTTAAACTAGAAAGTGCGACAACTCTACTGGGAAAAGATGTGAAAATAATGGTAGCCGATCGAAATGTTATGATAAATAATTCAAAAGTTACAGCAACAGATATAAGCACTTCGAATGGTGTGATACATGTAATAGACACTGTGTTAATTCCGGATAACGACTAATCTCTATAAGCCCCGCCAGCCAGGCGGGGTTTCTTTTTTCCCCTTTTCACAAATTAGTTCAGTAAATTAAATCAATATGAAAATTCTTTTAACAGGTGCAACAGGATATATTGCCCGGAGATTGTTACCCGTTCTGATAAAAAACGGACACGAAGTTATTTGTTGTGTACGTGATAAAAGCAGGATGGATTCACAAAAATATCCGTCAGGCCACGTAAAAATTATAGAAGTTAATTTTCTAGACAAAGAATCGCTTTCCAATATTCCTGAAAATATTGATGCAGCTTACTATCTCATTCATTCAATGTCATCCGACAGCAATGATGATTTCGAAAAGCTTGAAACAATTTCGGCAAATAATTTTAAAGAGAGAATACAGGAAACAGAGGCAAAACAGGTAATCTACCTGGGAGGAATTGTAAATGAGGCAAAACTCTCGAAGCACCTGAAATCCAGAAAAAATGTTGAATCAATTCTTGCATCTTCTACATTCAGTCTGACAGCTTTAAGGGCGGGTATAATTGTAGGCTCGGGCAGCGCTTCATTTGAAATAATACGTGATCTTGTGGAAAAATTACCACTAATGATAACACCCAGATGGCTTGAGACAAAATCTCAACCCATCGCAATTAAAAATGTAATAGAATTTCTCAGCGGAGTTTTATTAAATGAAAAAACCTACGGAAATACTTACGATATTGGCGGCCCCGTAATTCTTACCTACAAGCAAATGCTGCTGAAGTTTGCTTCAGTACGGAAACTAAAGAGAAAGATTTTTGTAGTACCGGTAATGACGCCAAAACTTTCATCATACTGGCTTTATTTTGTTACAGCCGTTTCATATACCCTGGCTAAAAATCTTGTTAATAGTATGAAAGTTGAAATTACTTGCAATAAAAATAATTTAGCCGATTTGCTGAATATCAAGCTAATCAGCTATGAAGATGCTATTAGAAATGCTTTCGATAAAATTGAACAGCAACAGGTATTATCAAGTTGGAAAGATGCGTTGACCAGTCACAAACTTGACGAAGGGCTATCTCAACTTATCGAAATACCAACGCACGGTTGTTTCAAAGATTCCAGGGAAACCGGGCTGACTAATGAAGAACAAACATTAAAAAAGATCTGGTCAATCGGAGGAAAAAACGGCTGGTACTATGCAAACCTGCTCTGGTCAATAAGAGGCTTTATTGATAAAATATTCGGAGGTGTCGGCCTCCGCAGGGGCAGGAAAAATCCCGTTGAGATTTCAGCAGGAGAATCGCTTGATTTCTGGAGGGTTCTTCTAGCCGACAAAAAAGAAAAGAGACTTTTGTTATATGCTGAAATGAAATTACCCGGAGAAGCCTGGCTAGAATTTAAGATTGAAGATCAGAAACTATTTCAAACAGCTACTTTCCGTCCGTTGGGATTGTTGGGTAGAATATACTGGTACACCCTACTCCCCTTTCACGGTTTTATATTCAGCGGTATGATCAAAAGAATTGCCGCATAATAATCCTATCTAAATTAATTAAATAGTTATGGCATTTTATCAAATCAAAAAGACACAAATAATTCTCGCGGAAATTACTGAAGTATGGAATTTTATTTCATCCCCGGAAAACTTAAAGCATATAACTCCGCCATATCTGGGCTTTGAAATAATAAGTAACAACCTTCAGCAAAAGATGTATCCAGGAATGATAATAAGTTATAAGGTCAGTCCGTTGTTAGGAATAAAAATGAAATGGGTTACCGAAATAACACATGTTAAAGAGAATGAATATTTCATTGATGAGCAGCGAATCGGCCCCTATGCTATGTGGCACCATCAGCATAAAATAACATCTATTAAAGAAGGTGTTTTAATGACTGATATTGTTAGCTATAAACCTCCTTTTGGATTTTTAGGTACGCTATCAAATAATTTGTTTTTAAGAAAACAATTGGAGGGAATATTTAACTTTAGAAAAAGTGCCATTGAAAAAAGATTCGGTGATTCCAATTGATTCGTCCTATCTAATCAAATCTAAATATTTAAACAAAAAATCCGGCATCCATCAGGTGACGGAGCCGGATTTGAAGATCGAAGTTAAAACTTTTTTATACGATATCTATATTCCTGGGTTTCACGTTTTCTTTTTTTGGTAACATCAACGTAAGCTGTCCATTTTCATACTTCGCTTCTATCTTCGATTTATCAATGCTTTCTGAAATATTGAATGTCCTGAAATAATTTCCCTTTTCGGTTTCATTCAACACATATTTCCTGTTCAATATTTCTTCGTAATTAACCTTCCCTAAAATCATCAGTGAATCGTTTTCCAGTTTTACTTTTACATTGTCCCTTCTAACACCGGGAAGACTGACTGTCATAACATAATCGTCGTCGGTCTCATAAATATCTACAAATGGAGCTATACATTTTCCTGTTTCAAAAGAATCTTCCCAGTCGCCTTTCCTGTTGTCTCTAATATTTATAAGTTCTTTATTCGCTGTCATTGCTCACACCCTTTAAATTCTTTGCTATACAAATTATTAATCATTGGCGCCATTTCGAATTCATTTTTATGAAATAAGAAATAATTTAGAATAAGATTTCTCTCCGGCAATCGGGGTCGAAATGACACTATAATATCTACCCGGACGCATTTAGCATCCGGGTAATATTATATCATCTTATTTCTTGTCTTTATCTTTCTTTTCTTCTTCGTCCACTACTTCATATGAAGCATCCTGTACATCTTTATCGTCTGCTTTCTGGTCGGCATCCTGTGCCTGTTCGCCTGCCTGCTGTCCCGGATCCGCACCCGGCTGACCCTGCTCGGCTCCCGGCTGCTGGTAAAGCTGTGAAGCAACTTCGCTCCATACTTTATTTAATGATTCGGTAGCAGATTTTATAGTATCAGTATTATTAGTCGAGATTGCATCTTCAACTTTTTTGATCTCAGCTTCCAGTTTTGATTTAGTATCAGCCGGAACTTTATCACCAAGTTCAGTAAGCTGCTTCTTTGTCTGGAACACAAGACTGTCTGCCTGATTTTTAACTTCAACTTCATCTTTCTTCTTCTTATCTTCCGCAGCATGCTCTTTCGCATCGTTTTTCATTTTATCTATTTCATCCTGGTTCAGACCACTTGAAGAAGTAATTCTGATACTCTGTTCTTTACCAGTTCCTTTATCTTTAGCCTTTACGTGCAAAATACCGTTAGCATCGATATCGAATATTACTTCAATCTGCGGAACACCTCTTGGTGCAGGCGGAATTCCATCGAGGTGGAATTTACCGAGAGTCCTGTTATCGGCTGCCATTGGACGCTCGCCCTGAAGTATATTAATTTCAACAGAGGGCTGATTATCTGCAGCAGTTGAAAAGACCTCGCTCTTCTTGGTTGGAATAGTTGTGTTTGCATCAATTAATTTAGTAGACACACCACCCATTGTTTCGATTCCAAGTGACAAAGGTGTTACGTCAAGAAGCAATACGTCTTTTACATCGCCTGTTAAAACACCACCCTGTATAGCTGCGCCAACTGCAACAACTTCATCAGGATTTACACCTTTGTGAGGATCTCTGCTGAAAATTTTCTTAACGAGTTCCTGCACCATCGGTATTCTTGTTGAACCACCGACGAGAATTACTTCATCAACCTGTGAGGATGAAACTCCGGCATCTTTTAATGCTTTTTCACAAGGGACTTTGGTTCTCTGTACTAGATCGTCAATAAGCTGTTCAAATTTCGCTCTGCTCAATGTCAGGTTGAGGTGTTTTGGTCCTTCCTGGGTAGCAGTAACAAATGGAAGATTGAAATCAGTTGATGAAGACGAAGATAGTTCCATCTTTGCTTTTTCTGCAGCTTCTTTCAATCTCTGCAGAGCCATCGGATCATTTCTTAAATCAATGCCATCTGATTTCTTAAATTCATCGGCAGCCCAGTCAACAATTCTCTGGTCAAAGTCATCACCACCAAGGTGTCCATCACCATTAGTAGATTTAACTTCAAACACCCCATCACCAAGTTGTAGAATAGAAACGTCAAACGTTCCGCCACCAAGGTCATAAACAACAACAGTGTGATCCTGAGTCTTTTTATCAAGACCATAAGCCAGTGCTGCTGCTGTAGGCTCGTTTATAATTCTTCTTACTTTCAGTCCCGCAATTTCACCAGCGTCTTTTGTAGCTTGGCGCTGTGAATCATTGAAGTAAGCAGGAACAGTGATAACCGCTTCAGTAACTTCCTGTCCGAGATATTCCTCGGCAGTTTTTTTCATTTTCTGAAGCACCATTGCACTTATTTCCGGTGGAGAATAAACTCTGTCACCAATCTTAACACGTGCTGTGTTATTATCGCCGGAAATTACTTCATAAGGTACTTTCCCTTTTTCACTTTCAACTTCATTTATAAATCTTCCCATAAATCTTTTTATTGAGAAGATTGTATTTTTAGGATTAGTTATTGCCTGTCTTTTTGCAGGCTGGCCAACCAATCTTTCACCACTTTTTGTAAAAGCTACAATTGATGGTGTTGTACGTCCGCCTTCCGAATTAGGAATTACAACCGGCTCGTTTCCTTCCATTACTGAAACACAAGAGTTTGTTGTTCCTAAGTCTATTCCTATGATTTTACTCATATGTTTTCACACTCCTTTTCATTTTATTCTTTCTGTAGTTATTATTTAATTTCTATTATTCTTTCTGTTTTTTCAGGAATTAATTTCCCAACCGAAATACTCAAAACACCGTTAACATAATTTGCTTTCAGGCTATCCCTGTCAATTTCGGAATTGATAGTGAACTCTTTTGTGAATTTTCCGAATTCACTTTCCATACTTACTATTTTTCTTTCAGAATTTTCCAGCAAACTATTTTTTCTCTCACCTTTAATCACAAGCTGGTTTTCCGTCAATGTTACTTTAAGGTCTTCTTTGTTCGCACCCGGTATTTCAATATCCAGATAAAAGTTTTTTTCATCCTCAGAAATATCTATTTTGGGGTTTAAAGAATTTTCATTTTCTTCATTTTCCCGGGCGAAATTCTTTAAGAATGTATCGGTGTCATTGTTAAAATTATTGAGATTTAACATCGGTTCTATTTCAATGAATGTCATATATTTCTCCTCGTAGTATAAATTGTTTTCAATTGTATATGGCAATCGTTGTGCCAAAAGGTCATACGGCCTTAAATCTCTATAATATAATGGATTAGCTTTAATTTTGAAATTTTGTAGCCTTAGTAATAATGACATATTGTCAGTAATTTTGTCATACCTATTTCTTGATTTGTCAAAAAAGCTGACATTTTAGCGAAAAACAAAAACTTATAAATGAGGAAAGCAGTGCTGGAATTAGAAAAATTTGACCTGAAATTAAATACCAATTTTGTAGGTAGAAATTTTATTTATTGCGAAGAAATTGATTCCACAAACACCTACCTGATGGACAGGGAAAACAAGAATAACACTGACGGGACGGTTATTTTGGCAGAAAAACAAACCGAAGGCAGGGGGAGAAAAAACAGGGTTTGGTACAGTGCAAAAGAGCAAAATCTTAATTTTTCAATTTTGCTAACAAGCAAAAAATATTTTGGGAAAAACCTAAACCTGATAAATCTTGCCAGTTCTCTCGCGGTTTCACAAGCAATTGAAAATCTTTACCAGTTGAATGCAGAATTAAAATGGCCAAATGATGTTTTGATAAAGGGGAAAAAAGTTTGTGGCATTTTACTCGAAGCTTCATCACAGGGCAGCAAAATTGATAAAGTTGTTATCGGTATTGGACTGAATGTAAATCAGTCGATGTTTCAGGGTGAATTTAACCTGCCACCTACATCGATAAAAATTGAAGCAAACGAAAACATTGAACGCGAAAGATTACTAGCCGAAGTTTTGAACAATTTTGAGGAATTACTAGAAAAAAGTATTTCAAAGCCCTCTGAAGTTTTAAGAGAATGGAAATCACGTTGCAGAATGATCGGGGAAAAAATATCAATAACTGAAAATGATGAAACTAAGTACGGAATTTTTGACGACATCGATGAAAATGGATTTTTACTTCTCAAATCAAGAAATAATCAAATAGAGAAAATACACCTTGGCGATGTGAGTATTTAATAATGATTCTAGTTTGCGACATAGGAAATACAAGAATTAAAGCCGGTTTTTATGATGGAGAAAATATTTCTCGTGTCCAATCATTTATAGACTTTGAAGAGCTTAATACAATAATTTCAGAAAAAGAATTTTCAGATTGTGTTTTTTCTTCCGTTGTTCCTGCAAAATCAGAATTATTGATTAAATCAGTTGAAAGAAAAACAGGCAAAACGCCATTCCGGGTTAAACACAATTCAAAATTTAATCTTAAAATTGAATATCAAACTCCCGAGACACTCGGGATAGACAGGATCTGCTCTGCAGAAGGTGCTTATTATTTATTCAATAAAGTCAATAAATCTTATACTGATTCTGACTTTATCATTTCTATTGATTTAGGGACTGCCACAACTTTAAATTTTGTAAAATACCCGGGTATATTTCTCGGCGGAATGATTCTGCCC
>Ga0210095_1000231_pt1 | contig 15942 bp, 13 predicted proteins | sample China_Galinas_PW_FD_184861 | JGI IMG/M metagenome (GOLD analysis project Ga0210095, IMG submission 184861) | Wetland microbial communities from San Francisco Bay, California, USA, that impact long-term carbon sequestration - China_Galinas_PWA_D1... | ecosystem: Environmental > Aquatic > Marine >...
TTCTGGGTTGCACGAATGATTATGGCCGGACAACATTTCAAAAAAGATATCCCTTTTAAGAATGTTTACTTCACAAGTGTAATCCGGGATATGCAGGGAAGAAAAATGAGCAAATCGCTTGGTAACTCCCCTGACCCTCTGAATGTAATAAAAGAATACGGTGCAGATGCACTGCGCTTTACTGTGATTTATCTCGCACCTCTCGGGCAGGATGTACTTTTCAGTACAGAGAAATGTGATATAGGAAGAAACTTTGCTAACAAAATCTGGAACGCAGGAAGATTCCTTTTGATGAATGCTCAAACAATTCCCCTGGATAAAAACTTAATTGACAAGCATCTCGATTTTTCAGATGAATGGATTAAATCGCGTCTTCATTATACTCTGAGCGAATTAAACAAGGCAATGGATAACTTTGAAATAAATAATGCTACAAAAATTATTTATTCATTTGTGTGGAATGATTTCTGCGACTGGTACATTGAGCTTTCTAAAAACAGGCTTTACTCTGATAATGCTGAAATTAAATCGGCTGTTCTCACAAGAGCATTGGCAATTTTTGAAGATCTCCTGAAAATTGTTCATCCTTTCATGCCTTTCATTACGGAAGAACTGTGGCACCTGATAGAAACAAGAGAAGAGAATCAAAGTATTTCAACTTCTGATTATCCTGAAGTTGATGAAAAGCTGATAAATAAAAAAGCCGATAATGAAATGGAATTTGTCCAGAATATCATCACTGCAATAAGGAATATAAGAGGCGAAAAAAATATTCCACCCTCAAAAACAATTAGTGTGTTTATCAAATCATCAGAAGTTGCTCCACACCAGGTTGAGTATATTAAAAAACTTGCAAAAGTTGATAACCTTATGGTGGATATGAATCTTGAAAAGCCTAAAGGAAGTATCTCCGCAGTATTAAAGGATTGCGAAATTTTTGTACCTCTTGAAGGATTAATTGACATAAATAAAGAAAAAGAGAGAATACAAAAAGAGATAACGAGATTTGAAAATTCCCTTGTTGGAATTGGTAAAAAACTTTCAAACGAAAAGTTCCTGCAAAACGCTGCTCCTGAAATTGTTGAAAGGGAAAGAACCAAACAAAAAGAATGGCAGGAGAATATTAAAAAGCTTAAAGAAATTTTAACAGATTTGGGTTAAATTAATTTTTAAAGTGAAATATGCAGTTACTTGAAACTGATAGGTTATTACTTAGAAAGATTACTTTAAATGATTCTGAGTTTATAATAGAGTTACTCAACGATCCGTCCTTCATTAAAAATATCGGTGATAAGAAAGTAAGAACCGTACAGGATGCGCACAAATATATTTTAGAAGGACCTGCTGCAAGTTATGAAAAAAACGGATTCGGGCTTTACCTTGTTATACTTAAAGAAACTGCGGAACCAATCGGTGTTTGCGGATTACTCAAAAGAGACAACCTAGAAAATGTTGATGTCGGTTTTGCGTTCCTCCCTGCATTCCGGGGAAAAGGCTATGCTTTTGAATCTGCTTTAGCAGTGGTTGAATACGGAAGAACAAAATTCAGACTTAAGAAAATTGTTGGAGTCACTAATCCCGATAACATCGGCTCAATTACTGTACTTGAAAAAATAGGCTTAAATTTTGAAAAAATGGTTAAAATGAAAGAAGATGAACCTGAAATAAGTTTATATTCAATTGAGTTTAAATAATATAGGTTAATATTATGGCATCAAAAAAAGTAACAGGCATCGGAGGAATATTTTTCAAATGTGAGCAACCTGACAAAATGAGAGACTGGTACAATAAAAATCTTGGGCTCGTGACAAATGAATATGGCTCTCTTTTTGAATTCAGAAAACCGGATAAGCCGGAAGAAAAAGCATACCTGCAGTGGAGCACTTTTGCAAAAGACACCAAATATTTTGATCCATCAAAAAAAGAGTTTATGGTAAATTACCGCGTGGAGAATATCGAAGATCTTGTTAATGAATTAAAGAAAAACGGTGTAACAGTTGTTGATGAAATTGAAACTTATGATTATGGAAAATTTGTTCACATACTTGATCCCGAAAACAATAAGATCGAATTATGGGAACCTGTAGATAAAGTTTTTTCAGAATCGTTTGAAGGAAAGACGACAAAGTAGTCATCTTCCCTTCAGGTAAATCATCTCAATAAATTTCCAATAGCTACACCGACAAAAGTAGCTATTGCGTAACCCAGTGTTCCGCATAGCACAGCCGGAATTACTAAATCTTTCCATTTCCTAGCAACTGCCATTGCTGCGGCTGTTGTAGGCCCGCCCATATTAGCATTCGATGCGATTACAATTTCTGCGAGATCAAGTTTAAATATTTTTCCGGCAGCTAAAATAAAGATCAAGTGAACCAGCAAAATTACCGCTGCAAAGAAGAACAGAACTGGTCCAACACGAAGTACAACAGAGATATTTGCACTTGCGCCAATCACGACAAAAAATATCTGCATTAACATTGCACCAATTTGGTCCGCACCTTCAATAGTACCGATTTGCTTAGGGAAAAATGTTGCAAGTGCAACTACAATTGCCGTAATAATTAAAATACCGCTTCCCTGTATGTTGATAAAGTCAGAAAGTCCAAAGCCAACCGCACAAATTGTGAGTCCGACTGCAAGGCCTTTTGCCATGTTAAAAAGATCCGGCTTTTGAGTTTCTTCCATTTTAACATCTTCATCAACTGTATTTGCTTTATCATCGTGTTTAGTGGGATATAATTTCTTGAGAATAGCAACCGAAGGCAGTGCAAATAAGAGGACAAAATATGCTGCCATTACAAGATTATCCGCAGCAACCCCGGCAGTTAATAAATCACCCGCATTTAATTTGAGTGCCGCTGCGGTAGCAACATAGTTCATCGAACCACCCACATAAGTTGAGCAGAAAATTCCTGCCAGTTTCCATCCTTCCGGTCCCAGTGTAAATATTTCGAACGCGATAAAAGTTCCCAGAATTGTTCCGATTGCGCCGAAGAAAAAGGCAATTAAAGTCGGACCTGCTTCCTTTATAATTTTACGCAGGTTGGCTTTAAAAAGTAAAAGGGGAATTGCCAAAGGGACTAAATACGACCACACCATATTGTAAGCAGGTGCGTCTGTTGGAATAACCGAAAGATTTGATAAAACAAAGGCAGCAGCTATTGCGATTACAACAGCGGAAAGTTTAGAGCCGATTTTTGTTTTTTCAGCCCAAAGACTAAATGCAGCTATTACAAATAGTATTGCCCAGAGACCCCAGTGGTTGCTTGCTCCTATCAGTGTTCCTTCAAACAATTTTTTCTCCTTTGCAATATGTAAAAATTAAGATGTGATAAAATAAAATAGGGGTTTATTGACTAAAAAACCAAGAAAGTACTTTGCGATTATATAGTCATTTCACTCTTAAATACATTACACTAAAAAGATTATTTTCATCTGTCCAGACTTTTTTAACTTCAAAATAATCTGAAGCAAGTTCTCCGAATTCTTCAATTGTATATTTGTTGGAATATTCTGTAATGATATGTTCCCCTTCTTCAAAATGAATTGAATATCCGTTAATACTAAAAACCTGCTCTTTATTACTGATCAAATGCATCTCAATTCTGCCGGCTTCTTTATTATAGTAAGCATAATGTTCAAAATTCTCTGGATTAAGTTCAGAATTAATTTCATTACTAATATGTTTTAAAATATTAAGATTAAATTCTGCGGTAACCCCTTTTTTATCGTTATATGCAGCTTCGAGAATTTCAATATCTTTTTTAAGATCAACTCCGATCACAAGCCCGCCGTTGGGGCCTATTATCTTTGCAATTCTACCAAGAAAATCTTTTGCTTCACTTCGTGTGAAATTACCAATTGTGGAGCCGGGGAAATAAACCGCTTTGTGATCATAAGAATTTTTAATTTGTGGAACTTTAAAATGATTTGTGTAATCTGCAACAACCGGATAAATATCAACATGCGAATAATCTTTTCTTAAAATTTCTGCCGATTCCATTAAATGCTTTTCAGAAATATCGACAGGTACATACCCGGCAAGCCCGGGAATATAATCTAACAGTAACCTGATTTTTATACTACTGCCGCTGCCGAGTTCTATCAGTAAAGTTCCTTCTCCCAGCAGTGACCCTATTTCTTTAATATTATCCTGCATAATTTTAATTTCAGTTCGGGTAGGATAATATTCTTCAAGATCGCAAATCTCATCAAACAATTCCGACCCACGTTTATCGTAAAATAATTTACTTGGTAATTTTTTAGGTGTTTGGTTAAGACCGGCTAAAACTTCCGATAAAATATCATCCTGGGCAATTCCTTCAGCAGTTGATTTCATTTTTTCCTGTAGTTAAATAATTAAATATCTTTAGCTAATCTTATCCCCATGAACTGCCATCTTGAATCAGGATAGAAGAAATTCCGGTAGGTTTTTCTTATGTGAGTTAATGATGTTGCACAACTTCCGCCTCTCAATACCATTTGTCCTGACATAAACTTCCCGTTATATTCGCCCAGCGCACCGGGCAGTGTTTTGTAACCTGGATAAGGCAGATATGCGCTTCCGGTCCATTCCCACACATCTCCGTACATTTGCTGAATTTTTGAGCCTGTATTATTCTTTAAAGCGACCGGATGGAAATTTCTTTTTTCAACAAAGTTCCCCTCCGTTGAAACATTATTGGATGCAATCTCCCACTCGAATTCGTTTGGGAGTCTGCAGCCTTTCCAGCGTGCAAAAGCATCTGCTTCATAAAAACTTACGTGACAAACCGGCTCATTGGGGTTAACTTTCTTAAATCCTGTCAAATTAAAATCCCACCATTCACCGTCTTTCTTTTCCCAGTACATCGGGGCTTCCCAGCCTTCTCTTTCCACAGTAGCCCAGCCATCGGAGAGCCAGAGCGGTGTATTTTCATATCCACCATCTTTAATAAAATCCAGGTATTCACCATTTGTTACAAGTCTTGTAGCTATAGAAAAAGAATTTAGAAATTCTTTATGAACGGGAGTCTCATTGTCGTAGCAAAAACTTTTACCATCGTGTCCTGTTTCGTAAAGCCCTTCACCAAATTCAGCCCAGCTCATCTCAGGAATATTTTCAATCACGGGAAATTCTTTTTCAGAGTACACAGGATGAAGAGGGTTAACTGAAAATACGTGTTTGATATCTGTCAGCATTAATTCCTGATGCTGTTGTTCGTGGTTCAACCCGATTTCAATCATTGCAGCAATTTTTATAAATGTTTTTTCATCGCAGCTATTAATAAAATCTACCATATACTTATCTACATATTCTCTGAAATCATAAATGTTCTTTACGGTCGGTCTTGTTAAGTGTCCGCGATGTGCACGCGTATGCCTTGGCCCGACCTGCACATAATAAGAATTGAAAATAAAATTATACATCGGGTGAAATTCTTTATAATCTTTCTTCGATTCTTTGAGAACGAAAGTTTCGAAGAACCAGGTTACGTGCGCAATATGCCATTTGGCAGGACTAACATCCGGCATAGTCTGAACGACATAATCTTCAGTAACAAGCGGTTTACATAGTTCGTGAGTGAAATTTCTTACCATGGTATATTTTTCTATAAGTTTCTTTCTTTCTTCTACAACTCCATTTTTAACAGAAGTAGATAATATTCCATCGGCGGCTTTCATTTTTAAGCACCTTTATTTTTTTTATCTGAGTATTAGTAATTGATGAATGTGAATTAAGTTTAAATATAAATTTTTATTAATTCAAATAAGCTTTTTTTAAGGGGATAAAAAGTAAAAAAGGGGACAAATCCAGTAAAATAGTTCCTTACCAGAATGCAGAGAATTTAACATATCTATTACTCATAATGCCTTAGTGGATTTAATTTCACCACTAAGGCAAAGAGTAAATTAAGTTAATATTTTGGGGTAAATCCCATATTATAAAACATAAACGACCACATATCTGCCTGTTCTTGAAGAATTTTTGTAATCGGTTTACCAGCACCATGACCTGCTCGTGTTTCAATTCTTATAAGAATAGGATTTTTCCCGGAATATTTTTCCTGTAGAGTAGCAGTATATTTAAATGAATGAGCTGGAACAACACGGTCATCATGATCAGCAGTAGTTATCATCATAGCAGGATAATTCAAACCCGATTTAATATTATGAAGTGGTGAATATTTGTAAAGTGCCTCAAACATTTCTTTGCTGTCTTCACTCGAGCCATAGTCACTCACCCATGCCCAGCCAATTGTGAATTTCTGAAAACGTAACATATCCATTACACCCACAGCAGGGAAAGCAACCCTGAAAAGATCGGGAGCCTGGTTACAAACCGCTCCGATTAATAATCCCCCGTTTGATCCACCGGCTACAGCGAGATATTTTGATGAAGTATATTTCTCTTTTATCAAATATTTGGCAGCATAAATAAAATCATCAAATACATTTTGCTTGTGTAGCTTTGTACCTGCCTGGTGCCATTCTTCTCCATACTCACCGCCCCCACGCAGATTAGGCATGGCAAATATTCCACCGTTCTCAAGTAAAACTAATCTTGAAGCGCTGAAAGATGGATTTAAGCTGATATTAAATCCCCCGTAAGCATAAAGATAAGTAGGGTTATTCCCGTCTTTTTTCATTCCCTTCTTATAGACAATAAACATTGGAATTTTTGTGCCGTCTTTACTCTTGTAGAAAACCTGTTCTGTTATATAATCATCAAAATTAAAATCGAGATCTGTTTTCCTGAAAAGCTTTGATTCTTTAGCTTCAACATTATATTCATAAATTGTGGGAGGATATGTGAAAGATGTAAAAGTATAAAAAGAAATATTTTCATCCTTCTTTCCCGAAAATCCTCCAACAGTACCAATTGCCGGAAGGTTTATTTCAGAGCCGTTTGAGCCGTCTAAATTGTACTGGTAAGCGTGTGAGCTGGCATCCTGCATATAAAGAGCAAGAAGTTTCCCGCCAATAATTCCAACATTTTGTAATACATTTTTATTCTCAGGCAAAATTGTTTTCCAGTTATTTTCATCGGGATTATTCGGATCAACTGAAACAAATTTATATCTCGGTGCACCTTTGTCTGTCATTATTAAAAGATTTGAGCCATTGTTATCCACAACCGAATAATTATTATCAAAATTTGATACGATAGGCACAATTTTGGAATCGGGTTTTGAAAGATCTTTCACATAAAGTGCGTTATTACTTGTTCCTTCTGATGCATAAATGATTAAAAATCTTTCATCCTCTGTTGTTTGTGCATAGAAAGTCATTTTAGGATTATTTTCATCACCGTAAATAAATTTATCTTCAGATTGTGAAGTGCCAATTTTATGATAATATATTTTTTGATATTCATTTGAAGAAGTTAATTCTTTACCTTCAGAGGGTTCCGGCATACGCCCATAAAAGAAACCATAACCCGCCCAGGCAATTCCAGAAAATTTAATCCATTTCAAGTGATCACTTAGATCTTTTTTCGTTGCCACATCCATCACATAAAACTCATTCCAGTCGGAGCCGCCGGAAGCTGTACCGTATGCAAAATATTTCCCATCTTTTGAAAATGCCGTAGAGCTTAATGAAACAGTACCATCTTCGGAAAGTTTGTTTGGATCGAGAAAAAGTTTCGGATCAGAGTTCAGGTTATCCTGCTGGTAAAGGATACTCTGATTCTGCAGCCCGTCATTTTTATAAAAATAATATTTATCACCGCCTTTAAATGGAGTAGAGTAGCGGGGATAATTATAAAGTTTTTCCAGCCTGTTTTTTATTTTATTACGGAAAGGGATTTTTTCGAGATATCCGAATGTAACTTTGTTTTCTTCCTGCACCCATTTTTTTACAGCCGGAGCGTTATCATCCTCCATCCAGCGGTAAGGATCGGACACGACGGTACCAAAATAATTATCCTTTACATCGCCTTTTTTAGGATGCGGATATTTTAACTGTGCTAAATTTATAAAGCTGATTAAAAAAATAAACGATAATGACACTACTATCTTTGCTTTCATATTACCCTCTTTTTGATTTCGAGGCTGTATAATAATTGTTTGCAGATCATCAGGCAAGAGAAAAATGATAAGGGAAGACGCCAAAACCCGGCAGTTTGGCGTCTTTACAGTATTATTTTATGAATTTTTCAAATTCCGGGTATCTCTGAATAAAAGTGTGGATGTAGGGGCATGTTGGAATAACTTTTAAATTATTTTCTTCAGCAAATTTAAAACCCTCCTTAACAACTTCAGCAGCAAGACCTTTTCCTCTTAGTTCATCTGGTACATAGGTATGATGGAAATCAATTGTGTTTTCATCTCTCATTAAGTATCTCAGGTATGCATCTTTACCCTCAACATTAGTAATAAACTGCTGATTTTCTTTGTCGTGTTTAATTTGGTAAGACATAATACTCCCTTTATTTTTTTTCAAGATTAAATTTAAAATTTATATCGCTGAATTTTTTACTACCCATTTCAAATGTCCGTTCAGTAAAATTAACTTTATCATCTTTATTAATCAAAATAACCGTTGAACATCTTGTGCCGTACTGCGGAGTTTCTATAAAATTTGATGAAAGTGCTTTTTCTCTTTCCTGTCCTATCCACGTATCTGGAAGTTGATCATCATCAGCGGTTGTTTTGTCGGCAAGAATTTCAAATAGTTTTTCCTTTGAAACATCTCCCGAAGAAATTAATTCAGACACATATTTTTTACTCTCCGTTACTTTTGGCCAGGGCGTATTTAATAATGCATTACTAAGCCCGTAAAGCCCCGGTTCTAGTTTTACAACAAGATTGGTTTCATTAGAATAATAGTAAAGTTCATTAATAAATCCATAAACCAGGTTGTAGCCATTATATTCCGTATGCTTTTCCCGAAGTTTTTCGGAATATTCTTCCGGATTATCATTTCCAAGCAAAAAATCAGTAGTAAGGTTTCCCCTGGTCGGCGCATTTTGTTTTATTTCCCTGTTAAAATCCCTGTAATTGGTAATTGCTGAAAATCTGCCTGATTTTGTAATTCCCATCCAGGTACCTCCGGCTTCAAGATCTTTTCCAGCTAAAAGATCGTTTTGATTTTTCCAAAATGCTGCTTTTTGAGCAGGACGATTATAAAACTCGTCCCTGTTTGCCGCAAGAATAAGCTTAAATTCCGGATGAATATTGTTTGCAATTAATAATAAACACATAATTTTTGATTTATTTGGAGCAATAATTTAAGTAATATTTAGCATAATCAATAAATTTGAGAGATCTTGAACTATAGTTGAAGAATTCAGTATTATATCCACACGTTGAACCTTTTATCATTGAAATTATCCAATTCTTACTTTTTTAGTTTTATGCTGCACAATAACTCATATTTTGTAACCAAATGATTCCCTTATTCGTCTTATATATTAAATAATGTCCAATTTTAAGGAAAAGCATGATAAAAAATTACATCCGTATCGCCATCCGTAATCTTTTCAAACACCGCGGCTTTTCGCTAATAAATATAATTGGACTTACCGTTGGGCTTACCTGCTGTTTCCTAATTCTTCTTTTCGTTAGAGATGAATTAAGCTACGACAGATACAATACAAAAGCAGACAATATTTACCGGGTAAATCTTCATGGAAGAATCAGTGACTCTGATTTCAATATGGCAGTATCCTGTGCACCTATTGGACCAACATTAAACCATGAAATACCGGAAGTCAAAAATTTTACGAGACTTTATAAAGCCGGAATTCCTGTAATTAGATATAAAGATAAAGTCTTTAGCGAAGACAGGTTTTTATGGGCAGATTCTACTTTCTTTGACATTTTTACATTGCCTTTCATAAAAGGTAATCCTCAGACTGCACTGGTAAAGCCACAATCGGTTGTATTAACTGAATCAATGGCCAAAAAATATTTTGGAAATGACGATCCAATTGGTAAACTCCTGAATATGGACAATAGAATCGATTATATTGTAACAGGTGTTATTAAGGATGTTCCTAAAAACTCACATTTCCATTTCGATTTTCTCGGCTCGCTCACATCATATCAGAATATAATGCAGGACCAGCGCTGGTTAAGCAACAATCTATATTCCTACGTGCTTCTGGATAAGGGCGTCACCAATGATATGATTAAAGATAAGATGGAAGACGTTGTTCTGAAATATGTAGCCCCACAGATTAAACAAGCTCTCGGAGTATCTTTAGAGCAGCTCAAAAAAAGCGGCGCACTATATAATTATTCACTGCAGCCGCTTATGGATATTCATCTTTATTCTCATCTTGACAACGAAATTGAGCCTAATAGTGACATCCAGTATGTATATATTTTCGCATTAATCGCGCTTGGTATATTATTGATCGCTTGTATTAATTTTATGAATCTTGCCACAGCACGATCTGCTATGCGCGCAAAGGAAGTGGGGATAAGAAAGACTCTCGGATCAAAAAAATCACAACTGATCTGGCAGTTCATTTTTGAGTCGGTTTTGATGAGTACAATTGCGGTAATAATTGCTGCTTTCCTGGCCGAATTATTTTTACCCTTCTTTAATGAAATTACCGGGAAGAGTATCACTTTCGGAATAAACGAAAGCCTTACGCTCGTGCCCATGTTCGTTTTATTTGCACTTGTCGTGGGAATTCTTGCAGGGAGCTATCCTGCATTTTTCCTTTCAGCATTTGACCCGGTAACTGTTTTGAAGGGCAATACATTAAAGGGCGGAAAAAATTCGTGGCTGCGTAGTACTCTCGTGATTTCACAATTTACGGTTTCTATTATACTGATAATCGGAACCTTTGTTGTAAAAGATCAACTGGATTATATACAAAACAAAAAGCTGGGTTTTAATAAAGAACAGATAGTTCTAGTTAAAAAGACCGATGATATCGGGCGACAAATTGAATCATTTAAAAGAGAGTTACTTAGTAATCCGTCTATTACTTCTGTGAGCAATAGTAATACATATCCCGGTGGACCAACTGTTGGTAACAGCGCTTACACAGCCGGGGGGCAGAGCGGTGATAAGTCCCAGCTCATTATGCAAATGGCCGCGGATTATGGTTTTGTTGATACTTATCAAATCCCAATGCAGGAAGGAAGATATTATTCAAGAGAACATCCGTCGGATACTTTGAATACAATCGTTGTAAATGAAGAGACTGTAAAAATATTTGGGCTTAAAAATCCTATCGGGAAAAAATTAATTGCTGTTGGAAATAATGCTGATAATTCCAGGACATTTACAATAATCGGTGTAACAAAGAACTTCAACTATGAATCACTTCACTCGAAAATTCGTCCGCTGATAATTCACCTGTTTGTTCCCGGACGCGGTTTTGGAAGATACACAGCAGTTCGTGTTGCTTCTGGTGATATAAAAAACACACTTAATTACATAAATAAAAAATGGCATAAACTTGCCGGTGCCCAGGCTTTTGAATATAATTTCTTCGACAAGGAATTTGCTAAACTTTATGAGTCTGAACGAAGAACAGGTAAACTGTTCACAAGCTTTTCTATTATTGCAATTATAATTGCTACCATGGGACTTTTCGGATTGGTCGCCTTTATAACAGAAAGAAGAACAAAAGAAATTGGAATCAGGAAAGTTATGGGTGCATCTATTAGCGAAATTGTATTTTTGCTTTCAAAGGAATTTTCAAGATGGGTTTTACTTGCAAATATTATTGCATGGCCGGTGGCCTATTACCTGATGAATAACTGGTTGAAAGAATTTGCTTACCGAGTTAATATTTCTATCTGGCTGTTTCCAATAGCAGGAATATTGGTATTATTAGTTTCCTTGTTAACAGTAAGTACTCTTACATTCAGGGCGGCAAGAGCAAATCCGGCTAATTCTTTGAAATATGAATAATAGCAGCAAAAATTATTTTCAAAAAGTCCGCTTTTTAGCGGACTTTTTTTAATCAAATTTTAAGAATTGATTTAGGCAGGTTTAAGCCTTCAGATATAGTTTTGAATAAAAAAAGGAGTAAACTATGTTTGATACAAGCCATCTGCACCCAATGATAATTCACTTTCCAATCGCATTATTGATGATAGGATTTCTTGCCGATTTAACCGGCGTGGTGTTAAAAAAAGAATTTTTCACGACGGCAGGATTTTACCTGCTGATTTTTGGCACCATAGGTGTAATTGCAGCCTATATTTCAGGAAATTTTGCAGGCGAAGGGATCGAAGAAGCCGGATCATTGAAACAGGCGCTTGAAAATCACGAACACGCGGCCCAGCTTTCATTATGGTTGATGGTTGCCACAGCAGTAGTAAGAATTGCTATTGTAACAGCAAAAGAATATACCGGTATTTTCAAATATGCGGCATTAGTCTTATTTTTAGCCGGTGTACTTTCAATTGTTCGCACAGGTTATTACGGTGGGGAGTTGGTATATAAGCACGCTGCCGGAGTACAATTTAATCTTGGCCTGGATTTTAATAATTTAGGAAATCAAGACACAGAGAATGTTCAAAAGGATAAGCCTGAAAAAGATAATGATTAAGGGGGAAATTAATGCGCGCACTAATAGTAGAAGACGAAACTGGTATAGCTAATTTCCTGAGAGACGGTTTAAAAGAAGAATCTTTCGCTGTTGATGTTTCATCGGAAGGAAACAGCGGACTGGAACGGGCGCTTACGAATGAGTATGACATAATACTTCTTGACTGGATGGTACCAGGTTTGAGCGGTATCGAAGTTTGCCGGGAAATAAGAAAGCACAATACTTCGGTACCAATTATTTTTCTAACCGCAAAGGACACTACACAGGATACCGTTTTCGGACTCGAAGCCGGTGCAAACGATTACATAAAAAAACCTTTCGCCTTCGAAGAGCTGCTGGCGCGCATGAGAGTCCAACTTAGAATTAATGATGATGGCAGTACCGCGCTGAAGCTGGGTGACATTCTGCTCATCCCCGAGACACACCGCGTGACTGTAAATGAAAAAGAAATAAGTTTAACACAGAAAGAATTTGCACTTCTCGAATTTCTTATCAGGAATAAAAATAAAGTCTGCACAAGGACAAGAATCATTGAACACGTATGGGATATCCATTTTGAGGCCGATACATCGGTTATCGACGTCTACATAAACTTTCTCCGTAAAAAACTGGAATTAAACAATAAAAGAAATTTCATTCAGACCATTCGTGGTGTGGGCTACATAGCAAAGGACGATGAATGAATCTAAGTCTGCGTAACAGAATATCATCTTATTTTATAGTCGTTACGGCAATATTAACTGGTATACTTTTCCTTACAATTTATGCTGTTGTTTCAGATACCGTTTACCGGCATCTTGATCAGGACCTGGACCTTGAGTCGCTGGAGGTAATCAACAGCCTTGTTATCCTGGACAACCAGTTTATTTTTGCGAATCCTTTTGAATGGAATGAAAGAGAACACGGGCAAATTGAAGTTAATCCCATTTTCGTGCAGGTTACGGATACTTCGGGCTATGTTCTAAAAAAAACCGGCAACCTTCTTAAAGGTGAACTAAGCTTCAACCCATCTCTGAAACAAAAAAAATATTTCAACACACAATTATCAGGAGCGCCTACAAGGCAATTACAGATGCCGGTTAAAAACCCTGTAGGAAACACTCTTGGCTACCTGATTGTATCTATGCCGCTCGAGGAATCAGCGCTTGTTCTTGAAAATTTAAAAATTGTTTTGCTCATAGCCTTTCCCCTTGTCCTGATCTTCCTCTTTTCAGTTTCAAGATACATCGCGGGAAAATCCATCAAGCCGATTAACCAGGTAATAAATACAGCGGAGATAATTACCAGGGAAAATCTTGAGCAAAGGATTGATCTTCCGCAGCACAAAGATGAGATATACACATTAACCTCAACAATAAATGAATTATTAAACAGACTCCAGGATGCGGTAATAAGAGAGAAACAATTTACAGCAGATGCGTCTCACGAACTGCGCACTCCCCTTTCAGTAATTAAAGGTACACTGGAGGTTTTAACAAGGAAACCGAGGGAGCAGGAGGAGTACATTTCAAAAATAAAATACTGCATTAACGAAGTAGACAGAATATCAAATCTAGTTGAACAGCTTCTTATTTTAGCCAGGTATGAAAGCGGCAAAGCCCTACCGGTATTCACAAAAGTAAACCTTACGAAATCAATTGAATCTGTTTTACTCAGATTACAGGAAAACATAAAAAAGAACCAGATGGAAATAAATTTTGACAGCCGGAAATTTTCATACATCAGGGCGGATGGATCAATGCTTGAGATTATACTGGAAAACATTATTTCTAATTCAATAAAGTATTCGGGCAATTCAAATAAAATAGATATTTCAATTGACGAAGGCGATTCGGAAATAACGTGTAATATTAAGGATTATGGCAGAGGGCTTTCAAAAGAACAAATATCCAGAATTTTTGACAGGTTTTACCGCGCAGATGAATCCAGAACATCCCATATACCTGGGAATGGGCTGGGACTGGCAATTGTGAAGAGACTTGCTGACCTGCAAAATTTCAGAATTAGTATTGACAGTAGGGTAGATTCCGGAACTTCATTCTCTCTTATATTTTAGCCAAAAAACATTTTCTCACTTCAATTACCTCTAAATTTTTAACCAAATTTTAAGATTCATTAAAGATGAATTTAGGGTTCGAAAGTTAATTTTGAATAAATAAATTTAATTAAAAAAAGGAGCCATAAATGAAACTGAATATTTTTTCTTCTATCGCATTATCAATACTCGTATTGACCGGATTTGCAGTTGCCGGAAATAATGCTTCAAAAGTAAAAACAATCAATAATGTGAAAGACGCAATAATAGGTGAATCTACAGCAAGCGCAAAATACGCTGCTTACGCAGAAAAAGCCCGGAAAGAAGGTTTCAATAAGATTGCTATTTTATTTGAAGCAGCATCAAAATCTGAAAAAATACACGCCGGAAATCACAGAGCTGTTCTGGCACAGCTTGGCAAGAAGATGGATAAGTTCACGCCGAAATACGAAGTAAAATCTACAAAAGAAAATTTGCAGGATGCTATAAATGGTGAAACTTATGAAGTTACAACAATGTATCCTGATTTTATCAGGACAGCCAACGATGCGAGTATAAATATCGCTATGCTTTCATTTAATTATGCATATCAAACTGAGAAAAAGCACAAAGAGTTTTACAAAAATGCTCTTCAGATGCTTGAAAAGAATAAACAAGGCGAATTACCCTCAAAATACCTGGTTTGCACGACCTGTGGGAATACCTATGACAATAACGCTCCTGCACGATGCGGCATATCAATGACCCCAAAAGAAAGGTTCATTACAATAAAATAGTAAACCAATTTAAGCACAGGTCGGGTCCGCTCAATTGAGCGGACTTTTTTTTGCAAAAAGATGAAATTCTAAATTGAATCTAATTTCTGATTCACATATATTTGACAAACCAAAAAGGTAGATAATTGATCGGCAGAAAAAAACAATTTTTAGATATTGAATTCGAGAACGAGATTATTTATTAATTCCGCCAGAGGCGGAATTTTTTTTGCCTAAACTTAACCCCAACCTCTATATGCAAAAAATAGAAAGAAATAAGCCCGCGAGGGCTAAGCTTGTGCTGGAAGACGGAACAGAATTTATCGGAACCAGCTTCGGATATAACGGAAACACCAACGGTGAAGTCGTCTTTAATACCGGGATGGTTGGATATCCCGAAACTATGACTGACCCATCTTACCGTGGACAGATACTCGTATGTACCTTCCCCCTGATTGGTAATTACGGTGTACCCGGCGATGAGCGGGAGGACGGACTATTTAAGAATTTTGAATCTGAACAAATCCATTGCCGCGCATTGATTGTCACAAACTATTCAGAGGAACATTCACATTGGAGCGCCAAAAAATCTTTATCGGAATGGATGTATGAACAAAAAATTCCCGGCATCACCGGAATTGATACCA
>Ga0210095_1000232_pt1 | contig 15937 bp, 12 predicted proteins | sample China_Galinas_PW_FD_184861 | JGI IMG/M metagenome (GOLD analysis project Ga0210095, IMG submission 184861) | Wetland microbial communities from San Francisco Bay, California, USA, that impact long-term carbon sequestration - China_Galinas_PWA_D1... | ecosystem: Environmental > Aquatic > Marine >...
GGGGCTGCCGGTGGCCAACGCCGTCCTCACCCGCGGCGCCGGCCACATCCACCGCCTGCTGTCGCCGGAGCACGACGGCGCGCCGCTGCGCGTCGCCTGCGTCGCCGGCGACCGCACCGTCCTCGGCATCGCCGCCGCCCTCGGCTGCGACACCGTGGCCTCACCGGCGATGACCGCCAACCTCGACACCGACCTCGACGCCAAGTTCCGGGCCGCGGCGGACGCCCTCGCCGACCACGACCTGGTGGTGCTCCACGTCAAGGGCGCGGACATCGCCTCGCACGACCGGCGGCCCGACCTCAAGGTGGAGTTCCTCGAACGGCTCGACCGTCACCTCGGGGAGCTGCTCGGCGCCCACCCCGGACCGCTGCGGGTCGCCGTCGCGGCCGACCACGCGACGCTCTCGGAGGCCGGCCACCACGCCGCCGACCCGGTGCCGGTGATGATGTCGGGCCCGGGGATCGAGCCCGACGGCGTCGAGCAGCTCAGCGAAGCGTCGGCGGCCGGCGGCGGTGCCGGCCGCTTCCCTCTGCAGCTCCTGCTCGCCCGCCTGCTGGAACCCTGACGGCGCTGGGGTGCCTGCCCCGGCTCAGCCTCGGCGAGCACGGTGCCGCCGCTCCCCGCGCTCGGCGTCCGCGAGGGCGGCGCGGAGGAGGGAGCGGGCGGACCAGCGCATGACCTCGACGGCCTGCCGCGGGGGCAGGCCGACGAGGTCGGTGAGGGTGACCAACGCCTCGATGCCGACCGCCGCCGCCACCGCGTGAACCAGCCGGCGCAGCGCCGCGGCGTCGAGGCGGCCGCGCAGCGGCGCCAGGGCCTCCTCGATCCACGGCAGCCGCAGGCCCTGGCGCAGCGGCAGGTCGCCGCGGTCCGCCGGGTCCGGCTCGAGCGCCAGGCGTAGCATGGCGCGATAGGCCGGTTCGGCGGCGAGGAACATCTCCGTCATCGCGACCACCAGGCGGTCGAGACGCGCTTCCGGGTCGTCGGGCGGCTCCGGCCCGAGGAGCGACCGGCCCTCGACCTCGGGATGGGCGGCGACGAGGAGATCCTGCCGGTTCGCGAAGTAACGGTAGGCGGTGGCGCGGGAGACGCCCGCCGCCTCGGCCGCCTGCTCGACCGTCGGGGTCGCGCCCTGGGCCACCAGCCGTCGCGCCGCCGCGACCAGAGCGTCGCGGGTCCGCGCCTTCTGGCGACTCCGTCCGCCGGTAACATATGAGACATCCATGCTCATTATGATACACTAGTCTCATAACAAGAGCTACGACCGGAAGGAGGATGCGGATGACGGCGGTGGAGGCGAGGAGGCTCGACGGTAGCGGAATGCGCCTGGAGTCGGAGGCGATCGAAGGATTACGCACCGCCGTCGGCGACGCGCTCGTGCTGCCCGGCGACGCGGCCTACGAGGCGGCGCGGCGGGTGTGGAACGGGATGATCGACCGTCGCCCGGCCGTCGTCGTGCGCTGCCGCGGCGTCGCCGACGTCATGGCGGCGGTGGCTTTCGCGCGCGACCACGAGATGCTGCTGGCGGTGCGCGGCGGCGGCCACAACGTGGCCGGCTTCGGCACCTGCGACGGCGGTCTGGTGGTCGATCTCTCGCCGCTGCGCAGCGTGCGGGTCGAGCCGCGGCTGCGGCGGGCGCGGGTCGGAGGCGGCGCCACCTGGGCCGACGTCGACCGCGAGACGCAGGTCTTCGGCCTCGCGGCGCCCGGCGGCATCGTGTCGACCACCGGCGTCGCCGGGCTGACCCTCGGCGGCGGCCAGGGTTGGCTGCGGCGCACCTACGGCATGGCCTGCGACAGCCTGCGCTCGGCCGACGTCGTCACCGCCGAGGGCGAGCTCGTCGTCGCCAGCGAGGACGAGCACCCCGACCTCTTCTGGGCGCTGCGCGGCGGCGGCGGCAACTTCGGCGTCGTCACCTCCTTCGAGCTCGAGTTGCACCCGGTGGGACCGACCGTCGCCTTCGCCGGCCCGGTCTACCCGCTCGAGGACTCCGCCGCGATCCTCGCCGGCGTGCGCCGCGTCCTGGCCGATGCGCCGGACGCCCTCAACCTCTCGGCGACCTGGTGGACGATTCCCGCCGCCCCGGGCTTCCCTCCGGAGCTCCACGGCCGCGCCGCCGTCGTCGTCGGCGCCACCTGGATCGGCCCCCCGGAGGAGGGGGAGGAGCGGTTGCAGCCGCTGCGCGAGCTCGGCACGCCGATCCTCGACCTCTCCGCCACGCTGCCGTACGTCGCGCTGCAGCAGATCTTCGATCCGTTCTTCCCGGCCGGCGCGCTGCAGTACTACTGGAAGTCGATCTACCTCGCGCGCCTCGACGAGGAGGTGGTGTCGACGATCGCGGCGGCGGCGGCGTCGCGGCCGTCGGCGCTGTCGATGATCGGTCTGTGGGCGCTCGGCGGCGCGATCGCCCGGGTCGATCCGGCGTCCACCGCCGCCGGCGACCGCGCCGCGCCCTTCCTGCTCGAGATCCTCGCCAACTGGGCCGACCCCGGCGACGCCGACGCCAACATCCGCTGGGCTCGCGAGCTCTTCGCCGCGGTCGAGCCGTTCAGCACCGGCAAGACCAACCTCAACTTCCCCGGCCTCGGCGACGAGCCCGACTTCGTCCGCGCCGCCTTCGGCGGCACCTGGGACCGCCTGGTGGAGATCAAGCGCCGCTACGACCCGGGGAACCTCTTCCGCCTCAACCAGAACGTCGACCCGGGCGGCGTCGAGCATCGCGGCTGAGGCGGTCGAGGTGGCACGGCGGTGGCGCTGTCGGCGCTCTAGAAGGCGTACTGGAACTGCAGGAACAGCTCGTCGGCGTCGTCGCCGGGCACGCCGTTCAGGTTCTCACCCATGCGGTAGGTGAGCTGGGTCTTCACCTTGTGGGCGGCGACGAAGTAGTTGAGGCCGAAGGAGGTGCGGTTCCAGGTGTCGGCGTAGCCGTCGGCGTCCTGCGACTCCCAGCCGCCCACCAGCTCGAGACGGTTGGCGATCACCGTGTAGCCGGCTTCGACGGCGAACTGCTCGAGGGTGGTGCTGCCGTCGACGTAGAGGCCGCCGGTGAAGCGCGGGTCCACCGTGTCGCCGTCCACCGAGTTGTACTGCACGTCGGCGGAGAAGCCGGCGCCGCGGACGCCGAACGACAGCTCGTAGCCGGTGGCCTGGTCGATGTCGGCCTTGCTGCTGCTGGTGGAGACGTTGCCGGCGCCGGTGTAGGTGTCGTTGTCGCCGTCGTTCGACCAGGTGAAGGCGGCGCCGGCGAAGGCGACGCGCCACGGGCCGTGGGCCAGGTCGCCCTGCGAGCTCTTGAAGTAGCCGAGCGGGTAGAGCTCGATGCGGCCGGCGGTCAGCCAGCCCTGGTTGTAATCGGTGTCGGGGTTGGCCGGGGAGTCGAAGTCGAGCTTCCTGGCGTCGGGATCGACGTCGGCGGCGCCGAAGGAGCCGGCCCAGGTGAGCTTCTTGTCCATCGCCGCGCCGTCCAGCTTGACGCCCAGCATGCGGTCCGGACCGCCGTAGTTGTGGTCGCCCACGAAGGTGCGCTCGATCAGCTCCTGCTCCTTGGACGAGGTGAGGAACTCGCGGGAGAAGGGCGGCTTCTGGTTGCCGACGGTGACCGTCACCGCGTCGAAGCCGGTGTAGCGGGCGTAGGCGTCCTTGACCGCCACCTCGTTGCTGCCCGAGGCGTCGCCGATCTCGAGCTGGATCTTCGCCTCCCAGTCCTTGCTGAACCCGGCCTCGATCTCCGGGCGCAGGCGGCGGAAGAAGAGCTCGTCCTCGGAGTCGCCGCCCTGCGGGTCGACGGCGTGGTACTGGAGCTGGATGCGGCCGCCGATGGCGACGAACTTGTCGCCGTCGCGGTAGACCTCGATGGCGGCGCGGGCCGGGGCTGCGGGCAGGATGGCGAGCACTGCGAGGAACAGGGCCGTGCAGACGGCCCCCTTCTGGTTGCGAGTCACGAGGTTTCCCCCTCCGTTGTTCCTGGTACGGCCGACGGGTCATCCGCAGGCCGATCGCTGGCCGCGCCGAGGCCGGAGGGCCCGCGGTGCGGGGACGGCGGCCGGAAGGACCGCACGCGCCGGAGACAGGCTATGCAGCGGCTGTCACGGCGACGGCGCACCCGGGTGACAGCCGTGTCACAGCGGCAGGAAGACGCGGAAGGTGGAGCCGTGTCGATGCCGGCTCTCCACCTCGACGCGGCCACCGTGGGCCTGGGCGACGTGCTTGACGATCGCCAGCCCCAGGCCGGTGCCGCCCTCGTCCCGGGCCCGCCCCTTGTCGACCCGATAGAAGCGCTCGAAGATGCGCGGCAGCGCCGCCTGCGGAATTCCGATGCCGGTGTCGGCCACCTCCAGCAGCAGCTCGCTTCCCCCGTCCGTCGACGCCACGCGCACGGAGACCTCGCCGCCTTCCCGGTTGTACTTGATGGCGTTCTCCAGCAGGTTGAGAAGAAGGCGTTCGAGGGCGCCGCGGTCGCCGGTCAGCGGCGGCGGGTCGTCCCCCGGCGGCAGCGCGAGCAGGCGGACGCCGCGCTCCTCGGCGTACGGGGAGATCGTCTCCAGGCAACCTTCGGCGAGGCGGCGGAGGCTCACCGGCCGCGACTCCAGCGGGATCTCGACGCTCTCCAGGCGCGACAGGATCAGCAGGTCGTCGAGGATCTCCTGCAGGCGGCGGCACTGCTCGAGGATGCGGCCGGTGAAGCGGCGGGCGGTGGCGGCCTCGGCGAGGGCGCCGTCGCGCAGCGTCTCGGCGTAGCCGCGGATCGCCGACAGCGGCGTCTTCAGCTCGTGGGAGACGTTGGCCACGAAGTCGCGCCGCATCTGGATCAGCCGCGTGGTCTGGGTGGTGTCGCGCACCACCACCACGCCGCCCGGGTTGCCCTTCGCGTCGCCGGCGGCGCCGGACGGCGGGATGCGCAGCGCCGAGCCGGCGAGGGCGACGGTGCGCGGCTCCGCCTCGGCGCCGCGCTCGACGACGTCGAGCACCACCTCGTCGGCCGCCGCCTCGCCGTGCGCCAGGGTGCGCTCGATCACCGCCGCCAGCTGCGGATGGCGCACCATCTCGAACGGCAGGCGCCCCTCCACCTCGCCGGGCGGACCGAGGAGGCGCCGGAAGGCGGGGTTGGCGAGCACCGCGCGCCCCTCGCCGTCGACCACCAGCACCCCCTCCGACATGCTGGCGAGGATGGTCTGCAGGTGGTCGCGCTCCTTCTCGACGGCGGCGATCTGCTCCTCGACGCGGCCGGTCATGCGGTTGATGGCGCGGGCGAGGTCGGCGAGGTCGCGCTGCTCCGGCACCGGCAGGCGGCGATCGTAGCGGCCGGCGGCGAGGGCGGCGGCGCCGTCGATCAGGCTGGCCAGCGGTTGCAGCAGGCGGCGGTCGAGCCAGGTCGACAGCAGGGCGATGACCCCCAGGGTGGCGAGCAGGGCGAGGCCGGCGGCCTCCAGCAGGCGGCCGCGCATCGGTGCCAGCTCGTCGAGCGGCTGGGCCAGGCGCAGCACGTGGCGCGGTGCACCGGCGGCGGCCTGGAAGGTGCGCGCCGTGTAGACGTAGCGGCGGCCGGTGGTGGCGCTGCGACGCGTCGAGCGTCCGCTGCCCTGCTGGTGCGCCTGGAGCACCTCCGGGCGGCCGGAGTGGTTCTCCATGCGCTGCACCTCCTCCCAGGTGCGGTCACTGTCGGCCAGCACCCGGCCGTCGTCGGCGAGCACGGTGATGCGCAGGCTGGTGTCGGCGGCGAGCCGGGTGACCCGCGCCTGCAGCTCGCGGGGCGGCTCGCCGAGGGCCGGCGCCACGGCGCGCTCGACCAGGCGCAGGGCGTCGAGGAGCTGGTCGCTCACACTGCGCTCGAACAGCGGTGGCAGCAGGAAGACCAGCGCCATCGCCATCACCGCCAGGGCGGCGAGGGCGGGCCACAGCGGCGCCAGGCGGAGCTTGCGGGAGCCCTTCATCGCCATCCCCTCACGGTACCCCGCGGCGGCCGCGCCTCACTCGCGTAACCGGTAGCCGACGCCGATGATCGTCTCGATGCGCTCGGCTTCGTCGCGCAGCTTGCGGCGCAGGCGGCGAATGTGGGTGTCGACGGTGCGGCTGTCGACGTCCTCGGCGTAGCCCCAGACGTCGGTGAGCAGCTGGCCGCGGGTCTGCACCCGGCCGCGGCGCTCCATCATCAGCTTGAGCAGGCGGAACTCGGTGGCGGTGAGGACGATCTCGCGGCCGCGCACCGCCACCCGGTGGGCGGCGACGTCGAGCTCGATCGGCCCCACCTCCAGGTGCTCGCGGTCCTCGCCCTCCGCCTCGCCGCCGGGCTGCAGGCGGCGCAGCACCGCCTTGACGCGGAGCACCACCTCGCGCGGCGAGAACGGCTTGCTGATGTAATCGTCCGCCCCCAGCTCGAGGCCGACGATGCGGTCGACCTCCTCGCCGCGGGCGGTGAGCATGACGATCGGCACCCGGGAGGTGGCGGCGTCGCGCTTCAGGGTGCGGGTGACCTCCAGGCCATCGACCCCCGGCAGCATCAGGTCGAGGATCACCAGGTCCGGCGGATCGCGGCGGATCGCTTCGAGCGCCGAGTCGCCGCGCGCCTCGAGGTGGACGTCGAAGCCCTCCTTGCGGAGGTTGTAGGTCAGCACCTCGGCGATATCCGGCTCGTCTTCGACCACGTAGATGCGGGCCTCGGCCATGAGCCGGGAGGCTAGCACGGAGATCTCCACAACGGCTGCGGAAAACACTGTCGAAAACACCGCCGAAAACGCTCCCGGCACCGCTGGTGGCAGGCTTCAGAGCGTCTTGACCAAGGGATTGTGCATCCGGGCAAGTCCTTTGTTTCCAGCAGATGGCAGCTGGGCCTCACGGTGGAGCTGAAACCTGAGAATCGACCGTCCGCGGTTTTCCACACTAGGGGGTGTAAACGCGGCGTGAGAACGGTGTGAACTCGGTGTGACGGCGCGGCGGGGACGTCCGTCGGCCGGTCGCGAAGCCGCCAAAGGGGCCGTGTTGCAACCTCACCATGCTATGCTGAGCTGTGTCTATTACGAAGTGGATCCAGCGCCTCAGACCATTCCGACCATCGAGCCTGACGGGGCTTTCCAAGACCTGCGGCTGAGCTGCGAAACTGAGCCCGGTCGGGCTCGCGGAGCTTCTCGCCACCCTTCCTCAGCACGACGACTCGAACCTCCTGGTCGGGTTCTCGAGTAGCGACGATGCGGCGGTCTACCGCCTCGACGACGAGCGCGCGCTGGTCCTCACCGCCGACGTCATCACTCCGCCGGTGGACGACCCTCGCACCTTCGGCAAGGTCGCGGCCGCCAATGCGCTGAGCGACGTCTACGCGATGGGGGCTCGCCCGCTGGCCTGTTTGAATCTCGTCGCGTTCCCGCAGGGACGCCTCGCCGACTCGGTGCTTCACGAGATCGTGCTCGGCGCCGCCGAGATGGTCGTCGAAGCTGGAGCGGTCATCGCTGGCGGCCACACGATCCGCGACGACGAGCCCAAGTTCGGGCTCTCGGTCACCGGGCTCGTCCACCCTTCGCGGATCTGGCGCAACACCGGCGCTCGTCCCGGCGATGCGCTGGTGTTGACCAAGCCGATCGGAAGCGGCGTCCTCCTCAATGCCAACCTGGAAGGCGCGGTATCCGCGGCGGCCCTGTGCAGCTGCCTGCGCAGCATGAGCACCCTGAACCGCACCAGTGCCGAGGTGGCCGCCGAGATGGAGATCCACAGCGCGACTGACGTCACCGGCTTCGGCCTCGCCGGCCATGTCCTCGAGATGGCGCGGCCGCAGGGCTTGCACGTCCGGTTGGAACGAAAGTCGATTCCGTGCTTCCCGGAGGCCCTGGAGCTGTATGGGAGGGGATTCACGACGGGCTCGAACGGACCGAACCGAGCCCTGGTTGCCGGCCATCTGCTGGTCGCCGACGAGATTGCGCAACCCTGGATGGAGCTTCTCGTCGATCCGCAGACCAACGGCGGATTGCTCTTCGCCCTGGAAGGGACGTCGGCTCCCCGGCTGGTCGATCACCTTCACGCCGCCGGGGTCGAGGACGCCCGCATCGTCGGCTCGGTTCTCGACGCAGGCGGCGAGGCGAGGATCGAGATCGTCTGACCTCAGGAGCTCGGGGTGGCGTCGTCCGCGGCCTCGCCGGCCGCGGTTTGCCGTTTCGCCTCGAGGTACTCGACGAAGGCATCGCAGAGGCTGGAGCGCGCTCTCCGTTGATGGAGGACGCGGTAGAAGCTGCGCCGCAGCTCCCCCAGCTCCGGTACCCGAACCGCCAGGACGGTCCCCGCCTCGATGGCCGAGCGGACCGAGTGCCACGAGGTGACGGACACCCCGAGGCCCGCCTTGACCGCCTCACACACCGCGGTCGAGCTTCCGAGGCGAACCGAGATGTTGAATGCCTGGAGCTTCTCGCCGACGGCCATCAACTGCCGCTCGAAGCGGATGCGCGTCCCCGAGCCGCGCTCCCGCAGGATGAGCCGCTGCTTCTTGAGCTCGTCGAGGGTGATCGACTTGTGGCCCTCCCAGTAGCCGGTCCGGGGTACGGCGAGCACCATCCGGTCGACCGCCACCTCCTCGAAGTCGAGGTCGGGATTCGGTGCCCGGGCGCCGACGATGCCCAGCTCCAACTCCCCGGACGCGACCAGCTCGATGATCTGGCGGGTGCTCGCGACGTGGACGACGATCTCGATATCCGGCCAGCGACGACCGAAGCCACCGAGCACCCTGGGCAGCAGGTGCTCGCCGGGGATGGTGCTCGCGCCGATCGACAGGCGGCCCCGCTTGCCGTGCAGGTGGCTGTGCAGACGCTCCTCCACCTCGTCGTGCAGGGCTAGCAACTCCATCGCGTGCTCGTACAGCAGGCGCGCGGCGCTGGTCGGCTCGATCTGGCGGCCGAGGCGATCGAAGAGCTGGCCACCCAGCTCGTCCTCCAGCGACTTCACATGGCTGCTGACGGTCGGTTGGCTCAACCCCAGGCGTTCCGCGGCGCGGGTGAAGCTCTTCTCCTCGAAGACCCGGCAGAAGACCTCGATCTGGTGCGGATCCAACACGGTCAGCTCCAGCGCCGGACCACGGTCCGAAGAGAGGTCGAGATCAGGTCGCCGACGATCACGAGAAGCGATCCCAGCAGGATGAAGATCAGCATCTCGTCGTAGTGCTGACGCGCCCGCGCGTCCTCGATCCAGTAGCCGAGGGAGACGATGCCGAGCAGCCCGAGAACCGTCGCCTCGCGAACGCAGGTTTCCCAGCGGTAGAAGAACAGCAGCAGGAAGCGGGGAAGGGTCATCGGAAGGACGCCGCCGAGGACGATCTGGACCCGGTTCGCGCCCAGGTCGCGGAGGGCGGCCAGCGGGGCCGGCGGTAGATCCTCGATGACCTCGGCGTCGAGCTTTCCCAGGATGCCGGAGTTGTGCAGGGCCAGTGCGAGCACCGCAGGCCAGGCGGTCGGCCCCAGAGCGATCAACAACAGGAAGGCCCAGACGAACTCGGGGATGGCGCGAAGGAAGATGAGGACCAGACGCGTGATCGCAACCACCGAGACACGTCCCAGGCGACGCAATCGCGACGAACGGCGAGCGTCGAGCGGCTGCGTCGCGCGGTTGGAGAAGGGCACGGGTCGCTGGATATTCCGAGCCGCGAAGATGCTGGCGACGCCTCCGAACAGCCCGGCCAAGACGATCGCCAGGACGGAGATGGCGAGCGTGACGCGCGTCGCCTCGAACCCGCGCTCGGCCATCAGGTCCCCCAACCATCGTCGCAGTTCCCCGGGTTCTGGTGTCCCTTGTTGCAGAGGATAGGGCTCGAGCTCGGTGAGGAATCGTTCCAGGTTGGTCAGCCGCCGGGGCGAAACCAGCTCGGCGTGCAGGAAGTCGCCCGCCGCCCAGCAGGCCACGATTATCGCGATCACCGCCAGCCCGCTGGCGCGCAGGAACGGCCGCCGGGGCCGCCGGCGCCGCAGCTCCCGGATACGACTTCGCTTCTCTGCAGCCGTCATGTGAGCCTCCGCCGAACGGCGCCGCTCCACCAGTCGAAGAAGATCACCAGGGCGATCAGCACGTAGAGGTAGGTCCACACCTCGGCGTACTGGAGGTTCTCGAACGATGCGGCGATGTAGTAACCGAGCGTCGGGAAACCGAAGAAGCCCAGCACGGCCGACGAGCGCAGGGCGCACTCGAAGCGGTAGAAGGTGTAGGCGCCCATGTCGGGAGCGGCGGCCGGAAGAAGTCCGAACAGGAACACCTGAACCGGACCCGCACCGGCCCCGCGCAAGGCCCGGGCGGCATCCCGCGGAGCCTCGTCGATCAGCTCCGAGAACACCTTGGCCAGAGTGCCGCTATAGGGGATCGCGATGGCGAAGACGGCACTCAGATCGTTGAGACCGAAAGCGGCGAGGAGGAGGACCGCCCACAACAGCTCGTGGACCGACCGCATCATGGAGATGAGGATTCGGGTGACCGCATAGACGGCGGGAGCGACCGCCGCGAGCAGCCGGTTCCGCCAGCCTTGTCGGCCGCCCCGGGCCTCGACCCACCAAGCGCTCGACGCCAGCAAGCCGAGCGGCAGTCCGACCACCAGAGCGAGCGTCATGGCGGCACCGGCGAAGACGACGGTTTTTCCGGCGGCGCGGAACGCCTTCCAGAGGAGCGGCTCGGTGCCGGGCGGCGGCGCTCGTTCGTAGTCGAGTGCGGGAGTGATGGCGCGCGCCAAGAAGTCCGAGACCGCATCGAGCCCTCCCGGCGCCAGGAAAGAGGAGGAGCCCAGGTGCAGCGTGGTCGCCGCCCAGACGGCGGCCAGTGCGATCGCCGCGGCGAGCCCCAGGCGAACCGGCGGGCGCCGTCCCAAGGTGTGCGGTGCCGGCCTCACGGACGCACCCGCAGCTCGTGGGAGCTGAGCCGGTACAGTTTCATGAACTGCTCCTTGCCGAGCTGATCAGGCTGCCGATCCAGGACGATCCGTCCCCGCCGCAGACCGACCAGCCGCGGGAAGTAGTCGCGGGCCAGGGCCAGGTTGTGCAGGCTCACGCAGAGCGTCAGGCCGCTCTCGCGGCAGATCGAGGTGAGCAGCTCCACGGTGGCGCGGGCGCGGGCCGGGTCGACGCTCGACACCGGCTCGTCGGCGAGGATCGTCGTGCCTCCTTGATAAAGGGCGCGGGCGATGGCCACTCGCTGGCGCTGGCCTCCCGACAATCGGTCGGCCCGTTGGAACAGCTTCTCCGGGATGCCGACCCGGCACAGCAGGTCGTATACGCGCTCGACCTCGTCGCGGCGGGGGAGGACGAAACTGCGCAGCGAGGACATCAGCGATCGGCTTCCGAGACGGCCGGCCACCACGTTCTGGAGCACCGAGAGGTTCGGCACCAGGCTCAACGCCTGATGCACGAATCCGATCTTCGTCTGCAGCTTGCGAAGCCGAGGCGGCGAGAGGGTCTCGAGCCGAACGCCTTCGATGCGAACCGATCCCCGGCCGGTGCGCAAGGAGCCGTTCAACAGCCGCAGGAGGGTGGTCTTGCCGGCCCCGCTCGGACCGACCAGCGCGAGTTGCTCGCCCCGGCCGACGGACAGGCTCAGATCCTCGAGAGCCGGGGTGCCGCCGAAGGCGACGGTGACACCGTCCAACTCCAGGTGAGGGCGGGCCTCGGACATGTGGCGGACTAACGCAGCATGTTCAGTTGCTCGGCCACCTCCCGAATCCCTTCGAAATCGTCGTTCGAGGCGGCGATGAGGCTTTCGCGGGGTAGAGCGCTCAATAGCGCCGGGTCGTCGATGGAGATCAGAGCCCGTTGGGTCCGCTCGATGAAGTCATCTCCGAATCGCCTCAATCCCGGGTGCGCGGTCCAATTGTAGTCGGCGAAGGTGGGGGTCTTCCAGATCACCCGCACGACCTCCGGGTCGGTCGTGCCCTCCTGCACCCGACGGTCGTAGACCCGGTAGTTCAGCACTCCGGCCTGGTAGCGTCCGGACGCGACCAGCTCGGCCGTCTTGTCATGGCTGCCGGAGAAGCCCACCGGGTGCTCGAAGAACTCCTGCGGGCTCTCGCCGGTCGCCTGGCGAATGAAGTACTCCGGCATCAGCCTTCCCGACGTCGAGCTCGGCGAGCCGAACGTGAAATGGAGCTTCGCGATGGCGGTGGGGAAGTCGTCTCCGGGTTCGACGCCGGAGTCGCGGTTGGCGATGAAGTAGGAGAAGTAGTGGGGGTCGGAGGCACCCTGAGCGATGGCCGCGGCTCCCGGTACCGCATGGCGCGCCTGGACGCCGGTGAGCCCCCCGAACCACGCGAGGTCGACGTCGCCGTTCTTGAACATCTCCACCGACGCCTGGTAGTCGCGCGCCGGGACGTACTCGACGGGGACCCCCAGCTCCTCGCTCAGGAAGCGGGCCAGCGGCTGGAACTTCTCTTCGAGCTCCGTTGACGTCTGGTCGGGAATGGCGGTGAATCGCAGCACGTCGCGGCCTGCCGATTCCCCGGCCACGCCGGTTCCCGAGTGGCCCTGGCAGGCTGCTCCGAGGAGCGCGCTCAAGACCAGGAGGGTCGAGCCCATGAGAACGGTTCGGCGCATCGCTAGACTCCAAGTCGATGGTCGCGGGTGAATGGCTTTCGCTCTGCCCCTGTAGTGTGGGCCGTCCGGGGCACCGGGACAGCAAGCGGCGACGGCGAGCGGCCCGCGGAGGCCGGGGATTCACCCCGAGGGTGCGGTGGGCGGGACGACCATTCGGTCGTCGCCGAGGCGGCGGGTCAGGCCCACCGAGTCCAGGTGCTCGAGCACCGGAATCGCCCACTTGCGCGTCAGCCCGAAACGGTCCTTGAACTGGGGGACGGAGAAGCGTGCCCAGCCTTCGGCGCGCAGGTCCTGCGCCAGGCGCTCGACGGCGCGGGAGGCGATCCACCGGCGGTTGGGGAGACGTTCGAGACGGCTCTCTTCAGCCAGGTAGGCCATCACCATCGGCAGGCGCTGCTGGATTCCCGCGGTGAGCTCGCGCGGAAGCTGCTGCACCAGCTCGTCGCGCAGCTCGTCGACGGTGGGCGGCTGGAGCTCCCGGGCCTCGAATCGCTCGAGGACCTCCTCGCTCAGCCGCTGGTCCTCGTCGCTGAGGACGACGCTGTGCCCCGGCAGGGTGACGCGGTCGCCCTCGACCTCAACGATCCCGTTGCCGGCGAGCCAGTCGACCAGCGGTCGGACGAGCTGCGGTGTCATCCCGGGTGCCAGCTTCTGGGCGAGCTCCGCTTTCGGTACGGTGCGGGCCACCGTGTTGCGGGCGAAGGCCCGCTCGAGGATCCGGTGCGCGCGCTCACCCAGCTCTTTGGCTACCGGCGAGGCGATCCAGCGATCCGGTTGGCCGGGGTCGCTGGTCAGCTCCTGGATGTCGCCGTCGCTGGCGAGGGCAGCAAGGTCCTGCTCGATCTGGCCACGGGCGTCGCCGAGGCGGCGGGCCAGGGCGTCGGATCCCTCCCCGCGGTAGGCGCCGCGCTCGATCCAGTAGCGCAACCAGTCCCGGCGGTCGCCGGTGAGGGCCTTCAGGGCTTCCCGGGGAGCGCGGCGTGGCCGGCGCCAGGCCGGATCGAGCACCTCGCCGCCGCCCAGGGTGACCACCGGCGACAGCCGCCGGACGATCACACGGTCGTCGCGGACGGCGACCAGCGGGTCGCGCAGGCGGAACTCCACGATCCCCTCCGTCCCCGGGGCGAGGGTCGGTGGGTCGATGGGCCGTAGCCAGCCCAGCGCGTCGGCGGAGAGGTGGTGGAGACGGACCTGCAGCGGTTCGTCGATCTCGCCCTCCCAGTCCTCGAGCACCCGCAGCCGAACCAGCAGCGAGTCGGTGACGCCGTGGGACCGGGGGCTGACGATCTGCATGCCCCGGCCGAGCTCCTCCACGCCGACCCCGGCGAGCTGGACGGAGGTGCGTTCACCGTGGACCGCCTGGACCCGGTCGCGGCCGTGGACCTGGAGGCTGCGAGCCGTGGCGCGGAGCCCCCCAGGTTGGATCTCGAGGACGTCTCCGACCGAGATCGTGCCACGCGTCAAGGTGCCGGTAGCGACCGTGCCGAGCCCCTTGAGCTGGAACACGCGATCGATGGGGAGGCGGAGGGGGTGGTCGTCGACCCCCGAGATGGCGACGCTGCTGCACAGCTCGAGCAGCCGTTCCTTGAGAACTTCCACGCCCTCCCCGGTGCGCGACGAGACATGGAGGATCGGTGCCTCGGCGAAAGGGGTCGAGGCGAGCAGCTCCGCGACCTCGAGCTCGGCGAGTTCGGCGAGCTCGGCATCGACCGTGTCGACCTTGGTCAGGGCGACGAGAGCGTTGGGGATGCCGAGCAACGAGCACACCGCCAGATGCTCTCGCGTCTGGGGCATCACGCCCTCGTCCGCGGCGACCACCAGCAGCATCACGCGGACGCCACCGATTCCGGCCAGCGCGTTGTGCAACAGCCGCTCGTGCCCCGGGACGTCGATGAAACCGACCTGCAGATCGCCTGCGACGAGATACGCGAAACCCAGGTCGATCGTGATGCCGCGCCGCTTCTCTTCCTCCCAGCGGTCGCAGTCGATGCCGGTGAGGGCTTGGATCAGCGTCGTCTTGCCGTGGTCGATATGGCCGGCGGTCCCGACGATGACCCGGCTGCCGGTGCGGGTCTTGGGGTGGGGACTGTCGGACTGCGGCATCGCCATCGGTGAGCGTCTGCGCCTCGAGTGGGGATCGGTTGGCGGAAGCGCATGGGAATCGAACCCACCCCCCGAACGGAATCCCGCCGGGACAACGGTTTTGAAGACCGCGGGGAGCACCTGCCCCCGAGCGCTTCCGCAAAAACCTTAGCAGTGGCGAGGGCCGCCACGGCGATCTATTGGTCGTTCGTTGGTGATCGATAGAGCCGGTTCGACGGAAGCCGGCCGCCCCTGAGCCGTCGCTATACTTGAGTTGTGATGCAGTCTCGACGGGATCTGTACCGCAGCATTCCTCCGGTCGAGAGTCTCCTGTCCTCGCCTTCCTTCGCCCCACTCCTCGACGCCTATCCCCGCGAGCAGGTGCTGCGGCGGTTGCGCGAGGTCCTCGACGCGCTGCGGGACGGGATCTCCCGGGGCGCCCTCGCTGCCGAGGACCTCGCCGTCCCGTCGATCTGCCGCCGTACCGCCGAGCTCCTCGAGGATCGATTCGAGCGCTACTACCGCAGGGTGATCAACGGCACCGGCGTGGTGCTCCACACCAACCTGGGCCGGGCACCCCTGGCGGCCGAGGCAGCGGCCGCCCTGGCCGAGCTGGCGCCCCATCCACAGCGGCTTGAGGTCGACCTGAAGAGTGGCGACCGCGGGGGCCGGGACGACGGCTGCGCGGGACTGCTGGTGGAGCTCCTAAGCTGCGAGGCGGCGACGGTGGTCAACAACAACGCAGCGGCGACGCTCCTCATCCTCGGGGCCCTGGCTCGCGACCGCCAGGTGGTGGTTTCCCGCGGCGAGCTGGTCGAGATCGGCGGCTCCTACCGCATCCCGGAGATCCTGCGCGAGAGCGGCGCCGTGCTGCGCGAGGTCGGGACCACCAACCGCACACATCTGCGCGACTACGAGGAGACGCTCGTCGACGCGCCGGCCCTGCTGCTAAAGGTCCACACCTCGAACTACCGCGTCGTCGGCTTCACCGCCGAGGTCGGGTTGGCCGAGCTGGTGGCAATCGGTCGAAGCGCCGGGGTACCGGTAGTGCACGACCTGGGTTCCGGCTCGCTCGTCGACCTCGCCGCTCGGGGGCTTCCATACGAGGACCAGGCGCGAAGCTCGATCGAGGCCGGAGCCGACCTCGTCTGTTTCAGCGGCGACAAGCTTCTGGGCGGCCCGCAGGCGGGCATCATCGCCGGCCGCAGCGATCTCGTCGATCGCTGCCGTGCCCACCCCCTGTTTCGAACCGTCCGTCCAGGCAGGCTCGTTTACACCGCCCTGGAGGCGACCCTCAAGATCTACCTCCTGGGTGAGGCCAC
>Ga0210095_1000234_pt1 | contig 15873 bp, 12 predicted proteins | sample China_Galinas_PW_FD_184861 | JGI IMG/M metagenome (GOLD analysis project Ga0210095, IMG submission 184861) | Wetland microbial communities from San Francisco Bay, California, USA, that impact long-term carbon sequestration - China_Galinas_PWA_D1... | ecosystem: Environmental > Aquatic > Marine >...
ATTTTCTAGATTCCACCTTGAAATTGGCGTCCACCAGTGGTCGAAGTGTATTATGTATGGTGCATATAATACGTGATTTGATGATTTCATAGTCTGTGAATCTTCAAGAAATACTGTAAAAGAGCTATCTTTTTCAAATCCTGAAATCTCTCTTGCAAGCTCAACGGGAGTCATTTCCTGAGAAGACTTCTTATATTTTATCTTTTCTCTGTCAAAAAGCTTTGTTAGTTTTTGGGTACCTGATTTATCATACTGTGAAAATATTATGGCCTGCTTTTTATAACTGTTTAGGCAATTTATGTGAGACAATAAAAGTTTGGTTTTATTACTGTCAATTTCATCACTTGAGAAGTTACAAATTTGTTTTAACTGGTGTATAAAAAAGAAAAGCTGCGACTGGAAGCGGAAAGGATTTCCGGTAGATAAAATTTCTTTCAGACTATTTCTAGCGAGAAATATCAACTGATCATATTCATATTGCTGTTCCTTGTCAAGTGTCAGCCAGAAGTCTGTTTCATTTATCCCCGGTACTTGGTCTCTTACCTCGTTATATTTATGACTTAAAAAAACTGAGGGATTAAATTCAGGCAAAATGTTATCAGAATATTCTTTTACCTCCAATCCGGAAAGTATCCAGCAAAATTTTGGGGCTGCCATATCAATAAATTGTAATAAATTATTTTGATATATTTTAAGGTTTTCGGCATCATCAAAGATAAGGCAGTCATATTTTCTAACAATGTCTTTTTTAAGATTGTTGTTGATCAGGGCTTCGTAGAGAAGTGTATAGGAAATAATTTTTATCTTAGAATCATTGCCCAATTGAGATCTAATATCAATAGATTCCGAATCAATGCAGTTACAGGACAATTCGGGAGCGAATTTTTGCAAATGCCCCAGCCATCCATAAGAACTTCCAGTTTTTGCGAAAATATTTAGATCACCGGTCGAATTTTTATTTGTAATTATTAATACAGATTTTATTTCTCTATTCATTAATAGGAATTTGATTGCGAATAATGCTTGGATAGTCTTATTAAGTCCAAGTTCGTCAGCTAATAATGCATTTTTATTTGTTGCAAGAAATTTTGCACCTTCAATTTGATAATTACTAAGTTTCTCAAAAAATACCTGTTCTTCCTCTTGTGATAATTCTATTCTCGGCTGAATAATTTTATTTATTTTATCAGCCAATAACATTTCAATGTCACTTTCTATTGTAACTGGCGATGAGGAATCTCCTTCATAAAAAATAGAGAGATATGTTTTCAACGGAGCGTCAAAATTTGGAATCTTAATTCTAAATCGTTTGGTATTCCACTTAAACAAATCGCTATACAGACTTAATGTTCCGGTTATTATCTGGGGATCAAAATCAAAAGGTGAATTTAACAAATCTTCCTCAATATCCAGCTTAAGATAATTGATGTTACTTATTGAGAGAGGGACATCTAGCAAATTTATTTTTGTATTTGAAACAGCAGTCCCGGTCATAGAATTTTCAAGTGGAGAAAGTAATTCAATATTGTATATCTCGGGCTTTAATTGAGAAAGGTAATCAATTATCCTTGGTAGCTTAATATGATAATTTATGTCCTTTATCACTCCCGTCTTAACCCCTAAAGGATATCCTTTTATAGAATTAAAATATTTCTCTCCAAATAATAAATGATCTTCAAGGTTAATAAGCCTTGATGTAAGTTCATATGAGGCTTCTTTTTCACCTTGCTCCTTTATCTTAAGATAAGCAGATACTCCCTCCTCTGTAATCCTTACAGCAATTAACTGTTTCAACTTATGATCAAAAGAAATATTTATATTGGTTACAGTTGTATTACCTAAACCAAAGAATACCGGGTTAGTTTTTGATTTAAGTGCAAGCCGTTTTGAGGATAACTTTAAGGTTTTGACCTTGCTAAACTTAAACTTAAATGGAGTAATTACCCCTTGAACTTTAACTATCAAGGGAATGTGATCTGTTTTCCACAATTCAGTTGTAAAGGTTTCAATTTCCTTGTAATCAAGTTCACCAACACGTAGGAACTTATTCCATAAAAAAGTTTCAGTCTCTTCAATCTTGGATACAGATGAGGCAACTTTTGCTCTTAATCTTTTAGTAACGGACATTATTCACCCGTTTTTTGCAGATGGACCTGTTCGCAGGCAACTTTAAGCCTTTCAAATGGTTCGAGGAGATTCCTGCTCTCTGCAATTGAATTCAAGTTTTCTTTTATTTCAGAAAATTCTCCTTCATATTTTTTTGAAATCTCGGTATATATTTTGGGATTTCCGGGATCAGGGGAAGATAGTTCTTCTTTCACTGAACTTTCTTTTGAAATGGTATCATTTTTATCGAAAACCCTTACGACTCTTACACCCTGCTTATTATTTGCTCCCAGGAAGAGAGGATCGCGTACAATTATAAGATCAACTTCCTGTGTAACTGCACTTAACAAGGGTACGGAAATAAGTTCAACCAAAATATGTTCCATCAGAACATCGCCATAAAGAGTTTTTTGAAAATTAGTAGGTTTTATAGGAGCCGTTACCCTGAACTCAATTGGTTTAGTGTCTATATCGGTAACGAGAATTGCACCCATGATTCCATCTTTTTCATTGAGAGAATAAGATTCCAAAAATGCTATTTTAGTTAGTGCCATAATTCACCTGACTTCATTGTTTACAAAATAAAAATTAAAGGACACATATAAATACAATTATCTGCCCTTTAAAAGTGTTTAATGAAAATAGATTTAAGAATAAGAAATAGTTGCAAGCAATACAAATGAATCCGGACATTCACGAAATTCATAATTGGCCTGATTGAAATTCCGCTGGCCGGAATTGCGGGTATGTAATTATTATATATGTTTAAATAAGGTATTTTTACCAGTTTTACAAGTATTTTTTTAATTATTATTAATTAATGGAAATACTGAAAGAATTTTAAGATTTCTTAAAATTGAACAATTCCATAGGTTTAACCCGGGTTGGGATTGTGAAGCTATCTTACGGATGCGGGAACAGGTTAATAACCTTTTAAATTAGAAGAGAATCGATTAATATTGAAACTTTTGTCGTACCGGAAAGACCGGACTCAACTTTTATTTCTACATTGTGCCAGTTCATAATTGATTTTACAACCGAAAGCCCTAGCCCTGCACCGCCGGTTTTCCTGTTTCTTGAGCTTTCTATGCGGTAAAACCTGTCAAATATCTTATCGAGAAATTCTTTTGGTATGGCTTCGCCTTTATTAATAATTTCAACGGCTATTCGTCCGCCGGCAACTTTTTTAAGATTAATTGTTATGACCTGGTTCTCATCGCCGTATTTTACGGCATTATCAATCAGGTTGGTGAGCGCCTGGGTCATTAATACCGTATCAATCTCAACAACTGGGTTGATATCTGAAACAAATTCAGTTTTTATATTTTTTTCAATTCCCAGGATCTTTAAGGAATGAACCAGTGCTTTCAGGAAATCCCCAAACAGTACTCTTTCCTTGTTAATTTTAATAAGTGAATTGTCAATTTTTGAAATTAGAAACATATTATCAATTATTTTCGTCAATCTAATTACTTCTTCGTAATTGCTTCTGAGCACGTCAATGTATTCACCATTTGATTTTGGAGATTTAAGAGCAATTTCCGTTTCACCTCTTATTATCGTGAGCGGAGTTTTAAGTTCGTGCGCGGCGGACAATGAAAAATGATTCATATAATCGACTGACGTTTTAATTCTTTTGATCATTTCATTCATCTTTTTCACAAGCCGCCCGTATTCGTCCCTGTATTCCTCTCCTTCAATTTTTTCATCTAAATTGTGGGCTGTGATTTCTTCGGTTTTCCTTATTATAGCATCGATTCTGGAAAGTGCCTTCGTGGATATCATGATTCCACCTATAAGAGCTACGATAAATAATAAAGGTGCCAAAAGCAGGTATATTTCAACAAGACTGTGTAAAGTTTGGGAGATATTATCCAGCGGATATGCTACAATTATTTTGTAACTTTTATTGTTCAACTGCACGGCTCTAATAGTTCTCTCAGTTAGATTCGGATCCTTGAAATCAAATAAATTCATCGGACCGCTTTTAAGCGGGAACGAAAGAGTATCATTTGCCAGGTTTGAAGTTTTAAATAGGAGTTTATCATTAAAAAATATCTGTATGTAATTGTTCCTCTGGTTGAAAGCAACTTCATCATATATCACATCCCATATAAAATCATCGGTAGATTGGTATGCAGAATCAGGTTGAAAATGTTCTATATCTACGTGCTTTTCTGTCATAATCCTGGATATTGCCTGTCCTTGGTTTTTAAGTGCAGTATCAAGGCGGGCGAGAAGACTGTTGTAGAGTGAAATATAAACCAGCAGGCCTAATAGAATCTCCAGAATCAGAAAAATAGCGGCATACCATATGGAAGTCTTAAAACGGGTTGAAGAAATAAAGGGTTTTAATTTTGCTAACATAATCTTAATAATTCGAAAGGGGAGTTATTCGTCTTTAACAATGTATCCGATACCTCTCATAGTCTGTATGATTTTTTCTTTTGGATCGGAATCTATTTTTGAACGGAGCTTGTTAATAAAAACATCGACAATATTTGTCTCAGTATCGAAATGATAGTCATAAACGTGTTCCACCAGCTTTGTTCGGGAAACTACCTTGTTTTTGTTCCTGACAAGATACTCAAGGATCGCAAATTCTTTTGGCGTTAATATAATTTCCTTACCATCTTTGATAAGCCTGTGGGATAAAAGGTCGAGAGTAATATTGTTAATTTTTAAAAACGAAGCCTTGGCTCCTTCATTTCTTCTTAGTAAAGCCCTGATTCTCGCAATAAGTTCCATAAAAGCGAAAGGCTTTGTCAGATAATCATCCGCGCCTACATCAAGTCCTTCAACCTTTGATTCCACTGTATCTTTTATCGTAAGCATCAGAATCGGAGTGGAAATCTTTCTTTTGCGGATTTCTTTTGTTAATGTAACCCCGTCGATAAACGGAAGCATAAGATCCATTATAATTAAATCATATTCCTCAGAGTCGGCAAGTTTTAACCCCTCTCTGCCGTCATTCGCAATATCGGCGGCATAGTATTCTTCTTCCAGCCCCTTTTTAATGAAAGAAGCGACTTTCTTTTCATCTTCGACAATTAAAATTCTCATAGGCTAAACATAATAAAAAAAGGAGAGTAAAGATAACTCTCCTTTTTAGATGGGATATCCCGGTTATTAATTATTTCTTAGAACTTTTCTTTTTCCTCATGTGTTTTTTTGTCATTGTTGCAACTTTCTTTTTTACAACCGGTTTTTCTTCGCTGGTTTTAACAACAGATTTTTCTTCTTTCATTTTAGTTACTGCTTTTTTTGTTTCATTCTTTGGTGCAGTAATGGTCTTTGAAGTTTTAACCTGTGTTTTTTCCTGCATTGTTTTTTCAGCTTTCTTTTTTGTTGTAACCTGCTGAGCCGAAATTGAAGTTGTAGTGAATGCAATAAGTACTATTACTGCAAACAGTGCTGAGAAAAGATTCTTTTTCATTTTACTGCCTCTTATAGTTTATAAAATTTATTGTACGGATTACCTTACCCGTTTTACAATCAAAACATACCTAGCGATTATTAAGGATGGCTTAAGAATCAATTAATAAAAATTAATCTGAAAAATTGCAATAAAGGCGTTGGAAATGTCGTAATATTTATTTAGATTAAGTCTTAATAATAATTATTATTTGAAAATTTACTGAATATCACATAATATGGTTAAACTGATGGAAAAATCTTTCTCTATTTTGTCTATTGGAGCATTCCTTTTTCTGTTATTCACTGGTAATTTATTAGCTGACAGGCGTTATTTCGGACGTCTCTATCTCGCAAATACCTTGCCGAAGGGAGCCTTTGAACTAGAGTTCTGGAATACAGGCAGGTTCGGGAAATATGATGGATTCTATTACAGGTTTCAGCCGCGAATGGAATTTGAATACGGGGTTACTGACAGACTGACCGCCTCTCTTTATTTTAATTTTAACCAGGTTAAGGCAGAAAATAATTCCTTCTCATCCAAACCGTTCGAATTCGGGTCGACTTCTCTGGAGTTAAAATACAGGTTTACAAACCCGGGTGAAGCTTTCGTCGATCCAGAAGCCTACTTTGAATTGTCTTACGGCGGTGATGAAATAGAATATGAGTCAAAGCTGATATTTTCAAAAAGACTCGGCAGATTTGTAACTGCAGTTAATTTCACCTCGGAAATTGAAAGGGAAGTTATTGACAGAGAAATTGGTTCGGAGTTCGAATTTACAGCTGGTGCGATGTACGATGTTTCTCCAAGTTTTGCTATAGGACTGGAATTTAAGAATCACAGGAAATACAATGATATCTACAAAGGACAAACCAGCCAGGCCTCGTTTATCGGGCCAACGGTAAATTATCAGGCAGAAAAATTTTATATAACATTTAATTTCCTGAGGCAGGTACACGGAACTCCTTCGTCCGGGAATAATCTTGATCTGCTAGGGCACGAGAAATATGAATTCAGAACAATTTTGGGGATTGATTTAGATTGAAAAAAATAATTTTTATTTCATTGATCTGCGGATTTTTAGGAGCATGCGGTGGAAGCTACTTTAATAGTAATATTAAAACAAAATATCCCGCCGGCCTGAAGCTATACCTTTCAAAATGCAGTGGTTGTCACCGGCTTTATGAAAGAAAAGAATATACTCCGGAAAAATGGAGCGAGATTATGTTCCGTATGCAGAAAAAATCGAATGCAAGTGATGAACAAATTGATAAGATATATAACTTTCTGACAGAGAGGGATTCTGTAGGACAGGAGAATAAGACTAAAACTTTGTCTGAAAATTAAATGTTAAACTGGTCGGGAGGGTTGGAGTTTGATGTACACCGACTGAAACATTCCAGCCCAACTCTTCCGAGCCCTTTTTGTTATAAGCAACAACTGATCTTACTGCATTAATTGCACTTACAACCCGATTTAAAATAAGGGCTCCGGCAACGAATCTTAAATTGTTAAAAGCTGATTCACTGGATGTCCACATTCCCCGGTAAGTTCTTCTGTTTTCTGTCGTTTTCCAGTCCCAGTAATATTTCTCGGTGTTGTACATTTGATCAAATTTTCTTTCAAGAGCTTTCTCATCATTAAAATCATTTACGCTTATATAATCACCAATTGTAGCATAATAAGTATCATCCTTACCGTTATTATTTACTCCCCCGTTTGATGCGGCGAAAGCTTTATAGTCATTTCTTTTCTGGTTTCCATAGGCCCGCATTCCAAAGTAAGTTCCCCATAGAGCAGCATCCGCTATAGTAAAGTATTTACCGCTTGAATAATTATCTGCGTAAAGTTCACCCATTCCCGGTAGCAGAAGAGAAAAAACTATCGCCAAACCAACATTCTTCTTTTTAAAATCTGTTTGATAATTTAAAGCTTTTGATCTGGAGATAGACTCCTGAAGATTCCTGGAATCATTTTCCAGCTTAAGAACTTTCTGAGACGATAATTCCTGGGAATATATTAAACTTGTTATAAGTAGGAGAAGGAAGAGTATTTTTTTCATAAGTATTGGTAAAATTTTAAGGGAAGAATCATGCAACTTGTTCTATATTTTGTGCTGCTACAATTTCCCCGGTGCACATTTCGCTTTTTATATTTTTTATCTTAACAGCTGAAAATTCGTTGACCAGTGAATTATCATATTTCTGAAAAACTCTTACGTAATTTGATGAAAATCCACTAATTATTCCACCCTTATTTTGATCTTCAAATAACACTTTGAGAATTTTACCATCCATTGACCGATAAAACTGGTGTTTTTTCTTTTCACTTAAAATTCGAAGCATCTGGTTTCTCTTTTTTCTTTCAAATATCTCAACACTTCCTTCCATTGAGATAGATTTGGTGTCTGGTCGCTCTGAATAAGTGAAAACATGCAGGTATGAAACGGGAAGGTCTTTTAAGAAATTATAAGTTTTTAGAAATTCTTCTTCAGTTTCTCCCGGGAAGCCAACAATAACATCAACGCCAATTCCAAGGTCCGGAATTCTTTCTTTTGCTTTATAAATCAGCCTGGAATAATCTTCAACTTTATAGCGTCTTTGCATAAGCTTAAGAACTTTCGGGCTTCCACTTTGTAAAGGGATATGAAAATGATTGCACATCTTTTCGTTATCAGCTGTAAGAGCCAGAATATTATCATTGAGAAGATTTGGCTCTATTGAACTTATTCTTATTCTGAAATCTCCGGGTACCGAAAGCATTTTTAATAACAGGCTGTAAAGATCAGTATCAAACGCATTTCCATAATCGCCAACATTCACACCGGTAAGGATTATTTCTTTATAACCCTGATTAACAAGATCAGTAAATTCTTTTAAAACCTGGTCTGGCTGCAGACTTCTGCTTTTGCCACGTGCGAGTGGTATTGTACAGAATGAACATTTGTAATCACATCCGTCCTGAATTTTAAAATAGGCTCTTGTTCTGCTGTCAGCATCGGTGGAATGTGCGTGACCGAAATTATCTAGTTCATCAGCTGGTGAAACAAAAATACAGGAGAGTTCATTTTTTTCGAAATTATCTATCAGCGAAAAAAGTTCAAATTTTTCTTTACTGCCGAGTACGGCATCAACTCCGGGTATTTTTGATATTTGCTCAGGACGAAGCTGTGCGTAGCATCCTGTAACTACCACGAATGCATCAGGATTTTGTCTGAGTGCTCTTCGAACAAGCTGCCTGCATTCCTTTTCTGCATTTTCAGTTACTGTACAGGTATTAAAGACATAGATATCCGCCTTTTCTTTGAAATCGACAATATCAAAACCCTTTCCAAGGAATTGATTACCTATTGTTGATGTTTCAGAGAAATTAAGTTTACATCCGAGAGTATGTAAAGCGACTTTTTGAGGCATATTCTATTTAAAATTAAAAGAGCGGGGAATGGTCCCCGCTCTTAAATATAACTTACATTTTAGTTATCTGACTTGTCTGATTTATTATCATCAGGCGTGTCGAAGATCGGGAATTCAGATGCATCAATTGTACCTGTCTCAGCATCTTTTATCTCCTGAGCCGATACTTTATCAAGCTTATGGGTTTCAAGATAAGCCTGTATTTCATCTTCGGATTTTTCTTTCAGTGCTGCAATAGCACTAAGTACGATCTTCTTGTTTTCTTTATCGAATTCAATAACTTTCAGTGAAAGTGTATCATCGATAGGGAAGTGGTTAGCAACATTTTTAATTTTTGTTGTAGCCAGCTGAGTAGCAGGGACAAATCCATCAACCATTTCCGGCAGTTCTGCAATCAGTCCTTTTTCGATAATTCTTACAACTTTACCATCTGTTATTTCGCCAACTGCGTAGATCTTTTCGAAATTATCCCACGGATTATCCTGAACCTGTTTGTGACCGAGAGAAATTTTTCTTTGTTCTACATCTACACCGAGAACGACAACATCAAGTTTTTCACCTTTTTTAACAACTTCCCCGGGGTGACGGATTTTCTTTGTCCAAGACAAATCTGAAATATGAACAAGTCCGTCAACGCCAGGTTCAAGCTCAACAAATACACCAAAATTGGTGAGGTTACGAGCAATACCAGTGTGTCTTGAACCAACAGGATATTTCTGCATTAAGCTTTCCCATGGATCCGGTTCTAATTGTTTAATACCGAGTGATATTTTCTTGTCTTCTTTATCAAGGCTGAGGATAACTGCTTCAACAATCTGGCCCATTGCAACAACCTGTGAAGGGTGTTTAATGTGCTGAGTCCAGCTCATTTCAGAGTTGTGAATTAATCCTTCAATTCCTTTTTCAATTTCAATAAATGCGCCGTAATCAGTTAAAGAAACTACGCGGCCGGAAACTTTGTCGCCGACGTTGTATTTTGTATCGATATCTTCCCATGGATGTGGAAGAAGTTTCTTTAAGCTGAGTGATATTCTTTTCTTTTCTTCATCAAAGTCTGTAACCACTACTTTTATTACCTGGTCAAGTTTTACAACTTCGTTAGGATGGTTTATCCTGCCCCAGCTGAGGTCTGTAATGTGTACAAGTCCGTCAACACCGCCAAGATCAACAAAAACACCAAAGTCTGTGATTGCTTTGACTGTACCTTCGAGTATCTGTCCTTTTTCAAGACTGTTGAGAATTTGTTCTCTCTGACCGGAAATTTCTTCTTCAACCAGAACTTTGTGAGATACAACAACGTTTTCAGTAGGGATGTTAACTTTTACAACCTTGAAGTCCATAGTCTGACCGACAAATGCGTCAAAGTCCCTGATAGGTCTGATATCAATTTGTGAGCCCGGCAGGAATGCTTCCATTCCCATAAGATCAACAACCATACCGCCTTTAATTCTTTTAATAATTTTACCCTGAAGGATTTCACCTGTATCGAAAGCATTGACAACTTTTTCCCAGATTTTAAGGAAGTCGGCTCTTGATTTGCTTAATACCAGGTTACCTTCCTGATCTTCAACACTTTCAAGTACAACTTCAATTTCGTTTCCGATTTTGATTTCTTCGCCTTCATAGAATTCGTGTTTTGAAACAGAACCTTCTGATTTGAAACCAACATCAAGAATAATCTGGTCACCGTTAATACGAACGATTTTTGCCTTAACCATTTCACCTTCTTTAACATCTTTGAAAGAATCAGCGTAAAGGTTAGCTAATGTTAAGAATTCCTCCTGCGAATATTCATCGTTATTGAATTTCTTACTCGCTTTTTCGTAATCATCGGGTGTCATGACTCTCTTTCCACTTTCTTTTGTCTGATCGGACATCTGTCCTCCTAAAAATAATTTTTCTCTGCAATTGTTAACTCAAGCCATCAAATAGTTACAAAGCAGAAAATTTAATTGAACATAATTGTTTAAGATGGCTTTAAAATTTAATTTGTTGTTTTAATCCCTTTTCTTTCAGCAACAAGTTTCACCTGATTTAATATAAGTTCAACCTGTTCTTTAATTGTTACTTTTGAAGTATCTATTTCAATAGCATCAGGAGATTTTGTAAGAGGACTGATGCTTCTGGTTGAATCAATTTTATCTCTTTGTTGAAGATTTTTTCTTACCTCGTCAATTGAAACAAAGGTTCCATTTTCTTCATATTCTTCAACTCTTCTTTTTGCTCTCTGTTCGATTGAGGCAGTCAGGAAAACTTTAACATCTGCATTCGGAAAAACGACTGTGGTAATATCTCTTCCTTCAATTACAATTCCCCGGTCCTGATTTCCCATTTCCTGTTGTTTCTTAACTAAGGCCTTTCTGACTCCTTCAATTTTACTTACATCACTAACTCTCTGATTAACTTCAACCGATCTTACCTGGATAGTGATATCCTGTCCATTTGTTTTTACTTTTGTTTCACCATCAATAAAATCGAGGTGAATATCTGTATTTTCAGCTATTTCAATGAGCGCATTTTCATTTCGCAATAAATTATCACGCAAAGCCAGATAAGTTACTGCCCTGTACATCGCTCCGGTATCTATATAAACATAGCCAAGATTTTCAGCGACGAGTTTTGCCGAGGTACTTTTCCCTGAACCAGCCGGTCCATCTATAGCAACAATTAATTTTTTGGACATAGGCCATAAAAATAGCTAATATTAACTAAATTTTCAAAGAAATTTGAAATGGGGAAACCGGGGAAAGGTTTGAATACAGGCAATAATCAAGCTTTTTTAAGGAGGCAGAATTATTTTCGGATTTCCTGGCCGCCTAATTCGTTAATTATTGTTGAAATGAACGGATCATCCTCAACTTTTGCCCGTTTTGAAGGTCCCGGCGAGTTATTATCTTCTGCGGAAATATTTTCCTTCTCTTTAGATTTACTCGCAGTTTTAACGTAATTGAATGATAATTTTTTATCAAAAATTTCCAGTGATTTAGCGGAAAAATAATTCTCATGAGTTTTTAAAAGATCTCCTAAATGTTCATCACCTGATGTCACATCTATTTTATTTCCTTTTAAAGCCAAAGGCTTCATATCTTTAACAAAAGGTCCAAGCATAAATGATTTTTCCCTAATAACAACGTCAATTAAATTTTGCCAGTTTGCAACTGCTGTATCAAAATCAAACGTGCCTTTTACTGATGGAGATTTGGAGGGAACAACCTTTTCAGCTTTTTTCTTTTCAGAGGTAGTTGCGGATTTAGTTTTTGTGGTTTCTAAGTTTGTTTTTTCTATTACTTCCGGGTCAGATTTTTTTTTTGTGGAGTACGTTATCTTTTCTTTTGCAGCAGGGGAATCTTTTGGTGCATTATCCGGTGCAGAACCTAATTTTGAAATTACATCTGTTATTGTTGCTGATCTTTCAAGCCCGATTAAATGACTGAGCGCAATTTCAACTTTCAATTTTTGATTTTGAGTAAATCTTAATTCCTGCTGCATCTTGTTCAGAAAATTAAGTAAACGAAGAAGGTCACCTTCGGAGAATCTATCCATATAGTCGATGTATCTTTTTCTATAAACTTCCGCAGTTTCAACAAGTTCTGTTTTTTCGGTAATCACAACTGTCATTATGTTTCTGAAATGCTCAATCAGGCCGCCAACGAAATCAACAAAATCCCATCCATTTTCATAGAGAGTTTTTGTCACATCAAAAACAGCTTTAAAATCTTTATTTAACACAGCATCAGAAATTGAGAAATATATCTCATCATCAATCAGGTTTAGCATTCTTGCAACAGTTTCAGAATCAATTTTATTCCCGCAGAATGAAACAACCTGGTCGAAATAACTTTCAGCATCCCTTAAAGCACCATCTGATTTTTTTGCAATTATTGTTAAAGTTTTATCATCAATTTCAATTTTTTCAGAATCCGCAATTTGTTTCAGTGTCTTCTTTATTGTATCAAGCTGAATTCTTCTGAAGTCAAACCTCTGACAACGAGAAATAATTGTAAGTGGAACTTTGTGCGCGTCTGTTGTTGCAAAAATGAATATTGTATGCTCAGGTGGTTCCTCCAGAGTTTTAAGGAATGCATTAAATGATTCCTTTGTAAGCATGTGAACTTCATCTATGATGTAAACTTTGTATTTCCCTTTGGTAGGAGCATATTTTACTGATTCTCTTAAAGTTCTAATTTCATCAATACCTCTGTTTGAAGCACCGTCAATTTCTATTATATCCAGCGATTGTGAATTCTGGATAGAGAGACACATTTCACATTCATTGCAGGGTTCAAAATCCTTTGGATTAAGGCAATTCAGCGTTTTGGCAAGAATTCTTGCAGTAGTAGTTTTCCCCACACCACGTGGGCCTGTAAAAAGGTAAGCGTGAGCCAGTCGGTTGTTTTTCAAAGCATTTTTTAATGTAGCAGTAATGTGTTCCTGTCCGACCACTTCATTAAATTTTTGAGGACGCCACTTTCTAGCAGTTACAATATATGCCATCGCCAGCCTTTATAAATAATAGAATTTTATTAAAAGAAGTTATAAAATATTTTGTGAAAGGAAAAGAACCATTTCCTCAAGATATTTCTTATCAATATTATTAAAGGAACTAAGCTCTTTACTGTCAAGGTCTAGTACGCCGTAAAGCTTCCCATCCTTTAATATTGGAATAACAATTTCACTTTTGGAATCTGCATCACAAAATATATGACCGGGAAATTTTTCAACATCGTTTACAATTACGGTTTCTTTTTTCTCTGCCGCGGTTCCGCAAACTCCGCTTCCGGGTTTAATTTCGGTGCATGCAACTTTTCCCTGGAATGGACCGAGATATAATTTTTCCCCGTCAAAAAGATAAAAGCCCACCCAGCTTATTTTTTCGAATGTTTGTTTTAATGCGGCTGTAAAATTGGCAAGATTGGAAAGTAGGTTATCATTTTTGCTAAGCAATGATTTAACCTGCTTTAGTAATTCTACATATTTTTCTTCAGTGGACAGATTATTATTTATTATAATTGATTCTGCCAATATCATTTACCCTTTTTCTTCTTAGAGGGAGCGGTACGTTTTTTCACCGGGTTTTTTACGAGTTTTGCATTTGGAAAAATATACGGAATTGCGTCCTCAATTTTTTCAACCGGAATAATTCTCATTCCTTCTTTTACTTTATCCTGCATTTCCTTTAGATCAATTTTATTCTCTTTTGGAATGAGAACTGTTTTTATTCCGTTTCTTTTTGCAGCAAGTAATTTTTCTGTCAAGCCGCCAATTGGCAATACATTTCCTCTTAAGGTTATCTCTCCTGTCATAGCAACATTATTTGCTGCTGGTTTACCACTGATTGCGGATAACAGAGCCATTGCCATTGTAATTCCTGCGGAAGGACCATCTTTGGGAATGGCGCCTTCAGGCAGGTGAATATGAATTTCTCTTCCCTTAAAGAAATCAGGACTTATTCCGAATTTTCTGGCCGAAGAGCGCACATAACTTAATGCTGCCTGAGCCGATTCCTTCATCACATTTCCGAGTTGACCGGTTAAAGTAAGTTTTTCTGAACCCTGCATAATTGTTACATCTACTGTTAAGAGTTCGCCTCCAACAGCTGTCCAGGCCAGCCCTGTAACGCTTCCGATTTTCAATTCTTTGCTGTGTTTTGATTGTCTGAAACGCGGCGTTTTTAAATATTCTTCAACTTTTGCAGTATCAACTAAATATTTTGATTTAGACTTTGATTTTCCATTTGAAGATTCTTTCAGAACTATATCGCGTGCAAGTTTTCTACAGACCGAAGCAATCTCTCTTTCAAGATTTCTCACACCGGCTTCCCTGGTGTACTCTGTAATAATGGTCTTAATTGCATCATCAGTAATTTCTACTTTCTTATCTTTTAAACCGTGTGCTAAAAGTTGTTTCGGAATAATATGACGTTTTGCAATTTCAATTTTGTCGTGTTCCAGATATCCTGGAAGTTCAATTATTTCCATTCTATCCTGAAGCGGAAGGGGAATATTGTAACGAACATTTGCCGTGGTAATAAACATTACCTGCGAAAGGTCATAGTCTACTTCAAGATAATGATCATTAAATGTGTAATTTTGTTCCGGATCAAGAACTTCAAGCATTGCTGAAGATGGGTCCCCGCGGAAGTCCATACTCATTTTATCAATTTCATCAAGCAGCATAACCGGATTTACTGTTCCGGCTTTTTTCATTGACTGAACAATTTTGCCAGGCATTGAACCAATGTAGGTTTTTCTGTGGCCTCTTATTTCAGCTTCGTCTCTTACGCCGCCCAGTGAAATTCTTACAAATTTTCTATTGATAGCGCGTGCAATGGAGCGGCCGAGTGAAGTTTTACCAACTCCCGGAGGTCCGACAAAACAAAGAATTTGTCCACGCATATTTTTAACAAGATTAAGAACAGCAATGTGTTCAATAATTCTGTCTTTTGGTTTTTCAAGTCCGAAGTGATCTTCATTTAAAATCTTTTGTACGTGTTCAATTTTTAAATCATCTTTTGTCTTTTTTGACCATGGAACTTCTGCCATCCATTCGAGATAATTTCTTATAACTGTAGATTCAGGAGACATCGGAGGAGTTTTTCTTAATTTGGTAAGTTCCTCCAGGGCTTTAGCTTCCACCTCTTTTGGCATTTTCGCTTTTTTAATCTGATTCCTGATCTTCATAAATTCCGGGGAGGTGTCTTCATCTTCGCCTAATTCATCCTGCAGAATTTTTATCTGTTCCTGTATAATGAATTTTCTCTGAGTCTTTGCAATGTTTTCCTGAACTTTGCTGTCGATCTCTTTTTCAATTTTTAGGATATCAATTTCAGAATTTAAAATTTTAATAATTTCATAAAACTGATCTTTAAGTTCATATTTTTGAAGAATTCCCTGTTTTATATCAATCGATTGATTAATGTTTGCAGCAACGTAGAATAAC
>Ga0210095_1000235_pt1 | contig 15837 bp, 20 predicted proteins | sample China_Galinas_PW_FD_184861 | JGI IMG/M metagenome (GOLD analysis project Ga0210095, IMG submission 184861) | Wetland microbial communities from San Francisco Bay, California, USA, that impact long-term carbon sequestration - China_Galinas_PWA_D1... | ecosystem: Environmental > Aquatic > Marine >...
CGGCACGGTGCTCGACGTGCCCAACAAGGAAGGCGCGTTCATCCTCGAGACCAGCACCTTCCAGTCCGGCACCACGCTGGCCACGCTCGCCGACATGAATGACATGATCTTCGAAGGACTGGTGGACGAATCCGAAGTCGGCAAGCTGCGCGAAGGCATGGAGCTGGTGCTCAACGTGGGCGCGCTCGAAGGCCGGCCATTCCGGGCGACGCTGGAATACATTTCGCCCAAGGGCGTCACGGACCAGGGCGCGATCAAGTTCACAATACGCGCCGCCGTGCAGCTCGAGAAGGACCTGTTCCTGCGCTCAAACTACAGCGCCAACGCGGACATCGTGCTCGACAAGCGCGAGAACGTGCTGGCAATCAACGAAGGCGACCTGATCTTCGACGGCGGCTCGACTTTCGTCGAGGTTGAGACCGCGCCGCAGGTATTCGCAAGACGCGAAATCAAGACCGGCCTTTCGGACGGTATCAACATCGAAGTGATTTCAGGTCTGAGCGCCGGCGAGCACATCAAGCACCGCTGAGCGGCGGGTAGCGGCCGCGCGCTGGCCGCCCGCGCCTGCTCAGTTGGTGACGCCCGGCCCGAGGTTCCTGGCCAGGAATTTCTGCACCTCGTCGAGCAGGGTCATGCGGTGTAGGGGGCAAAAACATCATCCGGATCGATAGGCAGCCCATTGACAGACATGATGCAGTCCGCCGAGGATTGGCTCGCCGGTGACCCGCGCACGGATCAGCTTGCGAGTACCGTGCTGAAAAGTGAAGAAGACGTAGAGTGTTCGACACCAGAGTGTCTGAACGGTGAAGAGCTCGCAGGTGCAGATTCTTGAGTCGTTAGCGCACACGTTCCCAGAATCCGCGCGGCGATACGATTGCGACTACTGCGTCCTCGATTTCGAGAAGGTCCCGATCGCCGCTGACGAGGGCATCCGCCTGGCCCTGGATGGCTGCAGCGAGAATCCACCGATCATCGAGATCCCGCTCGGGCAACGTTGCCGCTGTTTCCGGATCGATGATTTCCGCATTTTGTCGAACGAATTCGCAGACTCTCGCTGCTTCGCCTTGTGGTATGCGCAGTTTCTCGGCAAGAACTCGGCGTAACTCTTCCAGGACGAACTCCGATGTGAGCAATCGATGCTCGGCGAGTACGGTGCGAAGAACGTCTTCACAAAGGCCTCGTGTTGCAAATGCGGCTACCAGGACATTGGTGTCCAGGAAGGTCCTCACGACAGGTCTTGAAACACGTCCTCGTCGGTAAGCCAGCCCCGGGCCTCGGCGAAAGGCGCCACCTTTTGCCGCAGTTCCTGGAAGCGCGCGATGGCCAGCTGCCGCCGCAATGCGTCACGAATCAGCTCGCTTTTCGGGCGACCCGTGCGTTTGGCGAGCGCCTTGAGTTCTGCTTCGAGTTTCTTGTCGAGTCGAACGGTAATGGCATTCATGTATTACAATGTAATACGAAATCGCCCAAACGTCAAGCGTCATTTTTGCTCGCACGTTCGCAAACTATCAGCCTGATCGGCTCGGCAGCGGGGTGACCTGCACTGGCGAAAAAGCAACAGAATCAGGCCGGATGAATCAACGGGAGGCACAGCGAAAAAGAGATACCGAATCATGGATGCGGACTCTAAGTGCTTCTTATTGTTAGATTATCAAACGGCGGGCGGACGCTCACATCGCAATCGGATGCAATTTTTTTTGCGCCCTACACCGGCAGACTTGACAGCAAGCCAGTAACACGTAACCATATGGTTACATATGAAGTCTCACTCAATGAACCACGTTTTTCACGCGCTCGCATCGGCGACCCGGCGCGAGGTGCTCGACATCGTCAAGGACAACCCAGGCTGCAGCGTTACCAAGGTGTGTCGTCACTTTGACGTCAGTCGTATCGCGGTGATGAAGCATTTGGCGGTGCTGGAAAAAGCGGGGTTGCTGATCTCTGAGAAACGCGGTCGCACACGAAGTCTCTATTTCAACACGGTGCCGATTCAAATGATTCATGAACGTTGGACCAGCGACTATAGCGAAATGTGGTCCAGCAAGCTGACGGCATTCAAGTACAACGTCGAAAGAAAACAGTAAGGATCAGGAGGAACGCAATGGCGAAATCATCACCCAAAGCGTTGGTACAGTCGATGATTGACAACCTGCCGGAGAAGACGGGCAAATCATTCGAATATTGTCTGATATTACTCTCCAAGTCGAACTTCGCGAAGCACGGAGAGGCCGTCAAGCACTTGAAATCAGGCCATAAAGTCACGCACGAATACGCAAATCTGATCGCCGATCACTGTATTGCCGGCAATAGTGCGGATCTCGTGGAAAACGAGTACAGGGGACCAAAATCCGATCTTCGTCCAATCTATGACGCACTGGTCAATATGATCGGGGCATTCGGCAATGACGTCGAGGTATCACCAAAGCAGACCTATGTCAGATTGCGGCGCAATAATCAGTTCGCACTGATCCAGCCGTCAACAAGAGATCGTGCCGATCTCGGCATCAATCTAAATGGACAAAAGCCGAACAAGCGGCTCGAAAAATCAGGAAGTTTTAACAGAATGGTCGTTTATCGGGCCTGCTTAACCCAGTAAAGTGAAGTGAACGCAGAGCTGAAAAGATGGCTACGCCAAGCCTACGATGCGGCCTGAAAGGGAGGAGACGCCAAGAATGAAAGATCATTCGGACAACCAAAGTGAATCCGATGTCGAGCCGGCCAGTGGCACTGGAGCAGGCAAAACGTATTTCCGTATCACGATTCGTGCGCCGATTCATAAAGTGTGGGCGGAGCTCACTCGTACTGACGCTGTGTTGCCGTTCTTCTTCAACGGTGTCTGCAAAACAACAGGCCTCGCCGAAAATGCGCCAATGAGAATTCAATCGAAGGACGGCAAGTACACCTCAGTCGTGGGCGACGTGCTGGAGTTTGAGCCGCCATATCGGTATGCGCACACGTTCAAGTTTACAAACTTCGATGATCCACCATGCATTGTCCGATATGTGCTCAAGGAAGTTGACAACGGAACTGAATTTACGTTGATAAATGAAAACGTACCATCGGGTACCAAGACGGAGAAGTACATGACTTCCGGCGGCACCTTTATCACGCAAAATCTGAAGGCGCTAATAGAAACTGGCAAACCGACTTTCGGTGGTCGCTTTGTGCTGTTAATGATCCGGTTGTCTGCGCCGTTTACGCCGAATCAATGCCGAAGCGAAAACTGGCCGCTACTAAAGAAGTAGTCGTGAAAGTCGGTATTGACGAAATCCGAATAGGAGAATCGACAATGACGAAAATTCGACCACCGAAGTGGTTTTGGGTCATCACAATTGGCGCCATTGTGTGGAATGGTTTTGGTGTTGCTGCGTACTTATCGGAGTTATCCATGACTGACGAAGCCTTTGCGGCACTTTCCGACGCGGAACAAAGCCTTTACGAATCACGACCTCTGTGGGTAACTGTTGCGTTTGCTGTATCTGTCGTCGCCGGGTTGATCGGCAGCATGCTGCTGGCGCTGCGAAACTCATATGCACCAGCTATTCTGGGTATCTCTGCGGTGGCGGTTGTGCTCCAGATGATCCATGTGTTCGCTATTTCAGACGCTCTCGACGTCATGGGTGCAACGAGTGCAATTTTGCCAATTGTTGTCCTGACTATTGCCATTTCGCTGGTTTTGGTTTCATTAACGGCACAAAGGCGGGGTTGGATATGACGACATAAGTCAGTAGACCAGGAACATGTGCAACGCCGCCATCACAATCTGATTGATGGAGTTTATTGGTTGCCGCGTCGCTACAAATAGCACAAATGCCGGTGGGTACTCTTGATCGTGCATTTCGATATTTTTTGCAAAGTTATGCAAGGAGATCAAACAATGAAAGCGTTATTGACATTAGCAATTGCGCTTGTCGGAGTGGCATCAATTCCGAGTTCCGTGACAGCAAGTGAGCCAGAACACGTCGCTAAGCTAATGGCAGGAAAACAAGATACGGGACGTGCGATTGAATTTCGAATAGTTGTCGACGGATCTCCGGAGGAAGTCTTTCATATGTGGACAGACTGTGAGGCAAGCACCGAATTTTTCGGTAGCAGCGCGACGATCGAACCACGCCTTGCGGGACTTTACGAAATAGGATTCGATACTCCAACCGGTGAACGCGCAGGCACCATCGGAACGAAGATATTGCGCTACGAGCCGCCTTCACTTCTGTTTTTCGAATGGGAGATGCCAAAATTCATCGGCCACCTCAATAGACGTCCATTCCCTACGTGGGTCGAGTTACACTTTGAAAGGTTGGGCAATGAAGACCAAACCGATATTCACTTTTATCATCGTGGATTTGGTGATGGGCCGGACTGGGACCAAGGCTTCGAATTCTTCCAGCGCAACTGGTTTGAGGTGTTGTATAGATTTAAGCTGCGACAAGCCTCCGCAAACAATCGCTAGATTTCTCGGTGATTGGAAGTGACAAGCACACACTGCGCAAATTTCAGTAATTGAGTGACACGGAATAGAGATGCGAGGAGAAATGCTGAAAAAACCACCCGCCGGATATCCGCGAATTTCGCCGTACCTAAACTATGAAGATACTGGATCGATGATGGTCTGGCTCGAGAGAGTGTTTGGGCTTCAACCGAGGCATCGCCAGACAGATTGTGATGGCCGGGTCTTGCATGCAGAAATGACGATTGACGATGGTGTCGTTATGATGGGTTCGCCCGGCGGGTCGTTCCAGAATCCCAGGCATCTGGGCCATTCGACGCAGAGTTTGTACGTATACATTGACAACGTAGATATGCACTGCGAACAAGCCAAATCGGCCGGAGCCAAAATCATAGAGGAACCAAATACCCAGCCGTACGGGGACCGGCGTTATGGAGTGAGTGATCCTGAAGGCCACATATGGTACTTCGCCGCGAGGTTTGAATCCTGAGTATCCGGTTCACTTTGAAGCTTCCTAACCAGAATTGTAGCGACTTGGGTGTTGGGACACTGACAAGCTTTACAGTGAACCTGCCTCCAGGGCGTCCGGCCTGACGCCGCGAAGATGAACTGCCTCCGATCCGCTGTACCGAGGTCGGCAACCACAAGCGAACCTACCGGATTTACTGTGAGGAAGGCCTGCAGGTGCTCGCCAAGCGACGCAAGAAGTTCGTCAGACCCCGTGTCCCGATGCCGTCAACCAGGGTTGGTCAACGGCGAGCTGCACAAGTACTGTCTCAACCTGCACCGCCTCGCCAGCAACGAGGATGCCCGATCAACAATCGAAGATTGGCAGCAGCATTTCAACCACGTCAGACCGCATCGATCACTGGGCAATAATTCGCCTGCCGTGTCTGCAAAGGAGGCGGCCTGATGTGCTCAATCTCCCACATCCCGCTATGCTCGAATGCATGGGCAGGGTCAACCAAGTCGGCCAGGTTTCGTACGACGTGAACAGCGCATCTTGCGCAAGGCGCAATGCAGCCACCGCGTCCTGGCTGTCGTTCCCGTTTATTGATCCAAGAAGGGCAATCAAGCTGCCCGGCGAACGTACAGATGGTGCAGGCCGCCGACTCGCCTGATTTCGACTATCCGCCCCTGGTCGATCTCCTGAACAGGACGTTCTTGCGGCGCGTCCTTATCCAGAGACCAATGAGTGCGAGCCGACTGGTAATAGTCCACGTAGCTTCGGAGAATCTGCCGGACGTGTCGCTCGCCCAATACGATGAGGTGATTGAGGCACTCCCGGCGGATACTGCCGATCACGCGCTCGGCATAGGCATTTTGCCAGGGCGAGTGCGGGGCAGTCGGTACGACTTGTATCCCGAGCGTGCTGAGCTGGCGCTGAAATGATTGGCCATAGATAGCATCTCGATCCCGGACAAGGAATCTCGGGTCGCAGTCAGACCCACAGGCCTCGAGGAGTTGCCGAGCGGTCCATGCGGCTGACGGATGCTGTGTGGCATTGAAATGCAAGATCTGTCGCCGGTCGTGACTCAGGATGACCAGCACGAAGAGGACCTGAAACGTGGCCGTCGGGACGGTGAAGACATCGAGCGCCATCAGCTCTTTGGTGTGGTTCTCCAGGAAGGCTCGCCAGGTCTGGGATGGCGGCCCTCGACGCCTGAGCATGTACTCCGAAACGGTGGATTCAGCCATCTCAAAGCCAAGCTTGAGCAGTTCACCGTGAATTCTCGGTGCGCCCCACAGGGGGTTGGCCCGACACATTCGGCGGATTAACGCTCGAATCTCCGAAGCGGCTTTCGGACGACCTCGGCGGCGGCTTTTCCAGCGCCAGTAGTAGCGAAACCCCTGGCGATGCCAACGGACGACGGTCTCCGGCTGTACGAAATGCAACGAGGCGCGCCAGCCCGACCAGATTCGCGACAGTAGTACCCAGAAGCGACGATCGGTATCTGTCAGTGCCGGCCTTGGGCGCTGATACTTCAACACGGCCAGCTGCTGGCGCAGCGCCAGGTTTTCGAGGGCAAGGTACGCCGGCAGCGAGTTGCCGCCCTTATTGTCCCGAGGAGAATTTCCAACCACTTGAACATATCTTCAGGCTATCCGGCGTTTTGAAAAAATGCCAACAAAATCAAGCAGGATGAATAAACGGGAGGCACAACGATGTTCCGGAAGCATTACAATAGAAAAGACCCGGATGAATGAATAGGAGCGGCACAGGCGCTGGTACTCAGGGAACGTTCCCCTTCTCGGCTACCTGCAACAGCGCCAGCAGTCCACGCAGAAGCTGCTCCGGCGTCGGTGGACATCCGCGAATGTGGAGATCCACCTGCAGAACGCTCGAAACTCCTCCTTCCACGGCATAGCTGTCGGCAAAAATCCCGCCGTCGACCGCGCAGTCACCGACCGCGACTACCCACTTCGGGTCCGGCGTTGCCGCGTAAGTCCGGGCGAGCGCTTCGCGCATGTTTGTTGTCACCGGACCGGTGACAAGCAGGACGTCCGCGTGCCTCGGCGACGCGACGAAGCGAATTCCGAAACGCTCCAGATCATAAAAAGCGTTGTTGAGCGCATGGATCTCGAGTTCACAGCCGTTGCAGGAGCCTGCGTCGACCTCTCGAATTGCGAGACTGCGGCCCAGCCGCCGGCGCGCAACCCGCTCGAGAGAGGCGGCGAGCTCCGCGAGCGCGGTATCGTCCATGGCCGGAGCCGGCTCGGTCAACGGCGCATGCGTCACACTATTGAAAAGCAGTTTCCTCACGGCGCTCGCTCCCTAGAGATCGTGGCCCGAATAGGAACAATTGAACGACTTGTTGCACAGCGGGAAGTCGGCGACGATATTGCCTTCGATGGCGGCCTCCAGGAGCGGCCATTGAAACCAGGATGGATCCCGCAGGTGACATCGCTCGACGCTCCTGTCATCCGCCAGGCGAAGCCACACCAGTACATCGCCCCGGAACGCCTCGACGAGCGCCGCGCCCTCGCCGCTTCCCCCGGGAATGCCCGTTCGAATCGAACCCGACGGTAGACGCTCGAGGATCTGGTCGACGATCGCCAGGCTCTGCTCGATCTCCCGGATGCGAATCCAGACGCGCGCGTTGACGTCCCCGTCTTGCAGGACCGGGATGGAAAAGTCCAGCTCGGGGTATGGCGGATAGCCGAGGCCGCGCCGCGCGTCGAAATCGCGCCCTGATGCACGCCCGACGTACCCGCCGGCCGCATACTGCCGCGCGAGTTCTTGGTTCAGGAACCCGGTGCCGACGGTTCGATCCTGCAGCGATGCGGTGTTGTCGTAGAGCTCGACGAGCGCGGGGAAGCGGTTCCGGATTTCCGCGACAAGTGCGCGGATCGTCTCCGTGCAACGGGTGTCGACGTCGATGACCACGCCACCCGGCACGATCAGATCGCGCATGAGCCGATGGCCGAAGCAGGCGTGTGCCGCGCGCAGAACCTGTTCGCGCAAGATGCCGCAGTGTGTGTGCATAAGTGCAAAAGCGGCATCGTTGCAGATGGCACCGATATCGCCGAGGTGATTCGCGACGCGCTCGAACTCCGCCATCAAGGCCCGCAGCCAGTGAGCCCGCGGCGGTACTTCCGCGCCGCTGGCCGCCTCGGCCGCGCGCGAGAATGCCAGGGCGTAGGCGACGGTACTGTCGCCGGAACAGCGGCCGGCGAGCGCTGCCCCGCGGTCCAGTCCCGCGCCGGCCATGAGGCGCTCGATGCCCTTGTGCACATAGCCCAGGCGTGCCTCGAGGCGGACGACGGCCTCGCCGCTCACCGAGAAGCGAAAATGCCCCGGCTCGATGATGCCTGCATGGACCGGCCCCACGGGGATCTCGTGCAGACTGTCTCCTTCCGCGGAGAGGAACCGGTATGCCGTACTCCCGCCCTCGCCTTCGAGCGGCCCCCGGCCGCTCCATCGACCATGATCGAGCCACGGACGCGTGTCCGCCAGGCCTTGAGGTTCGAGTCCCCACAGGTCCCGGATCGCCCGTTCGAGACGGGAAGCCGGCATATGGTCCCGCGCAAGTGAAGGATAGGTCCCGTTCGCGCATTCGAAACTCAGCACCGCGGGCGTGTTGCCGTCGAGCAGGGCCGCATGCACGGTCGTGGAGTCACCCCACAGCCCGAGCAAGCTCCAACGTCCCGCCGCAAGGTGTTCGCGCGCGAGTTGCCAGGTCTTCTCATCGGCAATGGCGCGGGGCCAGGGGCGATGCCGGGGCGCCTGCCGACATTGTGCGACCAGATCGAGGAGTGAGGACGCCTTCTTCACGCTCTGTTCACCCGAGCAGCCGTGCGACGTGCTGAAACCAGTCAACCAGTGGAACCGGCAGGTAGACGCCGGCCACCAATACGAGTGCGAGGTGCGCGAACATCGGCACGTACGATGCTTCGGCCGGCGCTATGCTGCCACGCGGCTCGCCAAATGCCAGGCTGTTCAGCCGCAGCATCAAGGCACCGAGGGCCACGATCAGTCCCAGTACCAGAGGGATCGCAAGCCATGGCGAGCGCGCAAAAGTGGAACTCACGATCAGGAATTCCGTCATGAAGATTCCGAGCGGCGGCAGGCCGACGATTGCGACCACGCCGAGAACGAGTCCCCAACCGAGCCATGGATGCGTTACCGTCAGACCACCGATCTCGGAGATCTTCTGACTTCCCTTCACTTGTGCAACGTGCCCGACGGCAAAGAAGATGGCCGATTTCGTGAGGCTGTGCATGACCATGTGCAGCAGACCGGCAAAATTGGCTAGCGGTCCGCCCATGCCGAACGCGAAGGCGATGATGCCCATGTGCTCGATCGAAGAATAGGCGAACAGTCGTTTCACATCGCGGCGGCGGTACAACATGAAAGCGGCGAAGATCAGGGACGTGAGGCCCATCGTGACGAGCAGCGGCCCCGCCGCTATGGCGCCGGCATTCCCGGCCATTAGCATCTTGAAGCGCAGAACTGCGTACAGAGCGACATTGAGGAGCAATCCGGAAAGCACCGCGGAAATCGGAGTCGGCCCCTCGGCGTGTGCATCGGGCAGCCACGCGTGCAGCGGCGCCAGGCCGACCTTAGTGCCGTAACCGAGCAGCAGGAACACGAATGCAACATTGAGCAACGCCGGATCGAATTCCGCGACCCTGTCGATCAGAATCGTCCAGGTCATGGCATTCAGGCCTTCACCGACCACGGGCTGTGCCGCAAGGTAGACGAGAATGGTGCCGAACAGTGCCAACGCGATTCCCACGCTGCCCAATATGAAATATTTCCACGCGGCTTCCAGCGCCTGGTGCGTACGGTACATGCCGACCATGAGCACCGTCGTCAGCGTGGCGAGCTCGATCGCGACCCACATCAAGCCGATGTTGTTCGCCATCAATGCCAGATTCATCGCGAAGATCAGAAGTTGGTACATGGCGTGGTAGAAGCGAAGGTATAACGGCGTCAGCTTGCCGGTAGCAAGCTCGTGACCGATGTAGCTCGCACTGAAGACGCTTGTCGTGAAGCCGACGAACGTGTTCAAGACGACAAAAACAATGTTGAAGTCGTCGACCAGCAGATAGGAACCCGGACTGTCTCGATCGACGACCAGTAGCGACAGCGCCGCAACAAGCGTCAGTAGTGAAGCCAGGATACTCAGCCGCGATGTCGCGCGATAACCTGGAAGCACTGCCAGCAGAGCGGCAGCACTGATCGGAATCAGCAGGATCAATGCCAGCGGATTCGGCATGGATATCACAATCGCTCCCCGCGGTGGCGGTCGACGACGAGCACGTCTACGCTGTCGAAGCGCTCCCGAATACGAAACAGGAATATGCCGATGACGACGAAAGCGATGAGGATCGAGAACGCCACGCTGAATTCGACAACCAGGGGCATGCCTTTGGCGCCGGTTGCGGCCAGAACCAGGCCGTTTTCGAGTGACATGAAGCCCACGACCTGGCTCACGGCATTGCGACGGGACACCATCAGCAACAATCCGAGCAGGATTACCGCCAGAGCGAACGCGAGATCTTCACGCGCGAGCCGGTCGGCCTCCGTGGTGACCTGCAACATCAGGACCACCGAAAGGGCGACGAGCGCGATGCCCGCCAGCATAGTCAGCCCGACGCCGCCCACCGTCTCGATCTCCCGGTGAATGCCGAGTTGCTGAATGATTCGATGCAACGCCACGGGGATCACCACGGCCTTGAAAACGAGGGCGATTCCCGCCGTGATGTATAGATGTGGCGCCTCCTGGAGGAAGGCCTGCCACGCGACGGAGCACGCGAGGACGAAGGCATGCAATGCAAAGGTGTTCAAGAGCGCATACAGGCGCCTTTGGTAGAGCTGCACGAAACTGATCAGGACGAGGCTCGCCGCAAGCAGATGCGCGACGTCGAGCACGAAGCGGTCCACTAGAGGCCCCTCGACAGGAACAGCAGGAGCGTACCAAGCAATCCCAGCATGAGAGCCGCGCCGAGAAATTCGGGCACGCGAAACACGCGCATCTTCGCAACTGCCAGTTCGAAGATCGCGAGCAATACGCCGCCGCCGGCGAGCTTGCCGATGTAACTGCTCAATCCGACCGCATAGGCGGATATGCTCGCGCCCTCAGTCGCCAGGCCCCAGGGCACGAACAGGCAAGCGAGCAGCGACAAATAAAGCAGGAGCTTCATCGAGGCGGCGAGCTCTATCATCGCGAGGTGGCGCCCCGAATACTCGAGCACCATGGCTTCATGGACCATCGTCAGCTCCAGGTGCGTTGCCGGATTGTCGATCGGGATGCGTCCGTTCTCCGCGATGCCGACCATGATGAGCGCGATCAACGCCAATCCCAGTGAGACGCGCAATCCGACCTCCGGCGAAGCCATGAATTCCGCAACGTTGGAAAGCTGCGTCGAGCCTGCAACGAGCGCGAGCGAAAAGACGATCAGCAACATGGCCGGCTCGGCGACGGACGCGATCATGACCTCGCGGCTCGAGCCGATGCCGCCGAAACTCGTGCCGATATCGAGGCCCGCGAGCGCGAGGAAAAAGCGGGCGCTGCCGAGCAGGGCGATAATCGCGATGAGATCGGCAGTCCAACTGAAGATGAGGCCCGACGCGAACGTCGGGACCAGGGACGCGGCAACCCATGTGACGGCAAACACGAGATAGGGAGTCACCCGGAAAAGCCAGGAGGCATTTTCGGCGAGAACCGCTTCCTTGCGCAGCAGCCGGTAGAGGTCTCGATAAGGCTGCAGGACGGGCGGTCCGAGACGGCGTTGAAGGCGCGCCCTGATCTTGCGCACGAAACCGGTGAGCAGCGGCGCCAGAAGGAGCACGAGTGCCATCTGCAGGCCCTGGGCGAGAAGTCCGGCTATCAGAGCCATACGGCGAGCATCATCAGCAAGGACACGAGCGTGAGGAACACGAGACCCAGATAGCGGCGAATCGTGAGAAACTGAAACCGGTCCAGCCACGACGCAGCGGCATTCACAAAGCCTGCCAGCGGCATGTAGAGCACGTCCCAGATGAGATCGCGAAGCTGCACCTGCAGTCGCGCAGGCCGCAAGTCACCTGGCGGCGGCATCTCGATCCGTTCGCTGGACTGAAATACAAGGGTACCGAATACACGACGGATTGGCTGCGCGAAGCCACCTGCCGTGTATTGCGTGCGCGTGCTCGGCTCCGGGAAACCGCAGTCCCATGCGGGCGCGCGGCGCAACTCCCGCGATGCAAAGCGGTGGATTACGAACACCGCGAGAGATGCAGAGAACGCGACGAACAGGAATACGAGCAGGCCATTGTAGGAGCTGCGGGACTCGGCGACGGGCACGATCGAAAGCCACGCGACTCCGATCTGTTCCGGCATGCGCTCGCCGACCATCGACAGCGTAGCGGGCGCCAGAGCATCGATTACGACGCCGGGGAGTATGCCGGCAAGCAGGCACAGTCCGGCAAGACCGAACATGGCGGTCAACGAAAAGCGATCGACGTCGCAAGCCTCCTCGGCGGCCGGGGACCTGGGCCGGCCGAGAAAGGTGATTCCGAAGGCCTTGACGAAGCACGCGGCCGCAAGCGCGGCCGACAGCGCAAGGACTCCTCCGACTGCCGGCACAATCAGTTTGAGGCCCCACTGCGGCAGTTCCGGGCTCTGCAGGATCGCCTGGAACGTCAACCATTCCGATGCGAATCCATTGAGCGGCGGCAACGCCGAAATCGCCACGCAGCCGACGAGAAACGCAAAGCTCGTGTAGGGCATGCGCCGGATCAGCCCTCCGAGGCGTTCCATGTCGCGCTCGCCGGTTGACGTCAGGACGGCGCCGGCCCCGAAGAACAACAAGCTCTTGAACAGCGAATGGTTAATGACGTGAAACAACGCGGCCGTCAGAGCGAGAGCGGCAGCCGCGTTCATGCCGTTTGCCTGGAATGCGAGCGCGAGCCCCAGCCCGATGTAGATGATGCCGATGTTCTCGACCGTGTGATACGCGAGCAGCCGTTTGAGGTCGTGCTGCATCAGCGCATACAGTACGCCCAGCACGGCCGTGGCACCGCCGAAAACGAGCACGGTCATGCTCTGCCACCAATCGGATCCACCGAGCAGGTCGAACGCGAAACGGATGAACGCGTAGACCGCGACCTTGGTCATGACTCCGCTCATCAGCGCGGAGACGTGACTCGGCGCGGCCGGATGCGCCAGCGGCAGCCATGCGTGCAGGGGCACGATACCTGCTTTCGAGCCGACGCCGATCAGCACGAGCGCCAGTACGAGCGTGTTCACGAGCGGCGTGTGGACGCTCTGGCGCATTGCAGCGAATCCGTATGCACCGTCATTACCGGCCAGCATGCCGAACGCAAGCAGGAGCGCCAGCGTGCCGAAGCCGGCCATGACGAGATACACATAGCCGGCCTGCCGGTTTTGCGCAATGCGGTGATGTGCCATCACGAGCGCCCATGACGTGAGCGACATGAATTCCCAGCACAACAGGAATGTGAATGCGTCGTCCGCGAGCACGACGAGGTTCATGCCGCCGAGGAATGCCGGAAAGAACGGCAGGACTCGTCCCGGGAGCGGTTCGTGCGCGCCATAGCCAAGCGCGTAGAGGCTCGCGCCGGCCCCGCCGAGATTGACTACGGCCAGAAACAACGCCGAGAGTGCGTCCAGCCTGAAGTGAGCCCCGAGCCAGGGCAGCCCGAGCGGAAGGGCGAGCGACGCAGGCGAGGCGTCTCCGAAATGCGCAAATGCCGCAGCGAGTGCGATCGATGCTGCCACCAGACTTGTGCCGTAGACGATCGTCGATGCAGTAGGGCGTCGTGCAATACCGACGGCCAGCACCGCGGTACAGAACAAGGCTGCCACGGACCACAGGATGACGATTACCGGATACATCCGGGACCCTCGGATTCGTTACCCGACCAGACGTACACCACGTCCCTTTGCCTTGCTTTCTGCGCCCTCGCCGATAAGTTCTATGCCGGCGGCGTTAAGTGCTTCGATCACTTTCATGAGCGACTCAACGTTGCCGCGGGTCACCCCCTTGCTCGCCTCCATGCGCTGAATGGTCGGCACGCTCAGTCCCGCGGCTTCGGCGAGGGCGCGTTGGTCGATTCCGAGCAGGGCCCTGGCAGCTCGCAGTTGCGCGGCGGTGATCACTGTCCGTGCCTTCTGGTTTTCGTCAAAGTTGAATTAGCAAGTATCAGATATGCTATACGATATATAAGATATAAGTAAAGATATCTGAGACGTCAAATATCCCCAGATGGCAGTCTGGCGGCCCCATCTTCGGATCCGGTGCCAAATCCAAATGTGAAGTGACACTGGGCCCCCATATTGGAGGCCGTCAGGCGCGAATTCCATAGCCAGTTCGCCGATCTTGGCGTGCAGCGCCTTGACGTCGATCGACGGTGCGTCCGATCGCCCGCCGCCCTCGAACGCCTCCGACGCTCGCTCGAGCAGCGGGTTCTTCCACAGTGTGATCTGGTTCGGATGAACGTCGAACTGTTGCGCCAGCTCGGACACTGTCTTGTCGCCCCTGATCGCCGCCAGCGCGACTTTCGACTTGAATGCCGGGGTGTGATTCCGGCGCGGTCTTCTTGGCATGATTGCCTCCTGATTTTTCAGGCAATACCTTGGCTCATGTCAGGCTGCGAAATCCACCTATAGCGCTGTCCGATTTTCCGGGGCCATCTCTTTCCGCTGACTCTCCAGTTACTTGCCCGGTATTCACGTCAGTGGCCACCCACTTTGCGGTTCCACAGTACGAAAGTCGAAGAGAGCCAACTTTAGGATTGACTATCTGGCTGATAATCTCGTTTGGTACGTTGACTATTACGTCACCGTACGAAACATAGAGCTCCGAAAGCACAGGGACACTGTTCTCAACAGTAGTGGAAGCACCGGCAACAATATCCAAATTGAAATAGTCAACATGAGCTTGAAGGACGATAGAGCTTGGTTCAACGAAAAATGATTGACTTGCCGACGCTAAATTCCAACCGAAGAGCATTCCGATTACAAGAACGCAGTGCGCTGGCGAGACATACGATTTTGGACTATTCATGAGAACCTTCCACCTAATAGTATTCAACGAAAACATCCGCTGATAGTCACTTCATCTTGAGACAGCCCCTCGGTCTCAGCTCAATACCATGGCCGGACTCTTTACCCGGCGCGAATTCTCTTATCGCACCATCTGAACCGCCCAGAATTGCCGTAATACCACTGCCGTAGGTCTTCGCAATAGATTGCAGCTCCGTTTGATCATCCGGCGACAGGTATTTGTTCTTGGCGTCGTCGCCACCCAACGGAGGGATATGTCCCCACAGCACAGAGAATTACGAAGGGGGAGACTTGTAAGTACGAACATGAATGTCTACCTGTCCAGGGCCACCTACATCTGGCTTCGGATAAGTAAAGCCCTGCCCGTATGGGTCTACTGCAAAACCCTGCTCCAAAAGCGTTCCGGCGGGCTTTTGTGGATTGGCACTTATCCACAATATCGCGTCAATTCCTGCGTCTGTAGACGTGGGCCATACGTGACCTGGACCTACGCCGGGAGAATGACACGGCCCAGCATGAGTATTCTTTAGCATTTCACTAATATTGGAAGCCACCCCGCCGGGACCGCCAGTAAACGGTAGACCCTCAGATGGCTTACCTACTACGACAATTTCATCAGTAGGTTTATCTGTCGTACGATCTTCATTGTTGCACTTCCCTCCCGGAATATCTGATGTCTTTTCGTAATCATTGCACACGTCGTCGAATGACGTATCCGCCAAGCCAAGCGGATCTACCATGTTTGCGGGATCATTATGCGCGTATGGATTATCAAGCGCCGGGCAGACGCTCACATTGCGGCCGGATGCCATTTTTGCGCCCTACACCTTGTTCAAAAAAGTTGATTGCGAGCCTAGTTGAAATATTTTTGAC
>Ga0210095_1000240_pt1 | contig 15548 bp, 9 predicted proteins | sample China_Galinas_PW_FD_184861 | JGI IMG/M metagenome (GOLD analysis project Ga0210095, IMG submission 184861) | Wetland microbial communities from San Francisco Bay, California, USA, that impact long-term carbon sequestration - China_Galinas_PWA_D1... | ecosystem: Environmental > Aquatic > Marine >...
CCAGCTCCAGGACGCGGTGCCGATGCCCAACCTGCCGGAGATGTCGATCGCCTGGTCGCCGTTGACCACGGCGATGAACGCGGTGCTCAAGGGCACCTCCCCGGCCGCCGCGCTCAAGGAAGCGCAGAGCAAGGTGAAGGCGGACGTCGACCGGTTGCGCAGCGAGGGCTAGAGCGTTGAGCGAGCCCGCCACCACCCTCGCCGCCGTTCCCGGCGCAGGCCCGGGCGCAAGCCCCGGCGGCGGCCGCGACGGGCGCCACGTCGGGCGCCACGTCGTGCGCCGCGTCGCCATCGGCCTCGGCGTCGCGCTGCTGGTCGCCCTCGGCCTCCAGCTCGCCGCCTACCAGCAGGCGGCGACGGCGGCGGCGCGCTCGCAGGAACGGCGCGAGGCGCTGGTGGCGGCGCGGGCGGTGGCGGACGTGGTGTCGGCGGCGGGCGACGACTCGGCGGCGGTGACCGCGGCGGTGGACCGCTTCGGCAGCCGCCTGCCGGCGGTCGAGCGCATCCGCGTCATCGACCTCGCCTCGCTGTCCCTGGTCGCCTCCTCGCAGCCGGACGACGGCGCGCCGCGCCGCCTCGGCCGCGACGAGAAGACGCTCTACGACCGCGGCCAGCTGCTGCGCTCGAACCGCGAGAGCAACGTCCAGGAGGGGCTGGCCCGCAAGCCGCTCGCCCTGCTCGAGCGCGGTGCCGGCGGCCGCCTCGACGTGGCGGTGCCGGTGAGCGAAGACGGCGGAGCGATCCGCGGCGCCGTCCTCCTCGACGCCGTGCCGGCGGTGGCGGTGCGGCCGCCGGCCTGGTGGGTGCCGCTGGTGCTGCTGGCGGCGGCCCTCGGCCTGCTGCTCGCCGCCGCCGCGCTGTTCGGCCCGCGCCGCGTGCTGCTCAACGTCCTCGCCGCCGTCCTGCTGGTCGCCACGGTCGGCGCCTACGGCCTGCTCGGTGCCGGCCGGCTGGCGAGCGATCGCAGCGACGAAGCGGCGGCGGTGGGCCAGCGGCTGGCCGACACCCTCGCCACCGCCCGGCAGGTGACGGCGCAGCCGGCTGCGCTCGATCCCGCCGCCTGGGACGCCGACCTGCTCGGCCGGCCGCGCGGCGAGATCGGCGCCGGCGGCGAGGTCGACCCGGCGGGGCTGGAGCGCGCGCTGTCCGCCTCGCGGGCACGCCTGGTCAAGCTGGTGGCCGCCGCCACCACCGCCTCCCTGGTCCTCCTCCTGTTCATCGGCCTCGGCGGCGCCGCCCACCTCGGCAGCACCCTGCGCAAGCACCGCGAGGCCTACCTCTACGTCGCGCCGGCGATGCTCGGCATGATCGTGCTCGTCTTCTTCCCCTTCGCCTACGGCATCACCCTGTCGTTCACCGAGTCGAACCTCTACAACACCGACAAGGGGATCACCGAGATCTGGGTGGGGGTCGACAACTACGTCGAGATCCTCAGCGACTGGAAGGTCTTCGAGCACACCGAGGACGGCCTGCTGTGGCGCTACCAGAACTTCTACTGGACCCTCGGCTTCACCATCCTGTGGACCGTCTCCAACGTCGCCTTCGGGGTCACCGTGGGCCTCTTCCTGGCGCTGCTGCTGAACGCCAAGGGGCTGGCCCTCAAACCGATCTACCGGGTGCTGCTGATCTTGCCGTGGGCGGTGCCCAACTACATCACGGCGCTGATCTGGCGCGGCATGTTCCACCGCCAGTTCGGGGTCATCAACCAGGTCCTCGCCCTGCTCGGCATCCAGCCCGTGTCGTGGTTCGAAGCGCCGCTGACCTCCTTCTTGGCGGTGCTGTCGACCAACGGCTGGCTGTCGTTCCCGTTCATGATGGTGGTCTCCCTCGGCGCCCTGCAGTCGATCCCGTCGGACCTCTACGAGGCGGCGCGGGTCGACGGTGCCGGCCGCTGGCAGCAGTTCCGGTCGGTCACCCTGCCGTCGCTCAAGCCGGCCCTGGTGCCGGCGATCATCCTGTCGGTGATCTGGACCTTCAACATGTTCAACATCATCTACCTGACCTCGAAGGGCGAGCCCGCCCACGCCACCGAGATCCTGATCACCGAGGCCTACAAGATCGCCTTCGAGCAGTACCGCTACGGCTACGCCGCCGCCTACTCGACGGTGATCTTCCTCATCCTCCTCGTCTACGGCGTGTGGCAGAACCGCGTCAGCCGCGCCACCGAGGCGGTCGGCTAGGAGACCCACGATGGCCAAACGCAAGCGCCTCGGAAGCGGCGACGAGCTGCCCCACCTGCCGATCCACCTGATCGTCGTGGTGTTCCTCGTCTACACCGTCTACCCGCTGATGTGGGTGGTGTCGGTGGCCTTCTCCGGCCAGCAGACGCTGATGTTCGTCAACCTGCCGCCGGACGCCGGCACCCTCGACCGCCTGCGCGCCATCATCCCGTGGCCGTCGCACTTCTCGTTCGCCAACTTCACCTCGGTGATCAGCGACCAGCCGTTCCTGCTCTGGCTGCTCAACAGCGCCATCGTCGCCGCCGCCACCACCGTGCTCGGCGTCTTCCTCGCCACCACCTCGGCCTACGCCTTCTCGCGCTTCCGCTTCCCCGGCCGCCGGGCGGGGCTGATGAGCTTCCTGGTGTCGCAGATGTTCCCCGGCGTGCTGATGCTGATCCCGCTGTTCATCATCCTGGTGCAGTGGCTGGGGCTCGGCTCGTCGCGCATCGGGCTGGTGCTGGTCTACGCCACCACCGCCATCCCGTTCTGCGTCTGGATGCTCAAGGGTTACTTCGACACCATCCCGCGGGAGCTGGAGGAGTCGGCGCTGATCGACGGCGCCTCCCCCGCCACGATCTTCCTGCGCATCATCCTGCCACTGGCCAAGCCGGCCATCGCGGTGACCGCGCTGTTCTCCTTCATGACCGCGTGGAACGAGTTCATCCTCGCCGCCACGCTGATGAACGAGGAGACGCTGTACACCGCGCCGGTCGGCTTGAAGTTCTTCGTCGGAGGCTTCTCCGAGCAGTGGGGCTACTTCGCCGCGGGGGCGATCATCACCGCCATCCCCGTGGTGCTGCTGTTCATGTTCCTGCAGAGATTCCTCGTCTCCGGCCTCACCGCCGGCGCGGTGAAGGGATAGGAGCCCGAACCGCAATGCGACCCGACCTACGAAGGAGGAAACGAACCATGCACCGCTCCGTACGCAACACGCTGCTGGCCGCCGCGGCCGTCCTGATCGTCGCGGCACCGGCTCTCGCCGTCACCTTCACCGACCCGACCGGAGACGACTTCGGGCCGGGCACCTACATCTACCCGACCGACGCGGTCTACACCGCCGGCTCGTTCGACCTCACCAAGGTCGAGGTCACCCAGCGCGGCAACAACGTCAACTTCGAGGTCTCGGTGAACGCCAATCTCGCCGACCCGTGGCGCATGGGTGGCGGCTTCGCCATCCAGATGGTGTTCATCTTCATCGACACCGGCGAGGGCGGCCACACCGAGGGCCTGCCGGGCTTGAACATCCAGTTCGCGCCGGACAGCGCCTGGAACAAGGTGGTGATCCTGTCGCCGCAGCCGTTCTCCCGCGTCAAGCAGGAGATCGAGTCCAAGGCGTCGGCGCTCGCCGCCGACATCGTGGTGCCGAACCGGGTGCGCGGCTCCGGCCGCACCATCTCGGCCACCGTCAAGGCCAGCGACCTGGGCGGCGGCGATCCCGACACCTGGGGCTACCAGGTGGTGATGCAGTCCAACGAGGGCTTCCCCGCCGAAACCGACCTGTTGACCCGCAAGGTCAACGAGTACGAGGGCCAGCACCGCTTCGGCGGTGGCAACGACTACGACTGCGACCCGCAGGTGATGGACGTGCTGGCCGGCAAGGGCGCCGGCGAGGCCTCCGAGATCGAGGCGCAGAAGACCATGTTGGCCTACGAGTGCGGTCCCAACGGTGAAGTGAAGAAGATGGCAACCCTGACCATGGTCCGCAAGTAGCCGATCGTCATCGATCGAGCTGCGGAGAGGAAGGAATGGAGATGAAACACGCTCGAAGCATCACCCTGCTGCTGGCGGCCCTCCTGGTCGCCGGCGCCTGGGCCGTCCCCGCGGCGGCCCAGGGAGCCGGCCAGTCGCTCACCTGGACCGGCATCAACTACACCAAGTGGCTGTGGGGCAACCAGCGCTACGACGGTTCCGCCTACAACTTCACCACCATCCCGGCCGAGGGCTACGGCGACAACGGCCAGGCCACCGAGTTCGAGCTGCTGGTGTCCTCGAAGCCGAGCAAGTACGTCGAGGTCAGCGGCCGGCTGAAGGCGCGCTTCAACCAGAACTTCTGGACCAACTTCGGCGGCTTCGGCGGCGCCGGGGTGGGCGAGCCGGGCTCCGGGGACTGCATCGGCGGCGACTGCGGCGAGTACGATCCGCGCTCCGCCGAGTACGTCAAGTTCCGCGGCCTCACCGTCACCCTGACCCCCGGCTACAAGTGGGTCGACCGGGTGACCATCGGCTCGTCGGACCTCGGCATGTTCGACGCCTTCACGCTCGGCAAGATCCGCTACATCGACCGCGACAACGGCAAGCTGGTGCTCTTCCAGGGGTCGACGAGCGACCGCAAGGTGACCTACGACGTCGCCCGCGTGTCGTTGCCGCGGCTGTGGGCCGGGCCGAACTTCCAGACCGGCGACTTCACCGCCGCCGACGCCGCCTACGGGCTGCAGCTCCAGTTCACGCCGAGCCCGAAGATCGACATCGCCGGCATCTTCGAGTACGTCAACGACATCGAGGTGCAGGCCACCGACTACAACGTCGACAACGGCCGCGACATCGCCACCCGCTTCCGCAACGACGTCGCCGGCGTGCGCCTCGGGCTCCATCCGAACGCCGTCGTCGACGCCCGCGCGGTCGCCTACTTCTCCTCCGCCGACTCCGACCCCACCTACGGGGCGCCGGCCGACTTCTTCGGCCTCTCCGGCTTCTCGCCGGTGATCGCCGGCAACACCGACGACTCGGCGTGGAAGGTCGACGTCGACCTGAACGACCCGTTCAAGAAGGGCCTGTCGTTCAACCTCGAGTACTTCGACTTCGGCTCCGACTTCACCTCGATGATGGCGGCGCGGCGCGAGAGCGACGTGCTGATCACCGAGGGCTTCGACGGCACCTGGGCCTTCCCCGGACCGTCGAACGCCGCGTTCGGCGTCTTCGCCGGCAACCCCACCCGCATCGGCTACGGCGGCTGGCAGGGCAACGCCCAGCAGGTGATCACCATCAACGTCGACAACGAGTTCACCGACTTCGAGGAGCCGCTGGCGGAGACGGTGATCGGCTGGAAGGGCTTCACCGTGGTGCCGACCTACACCGTCGGCGACCTCGAGCTGACCGGCGAGTACAGCTACATCGACTACAACACCAACTGGCAGGCGTTCGGCGATCCCAGCCTGCCGGTGACCGCGACGGTCTACCCGGTGCACGAGCTCGACTCCGGCGTCGGCCACAACTTCCGCAGCGCCTACGCGCCGTTCCAGGACAAGGAGACCCAGATCGCGGTGATCAAGGGCAACTACTTCGTCAACAAGGGCAACGGCATCCAGCTGTTCGGCAAGCTCAAGTGGATCGACGAGACGGACAACCGGCTCAACGACCCGCGGTTCCTGCCCTACCAGGGCGGCGACTGCGCGGCCAACGGCGGCGGTTGCGCCGGCAACACCAACTTCTACTCGCCGGGCAACACGACGGCGGACATCTATGGCAACCCGCCGGTGATCACCGTCAACGGCGTCACCGGCTACCAGTGGAAGCCCTTCGACTCGATCTCCGACGACGACCGCGACATGAGCTACGTGCTCTACCAGCTCGGCGCCGGCTACCAGCTCACCGACCAGCTGTTCGGCCAGGTGACGGTGGAGATCTACGACGTCGACCTGAAGGACGGCAACACCGCGTTCCAGGCCTACAACCTGCACGAGCTGGCCTCCGGCCAGCACGACAAGACGAAGATCATGGTCTACGCCCGCTACATCCTGGGCGGCGCGGAGTTCGGCATGAACTACGAGTACGACACCGGCTCCTTCGACCCGGACTTCGGCGGCGGCTACGTGGTGCAGTACGCCGACGCCGACACCGCCGCGTCGAACAACGTGAAGGTCAACTCGGCGGGCTTCCGCAACCGCTTCGGCGGCTGGGTGCCGGCCTACAAGCGCGACTTCAACCAGCAGCGGTTGAAGGCGTACATGAAGGTGCGGTTCTAGCCCACCCGATCACGGCGGGCGCCTCGCGGCGCGCCGCCGTCCGCTAGACTTCCGGGGGTCCGGCCGCGCGGCCGGGCCCCCGTTTTCGGCCCACCGGGGCCTCCCTACGCGGAGACGTTGCCATGATCTCGACCCGTCGCTCCTCCAACCGCCGCTCCGCCCCCTCCGCGGCGCGCCGCCTCGCCGCCCTGACGGCGCTGCTGCTCGCCGCCCAGCTGCTGCTTCCCGCCCCCGCGGCCCACGCCGCCAAGCGCCTGTTCACCTTGAGCGACCCGCGCGGCGACGACCACGGCAACGGCAGCCTGGTGTACCCGCTGGAAGGCGAGATGAAGCCGGGCGACCTCGACCTGCTGACCCTGGCGGCGGTGCGCGAGCGCGGCGGCACGCGCTTCGAGCTGACCTTCGCCAACCCGATCGACCAGCCCGGCCGCGGCGCCATCGACGAGCTCGGCACGCCGCTCGACTCGATGGCGCGCTACGGCTTCTACACCTTCAACGTCGACATCTACGTCGACCGCGACCGCAAGCCCGGCTCCGGCACCGTCCGCCTGCTGCCCGGCCGCCTGGCCGAGACCTCCCCCGACTTCGCCTGGGAGCGCGCCATCATCCTGACGCCGCGCCCCAACGCCGCCCGCGGCCAGATCAAGGACCTGATGATGAAGTCGCTCAAGGAGGAGCTCAAGAGCGGCGACCCGGCCTTCGACGACGAGCAGTACCGGGAGATGCGCACCATGGTGCCGGGCGAAGTGGAGAGCCGCATCTTCTTCCCCACCCGGGTGCGGGTGCGCGGCCGCACGGTGAGCTTCTTCGTGCCGAACGACTTCCTCGGCGGCCCGGCCGATCCGCAGTGGGGCTACGTGGTCTTCGTCACCGGCGCCGACCTCGCCCTCTCCTTCGACCTCGGCAGCCGCGTCGGCGCCGAGACGGTGATGGACCGCATGATGGTCCTGCCGCTCGCCCACGGCACCTGGACCGACCGCTTCGGCGGCGGCCGCGAGGACGACGACCTGCAACCGCCGATCGTCGACTACCTGGCGCCCGAGGGCCGGGACCAGGAGCGCATCCTGGACGACTACGACCCGGTGAAGGGCCGCCCGGTGGCGCTGCCGGGGGTGGTGCCGGCGGCGGAGTAGGCGCGCGCAGCACCCCCGCTCTTCGAAACGCCCTTCGAGACGTCCTTCGAGACGCCCTTCGAGACGTCCTTCGAGACGCCGCTGCGCGGCTCCTCAGGACTCAACGGATTTCCCCACCCCACCGCGAGCCCTGAGGAGGCCCGCCAGGGCAGTCTCTCCTTCCCACCGACAGCCCTGAGGAGGCCCGCCAGGGCCGTCTCGAAGGGCGGGCTCCATCCAGCCCGCGGCCAGCCCCGCGCGAAACACCCCGCCGCATTTCACCACTCCCCCACAGACTGTTCGGGTATAGGATCAAGCCAGCACTGTCGCATCTATGAAGCCGTGAAATGAGCGCAACGGTCCGCCGGCCGCGGTGATCGCATCGTCTGCCGCCCGGCCCCGGGCGGCCACCAGCGCAGAGAGGACGTCGCATGGAACGCCTGTCGTCGCCGATCGAGGAGATGAAGGAACACTACACCGTCGTCGTCGTGGGATCGGGCTACGGGGGCGGCATCGCCGCCTCGCGGCTGGCGCGCGCGGGGCAGAGCGTCTGCCTGCTCGAGCGCGGCCGCGAGATCCACCCGGGGGAGTACCCGGACACCGAGGTCGAGGCCACCGAGGAGATGCAGCTCAACACGCCGGACGGCCACCTCGGCTCGGCGCTCGGCATGTTCGAGTTCCACGTCAACGAGGGCCAGAACGTGCTGGTCGGCTGCGGCCTCGGCGGCACCTCGCTGATCAACGCCAACGTGTCCCTGAAAGCCGTACCGGGCGTGTGGGAGGACCCGCGCTGGCCGGCCGAGATCCGCGCCGACGTCGACACGCGGCTGGAGGCCGGCTACCAGAGGGCCGAGGCGATGCTGCAGCCCAACCCCTATCCGGAGTCCTACCCCAGGCTCGCCAAGCTCGACGCGCTGCAGGCGTCGGCCGAGGCGCTGGGCGACGGTGAGCGCTTCTACCGGCCGCCGATCAACGTCCACTTCGAGGACGCGGTGAACGCCGCCGGCGTCGCCCAGAAGGCCTGCATCAACTGCGGCGACTGCGTGGCCGGCTGCAACCACTGGGCGAAGAACACGACGCTGATGAACTACGTGCCGGACGCCTGGCGCCACGGCGCCGAGATCTTCACCCAGTGCTCGGTGCGCTGGATCGAGAAGCGCGACGACGGCAAGTGGCTGGTCCACTTCCAGGTGCTGGGCACCGGCCGCAAGCGCTTCGACGCCCCGGAGCTGTTCGTCACCGCCGACGTGGTGGTGGTCTCCGCCGGCACCCTCGGCTCGACCGAGATCCTGCTGCGCTCGAAGCAGAACGGCCTGGCGCTCTCCGACCAGGTCGGCAAGCACTTCAGCGGCAACGGCGACGTGCTCGGCTTCGCCTACGACTGCGACCGGCCGATCCACACCATCGGCTTCGGCCGCCACCAGCGCGGCGACGTGCCGGACGTCGGGCCGTGCATCACCGGCATCATCGACAAGCGCGACACGGTGCCGGTGTCGGACGGTTTCGTGGTCGAGGAGGGCTCGATCCCCGGCGCCATCGGCCCGATGATGCCCGCCTCGTTCAGCGCGGTGGCGATCTACGACGGCGTCGAGACCGACAACCGCTGGTGGCACTGGCTCAAGGAGCGTGGCCAGGCGCTCGAGAGCTGGGTGCGCGGTCCGTACAAGGGCGCCGTCGACAACACCCAGACCTACCTGGTGATGAGCCACGACGACGATCTCGGCGAGCTGGCGCTGCGCGACGACCGCATCCGCGTCGACTGGCCGGAGGTCGGCGACGAGGCGATCTTCAAGACGGTCAACGACTACCTCGAGGCCTCCACCGAGCCGCTCGGCGGCGAGTACCTGAAAAACCCGGTGTGGACGGACCTCTTCGACATGAGCCTGGTGTCGGTGCACCCGCTGGGCGGCTGCCGCATGGCCGAGGACGCCGCCGGCGGCGTGGTGAACCACAAGGGGCAGGCGTTCTCCGGCGCCAGCGGCGACGCGGTGCACGACGGCCTCTACGTCACCGACGGCAGCGTGGTGCCGCTGTCGCTCGGCGTCAACCCGCTGTTCACCATCTCGGCGATCTCGGAGCGCAACATGCAGCTTCTGGCCGAGGACCGCGGCTGGACGGTGGACTCCGCGACGCTGCCGCCGCTCGGCCCGCCGGACACCTCGCCCGACGCCCTCGGCATCCGCTTCACCGAGACGATGAAGGGCTACGTGTCGACGGTCGAGACCGGCGACTACCAGGCCGGTTACGACCAGGGCAAGGCGGCCGACTCGGCGATGGAGTTCACCCTCACCATCGAGACCGACGACCTCGACGCGCTGATCGACGAGCCGAGCCACGAGGCGACGATGTTCGGCACCGTCTCCTGCCCCGCCCTCTCCGCCGAGCCGCTCGACGTCCACGACGGCACCTTCAACCTGTTCGTCGACAACCCCAGCGGGGTCGACGTCAAGAACATGGTGTACCGCATGAAGCTGGTGAGCGAGGAGGGCGAGACCTACTTCTTCCACGGCTTCAAGAAGGTGACCGACGCCTCCATCCTCGCCGCCTGGCCGCAGACCACCACCCTCTACGTCACCGTTTACGAAGGCGACGACGACAGCGGGCCGGTGGCGGCCAAGGGCATCCTGCACATCAAGCCGGCGGACTTCGCGCGGCAGATGACCACCATGCGGGTGACCGGCGGCTCCAGCGAGACGGAACGCCTCAAGGGCATGGTGCGCTTCGGCGAGTACTTCGCCGGCGTGCTGTGGAACGCCTACGGCGGCGTCTTCGTCGGCGAGACCTACTTCGACCCGGACGCGCCGCCGCGCAAGAAGCGGCCGCTCCGGGTGGGCGCCCCGGAGCTCCACCCGTTCCGCACCTCGGACGGCGTCGACCTGCTGCTCACCCGCTACCAGGGCGGCACCAAGGGGCCGGTGCTGCTGGTGCACGGCGCCGGCGTCTCCAGCGGCATCTTCTCCACCGACCTCGACGAGACCAACCTGCTCGAGTTCCTCTACGCCCACGGCTACGACGTGTGGCTGTTCGACTTCCGGGTGTCGATCGCGCTCGAAGCTTCGCTCAGCCAGTCCAACGGCGACCAGTGCGCGACCATCGACCACCCGGAAGCGGTGGCCGAGGTGCGCCGGGTGACCGGCGCCGCGACGATCCAGGCGGTGGTCCACTGCTACGGCTCGAACACCTTCTTCATGGCGCTGCTCGCCGGTCTCGAAGGGGTGCGCTCGGTGGTCTGCTCGCAGGTGGCGACCGACCTCGTGGGGCCGCTCCTCACCAAGGTGAAGACCGGCCTCCACCTTCCCGGCCTGATGGACGCCCTCGGCATCGAGTCGCTCACCGCCTACACCGACGCCAACACCAACTGGCGCGGCAAGCTGTTCGACGACCTGCTGCGCCTGGTGCCGGTGCCCAGGGGGCAGAAGTGCCACGACCCGGTGTGCCACCGCATCACCTTCATGTACTCGCTGCTCTACGAGCACGAGCAGCTCGACGAGCGCATCCACTCGAACCTCCACGAGCTGTTCGGGGTCGGCAACATCTCGACCTTCGAGCACCTCGCCGAGATGGTGCGCCAGCAGATCGTGGTCGACGTCGACGGCGAGGACGTCTACATGCCGCACCTCGACCGCCTGAAGCTGCCGATCCGCTTCATCCACGGTGAGAAGAACGATTGCTACCTGCCGGAGAGCACACTGCGCACCTACGACAAGCTGTGCGCGGCCAACGGCGAGGAGCTCTACGACCGCATCGTCGTCCCCGGCTACGGCCACATCGACTGCATCTACGGCAAGAACGCCGCGATCGACGTCTACCCCCTGATCCTCGAGCACCTGGAGGCCACCCTGTGAGCACCGCCACGACGTCCCCCGCCGCCGGCGCCGCCGCTCCGCCGGCCACCTTGAACGGCTGGCTGCGCTGGTTCCGCGCCCTCACCTGGGTCGGCATCGTGGTCAATCTCGCCGGCTTCGTGCTGCCCGCGCTGTTCACCCCGGACATCCTGGAGACCACCCTCGGCCCCGGCATGGTGGAGCTGTCCTACGTCTGGGTGGCGGCGGCCGGCATGCTGCTGCTGTTCGCGACGCTGTTCTACATCCCGGCCGCCAAGGACCCGTTGCGCTACCACGTCTACGCCTGGCTCGCCGTCCTCGGCCGCGGCATCGCGGCGACCTTCTGGATCTGGACCGACCTCCGCTGGCACCTGCCGGGGATGATCGAGACCTTCTGGATCACCGACGGCGCCTTCTGCGTGATCTTCCTGGTCCTCCTGCTCAAGGGGATGCCGAAGCCGTACAACCTGTCGGCCGCGAACCTCTCCCGCGTCGTCGCCTCGTGGCGCTGGACACCGCCGGCCAACAGCGGCGTGGCGATGTTCCGCAGCCTGGTGTGGCTCGGCGTGCTGCTCAACCTGGTCGGCGGCGCGGCGCTGCTCTTCGCACCGGCCTGGGTCGCCGCCCAGTTCGGCGGCACCGGCGTCACCCCGACCTACCTGTGGCTCGGCAACTGCGGCATGCTGCTGGTGCAACTCGCGCTGTTCTTCCTGCCCGCGGCCCACGACCCGCTGCGCTACCACGTCTACGCGTGGATGACGGTGATCGGCCGCGCCATGGGCGCCCTCTTCTGGCTGTGGCAAAACGCGCTGTGGGACCTCTCCGGCCCGGTGTCCTGGCTGTGGCTGGGGGCCGGCGTGCTGGCGCTGCTCCAGGGCGTGGCGCTGCAGCGCGCCCTGCCGGCGGCGGACCGCTTCAGCGTCGGGAACGTCTTCGCCTGGCTGGGCAGCCTGTTGCGCGACGTCGGCCACGCGCTGCCCTCCGCCGTCTCGCGGATCCTCGCGGTGCTGGTGCTCGGCGTGCTGCTGCTCCTCGGCTTCGGGCTCTACGTGAACCTCGCCAAGGCCGAGCCGGACACCGTGTTCGCCGATCCGGCGGAGCAGTTCAAGTACGGCGCCATCGGCCTCGGCATGGCCTACCGCATCCCCACCTACCTGTGGAACGTGATGCCGCAGCTCTGCTCCGACCTGCTGCCCCCGGACGTCGCCGGCCGCGTGGCGACCGACCCGAAGGTCGGCTGGCAGTCGCTGGGGTTGCTCTACGAGGAGGGCAAGGAGACGCCGGTGGGCTTCTCGCAGCGCCACATCGGCTACCCGGCGGTGGAGCCCAACTGCGCCCTCTGCCACACCGGCAGCTACCGCACCGCCGCGGACGCACCGCAGCAGCTCATCCTCGGCGGCTCGGCCCACCAGCTCGACCTCGAGGCGTTCCAGTGGTTCCTCTACGACTGCGCCGCCAGCGACGCCTTCACGGTGGACAACGTGATGGCCGCGATCGAGAAGAACGAGGACCTCGGCTGGTTCGAGACGCAGGTGTACCGCTCCGCCATCCTGCCCTTCGCCAAGACCGGGCTCGCCATCCAGCGCAAGGCCTACCAGTGGCAGAAGAGCCGGCCGACCCAGGGGCGCGGCCGCACCGACACCTTCAACCCGACCAAGATCGTCGTCTTCCACATGCCCGACGACGGCACCATCGGCACCGTCGACCTGCCGGTGATCTGGAACCAGCGGGCGCGGGTGGGCCTCGAGCTCCACTGGGACGGCAACAACGACGACATCACCGAGCGCAACTACGCCGCCGCCATGGCGGTGGGCGCCTCGCCCTACTCGGTGCTGCCCGACAACTTCAAGCGGGTGACCGACTTCGTGCTCACCCTGCCACCGCCGAAGTTCCCCTTCCCGATCGACCAGGCGGCGGCGGAGCGCGGCTGGGAGGTGTTCTCCGCCCAGTGCGCCGGCTGCCACGCGCTCGACAGCGAGAAGGTGGGCACGGTGACGCCGATCGAGGACGTCGGCACCGACCGCCATCGCCTCGACTCGTTCACCCAGGGGCTGGTGGACATCTTCCACACCATCGACGAGGAGCCGTTCCACTTCGACGCCTACCGCAAGACCGAGGGCTACTCGAACTTGCCGATCGACGGCGCCTGGGCGCGGGCGCCCTACCTGCACAACGGCTCGGCGATGAGCCTGGTCGACCTGCTGTCGCCAGCCGACCAGCGCACCGACGTCTTCACCCGCGGTTCCGACGTCTACGACCCGGAGCGCATGGGCTTCCTCTCCGGGCCGCCGAAGCTCGGCAAGGGCTTCGTGCAGGACGCCTCGGTGCCCGGCAACGGCAACCAGGGGCACGAGTACGGCACCCGGCTCTCCGACGACGACAAGCACGACCTGATCGAATACCTGAAAACCTTGTAGAGGGGCGGAGACACCATGAGTCACATCGACACCGCGCGCCACGACCTCGGCTCGCTGTTCCAGAGCATGGCCGAGGACGTGGCGCGGAGGATCGACGAGCGCGACGGCACGGCCAGCGACGCGCGCGGCACCAGCGAGGGCAAGCGCCCGAACCTGAACCACCCGGTGGTGGCGGCGGCGAGCCGCATCGCCAGCCACTGGGAGCAGGGCGAGTCGGCGCCCAGCGACACCCCCGACGACCTGAGCGCCCAGCACGGCGCGGCGATGGACGCCGTGTGGCAGTGCGCCAGCCTGGCCGCCGAGGTGATGAGGGCCCGGCTCACCAAGAGCCCCGACGCCGACGAGCTCGAAGACGAGCTCAAGTTCTCGACCTGCGACCCGGAGTGGCTGCAGGCGATCACCCAGTACGAGCAGTACTTCGGTCCGGAGGGCAAGAAGAACGCCATCCCCTACGTCCGCTACGGGTCGCTGGACGACTTCGTGCTGCCCAGCCTGAAGCCGAACGCGCGGGTGGCGGTGATCGGCGACTGGGGTACCGGCACCGACGACGCGCGCGGCGTCCTCACCCAGGTGGCGAGCCACAAGCCGGACGTGCTGATCCACCTCGGCGACATCTACTACTCCGGCACCCCGGAGGAGTGCAAGAACTACTTCCTCGACCTGATCGACGAGGTGTTCGCGCGCGACCAGAACCCGATCCCGGTCTACACCCTGACCGGCAACCACGACATGTACTGCGGCGGCGTCGGCTACTACGGCCTGCTGCCGCAGCTCAACCCCAGCCCGCCCTACTCACCCGACCAGGCGCAGGCGGCGAGCTACTTCGCCCTGCGCTCGACCGACGGCGCCTGGCAGTTCCTGGCGATGGACACCGGCCTCCACGACCACGACCCGTTTACCGTCAGCAAGGACGTCACCTACCTCGACCCCGACGAGGAGGCGTGGCACGTCGACAAGGTGAAGCGCTTCACCGAGGGGGGCGGGCGCACCGTGGTGCTCTCCCACCACCAGCTGTTCAGCGCCTTCTCCGGCATCGGCGACTACAAGTCCCGGCCACCGGCCGAGCAGGCGGTGAACCCCAAGCTGCTGGCCACCTGGGAAAAGCTGCGCGCGGCGGGCGACGTGGCCGCCTGGCTGTGGGGCCACGAGCACAACCTGTGCATCTACCAGCCCTATCGCGGCCTGGACAAGGGGCGCTGCGTCGGCCACGGCGCCATCCCCACCTTCCTCGACGCCGACCCCTACAAGGTGCTCGACGGCCTCGGCGACGACCGCCCGCAGCTCGTCGACCACCCCGCGCAGCCCGGCACCCCGGTGCAGCTCTCCGCCGACCAGCAGGTCTACGCCCACGGCTTCGTCATCATCCAGCTCGACGACAGCGACCGCTCGGCGACGGCCACCTACTACGAGGAGACGACCGACACGCCGTTGTGGGTCGAGCGGCTGTAGGCAGGGGCTGCGGCCCACCCCGTGGGGTGTGTCGTTTTGATGCCTCCTATGGTATTTAAATTATTGATATCAATACATAGAACAAGGAGATCGAATGATGTCTCGGTCTCGCACTCTGAGCGGTCTCCCCCTCACCCTCCTCACCGTGGCCGACGTCGCGCTCCTCGCGGCGTCCTGGTGGCTCGGCCTGTCGGTACTGGTCGGCTTCTTCGCCATGGTGCTGGGCTACCTGTCCACGCTGTGGTTGGTCGAGCTCGGATACTGGGAGCGCCTGCCCGCCTGGATGTTCACCCTCCTGCCTGGCGTCCGTGAGGCGCTCGAGCACCAGCACCGCAAGCGCGAGAACGAGACGATCGCGGCGACCATGGAGAAGGTCCTGCAGGTCCAGGGCCTGGCCGAGGATCCGGCGGCGGTCCTGTCCGGCTGCGCCAATGCTTTGCCCACCGATCTCACCGAGGACGAGCGCATCGAGTGCTGCGCCGCCCGCACCAGCCAGCGCCTGGCGTCCCCCGAGAGCGGCGAGCTTCCCTCCTGGGTCCTCGAGCTGCTCTATCACGAGTGG
>Ga0210095_1000242_pt1 | contig 15522 bp, 11 predicted proteins | sample China_Galinas_PW_FD_184861 | JGI IMG/M metagenome (GOLD analysis project Ga0210095, IMG submission 184861) | Wetland microbial communities from San Francisco Bay, California, USA, that impact long-term carbon sequestration - China_Galinas_PWA_D1... | ecosystem: Environmental > Aquatic > Marine >...
CCGTTCGCCGTCGCGTCGCCCCAGCTCTCGTCCACCGCCCAGGTCAGGTGGGTGCCGTCCGCGGCGCGCCGCGAATCGCCGGCCACCCAGCGGAACGGCTGCTGGTGGACGCGGGCCGCCGAGCGCCCCTGACCGATGGTGAAGAACTCCACCGACTCGAGCCGGAAGTCCATCCACATCGCCTTCAGATCGTCGTTGGTGGCGTTCATCAGCGAGTACACCTCGTCCTGCCAATCCTGGGCATCCACGGCCACGGGAATGGACAGCACGAGCACGGTGGTCAGGCATAGCGCCGCAGTCTTCAGCATGGGCCTCAACACTCCTTCGTCGTCTTTTTCCGCAAAACCACCTGTGGTTATCACAACGCAAAACGCAGCGTCAAGAGGGAATCCCTTCGCCACGGGGCGCGTTGTGACCTCAGGTTCGAGCTGTCCGGCGTTCACACAGTAAAGTGCGAGATTCCTCCGCAATGAAGACACGGCGACCCTATTTCCTTTCTTTCGCATCCACCCTCGGTCTCGCCGCCGCCCTGGTCTGCGCTCTGCCGGCGGCCGCCGGTGGCACGGAGACCAGCCCCGGCCCGCGGTGGCACGACCAGCTGGAGCCCGCTCTGGCCGCCGCCGCCGAGGGTGGGCGCTACGTGCTGGTGGACCTCTACGCCGACTGGTGCGGCTGGTGCAAGAAGCTGGAGCGGGAGGTCTTCTCCACGCCCGAGTTCTCCACCTTCGCCGCCGACTACGTGCTGCTGCGGGTCGACGTCGAGGACGGCGGCGAGGGCACCTGGCTGCAGCACCGGCTCGGCGTCACCACCCTGCCGACCCTGGCCATCGTCGACGCCAAGCTGGCCCGGGTGGGGACGGTGAGCGGCTTCAAGCCGCAGCCGCTGATGGCGCTTGCCATCGAGCGTACGGTCTCCGGATACGAGGCGATCCGCGCCGAGGTGGACCGCCAGCTCGCCAGCGGTGACGCTGAGCAGGTGATGGAGGCCGCCGAGCGGCTGCGTGGCCTGCAGGCCGGAGCCGACGCGGCCGCCGCCTACCGTCGCGCCCTGGACCTGCAGGCGCCGGCCGGCGTCGAGCGGGTGCGGCTCACCGCCGCCCTGGTCGACTCCCTGCGCCTGGCCCGCGACTACCCCGCCGCCGACGCCGAGCTGCGGCGCGCCCGCCGCCTGCTCGCCGCCGCCGAGGCCGGCGACCGCCAGCGCGGCCACGCCGAGGAGCTGCTGGACGTCGCCGCCCTGCGCCTCGCCGAAGACCTCTCCGACTGCCAGCGCCTGGCGGCCCTGGAGAGCTTCGTCCGCGACCGCTCCGCCAGCCCCCTGGCCAACCAGGCGCGCCACCGCCTGGACGATTTGAAGACCGACTCGGAGCTCGACTGCTCGTGACCCGCTACGCCCGACGACGACGCTCCTGCGCCCTCCTCGCCGCCGCCTTGATCGCCGCCCTGGCGACCGCCCTGGCGCCCGCGGCGTCGGCCTTCCAGGCGGAGGAGAAGGGCCGCCTCGAAGCCGGCCTCGACCGCACCGCCTACGCACCCGGCGACACCGCTCGCCTGGCCGCCGTCCTCACCCTGGAGGAGGGCTGGCACACCAACGCCCACGCGCCGACCTACGACTACCTCATCCCCACCGAGGTGACGGTGGAGGTGCCCGAAGGCTGGCCGGCGCCGTCCTACGCCTACCCGCCGTCGCGCAGCGTCGCCTTCGCCTTCGCCGAAGATCCGCTGGACGTCTACGACGGGCGGGTGCCGGTGATCGTCGAGCTGGCGCTGCCCGCCGGCCAGGCGGCGGCGGACGTCGAGCTGCCGGTGCGCTTCCTCTACCAGGCGTGCGACGACGAGTCTTGCCTGCCGCCGGTGACCGCCGAGGCGGTGGTGAGGCTGAGCGTGGGGGACGGCGGCGCGGCACAGAACGCGGCGCTGTTCGCGGTCGACGGCACCGGCGGTGCCGGTGAGCACCCCGAGGCGGGCGGTGAAACGTCGGCCGGTCCCGCCTTCCCCGGCTGGAGCGCCCTCGGCCTGATGCTCTTCCTCGGTCTCGTCGGCGGCCTGATCCTGAACGTCATGCCCTGCGTGCTACCGGTGCTGTCGATCAAGGTCTTCGGGCTGATGAAGAGCGCTGGTCTCGGCCGCGCCCAGGTGGTGACCGGCTCGCTGGCCACGACGGCGGGTATCCTGGCTTCCTTCTGGGCTCTGGCGCTGTTCGCCGTCGCCGCCCGCGCCGCCGGCGCCGCGGTGGGCTGGGGGGTGCAGTTCCAGCGTCCGGGCTTCGTCACCTTCCTCGCCGTGGTGGTGGTCCTCTTCTGCCTCAACCTGTGGGGCCTGTTCGAGATCCAGCTTCCGGGACGCCTCGCCAACGCCCTCGGCGGCGGTCCCCAGGAGGGAGTGGCGGGGCACTTCGCCTCCGGCCTCTTCGCCACCCTGATGGCGACGCCCTGCTCGGCGCCCTTCCTCGGCACCGCCATCGGCTTCGCCCTGGCGCAGCCGGCGGCGGTCATCTTCGCCGTCTTCACCGCCGTCGGCACCGGCATGGCGCTGCCTTACCTGGCGCTGGCGGTGGCGCCGGGGGCGGCGCGCTGGCTGCCGCGGCCGGGGGCCTGGATGGAGACCGTGCGCAAGGTCATGGGCTTCCTCCTCGCCGCCGCCGCCGTTTGGTTGTTCTACGTCCTGTCGAGCCAGGTGCCGGCGGAGCGGCTGGCCGCCATCGAGCTGTCGCTCCTCGCCCTCGCCCTCTTCGTTTGGCTGCGCCACCAGGCCGGCGGCGGCGCCTGGGTACGGCGCTCGGCGGCGCTGGGCATGGCGGCGGCGGTGGTCGTCAGCCTGGTACTGGCGGTAGGCGGCGCCGGCGCGGCGGTGGACGGCAGCGGCGGCAGCGCGGGCCACGGCTCCGGCGGCGGCGAGGTCACGGGGCTCATCCCGTGGCAGGAGTTCGACCGCGCCGAGGCCGAGGCCCTGGCGGCGTCCGGCCGTCTGGTCTTCGTCGACGTCACCGCCGACTGGTGCTTCACCTGCAAGGCCAACGAGCGCCTGGTGCTGGAGACCGAGGAGACGGCGGCGCTGTTCGCCGCCCACGAGGTCGTCGCCATGAAGGCGGACTGGACGAACCGCGACGACGACGTCGCCGCCTTCCTCGCCGACCACGGCAAGTACTCGATCCCCTTCTACCTCCTCTACCGCCCCGGCCGCGAGCCGCACCGGTTCAGCGAGTTGCTGACCCGCGGCCTGCTGCGCGACGCCGTCACCGAGGCGGCGCAGACGGCGAGCTTGCGGTAGCCCGGCGACCGAGCCGGGCGCCGCGGACCCTGCCGATGATCACAGCCCGCAGCCGCAGGCTCCGCGCCCTGGCGTTTCCAGTCGCGCTTCTTCTTTCCCTCCTCGCTCCTCGTGCCGCCCTCGCCTGGGGACACGACGGCCACCAGCTCATCTGCGAGATGGCCTTCCAGGAGATGGCGCCGCAGACGCGGCAGGAAGTGAAGCGGCTGATCCGTCTCGATCCCGACTACTCCACCTTTGCCGCCGCCTGCACCTGGCCCGACGCGCCGCCCAAGAAGCGCCCCGACGAGCACTACGTCAACCTCCCCCGCTCGACCCGCCACGTGGAGAGCGCCGACTGCCCCGAGGCGCCCCGCTGCCTGTTCAGCGCCCTGGCGGACGACGTCCACGAGATCGCCCTGCCGACCACCGGCGACGCGCGCAAGCTCGAGCTGCTGAAGTACGTCGGCCACTGGGTAGGGGATCTTCACAACCCGCTCCACGTCTCCTACGGCGACGACCGGGGCGGCGGCCGCATCCACGAGCTGGGAGCGGCGTGCGAGGGGGAGAACAGCCTGCACGCGATCTGGGACGTCTGCCTGGTGGAGGAGCGCGTGCTCACCGACTCCGCCGGCGCGCTCCACTCGGTGCGCCAGACGGCGCAACGGCTCCTCGCCGCGGTGAGCGACGAGGAGCGCGCGGCGTGGCGCGACTCGACGCCGGTGGAGTGGGCCGACGAGTCCTACGCCGTGACCACCGAAGCGGAGACGGAGTACTGCACCTGGAAGGGCGGTAGCTGCGGCTACGCGCGCGACAACCGCCGCCTCGACCGCGGCGAGCCGGAGCGCAGCGTCCTCATCGACGCCGCCTACCTGGACCGCCAAGCCCCGACCGTGCGCCGCCGCCTACAACAAGCCGCCGTCCGCCTCGCCGCCCTGCTCGACCGGGTGCTGGGGGCACAGAAGGCCGCCGACTAGCTCAACGGCGCTGCCAGCAGCACGGGGAAGGCGGCGCTGGAGCGTCAGTGCGCTCAGCTACGCGTCAGCCGAAGCCGCCGCACGTGCTCGGCTTCCCAGCGGCGCCGATCGGCATCCGCCTCCTCGACAGACCGGTACTTGCGAACGCCTCTGGGAGTGGGAGGAGGAGCCGTGAGCCGGCGGGAGAAGGACCAAAGCTGCCGGATGCGATCCGGCAAGCGCGGATCGTCAGGGTCACAAGCCAGGGCGCGCCGCGCTTCGCCGAAGTCTCGGAACTTCTGCACCGGCATGGGTCAGTCCTCGTCCAGATGAAAGTGCTCGCGCAACCGGATCGCGTCGTCCTGATCGATCGGGCGTATCGTGTCGCGCTTCATGCGCACCAGGGTCTCCGGGGTAGCGACACGGACTGGAACCCCTTCCACCCGGATCTCGGAGGACTCGAGGTCGTCGAAGTGAACGGCCGTTCCGAGGCGGGAGAGGATGTCGACGTAGAAGTCGTCATCGGGAGGTCCATAGCGAACGGTTGAGTAGTCGCCTGCCAGGTCCTCTACGGAGATCTGGTCGATGTCCGGATCGTCCCACACCGCTCGCAGCGCACTCTTGAGTCTCTCGACGTTCTCTGCCTCGGCCCGCACGAAGAGATCGATGTCCTGAGTGTTGCGGAGAATGCCGTGGAGGTTGACGGCGACACCGCCGACGAGAACGTACTCCACCTCGTGACGATGCAACTCGGCGAGCAGCACGAGAAAGCGGTCGAAGAAGTCCATGTCGGCCGCAGTCAGCGTAGCACGAGGGCAGGGCTCAATCCTCGTCGGCGCCAAGGCCCTGCTGTGCGGCTCGAACCCGGGCCAGGCAGTGGAGCGACCGCAGCCGTTGCTGCAGGCGGGGCTGGGGAACCTGCGGACGCACGACCAGGGTGACTCCTTGCTGCGCCAGGGTCGGGGCAAGCGGCTCGGTGCCGGGAGCGCCGAAGGCGTTTTTCCAGTCCTCGAAGGCGCCGCACTCCTCGGGCCGCAGGCACGGGGGCTGGGCGGCGATCTGTCGGGAGACGGCACACGGGTCCGCGCCGAGCTGTGCCGCGGTGCCGGTCGGCGTCTGGGACGGCAGCACCAGGGCCAGCGGAGCGGTTGCGAGCCAGAGCATCAGGGCGAGGTGGGGCATGTCGGCCTCCTTGTCTCTTCAACGCTGCTACCTATTGTACGGTTCCCGGCCCGCGCACCGCTCACGCACCGCTGGTGACCCCCAGGGTGCCCGGTGCTCGCCGAAACCCACCGCGCACGTCTGCGTAGGAGATTTAGTAGCAGTGATTGCTACCACTGACCACCACATCCCATGCACCCCGCCGCCCGCGCCCTCACCGACCTCGGCCTGACGCCCCTCGAAGCGGAGATCTATGGCCACCTGGCCTCCGGCTCGGTGGACACCGGGTACGGCATCGCCAAGGCCCTCGGCAAGCCGCGGGCCAACGTCTACCAGGCGCTGCGCACCTTGCAGCTCAAGGGGGCGGTGATCGCCGACGACGGGGAGACGCAGCAGTGCCGCGCCGTACCGCCGGGCGAGCTGCTGGACCGGCTGGAGCGGCAGTTCAAGGAGCGGCGGGCGCGGGCCGAGGAAGAGCTGTCGCGGCTGCCGGACCCGGGAACCGACGCCCGCGTCTACCAGCTACGCAGCGCCGAGCAGGTGTTGGAGCGCTGCCGGCGGATGATCGCCGAGGCCGCCGAGGTGGTGGTGGTGGACGCCTTCCCGGAGCCCCTCGCCGCCCTCGTCCCGGACCTCGAAGCGGCCGCCGCGCGGGGCGTGCTGGTGCTGGCCAAGACCTACGCACCGCAGCAGATCCGCGGCGCCCGGGTGCTTCTGGAACCGCGGGCCGAGCACGTGCGGCGCCGCTGGCCCGCCGACTGGGTGAACCTGGTGGCGGACGGCAGCGAGCTGCTGCTGGCCCTGCTGCGGCCCAGCAGCGGCGGCGGCGCGGAGACCGGCGTCGTGCAGGCGGTGTGGAGCGCCAGCCCGTATCTCGCCTGGATCGTCTACGGCTACCTCACCCAGGAGCTGGTGGTCACCGCGGTGGACGCCGCGGTGGCGGATGGCGGCGACCTGGGCGGCCTGGGCGAGCTCTACCGCGAGGTGCGTCACCTGATGCCTCTGGAGGCCCCCGGCTACCGCCGCCTGCTGCGCCAGCTCACCACGACTTGATCGACGCGACCTGAAACGACACCCATGACCGCAGGCCCATCCCGCAAGGAGAAACCCGTGTCTCGACATCGCACTCTGCTCACCGTCCTCGCCGTCCTCGCCCCGGCCCTCCTGCCGGCGCTCGCCGCCGGCGCCGCCGAGGGTTACCTGAGATATCCCGACCTCCACGGCGACCAGGTGGTGTTCGGCGCCGAGGACGACCTGTGGCTGGCCCCGGCGGCCGGCGGCGCGGCGCGGCGCCTCACCTCCCACGTCGGCTTCGAGGGCGTGCCCAAATTCTCACCCGACGGCAGCCGGATCGCCTTCACCGGTCAGTACGACGGCAACGGCGACGTCTTCGTGGTGCCGGCCGGCGGCGGCGAGCCGACGCGGTTGACCTGGCACCCCGGTTTCGACGTCGTTGTCGGCTGGACACCAGACGGCTCGAAGGTGATCTTTTCGAGCGGCCGCCGGCACCCCCACGGCGACAGCGAAATCTACACCGTGCCCGCCGCCGGCGGCGACGTCGAGCAGTTGCCCATCGGCTGGGCCAGCGACCTTGCCGTCGAGCCGGCGAGCGAAGGCGGCCGCTGGGCCATCGTCCGCAACCGTGGCGGCGGCACCTGGAAGCGCTACCGCGGCGGCACGGCGCAGACCCTGTGGGTGGGCCACCCGGAGCGCGCCGACTACGCCCAGGTCAGCCACTTCGACGGCATGAACGCCTTCCCCATGTGGCACGACGGGCGCATCTACTACCTGAGCGACGCCGGCGGCACCGCCAACCTGTGGTCCATGGCGCCGGACGGCTCGGACCTCGAGCGCCACACCGACCTCGGCGACTGGGACGCCCGCTACCCGGCCATGGCGCCGGACGGCCGCATCGTCTTCTCCCTCGCCGGCGGTCTGCACGTCTTCGACCCGGCGACGGGCGACGAGCACGCCATCGCCATCGATCTACCGAGCGACCGGGTGCTCACCCGCTCGCGCTACCCCGACGCCGGCGGCGACCTCACCGCCGTCGACCTGTCGGCGGACGGCAGCCGGGTGGCGGTGACCACCCGCGGCGAGGTGTTCTCGGTGCCGGTGGAGGACGGCGTCACCCTGCCGGTGACGCGCGGCAGCGGCGCGCGGGAGAGCTGGGCCGCCTTCAGCGACGACGGCAAGCGGCTGATCTACGTCTCCGACGCTCCCGGCGAGGAGGAGATCCGCAGCCTCGACGCCTGGGGCCGCGGCGAGCCGCGGGTGCTGGTGCCGGCCGCCGAGTCGGGCTGGCACTTCCCCCTCGCCGTCGCTCCCCACGGCGGCCGCATCGCCTGGGGCGACGCCGACTTCGCCCTCCAGGTGCTCTCCGGCGACGGTGGCGACCCGGTGCAGGTCGACCGCTGCCCCCAGAGCGCCATCACCGACTACGTCTGGAGCCCGGACGGCCGCTGGCTCGCCTACTCGAAGCTTTCCGCCACCGACTACGGCTCGATCTACCTCTACGACGCCGAGGCCGGCGAGGTCCACCGCCTGACCGACGACACGACCAGCGACCACTCCCCCGCCTGGGACCCGCAGGGGCGCTATCTCTACTTCCTGAGCGACAACCGCGCCAACCCCCTGGTCGGCACCCGCGATCTCGAAAACGTCAACATCGAGCCCACCCGCATCTACCTGGCCCTGCTGCGTCCCGACGTCGAGAACCCCTTCGCCGACCGCGCCGGCCTGCCGCCGGCGGACGACGAGAAAGAGGACAAGGCGAGCGCGGCAACCCAGAAGGGCAAGAAGGACAAGGGCGCCAAGGATGCCGAGGCCGACGACGAGGCGAAGAGCGACGACCGACCCGAGCCGGTGGAGATCGAGCTCGACGGCCTCGCCCGGCGCATCGTGGAGCTGCCGGCGGAGGCCGGGCAGTACTCGCGTCTGATGGCCGCCGACGGCAAGGTCTTCTACCTCTCCGATCCGCTGGTCGGCATGGCCGACTGGGGTCCTCTGTTCGGCAACGGCGCGCCGCAGTCGAGCCTGGTGGCCTTCGACCTCGAAAGCGAGAAGGCGGAAACCTGGGTCGAGGGAGTGGCGGGGGGCGGCTCGCTCCTCGGCACCCTGGGCGGTGACGCGCCGCGGGTGCGCGGCGACAAGCTGCTGTTCACCCAGGGGCCCGGCGAGATCTACGTCATCGGCACCGCCGCCAAGCCCGGCGACCTGTCGCAGGCCAAGGTCGACCTCGGCGACGTGGTGGTGGAGCTCGACCCGGCCGAGGAGTGGGCGCAGATCTTCCACGAGGCGTGGCGCAACATGCGCGACTTCTACTGGGACCCGAACATGGGCGGTCTCGACTGGCAGGCCATCGGCGAGCGCTACGCCTCGCTGCTGCCGCGCATCGCCACGCGCTCCGAGCTGGGGGACCTGATCGCCGAGCTCATCGGCGAGCTGTCCACCTCCCACACCTACGTCTTCGGCGGCGACCAGGGCAAGCAGGTGCCGCGCCGCCCCACCGGCCTGCTCGGCGTCGACGTGACGCGCCAGGGAAGCGCCTTCCGCATCGACCGCATCTACCACGGCGCGCCGGCGGACGACGAGCCGGCGCCGCTGCAAGAGCCGGGGGTGAACGTCGCCGAGGGGGAGTACGTCCTCGCCGTCAACCACCGCCCCTTCGCCGCCGACCTCCCCTTCGAAGCCGCCTTCGAGGATCTGGCCGGCAAGGCCGTGGTGCTCACCGTCAACGCCACCGCGTCGATGGACGGCGCCCGCGAGGTGGTGGTGACGCCGCTGCCCAGCGACTCGGGGCTGCGCTACGCCGACTGGGTGCGCCGCAACCGCGAGCGGGTGGCGGCGGAGACCGGCGGCAAGATCGGCTACGTCCACATCCCGGACATGCTGGCCGACGGCATGATCGAGTTCAACACCTGGTTCTACCCGCAGCTCGACAAGGAAGGGATGATCGTCGACGTGCGCTGGAACGGCGGCGGCTTCGTGTCGCAGATGATCCTGGCGCGACTGCGCCGGCCGCTGATCAGCGTCGACTGGACGCGCAACGGCGCGGTCAACAACTACCCCTACCGGGTGCTCAACGGCCCCTTCGTCGTGCTCACCAACCAGTTCGCCGGTTCCGACGGCGACATCTTCCCCGCCGCCGTGCAGCTCGAAGGGCTGGCGCCGGTGATCGGCAAGCGCTCGTGGGGCGGCGTGGTGGGGATCAGCAATCTGCGCCCGCTCGTGGACGGCGGTCTGCTCACCCAGCCGCAGTCGGCCTGGTGGGACGAGGAGGAGGGCTGGAAGCTCGAAAACCACGGCGTCGATCCCGACGTCGAGGTCGAGAACCGGCCGCAGGACCTGGCCCGCGGCGAGGACCCGCAGCTCGAGAAGGGCATCCAGGAGGTGATGCGGCTGCACGCCGAGGAGCCGCCGGTCAAGCCCGAGTTCGGTCCCGTGCCGCCGCGCACCCGCGACTCGCGGCGCCACGAGCTGGACGAGCTCCTCGGCGACGGCGCGCCCTGAGGAGCGGCTGGGGCGGCGTCTGGGGTGGCGGCTGAAGGCCGCGTCCAGACGCCGCGTCCAGACACTGGACGCCGCCCGTCCGTCGGCGCCCCCGCGGCACCGGTCCTGAAACCTGAGATCTCCCGCCGGCGCGGGCTTTCCTCCGCCCGAACCGGCGCCGGCCTCCGCCGGCATCCGCCTTGCCCTGACTGCCCCTGCGGACGTCGACCGGAGAGCCGCGGCACCGCGTTGACCAACGGGAGATCTCGCCATGAACGGACCCACCCATCACCTACCCCACGTCCTCATGCTCCTGCACGCCGTCGAGAAGGTGCGCAACGGCGAGGTGAGCAGCGGTGAAGTGATGCCGCCGGAGGTGTTCCTGGCGCGCGAGGAGAAGGACACCCTGTGGGAGCTCATCGCCCTGCGCCTGCAAGGTCTGCCGTCCCTGCTCCTCGGCGGCGTGCGCTTCCGGCGCCAGGAGAGCGGCCGGGGGCGGCTCGCCCGCCAGTCCTTGGTCAGCTACCTGTCGGCACCCCTCAAGGAAGTGCGCGCCGACGAAACGCCGCGCCCCACCCACCTGGTGGAGGTGATGCTACCGGACGCCCGCGAGCCGATCCTCAAGTTCCTGCAACGGGCGCGCAAGGGGGAAGACTGCCCCACCCTGCTCCTCGACCGCGACGACGTGCTCTTCGCCTTCGACTTCCGGCTCGAAAACCCGTCCCGCATGCGCCACGCGCAGACCGCCGCCGCCGCCGCCGCCGAGCGCTACCTGTTCCGCACCACGTCGGGCCACGTGCTCTCCGCCGCGCCGCACCGCCTGCCCACCAAGCTGCACCGCGACGATCCCTTCCTCGCCCTCACCCGCCCCACCCAGCACAGCGCCACCGTGGACCTGGAGCTGCCAACGCTGGTGGTACACCGCAGCTTCCTCAGCATGACGGCGCAGGTCCAGGGCGGCCTCACGCCGTGGCTGCACCACACCCAGCCCTTCCACGTCGATCAGGCCAGCGCCGATCATCTGCTGGACCCGGAGCTGGAGCAGTACCGGACCTACCGCAGCCGGGTGCTCGAAGATCAGCGTGCCGGGCACACGGGAGGCGGGGCGGCGCGTTCGGCCTGAGACGGGGGCGGGAGGGTCCAGACGGCCGGCGCGACGACAGGAGCTTGCGCGGCTCAGTCGCGGTCGCGTTTGCGGAAGCGGTCGAACTGCACCACCTCGGCGCCGCCGCCGGACGGGGCGGCAGCGGCGGCCCCGTCCGAAACCGGCGGCGCTTCGCCGGCAGGCGCCTCGCCGAGCGCGTCGCCCGCCGCGTCGTCCGCCCCCTCGTCGCCGCCGTCCGCCCCTTCTTCCACGGGCTCGAAGCGCAGCCCGAGCTGGGCGGTGGGGTCGGCGAAGGCGGTGAGGGCGGCGAAGGGGACCACCACGTGGTGGCGCCGACCGCCGAAGGCCAGGGTGACGCCGAAGGCCTCGGAGTCGACCTCCAGGTCCCAGTACTGGTTCTGCAGCACCACCGTCATCTCGTCCGGGTACTGGTCGCGCAGGTGCGGCGGCACGCGGACGCCCTCGGCCCGGGTGTGGAAGGTGAGGAACAGGTGGTGCTCACCCGGCAGACCCTCCCGGGACACTTGCTGTAACGCCTGCCGCGGCACGTCGCGCAGCGCTTCGGCGATCATCCGTCCGTAGTCGAGGGTTGTCTCTTCCATGGCAGGCGGCAGGCTACCAGAAGCGCCGTGCCGGATGTTGCCCGCCCCGGCACTTCGTGGCCCGGCCCGCCGCGGCGCCTTGCGAGAAGCTGCCAGGGACGCGAAATGACCCCGTGACAGGATCCGTTGAAGAGGAGAAGCAACCTGAGCCCGGCGGCCTGAGTGCCGGCCCGGGAGCCGCCGCGGCAGCGTGAGCGGCACAAACCCGAGTCCTGGAAACGACCCGCCCCCATGACCCCGCCCCGCCACCCAGCCCGCGCCGGCGTCCTCGCCGGCGTCCTGCTCCTCGCCGTCGGAATCTGGATCGAGTGGGGCGACGCGCTGCTGCCCTGGGGCGGACCGGAAGCGGCAAAGGGCACCGCGGCGGCCGAGGAAGACCGCGGTCGCCTCCCGGACGGCGATGGCCGTTTCGCCGCCGAGCTGCCAGCGGACCGCTACGCCGCCGTCGCCCGTGCCCTGCGCCGCGGTGATCTCGACGCCGGACGGCGCCGTCTCGCCGCCCTCAGCGACGCCGACCGCCGCGCCCTCGGCCCGGTACCCACCCTGCTCGGTCTCGCCGCCTTCGCGGCGGGCGACGGCAAACAAGCCGTCGAGCTCCTCTCCGCTTCCCCCGCCGACGGCCCCTTCGCCGACTGGCGTCTCCTCGTCCTCGCCGAGCAGCTCGCGGGGCGCCGCGGCGCCGAGGCCGCCCTCGCCCGCTACGCTCACCTGGCCAGCCGTTTCCCCGACTCCCCTCTGCGCCCCGACGCCGTGGTCGCCGCGGCGCGCCTGCACCAGCATCTCGGCGAGCCCTTCCAGGCCCTCGACCTGGTGGAGGTGGCGCGCCGCGAGGGGTGGACCGACGCGGCGCGGGTGGATCTCGAAGCCCTGGCCTGGGAGCTCGGGGGCGAGCTCAACGACGACGCCGTGCGCCGCGAGGCGGCGCGCCGGCTGCTCGTGCTGGCGCCGTGGCGCGCCGCCGCCCTCGGCGTCGCCGACCCCTACCGCGACGGCGACGGCCGGCTGCCCTGGAGCGAGCTGCTCACCGCCGCCGAGCTGGGCGAGCGGGCGCGCACCTTCCTCTCCCTGGCGCAACCGGACGCCGCGCGCCTCACCCTGGAGTCCGTCGCCGCAGCGGAGCGCCGGCTGCCCTGGCACCTGGCGATGGCCGAGGCCCACCTCGCCTTGCGCCACCCGCGGCGGGCGCTGGACGTCCTCGAAGCGGCACCGGCGGCGCGGGCCGCGGACCTGGCGCGGGTGGAGCTGCTGCGCGGCCGGGCCAGCGCCGACCTCAGCCAAGGCCGGGGCGGCGGCAGCCCGGACGACGAAGAGCGCCGTCGCCTCGCCGCCGCCTCGCGGCGCCACCTCGAAACGGCCGCGGCGCTGGCCGACGACGACGAGCTGGCGGCGCGGGCGCTACGCCGCCTGTGGGCCGGCCTGGCGGCGCAGGATCGCGCCGGCGCCGCGGCGGGAGCCGAGCCGAGCCTCGACGACTGGCGCCGTCACCGGCGGCCGGTCCTCGCCGCCCTGAAGCGCCGCGACCCGGCGGACCGCAGCGGCGCCGAGGCCTTGTGGCGCCGCGGTTGGCAGGCCTACCGGGCCGACGAGCTGGAGAGCGCGGCGGCGTGGTGGCGCGAGCTGGCGGACCTTTACCCGCGCAGCCGCCAGGCCCACCGCGGCCGTTACTGGCGCGCCCGCGTGCTGGAGGCCACCGGCCAGCCGCGCCTCGCGCGCCGTCTCTACGACGAGCTGGTGAGCACCTCCGACACCACCGACTTCTACCGCCGCCGCGCCCTGGTGCGTCTCGGCGCCGCGCCCCGCCTGGTGGGCTCCCGCGCCGAGCGTCTGCGCGAGCCGCGGCCGTGGGACGTCGACCCCGCCCTGGCCCGCGCTTTGTTCCTGAGCGACGTCGGCCTCGACCCGCTGGCGGCCCGCGAGCTGTCCAGGGTCGCCGACCGCGCCGACCCGGACGACGCCCTGGCCCTCGACGCCCTTCTCCTCGCCCGTTCCGGCCACGGCGCGGCGGCGGCGGAGCGGCTGCGCCGCGCCTTCCCGGCCCTCGGCGGTCCGTCCCAGGGCTCCGTGCCCACCGAGATCCTGCGCGCCTACTACCCGCTGACCTACGAGGCGGAGATCCGCCGCGCGGCGCGGCGCTCCGGCGTGCCGGCCTACCTGCTGGCCGGCATCGTGCGTCAGGAGAGCGACTTCGACCCGCGGGCGGTGAGCCCGGTGGGGGCGCGGGGCCTGATGCAGCTCATGCCCCCCACCGCCCGCGAGGTGGCCTCCCACCTCGGCGAGCCCTGGTCGCCGCAGCGTCTGACGGACCCGGCCTACTCGGTGCTCCTGGGCAGCGTCTACTTCCGCCACGTGCTGGAGATGTTCGACGGCAACCTCGAGCTCGCTCTGGCCGGCTACAACGGCGGCCCGAGCCGCATCCGCCGCCTGTGGCACCGCCAGGGCCCCGCCGCCGACGTCGACGAGTTCCTGGAGACCCTACAGATCGGCGAGTCCCGCCGCTACGTGGAAAGAGTCCTCATCCTCGCCGACAGCTACCGTCAGCTTTACCCCGAGGCGGGGTCGGTGCCGTTGGGGTAAGAGGGTGGCGCACTTCACAGCGATCCTGGCGAAAAGCAGCCATCACTTGCCTCCTCAACCTTACAATGCGCAAAGACATATTACACAACGACACGATCAATGCCAGACACAACACAACCTCGGCAACCAGAGAACGCCGACCGCCCATCACAAGAACCGCCAAGTAAGCATAGCAACCCACAGTTCCAACCACGCTCATGGACTTCGTTCCAACAATTTTCGGCGAACCTATATAGAGCTGCGTCACAAACGATATCAAATCACGAAGAAAAAACGGGAGGAACAGAAGCACCGCCAGGCCCTTTTGGATCAATAAGATTATTACAAAAAGAAAATTCAACCTGTCAACAGCATAGTCTGCTATTGCTCCGAGCCGAGAGCTAACCCCCCACCTTCTCGCCAACCTGCCATCCAAAAGATCCGTAAGGAAAATATATGAGAATAGCGGAATTATATAACTCCCAAGAGATCCCAAGGCCGACAAATAAACACAGGAACAGCCAGCCAGGAATCGAGTGCCTGTCAAAAAAAATACAACCCGTAGCCGCCACACTGCGGTAGATTTCTCGGCCCGACGACTTACCAGAAGCTCCGACATCATCGACCAGTTGCGAAGCAACTTACCCTCCATCTCCTTGGCGCGCGTACAGCAGGTCAACATACTCTTCTACATATCTCCCAAAGTTGGCGAAATCCTCCGAACCTGCGCTCGCCAGCTTTCTCCGTGCCATCTTCAAGCCCAATTGAATGCCATCCCGCAACTCCAGCCCCGGTACTGTCATACCAATGAACCACCCCGCCGCAAAAACGTCTCCCGCACCAGTTGCATCCTCTACCATCCCTGTAGGTAGCGGCTCGTTCAGGAACCGAATTTCCTTGATTCTCTTGTGTAGCTTGTGGTAGATTCTAATCTCATCGTACTGCTTTAAAAAGATCAAAATCGCGTGCGGCGACAGGAGTCGAAAAACATCCTTTGCTAGGTCCTGTTCGTCTCGCACACCGAGATCGGAAGTCAAAAGCTCAAACTCCGTACGATTCAAAAAAAGGTACGAACAAAGACTAAGGATCTCCCGAATCGGTTCAGCATTATCGTTTACTTTAATTCTTCGCACCCATTCGTGCCCAGGATCAAAGCTCACTTGCAACCATGGATTCTGGTCCTTGGCTTCGCGAATGATGCTCGCGAGAACGCTCGGACTCGTGTGATCAAACAAAGACGTGATGTGAACGAGTCGAGTTCGACCTAGCATATCTACTCCCAGTCGTTGCAAAAACTCACGCCGTGAAACGATCAAGCCGTCCCAGCGAGGGCATCGAGGAAATGCAACACTCGGGCTTTGGTGACCGGGTTGGGTCGCATCGTCAGGGTGAGGGCTCCGCCGGG
>Ga0210095_1000243_pt1 | contig 15519 bp, 12 predicted proteins | sample China_Galinas_PW_FD_184861 | JGI IMG/M metagenome (GOLD analysis project Ga0210095, IMG submission 184861) | Wetland microbial communities from San Francisco Bay, California, USA, that impact long-term carbon sequestration - China_Galinas_PWA_D1... | ecosystem: Environmental > Aquatic > Marine >...
GTGGCCCTGTCGCTCGCCGCCGCGGCCGCCGGAGCCGCCGCCGTCGCCGCGGTCGCCGCCCGCCTCGCCGCCGGTGGCCGCGAGCCGGCGGCCGATGCCTCGCGGGCGACGGCCGCCGCGCTGCTCGCCGCCACCCTCTACGCCTCCGACCCGCTGCTCTGGTTCTACGGCGAGCTGCCGCTGGTCTACGCCGTCGAGGGGGGGCTCACCACGGTTCTCGCCTGGGCCGCCCTGCGCATGCAGGACGGCGTCCGTCCGTTCCTCGCCGCCTGCGCCCTGTTCGCCCTCGCCGGCGGCGTGCGGCCGTCCACCCTGGTGCTGCTCTTCCCGCTCTTCCTCTACGGGCTGCTCCGCGCCTGGCGCCGCGGCGGCTTCCTCACCCTGCGCCGGCTCGCCGCCGGAGCGGCGCTCGGCCTCGCCGGCGTGCTCGCCTGGCTGCTGCCGCTGCTCGCCGCCTCCGGCGGTCTGGCCGCCTACCGCCGCATCAGCCGCGAGCACTTCGCCACTCTGCTGCCGGTGACCTCGATCCTCTACGGGGCGGGATGGCCGGCGCTCGGCCACAACCTGGAGGTGCTGGTGAAGTGGGCGGTCCAGGGGCTGGTGCCGGCGATCGCGGCGGTGGCCGTCGCCTGGGCGGTGGCGGGCGCCACGGGCGGGGTGGGGCCGATCGGCGACGGCCTGCGGCTGGTGCTGCGCCGCTCCGGCTGGCTGCTCGCCTGGGCGCTGCCGCCGGTGCTCTTCTTCGCCCTCTTCCACGTCACCAAGGCGGGCTACACGCTGGTCCACCTGCCGGCGCTGCTGGTGGCGGCCACCCTCGCCGCGGTGCCGGCGTTGGCACCCGCGGGAGTGCCGCGACGCCGGCACGCCGCGGCCCTGCTCGCCGCCACCGTAGCGACCGCCGCCGTCGCTGGAGGGGCGCTGTTCCTCTTCGGGGCCGACCGCGGCGCCGGCGACCCACGCTGGTGGGCGCCGCTGCGCCACGGGTTCAACCGCGGCGAGATCGCCAGCTACGAGCACGACCTCGACGCCCTGCTCGCCGCCCTGCGCCGCTTCCCGCCGGACAGCACACTGCTCGCCGCCGTCGAGATGGAGGGTGCCGGGCCGGCGGGCGCCGAGGGCTTCCTCTACCCGTACCACCGCCACCTGCAGTGGTACGCCCCGCGCTACCCGCTGGTGCTGCTCGTCCCGCAGCAGGGATTCGGCCTGCTCGAGCCCGGCGGCCGCGCGGCGTTCGAGCGCCGGGAGGGGCGGGTGGAGGTCGCGGCCGGGATTCGCCGCGTCGTCTTCGTGGTCGCCGCCTCGCCGCCGCTGCACCTTCCCCTGCCGCCGGCCGAGCTGGTCCTCGCCAACCCGACCTTCCGGGTGCTGGCGGTGCCGTTCCACGGGGACCTGACGGTCGGCCGCGTGCACCTGGTGGCGGCGCCGGTAACGCGGCGGCAGCCGCCGGTGGAGACGCCGGCCGCGGCCACCGAAGCCGCGGACGCGGTCCGCCATCGGTAGCACGGCACCGGGTGGACGTGTAAGGATCGGCCCATGGCAGAGGTCACCTTCTACGGCGCTTGCGGAGTCGTCACCGGCAGCCAGACGCTGCTCTCGTGGGGGAAGACGCGGATCCTGGTGGACTGCGGCATGTATCAGGGGGACGACGAGCTGGAGCAGCGCAACTGGCGCCCGTTCGCGTTCGAGCCGTCGTCGCTGACCGCCGTCGTCCTCACCCATGCCCACCTCGACCACACCGGCCTGTTGCCGAAGCTGGCCGGCGGCGGCTTCCGCGGGCCGATCTACTGCAGCCGCGCCAGCCGCGGCCTGGTCGGGTTGATCCTCGAGGACGCCGCCGAGATCCAGGAGGAGCAGGCCCGCTACGCGCGCAAGAAGGGCTACAGCCGGCATCGCGATCCCAAGCCGCTGTACACCGTCGGCGACGCCAAGAAGGCGCTCAAGCTGCTGCAGACCTTGAGCTTCGAGGACGAGCACGAGCTGGTGCCGGGGGTCCGCCTGCGCATGTTGCGCGCCGGCCACCTGCTCGGCGCCGCCCACCTCGAGATCCGCGCCAAGGGCGCCGACGGCGAGCCGCGCACCTGGCTGTTCTCCGGCGACGTGGGGCGCTACGGGGTGCCCATCCTCAAGGATCCGGAGCCACCGGCCGAGACGCCGGACGCGCTGCTCCTCGAGTCGACCTACGGCGACCGCGAGCACCGGGAGGAGGACTCGCAGCAGCGCCTCGGTGAGATCATCGACCGGACCTTCGCCCGCGGCGGCAAGGTGCTGATCCCGGCCTTCGCCCTCGGCCGCACCCAGGAGGTGCTCTACCGCCTCGACCGGCTGGTGGAGGAGGGCCGCCTCGACCCGCGGGACGTCTTCCTCGACAGCCCGATGGCGATCGACGCCACCGAGCTTTACGCGCGGGCCAAGGCGGAGCACGACGAGGAGCTGGCGGAACTGGTGGCGGCAGGCGACAACCCGCTGGACGGCCAGAGCTTCAACCGCTGCCGCTCGGTGGCCGACTCGAAGGCGCTCAACGACCGCAAGAAGCCGGCGGTGATCGTCGCCACCTCCGGCATGGCCACCGCCGGCCGCATCGTCCACCACATGCTCCACTGGCTGAGCGACGAACGGACGTCGGTGGTGTTCACCGGCTACCAGGCGCAGGGAACCCGCGGCCGGGCGCTGCTCAACGGCGCCGACCGGGTGGGCATCCACGGCCACACGGTGCGCGTGCGCGCCACCATCCTGTCGCTGCACGGCCTGTCCGCCCACGCCGACCACAGCGACCTGCTGCGCTGGTGCCGGGCGCTGCCGGGAACGCCCAAGCGGGTGTTCCTGAACCACGGCGAGGACCCGCCGCGCAAGGCGCTGGCGGCCGCCATCGAGGAGATGGGCTGGCCGCGGCCGGTGTTGCCGAAGAGCGGCGACGCCGTGCCCTGGTGAGGCGAGGGCCGGCCGTCCACGGTTTCAAAGCCAAGAAAAGACCCCCGGAGGTGAGCACCCCCGGGGGCCGGATGGAAGCGTAGGAAGCGGCCGGACCGCTCGCTACCAGCGGTACCCCACCGACAGCTCGAGGATGTCCGCGTCGTAGTCGTCGAGGCCGTTGGCGTCCTCGCTGTAGCTCACCGTGCGGTACGCCACCCCCGCGGTGTAGCCGGTGGGGAAGACGTAGTCGACGAAGGCACGGACGTCGTCGCGGGTGAGGCCGAAGGTGCCGCTGTTGTCGTAGAAGCGGAAGCTGCCGCCCACCACCCAGGTCGAGGTGGCCGACCAGCGCAGCTGGCCGTCGACGTAGTCGGTGTTGATCTCGTAGAAGATCACCGGCAGGTCGATCGGGTTGCTGCCGGCGAGGGGGCTCTTGTCGATGCGCCGCTCGACGTCGACCAGGCCGTAGCCCAGGGACGCCGACAGCTTCGGATCGCTGTAGGCGAGGCGCAGGGTGGCCTGGTCGTAGGACGAATCCCAGCCCGAGTCGTTGTTGTCGGAGGTGTGGCTGAGGTAGGAGCCGGCCACCGAGAAGCCGTGGCCCAGCCCGTAGTCGCCGCGTACCCGCCAACGCAGCCGGTCGGTGGGGGAGGTCTCGGTGAAGGGGTCGTCGTAGGAGCTGTCGTCGACCTCCGCGGTGAGCCGGAAGGCCGAGCCCGCCGGCCGGTAGGCGAAGGTGCCGAAGAAGCCGGTCTGGTCGGTGCTGTGCGACTCGGTCTCGTCGATGCCCTCACCCGGCTCGCCGCCTTCGAGGACGCCGCGGTCGACGTCGCGGCTCTCGACCCGCACGCCACCGCTCAGCGTGATCGAGTCGGTCGCCACCACCTCGACGCCGCCTTCGAAGCCCGTGGTGTCGATCTTCCACTTGCCGCGGTTCAGCTCGTCACCGAACAGGAAGTCCCCGTCCTGGTCGAGGCTGCGGCTGTAGGCGCCGCCGATGATCGCGAAGCGGTCGTTGAGGGCGTAGGTGAGGTCGAGGTCGAAGAGATCCATCTGGCGGTCGACCTGGCCCCGGCCGTTGACGTTGGTGGTGAACGGCGAGCCGACGAAGCTGGTGCCGCTGGAGCTCTCGCTGGCGCTGAGGTCGAGGTCGAGGTCCTGGAGCATCACCTGGCCGCGGACGATCCACTTGCCCGGTGTCGCCACGATGCGCGCCACGTGGGTATTGGCGCTGTAGTCGTACGGCTGGTCGAGGAAGAAGAAGTCGAGCACCGCCGAGTCCTCGGCGTCCTCGCCCTGCGATTGGCCGGGGAGGAAGATCTCGTAGAGGTTCTGGTAGTCGCGGACCTGCTCCTCGACGGTCAGCGTGACCTCGTTCCAGGCGTAGGAGAAGCCCACCTGGTAGTCGTTGAGCGACTCGTCGATCGGCTTGTCGAACTCGAACTCGTCGCGCTGGACGTCGAGGGTGGTCGTCGAGTTGCCGGTCTTGGTGAAGCGGTCGAAGCCGAAGGTGAAGGTCGCCCGCTTGGTCAGGTCGAGGTCGAGGGAGGCGTGGTCGCGCACCCGCTCGAAGTCGAAGCCGTGGAGGTCCGGCAGCGTGCCGAGGGTGTCGTTGTAGAAGTACTCGGACTTGCTGCGGTTGTAGCGGAACTCGAAGCGGTCGAAGCGCTGCACCCCCAGCGACAGGGTCTCGAAGGGGTCGCCGCCGAAGTTGTTGACGTCGAGGTTGATGCGGTCGACCATCTGCTTCGCCGCATCCCCCTCCTGGGGGACGAAGTGGAACGACAGCTCGAACAGGCGCGGGCCGTCGTCGAGGTCGATGTCCTCGCGGTACTTGTTGTCGTTGCCGCTGACGTCGACGGCGCGGTAGCCGATGCGGATGCCACCGGAGAAGTCGTCGTACTGGGCCAGGGCCGGCAGGGCCGCGGCGGCGCAGAGGACGGCCGCGGCGGCGAGGATGCTTGCCTTTCTCGGGATCGTCATGATGCGCCCCCTACTTCAGGAAGAAGGGGTCGAAGTTCGACCCGTGGATGGAGGAGTGGCACTGGGTGCAGGTCGTGTCGAGGGTGAACCGCGAGTGGAACGACGGCACCGCCGAGTGGCAGGAGAAGCAGAGCTCGGCCACCTTCTGGAACTTGAGCAGATGGCGGTTGGGCGAGCCGTGCGGCGTATGGCAGGCGACGCAGCCCTCGACGCGCACGCTGCCGTGCTCGAAGACGAAGGGGCCACCCTTGTCGCCGTGGCACTGCACGCACTGCTCCTGCTTGAAGCCGCCGAGCCGGGCGCGGGTCGCCGGGGCGTGCGGGTCGTGGCACGACTCGCAGCCGAGGACGCCTTCCTGCAGCCGGTGGCGCTCGTTGAAGGAGAACTGGTCGAACACCTCACCGTGGCACTGCTGGCAGACCAGGCTCGCCTCGGTCAGGTTCTCCATCGGCCGCGGCTGGGCGGTGGAGCTCTTGAGCAGCAGCCAGCTCCCCTTGGCCGGCTGATGGATGCTGTGGCAGCTCCGGCAGTCCATGCCGGCCTTGGCGTGGGGGCTGCGCAGGAACTGCGGGTGGGTGTCGGCGTGGCAGGTCAGGCACACCTGGGAGGTGGCCAGGTGGCCGCTGGCGTCGCTGAAGGAGAAGATGGTCTCCTTGCCGCCGCCCGCCTCGAGGTGGGCTGTGGGGTCGCCGTGGCAGGCCTCGCAGGAGATCTCGAGGTCGCGGTGCGCGCCCTCGCGGGCGAGGGCCGCGTGGGGTCCGCCGAAACCGGTCACCACGTCTTCGTGGCACGCGGCACAGGTCTCGGTGTCGAGGGCCATGGCCTGGTCGGCCTCGCCCATCTGTGGGGCGCCCTGGGCCGCTGCCGCGGCGAGCAGCACTACACCGGCGGCGATCAGCAAGGGGGTGATGCGTCGTCTCTCCATGTTCGGCTCCCTCTCTCTCAAGAAGATGTGGCCTCTGCTGCGAGCAGTCTCTGCGCCTTCCATGACCTGTTGAAATACCCGGACAGGGGATGTCTATCACCTACGCCCCGGGTTGGGGACCGCGAATTCTGATGGGGCCGATCCCACCCTTCCGGGTGGGCCGTGAAACCGTGCGCCGGAACGTGGTCCGCCGGAGCACCAGCGGGCACAATGCCGTCGAAGCCTTTTGGAGTCTCGAAATCCGGAAGGCATCTACCCAGAAAGGGAGACGACGATGAAAAAGCTGGCCCTCTTCGCGATCACTCTGGTGGCGCCCCTGTTGCTGGTGGCGGTCACCATCTCCAGCGCGGCCTATGCCGGACCGGCCGCCGGCGGCTCCCTCGACGGCAAGACGATCTTCCTCGAGTCCAAGTGCAACCTCTGCCACTCGGTGTCCAGCGCCGGCATCGAGGCCAAGATGCAGGGCAAGATGGCGGGTCCGGATCTCACCGGTGTCGGCGAGCGCCACGAGGCGGCGCTGATCGGCGGCTTCCTGCGCGGCGACGCCGAGATCGGCGGCAAGGCCCACAAGAAGAAGTTCACCGGCTCGGACGAGGAGCTCGCCGCTCTGATCGACTGGCTGAAGGCGCAGAAGGCGCAGTAGGCGCCGCAGCGGTCCTGGACCCGCAGTCCAAGCGATCCGGGAGGTCCGCCGCCCCGGCTGGACCGGACCTCCCAAAGCACCGGGACGATTCGATCCTGTTTCCCTGAACCCCGTCTTTGGGAGGTCCTCCGGTGAGATTCCCTCGCCTCGCTCCATTCACGCGCACACCCCCTGTCGCTGCCCTCGCCGTCGCCATCGCCGCCGCCCTGGCCGCTCTGGTGGCGCCCTCGGCCGCGGCGCAGCTCGACTGCAGCGACTGCCACGACGTCGAGGTGCCGGACGTCTCGGCCCACGCCGGCTTCGGGTGCACCGACTGCCACACCGACGTCGAGGACGTTCCCCATGCGGACGAGGTGATGCTCGGCGCCGCGGTCTGTGGCCAGTGCCACGAAGCGGCGGACGAGCTCGAAGAGAGCGTCCACGGCGGCCTCGCCGACTGCGCGAGCTGCCACGGCGGCGCGCCGCACGCGGTGCTGCCGGTCGCCGCCCACGATTCGACCGCTTCGATCCGCAACCAGCCCAGCACCTGCGGCCAGTGCCACGACGAGGCGCTGGTCGACGCCTTCGTGCACAGCGTGCACGGCGACGCGCTGCTCAAGTCGGGCCTGTCGATCGCGCCGAGCTGCGCCAACTGCCACGGCGCCCACGACATCCAGTCGCCGGACGATCCGCGGGCGCGGGTGTCGTTCGAGCAGACGCCGGAGACCTGCGGCTCGTGCCACGAGTTCGTGCTCGAGGACTGGACCACCGGCGCCCACGGCATGACCTGGAAGGAGCGCTCCGCCGACGGCTCGGAGGAGGCGGCGGAGGCGGCGGGGCTGCCGGCGCCGGTGTGCTCGACCTGCCACACGTCGCACCAGATCACGCGGCCGGAGGAGCGCCAGGTGCGCCTCGGCAGCGTCGCCGTCTGCGGCGACTGCCACGGCGGCCGTTTCGAGACCTACCGCGACAGCTTCCACGGCCAGGCGACCAGCCTCGGCTTCGTCCTCGCCGCCACCTGCGCCGATTGCCACACGCCGCACGTCAACCTGGCGGCCGACGACCCGGCGTCGAGCGTCCACCCGGACCACCTGGCGGCGACCTGTGGACAGTGCCACGGTGAGGTCTCACCGGCCTTCCTGACCTTCGATCCCCACTCGAACCCGTCGGACCCGCAGGAGTCGCGGCCCCAGGTGCACTGGATCTGGTGGTTCATGACCGCCCTGCTGATCGGGGTGTTCAGCTTCTTCACCCTGCACACCGTGCTCTGGCTGCAGCGCGCGCTGGTCGGCTGGGCGCGCGGTGAGATGGAGGCGGCGCCGGCCAACGGCGGGCCGTGGGTGAAGCGGTTCAGCCGCTTCCACCGTGGCACGCACGTGCTGATCATCGTCAGCTTCCTCACCCTGGCGGCCACCGGCCTGCCGCTCAAGTTCAGCTTCACCGACTGGGCGCAGACCCTGGCGCGCATCCCGCTGTTCTTCGAGATCGCCCACCTGCTGCACCGTACCGCCGCCATCGTCACCTTCGTCTACGCCTTCACCCACCTCGGCTTCATCGTCAAGCGCACGATCCTCGACAAGAAGGGCGGCCTGCTCTACGGCTGGAGCTCGATGGTGCCGCGGCCGCAGGACCTGGTCGACCTCGGCCGCAACCTGCGCTACTTCCTCTACCTCGGCCGGCGGCCCAAGTTCGACCGCTGGACCTACTGGGAGAAGTTCGACTACTTCGCCGTCTTCTGGGGCATCCCGATCATCGGCGTCAGCGGCCTGATGCTGTGGTTCCCGCAGCTGTTCACCAGCTTCCTGCCGGGCTGGGCGCTCAACGCCGCGTGGGTGATCCACAGCGACGAGGCGCTGCTGGCGACGGGCTTCATCTTCATCTTCCACTTCTTCCACACCCACCTGCGCCCCGAGGCGTTCCCCATGGACCCGGTGATGTTCGTCGGCGCCATGCCGCTCGAGCGCTTCAAGGAGGAGCGGCCGCAGGAGTACCGGCGGCTGGTGGAGCGGGGGGAGCTCGACGACTACCTGGTGGAAGCGCCGCCGGCCTACAAGCTGCACCGGGCACGGATCTTCGGCTTCACCGCGGTCTTCATCGGCCTGGCACTGGCCATCGGCATCATCATCGGGGTCTTCTTCTAGCGTTTCCCTCGCCGCCCGCCTGCCGTCCCGCTTCATCGCTCCGAGCGGGCCAGCAGGCGGGGGGCGAGGATCAACGCCGCACCGTAGACCGCCAGGCCGGCGAACAGGGTCGCCGGCCGCCCCATCGGCAGGTCCTCCACCGCCAGCTTCACCGCGCCCAGCGCGAGCAACGGGTAGACCAGCATGCGCGCCTCGGCGAGCCGCGGCCAGCGCGCCGCCAGCGCGGCGGCCAGGGCGAGGACGGCGAGGACGGCGGTGCGCAGCGCCGCCAGCACCCCGGCGTCCACCGCCCCGCTGCCGGGCACGCCGGCCAGGCGAGGAGCGAGGGCGGTGAGGATCGTCGCCGCCAGGCCGAGCACCAGGACGGCGAGCAGCACCAGCCGCGGCACGATCGCGCCGCGACCCCAGAAACGCGACTGGCGCGGCAGCGGCGTGAGGAGCATCACCACCGTCGCGGCGAGGACCACCAGGGTCGCGGCACCGAGCGGCGGCCACGGTCGCGCCGCCGGAGCCGCCAGCGACCAGAAGCCGACGGCCAGCAGGCCGCCGGTGGTGGCCGCGGAGACCGCGAACAGCGCCGCCATGGCGGCCAGGGTGACGCTCACCAGCCGTGCCGCGGCGACCGCGAGGAGCACCGCCAGGATCGACCACAGGAGGGCTTCGGCGGCGTTCGGCAGCAGCAGGCCGGTGGCGCCGAGGAGCAGCGGGCAGCCGACCGCCGCGTGGTAGAGGAAGGCGTTGCGCCGTTCGGCGCGCCGGCCGAGCAGCAGGGCGGCGGCGGTGAGCGCGGCGACGGCGAGCACCAGGCCGGCGGCGGCCACCGCGCCGGTGTCCTCCGTCACCCGGTGGGCGACCCAGATGGCGCCGCCGTAGCCCACCGCCAGCGCGGCGCAGGTCTGCAGCAGGGCGAAGGGTCCGACCCGCCAGGCTTCGCGGGTGACGCCGCGCCAGGAGAAGGTCGCCGCGTAGGAGACCACCAGGGCGAGCTGCAGGGCGAGCAGGATGCCGCTGCCGGCGGGCCAGCGATCGTGCCCCAGCAGCACCAGGGGCAGCAGCAGGGCGGCGTCGGCGGCGGCGGCGGTCGGCCAGCGCAGGCCGCGCCAGGCGTGCCGCTCGCCGAGCCACAGGGCGGCGATGCCGAGGGTGAGGAGGAAGGCGCAGTAGGCGGCGGGCTGCGAGGAGGCCACCAGCAGCACCGCCGCGGCACCGACGGCGGCCACGGTGACCAGCCAGCCGGCGAGACGGCGGCTGCGGTGTACCGCCACCGCCAGGCCGGCAGCGGTGACCGCGGCGAGCACGGCGGCGCCGGCGGCGGCGGGCAGCACGGCGAAGCGCAACACCGCCTCGGCGACCAGGGGGAAGGCGATGAGGGAGTAGGCGAGGGCGTGGTAGGTGGCGCTGTGCGACGCGGGGCGGCGGCCGGCGACGCGCCACGCCAGGGCCAGCCAGAGCAACGCGTAGGCCAGCCCGAGGCCGACGCCGGCGGCGTCGGGAACCGACGGCGTCTCGGTGACGGCGCGCAACAGGAAGGCGCCACCGAGCACCATCAGGGTCCGCCCGACCAGCCCGAGGTCGCCGAGGAAGGCGCGCCCGGCGTGGTCCGTCGCGTCGGCAGGGATCCCGCCGCGCTCAGCCGGAGCCGGCATCCCGTCGGGCGCGGCCTCCGCGGCCGTCTCCGCGCCCGCGGTCACCATCCCGGCCGCCGGCAGCGCTCCGCCCTCCACCGCCCGCAGCCGGTCTTCCAGCCGTTCCAGCACCCGCTGCAGGGACCGGACCTCGACCTCCAGCCGGTCCAGGCGGTCCTCGCGGTTCATCGGCACCTCCCGTGGCGCGGTCGCTCTCCGCCGGTTCGTCGTTTCGCCGTTTCCGCGGCGGCTCTCAGGAGCCCAGCTGGCGGATCTTCAGGGCCAGTCCGATCAGCGCGAGAGCGATCACCGCGAGGGTGATCATCAAGCCGCGGCGGCGGAAGGCGAGCTCGTCGAGGGCCTTGGCGGCGCCCTCCAGGGCGGCCCCGGCGTGCTGCCGCCCCTCGACGTACTTCTTCTGGAAGGCACCGTCCTCGTCGCTGGAGAAGGTGTGCACCAGCACCTCCAGCTCGATCTGGGCATCGACCGCCTGGTCGATGTCCTGGGTCGGCTGGCGCACCTCGACGCCGCCGCGGCGAGCGGCCAGCAGCATGCGCTCGGCGCGCGCGGTGAGCGACGTCACCTCCAGCATGTGCGTGAGATCCCTCTCGGCGGTGGCCAGGCCGACCGCCTCCGGCGCCAGATCGGGCTCGGATTGATGGCAATCGGTGCAGCGCACCACCGGCGCCCGCACCGGCTCGCCGCTCACCGGGTCGTCGTACATGTAGTAGGTCTTGCCGATGCGGAACTTGTCGAACAGGCGCTGGAACGCCGGGCGTAGCGCCGGCGCGCCCGCCGCCGCCTCCCCGCTGCCGTCGCCCTTGCCCTGGATGGTGTGGAACGGCAGGTGCAGCGCCTGGTCGACCAGCCAGTCGAAGCGCGCGTCGCCTTCCAGGCCGAGCTTCGCCGCCTCGGCCATCAGGCTCGCCTGCACCTGCTCGAAGTGACGGCGGACCGCTTCCGGCTCCACCTCGGCCGCGGACTCGCCGATGGCGGAGGCGACCGCCGAGCCGACCGCGGTGCCGCTCGCCGGCGGCGCGGCGGCCGGCACGCTTCCCTCGGCCGCGTGGCAGAAGGTGCAGGGTGCGGCCGGCAGCGGTGCCAGCATCGCCAGGGTGGGGCGCACGATGCCGTGGTTTCCGTGGCAGGTGGTGCACTCGGAGAACGACTGCAGCGAGGCGACGGCGGGGCTGTCGGGCGGCTCCTCGTGACAGGCGGCGCACCCCTGGCCGTCGACCGAGGCGAGGAACTCGTTGTGGTCGTGGAAGCCCGCCAGCTTGGGGCTGGCGCGGAACAGGTCCGCTTCGCGGCCGTGGCACTGGCCGCAGACGAAGGCGATCGACTCGAGGCCCGGCGGCAGGGCGCCGTGGTTGCCGTGGCAGTCGTTGCAGGTCGGCGCCGACAGGTCCTCCTTGTCGATCAGCGCGGCGGCGTGGACGCTGCGCCGCCAGCGGGCGTACTGGTCCACCGGCAGCGGCCGGCCGTCGGGCAGCGTGTACCCCGCCATGGTCTGCGGGTCGCCGTGGCAGTGGCGGCAGGTCTCGGCGACGTTGCGGGGATGGACGGGCGACGCCGGGCTGGTGGGGGAGAGGATGCCGTGGACGCCATGGCAGTCGATGCAGGTGGCGACGTGGGTGTCGCCCTCGGCGAGGCGCTGGCCGTGCAGGCTGGTGCGGTACTCCTGCACCTGGTCGACCCGCGCGTCCGGCTTGAAGCGGCGCATGTAGGCGGGGTCGGAGTGGCAGCGACCGCACAGCTCCGGGACGGCGGTGCGCTCGGGTGCGCCGCGGAACGGGTTGGCCGCGTACGAGGGATCCATCGCCGCGTCGAGATCCTCGCCCAAGGCCGGGTCGGGGTTGCCGCCGTGGCAGTCCTGGCACGACAGGCCCGACGCCGCGTGGACGCCCTTCGCAAAGTGGTCCACCAGCGCCAGGTCGTCGCCCTCGAACCAGTCGCTGCTGCCGTGGCAGGTGAGGCAGGAGGTGGTCTGCGGCGCCGCCGACAGGACGGCGGTGAGGAGCAGCACGAGCAGCACGACGGTCACCACCACGAGGGCGGTGAGCACCGGATGGACGGTCTTCATGGTGCTGCCTCCTCCTCCGCGCCGCGGCGGATGACGTAGGCGAACAGGGCGATGAAGGCGCCGGTGCCCAGGGTGACCCACACCGGTACCCAGGAGTGGTAGCCCCAGGCGGTCAGGGCCACCGCGTAGACCAGGGCGGCGATCCCCACGCCGGTGAACACCGGGCTGCGGCCGCGGCGTTCGACGCCGCGGTCGAGGAACGGCACCAGCACCAGAACCAGCCCGACGGCGCCGAACAGGAGGATCGGGATCGCCTCGTACTCGAGGCCGAGCACCGAGCCTCCCGGCACCAGCTTCAAGGTCTGGAACATGAACATGAAGTACCACTCGGGGCGGATGTCGGCGTAGGCCGGGGCGAACGGGTCCGCCTTCTCGCCCAGCTCCCACGGGAACAGGGCGGCGAGCGCCGCCAGCACCGCCAGGGCGAGCAGCCAGCCGAACGAGTCGCGCATCGCGTAGTGGGGGAAGAAGCGCATCGGCGGCCGCCGCTTCGCCTCCTCGGTGCGCCCCGGCGGCACGCTCATCCCCTGCAGCTGCACGAGCAGCAGGTGGAAGAGGAGCACCATCACGGTCAGCGCCGGCAGGATGGCGACGTGCCAGCCGAAGAATCGCGACAACGTGGCGCCGCTCACCCGGTCGCCGCCGCGCAGGAAGCGCACCGTCCAATCTCCGACCACCGGCACCACGGCGGCGATCTCGGTGCCCACCTTGGTGGCGAAGAAGGCGAGCTGGTTCCACGGCAGCAGGTAGCCGGAGAAGCCGAAGGCGAGGGTGAGGAAGAAGAGGAAGCACCCGGTGACCCAGGTCAGCTCGCGGGGCGACCGGTAGGCCTTGGCGAAGTACACCGTGGCGAGGTGGACGAAGGCGAAGAAGACCATCAGGTTGGCCGACCAGGAGTGGATCGAGCGGATCAGCCAGCCGAACGGCACCGTGGTCATCAGCCGTTCCACCGACTCGAAGGCCTCGCCGGCGCCGGGGCGGTAGTAGAGCATCAGCAGGATGCCGGTACCGACCTGGATGAGGAAGAAGAACAGGGTCATGCCGCCGAAGTAGTAGATGACCGAGTAGCGGTGGACCGGGATCGTCTTGTGCATCGCGGCGTCGCGGGCCGCCGACAGCGGCAGGCGGCCGTCGAGCCAGGCGAACAGGCGGTGGCGCCGGGTGCCGGGGTCGGAGCGCTGGGTGCTGGGCTCGGCCATGGCGTCAGGCCCTCGCCACCACGACCGTCGTGGCGCCGCCGCCGGCCGGCACCAGGTGGACCTGGTAGGGGGTCAGCGGGCGCGGCGGCGGTCCTCCCACCACCCGCCCCTGGAGGTCGAACTGGCCGTTGTGGCAGTTGCACCAGATGAGGCCGAGCTCCTTGCGGAAGCCGACGATGCAGGACAGGTGGGTGCAGGTGGCCGAAAGGGCGCGGAAGTCGTCGTCCGCGGCACGGATGACGATCACCGGCTCGGAGCCGAAGCGGACGATCTTGAAGCCCTTGTCGAGGAACTCCGGATCGTTGGTGTGACCCGCCTCGACCTGGTTGGTCGACGCCTCCGCCTCGGCGGGCGGGCTGAGGAAGCGGGTGACGGGGTAGACCACCGCCGCCGCCAGCGCCCCCAGGGTGGTGCCCAGGAACCAGTTGAGGAACGATCGGCGGCTCGCTCCCTTCGACGACTCGGACGTCACCGGTTGCCTCCTTGCGGGACGATCCCGTGGCCACCGCGGACGGTGGCGACGGGCAATGGATTCACAGGTTGTGCGACATCTTCACACGCCGCCCCTCGGTGGCTCCAACGCCCGTCGAGGTGGGGTGGTCCGGATCGAGGTCCACCCGTCGGGGTGGGATCGCGAGATTTCGTCTCCGCGCGGGAATCAACCTTCTGCCCTTGTGGTTATAGGGTTGCGATGACGCGGCAAACCCCGACTCCGACGCCGCTCGAGGCGACTCCCGATCGCCTCGGCGACGAGCTGCTGGCGCGCATCGCCGAGCGGCTGAAGGCGATCGCCGACCCGACGCGCCTGCGCCTGCTGCACGAGCTGGAGCTCGGCGAGATCTGCGTCGGCGACCTCGCCGGACAGGTGGGGGGCAGCCAGGCCAACGTCTCCAAGCACCTCGCGGTGCTGCGCAAGGCGGGCCTGGTGAGCTGCCGTCGGGACGGCATGAACGTCTGCTACTCGGTCGCCGACCCCAGCGTCTTCGACGTCTGCCGCACGGTCTGCGACGCCCTCACCCGGCAAGCCGACCGGGTGGCCGCCGAGCTGCACCGCGGCGCCGCCGCGATGGAGCCGCAACACCACGACCCAGCGTAAACACCCCGACACCGTCCGCCGCACCGTCTCCGGTGCGGCCGAGGAGACAGCATGAGCAAGCCGATGGAAGTGAGCGACGCCCAGTTCGAGCAGGAGATCCTCAAGTCCGACCAGCCGGTGCTGGTCGACTTCTGGGCCCCGTGGTGCGGCCCCTGCCGCATGGTCGGCCCGATCGTCGAGGAGCTGGCCGGCGAGTACGACGGCCGCCTCAAGGTGGCCAAAGTCAACACCGACCAGGACCAGATGACCGCCGGCCGCCTCGGCATCCAGGGCATCCCGACGCTGATCTTCTTCCGCGACGGCAAGGAGGTCGACCGCGTCGTCGGTGCGTTGCCGAAGCCGGCCCTGAAGCAGCGCATCGACCAGGTGCTGGCGGCGCCGGTGGGGGCCTGAGGAGGAAGCTCCGGAATGCCCCTCTACGAGTACCGCTGTGACGGTTGCGGCGAGCGCTTCGAGGTGCTGCAGCGCATGGGCGAGGGGCCGCAAGGCCTGACCTGCCCGCGCTGCGGCGCCGCGGAGCCGCGCCGCCAGCTCTCCACCTTCGCCGCTGCCGGCTCCTCGGCGGACGGCGCCTCCCGCTCGGCGTGCGCCGCGCCCGGCGGCTCCGGCTTCACCTGAGGCTGACCGTCGCGGCCCCGTGAGGGCCGCACGTCCGCCGCAGGTTGGCCGCACGCCTGCCGCACCCCCTTCCTTCCCCCGCAGTTTCTGTCACAATCCGCGAGGAGAGCGAGATGAACAGCGCCAGCACGACCATCCCCGCCGGCAGCCCCGGCACCGCCGCGGGGGTCGCCTTCGAGGCGACCACCGCTCTGTCCTTCGACGACGCCGTGCGCCACGCCCGCGAGGCGTTGGCCGCGGAGGGCTTCGGCGTGCTCACCGAGATCGACGTCCAGGCGACCCTGAAGAAGAAGCTCGACGTCGACCGTCCGCCCTAC
>Ga0210095_1000244_pt1 | contig 15357 bp, 12 predicted proteins | sample China_Galinas_PW_FD_184861 | JGI IMG/M metagenome (GOLD analysis project Ga0210095, IMG submission 184861) | Wetland microbial communities from San Francisco Bay, California, USA, that impact long-term carbon sequestration - China_Galinas_PWA_D1... | ecosystem: Environmental > Aquatic > Marine >...
ACCAGAGGCAGCATAATAACGGGCACCGTTGCCATTATTGTAGAGGCTATCCCGATTTTTGTGTTTGATATTGCTATCAGGCTGCTGGTAACACCGAGAAAAGGCCCGAAGATTGTACCGGTTACCGTAAATGACAAAGCCTTTAAATCTTTCTTATATACCTTAAACGGATTTTTATATTTACGCGCAAGCATAGCGAGTGGAAGAAAAATAATTACAGCGGAGGTAAGCCTGATAAAAGTAGCAACAAATCCGTTAATATGCCCTTCCTCAAAAGCAAATTTTGCCAGTACCATTCCCGCCGCCTGTCCGAACGCTCCCATAAACCCGTAAAAGATTCCTGCCCTGCTCAATTTATATTTTGATAAAACATCCGGATTCTTTTGAAGTATCACCATCGCAATTCCGCACATCGTTATGACGATACCAAGTATGCCCCAGTAATTAATTATTTCGTGAAGAAAAAAATAGGCGAGTATTGTTGAGATTGCGGGTACTAGCGACATCATCAGCATACCTACCCGTGCACCTATCATCCGGAAGGCCTGGAATAAAAATGAATCGCCTATAACAAATCCAACAAATCCGCTGGCAACGAGAAAATTAAACTGGTAGGATGATACAGAATAATTTAAATTTAATATCAATATGGTCGCAAGGAGCATAAAGACTCCAAGAATCATTCTGTTGATATTCAGCTGGAGTGAACCGATTCTTTCTGAAGCCGCTGTAAATGCCATTGAACTTCCGGACCAGCAGAAGGCAGTAGCAAGGGCACTAAACTCACCAATAAAAGGCATTTAATTCAAAGTTTATAATTAATAAGTGGATAAAATAATATAAATGGATCATAAAAAAAGCTCCCTTTTAGGAGCTTTAAAAATTGCTGGATGAATTTCATTCACCAGACCTGGTTTTTGAAAGAAAAAATAAATAGACCCCGAGAGATAAAGCGACTAAAATCTGCAAGTAAACAGGAGTTGAGAATAAATCTCCTGTTAATATACCTGCTGATATTAAAACAAATTTTATTAAATAATAATAAATTTTACTTATCAATATGCTTATCAACATTACTGAAAATTTATTTGAAAGCTTATCATAAATTTGATAAAACAGCCAGATATTTAAAATCAATTCTGATGTTATCAAAATTGATTTTATTGCAACCGGATGACTGGCAATAAGAAATGAAAATAACGGAAGAGTTAAGGCTATCAAATATGCATTTTTATTTGACGTGTGGATTACTGACAGAAGAATAATAATTCTCATAGGATCTATCATATAAACGGGGAAACTCAGGATATGCGAAAATGTAGGTACAAGGTATATGCTAACTATGGCCGCAAGATTAAAAAGATAAACATTAATTGTATGTTTTTGATCCGGTAATGCAAAAGTACTTGCCATTCTATCCCCCCGTTTATTTGACATGTAAATTTAAGACTTAATTAATTATTTATCTGCAATATTTTAAAGGAATTTGATCATTTTTTTTTGTTAATTTAATAATCAGATACAGATGGATTAACATCACAGGGGGAGAAATGAATCGCCGGGATTTCTTCAAAAAAAGTCTGCAGGCCGGTTTACTTGCAGGCACAACACTTACCTTTGGAAATTATAAAGAACTGCTAGCTTTTAGCAAACATCTTCCACCCAGCCCTTTTGACCTGGCCGCAATAAAAGGCGGTGAACCTGATGTTATGTTCGATAAAGCAATTGCTTCGCTGGGAGGAATGAAAGCATTTGTAAAGAAAGGACAAACAGTTGTTGTAAAGCCCAATATCGGATGGGCTGTTTCCCCGGAACGTGGTGGAAATACTAATCCCCTGCTTATTAACAGAATTGTAAAACACTGCTTTGAAGCAGGAGCTAAAGATGTATATGTTTTTGATCATACCTGTGATGACTGGAAGAGATGTTACTCAAACAGTGGAATTGAAAGAGCTGCAAAAGATGCAGGTGCAAAAGTTGTATCCGGTGCTAGTGAAGGTTACTATCAAAATATTTCTGTGGGCAGCGGAAAAGTAATGAAAGACGCAAAAGTTCACGAATTGATTCTCGAATGTGATGTTTTTATAAACGTTCCTGTCTTAAAAAGTCACGGGTCGGCTGAACTTACTATCGGAATGAAAAACCTGATGGGAATTGTTTGGGACAGACGATTCTGGCACAGGAATGATCTTCATCAATGTATCGCTGATTTTGCCTCATTTCGTAAACCTGATCTGACAATAGTTGACGCATATTATGTTATGAAAAAAAATGGCCCGCGGGGAGTTTCGCTCGAAGATGTAGTAACTATGAAATCACAAATTATCGGGAAAGATATTGTTGCTGTTGACACCGCTGCAGCTAGACTTTTCGGAGCTGATCCAAAGGAAATCGATTACATTAAAATTGCAGAAGAAATGAAACTTGGTACAACCGATCTTAGCAAACTTTCGATAAACAGGATAATAATGTGATTACATGAATCCTGTCCATTACAAGAAAATCAGAATTATTGTTTCCCTGCTCTTTTTTATTCTTGCGCTGGTAGTTTTTCTTGATATTACAAACACAGTCCAGGTTTCAATATCTCCGTGGCTAGTATATCTCCAGTTTATTCCATCTCTTCTAAAATTTCTTTCAGTTCCAGAGCTGGCCGCGGCAGGATTTATTATTATCCTCCTTTTTACTTTTCTATTCGGAAGAGTTTATTGTTCAAGTGTTTGTCCTCTCGGAACGCTTCAGGATATTTTTTCTTTCATTCCTAAAAGATTAAATAAGAAAAAATATTATAAAAAATTAAAGAATTATAAAATTCTTCGTTATTTAATTTTATCCGCAACAGTGGTTTCGTTCCTGACAGGTAATTTAATCCTTTTAGATATACTGGACCCATTCAGCAACACAGGGAAAATATTGGCAAATATTTTTCGTCCGCTGGTATTACTATTAAATAATTTAATCGCATTTACGTTTGAAAAGCTGAATATTTACACCTTCTATCCTGTTGACATTAAAGCATTTAGCTTAGCAATGATCGCAGTATCATCGTTAATATTAATTACTGTTGGAGTAATGTCATTCTCAAAAGGCAGATTGTTCTGCAATACAATCTGTCCCGTTGGAACTTTTCTTGGTATATTTTCCAAATTCTCTTTGGTACAAATTGCGGTCAATAAAAACACTTGCAACAGTTGCAATCTCTGTGAAAAAGTTTGTAAATCAGGTTGTATAGACAAGAAAGCAAAAGCAATAGATTTTGAAAGATGTGTTGATTGTTATAATTGTTTCAGTGTGTGCCCGAGCGAAGGTATTACTTTTACAAAGTATTTTTCAAATGATAAAATAAATAAAGTTAAAGAAACCGACCTGAAAAAAAGACAATTTATATCAAAGACTTTTTCATATGTTTTAAGTTTAACAGGTTTATCATTAGCACAGGTTAAGGTTATTCCAAAGAAAAAAAGCACAGTACCTGTATTAAAGAAAAACACTGTTTCGCCACCAGGCTCATTAAGTCTTTCAAATTTTACCGGGCAATGTACTGCCTGTCATCTTTGTGTAAGCAGCTGCCCTGCCCAGGTTTTACAGCCTGCCTTATGGGAATATGGATTTACAGGGATACTTCAGCCGTATATGGATTACAGCGCGAGCTACTGCACTTTTGAATGTGTTGTTTGTGGAGACATTTGTCCGACAGGTGCAATATTACCAACCGGAGCTGAAAACAAAAAATTACTTCAGATTGGCAAAACAACATTTGTTAAAGAGAACTGCATTGTAGAAACGGAAAAGACAGAATGCGGAGCCTGCGCCGAACATTGCCCCACCAAAGCCGTAAAAATGATTCCTTACAAAAACCTGCACCTACCCGAAATTAAGAATGAATACTGTGTTGGCTGCGGTGCCTGTGAACATGCTTGTCCCACAATTCCTTATAAAGCAATTTATGTTGAAGGAAATCCCGTTCATTTAGTAGCTAAGAAACCTCCCACTGAAAAAATTAAAGGAGAAATTGATCTGAAAAGCGACTTTCCATTTTAATAATTATTTTTATCTTGCTAACTAAATTCATAAGAAAATCCTCTTTCCTTTACCGGGCAAAATCAATAAATATTAAAATTATTTTTAAAGGCTGGTTGAAAAGACTTTCTTTACCGTTTTATAACATAGCATATACAAAAAGGAGTGAGAAATGAGTAATAACATCAAGCATATAATATTAGGGGCGGGCGGAGCAATAGGCAATACACTCACTGATGAATTAAAATTCAAAGGGGAAAAAATAAAACTCGTTTCAAGATCAGGGAAAAGTGTTGATGGAATTGAGGTAGCAAAGGCCGATCTTACAAAAAAGAATGAGACTTTAAGTGTTATTGAAGATTCTTCAATAGTTTACCTTGTTGTTGGGCTTCCTTATGATTATTCTATCTGGGAAAAACAATGGTTTAAAATTATGCAAAATGTTGTAGAAGCATGCAAAGAGAAAAACGCACGCCTGATATTTTTTGATAATATTTATTCATACGGAAAAGTTGATAGAGCGATGACAGAAGAAACACCATATAAACCATGCAGCAAGAAGGGCGAATTGCGTGCTAAACTAAATCTATACCTTGAAGATGAAATGAAAGCCGGTAATATTAAAGCAATAATTGCTCGCGCCGCTGATTTTTACGGTCCGTATTCTGAAAAAACGAGCGTTCCATTCATACTGGGAATTCAAAATTTAGCAAAAGGCAAAAAAGCACAGTGGCTGATAGATACAAAACCAAAACATTCTTATACATATACAGTTGATTGCGGGAAAGCTTTATATCTTCTGGCAACAACAGATTCTGCCTGGAATCAGGTATGGCATTTGCCGACAGCCAAACCCGCATTAACCGGTGATGAATTTATTAAAATTGCTGCTGAAAATCTTAATGTTAAGCCGGGAGCTATGGCTTTAAAAGGTTGGATGATAAAATTAACGGGGCTCTTCAGCAAACAGATTGGCGAACTTCACGAGATGTTATATCAAAATAAATACGATTATATTTTTGATTCATCAAAATTTGAAAAGCAGTTTAATTTTAAACCAACCTCGTACGAAGACGGAATAACCGAAACAATCAGGTTTGCAAAAAATTCCTGTGCAATATAAGCGAAAAGAGCAATTGATAATTGCTGCGTTATAGATTACAGGTTAAAGTGCATTTTAAATTTTATTGTATCTAAAGATTGTGCCGAAGACAAAGGAAAGCAACGGCCATACAACCCACTGTAATATGAACAGATAGCCCAAAATCACTTTTCAGATGTTTCCCCTTACTTACCATATTTTTGTTACACATTTGTTACTTGATTTTTATATTATAGTTATAATTCAAAGATGTAACACAATGAAAGTGCTGCTAAAAAAAATCTTCCTAGCTTAAGACTTTCATAATATTGAGTTTAGTGGCTTAAATGACTAATCTTATTTGATTTCTTAGCTACTATAAAATCGATTAAAACTATTTCCTTAAAATGCTGATTAATCTTTTAACAAAAGGTCCGATATCTGATATACTTAGAACTGCAAAAACGTGGTTATTAAAGTAAGGATTAAGATATTCTTTTAACGAATACTTTTCAATTTTTCTAAATTGAAAACTTCTCAATATATCTTTTCCAACATCTATCCAATAGATACCTTCCTCACATTTAACCGGTTCTGGCAATATCCCATTTTTAAGATGATTATAAATAATCCAAGGATAATCTATACCCCCTGCTATAGCTTGGAGCATACAACGATTAATCCTTGCGTTAATTTCCATAAATTTATATTCATTAGTTCGATGGTCCTTCTTAAATTCTACATTAGCATACCCTTGATAGTCTAATGCATCAAGAATTTTTCTTGCTAAAGGAATTAATTCATATATATTTCTGGTTACCTGCACTCTTGGTGAACCAGTTCCAGGAGGATCATTCCTAACTTTCTGCGCGGTTGCTTCCGAATAAAATTTACCATTATCACGGTAACCCCAATAACTATAATTATCCTTATCATTACCCGGAATAAATTCTTGTATCATTACAACAAGATTTTGTGATACTGCGTTTAAAAGTTCTTTTTCAAGCGAGACATTATCAAATACTTTGGCCATTTTTTTTCCAAACAGCTTAAAATAAATATGACCTTGGCTTGGTTTAATTAGACATGGAAATCCGATTTGGCTTGCAAATTCAATTGCTACTTTATCATCATTAGTTACAAGATTACGTGGGGCTGGTATGCTCGATTTATCAGCAATATCATAAGTAAGACTTTTATTAACCAATTTTGTTATAACATCAAAATTATTACAAGCAACTATGAAATGCTGTGAAAGTTTTTCTTTAAATTTTGATACTGGAATTAAATATTCATCCTCAGTAGGGAAAATAATAGATCCTTTGTATTCGTCTGAAAGATTCATTAGATAATTAATAAATCCCGTTTCTTCTTTTTCAGGATGGGGAGCAAGAAATGTTTTTTTAAGATATTTTGAAGCAGTTGCAAAGTCTTTAGTATCATAATAAACCAATATTGTTTCAATATTTCGTTTCACAAATGCTCGAATAGTTGTTAAGCCTATTATTCCCCCACCAAGAATGATAGCAGTATTTGAGCTTTGATTCATATTATCTGGCAATAATTTATTATTTTAGTAAATAAGATATACTATAATTGGTGGGTTCCCCTAAAAGAGCAACACTTTATTATAAAAACATAGTTCTTTAGCTTACCCCTATAAAGTAATTGTTTAGTCCAATAGTTGCAACTCTCCTAATATGTCCAATTACCCACGAGTGACTACAATTGAAGTCTATAAGGTAAAGCAAATTCTTGTTTGCAATTATGTCATCTTCTATTTTATCTGATTTTATAGTGTTTAAGAAATTCTAACACATCCGGATTTTTTGCAAGGGGATAATTAAGCCCCTGCATAAATAGATCTGGTCCATTGTTTCCCTCAATTACAACAAAAGAATCATTTGTCAATATAACATCCCATCCAACTATTTTTATTATTGGCTTTATTATAGTAGCACTATTCTTGATGTAATCTAAAAGTTTACCCCAATGGGGTATGGTAACCCCTTTAATTAAAACCCCAGTATCAGGATGAGCTGAATGAAATCTTATTTCGCCTTTTTCAATTACTTCTACAGCTTCCATAAGCTCTCCTGTATTCAAATTTATTAGTGAAAATATCCCCCCAATAGCTGTATTATCTGCAGGAATCGATTTAAACCGTCCAAATCTCATCAGACTATATGGAACAAATGTAGAAGAATTTAATGGATTACAAAGTGTAGTTATTCTTATTGTATTCGTTGAATCAGGAAAAAATTGTTTAGAAAAAATACCTTGTTCGATGAACTCACAAACTAAATAATTATCGAGTGTCATAAAAAAACTCTGAAGTTCTTCGCGAGTAATCACTTTTTTATTTAATTTAAAATCATTTAGTCCGCTGTCTTCAATTAAGTATATTCCTTGTCCGCGAGCACCGGATATAGGCTTTAGAATAATTTTTTTTTGAGAAAATAATTCAAAAAGTGAAGAGAAAGAATTTATTTTTGGGGCATTATTTATTGGCTCAATGTTGGTCCGGTTTATTATGCAATAACATACCGGTGTTCTAAAGTAACTATCAAAGAAATTAGAAAAAACAAATTTATTTGTTAACAGTCTACTATAAGGATGATTTAAATAAGTTAGTTTTATGTTCTCAAGATCTGAGATATAATCTGAATATTTATATTTTTGGTAATTATATTGAATAGGATGGGCGCTGTAAAATCCCTTGGTCAATAAACGTAGCTTTTTAAGACTTAAATTTTTATCCCCATAAATTTTCTCCTTTTTTAGGAAAATAAACAAAACAGCAAACTTAATGTACAGCTTAGTAAAAAATAATGTAGCTTTTCCCAACATCGTTATTCTATCTTGATCTTTTTATTTTAGTAAAATAATCCCCACTTAAATTTACTTTAATTATATAAAAAAAGCAGTAGAGAATATCTCGGCATTTATTATTAAAAAAAAGACTATGCATCTAGTCATATCTACTGCTAAAAATTTCTCACTCAATTTAATAATTTAGAGTAAGCTTTTCAGATAGGTAGCAAAAGTGACATTCTCGGTAGTGTGATTGCTATGCAAATTATAAATTAATTTATTGATGCTAAAAAAGCAATGGAGACAGAAAAAAGGACAATTCTTTAGGATACCCATCATTAAATTTAAGTTGAGTTTGGTTTATTATACTTCTTTAACCGCTGGCTAGGCTAATGGGGAAGGCAAGTCTATTTTACATTACCAAAGTAATGCAACTTCAGTTAATGACAATTTTTATAAAGCCCCAACAATTATCATATGTTAAAAGTCTATCCCAATCCATTCAATCCTAGTATAACAATTCGTTATGCTACACTCTTGGAAGGCAAAGCAACGATAAAGCGATGTAATCTATTAGGACAATGGAAATTCATTTATTATCACAACAGAATGAGCAAGTTTTCATCTGGTAAATTTCAATGCGCTAACCTTACATTGGGGATTTATTTTTACAGGATTATCGCATTATCAATAGATGGGGGAAAGGGGTTTGGTGATACAAAAAATTAATGCTGATAAAGTAGCTTATAACTTTAATTAAAGCCCATCGCAATTTTGCTGATGGGCCTTGTTATTAATCATAATAAATTTAATTTGTTATATTAGAAAAAGATTACAAGTTAAAGTACATTTTGTATTCAAACGGATGAGGCATTGTGCCTATTGACATAATTTCTTCCTGTTTCAATTTAACCCAATGTTCAAGAAGTTCATCGTTAAATATATTACCACGCTTGAGGAAATCATTGTCGAGTGCTAATGCATCCAAAGCCTCTGTAAGATTTCTTGGCAGAAATTGAATCGATTCATTATCCTTATCATTCAGAAAATTTTTATCATACGGACCAAAACCTTCCTTAACCGGATCAATTTTATTAACAACTCCATCTATTCCTGCCAGCAGCATTGCTACCTGCGCTAAGTATGGATTTGCAGTTGCATCTGGAGGTCTATATTCAAATCTGGTTTCGTCAGGATTCGAAACATATTTCGGAATTCTTATTGCCGAGGCACGGTTGCCCTGTCCGTAAGTTAAAGCAACCGGTGCTTCGAATCCGGGAACAAGTCTTTTATATGAATTTGTACTCGGATTTGTAAAAGCGGAAAGTGCGGGTCCGTGTTTCAACATTCCACCAATAAAAAATCGACCAAGTTCATTAATATTTCCGTATTCACCTTTTTTATAAAAAGCATTTTTCCCTTTTTTAGTAAGATACAAATGCAGATGAAGTCCGTTACCCGCCTGGTGATACATCGGCTTGGGCATAAATGTAATAAACAGATCTCTTTGACGAGCAAAATTAAACAACACATATTTTGCTGAAATAATATTATCTGCAGTTGTTAGCAGATCAGAAAAATACGTTTCAATTTCCTGCTGTCCCCTTTCACCAACTTCGTGATGGTGATACTTTACATTTATTCCAAATTTTTTCATAATCTTACACGCTTCATCACGGAAATCATCATAAACATCGAAAGGGTTTGCGGCGTGATAAGCTTTTTTATAAAATTCTTCTTCGTGTTCAACTTTATAATATGACTTTGAAGTTCTTGTATCGTATTCCACATTTGAAAAAATGTAAAACTCAAATTCCGGACCCCACCAGCTTTTATCGGCCCCGGTGATTTTTTTTAGGAGTGTTTCGGCTTTTTTTGCAAGCATCCTTGCATCCTGCGCGTAAGGAGTATGTTTATCATCAGTTAAAACTATATGAGAATAGAAACTGAGTGTTGGTGCATCACGAAAAGGGTCGATAACAGCTGTGTTTAAATCGGGAATCATTATCATATCACTGTTTTCTACTTTCAGGAAACCATAACTGGAACCGTCGAATCCTACGCCGTATTTCATTAACTTCTGAAGAATGCCCGGATAAACCGGCAATGAAATATGGTGAAGTCTTCCTGTCAAATCGATACATTTAAGATCAATAACTTCAATTTTGTTTTTTTTAATTATGTTTTCACAATTTTGTAGTGCATTAGCAGGCATTTTATTACCCCTGAGTATTTTTGATTTCGAAAAAAATCCCGGCTGAAAAACCAACAGGGATTACTAAACAATTAAGAATTATAATTTAGTGCGTCAAGTCCGGGAAAGATTGCGCCTTCAAATAAATCCTCTTCAATTCGCAGCAGCTGGTTGTATTTTGCAATCCTGTCCGTTCTTGAAAGTGAACCGGTTTTTATCTGGCCGGCATTTGTTGCAACAGCAATATCCGCAATAGTTGTATCTTCAGTCTCACCGGATCTGTGACTGATAACATTAGTATAACCGGCTCTCTTCGCCATTTCGATAGCGTCTAATGTTTCGGTCAGGGTTCCAATCTGGTTAACTTTGATAAGAATTGAATTGGCAACTCCTTTTTCAATTCCACGGGCAAGCCTTTCAGTATTAGTTACGAAAATATCGTCACCGACTAACTGAATTTTATCACCAAGTTTATCTGTTAATAATTGCCATCCGTCCCAGTCATCTTCTGCAAGGGCATCTTCAAGTGAAACTATTGGGTACTGCTTTGCCCAGTTAGCCCAGTAGTCAACCATTTTTTCTATGCTTATAATTTCATTTGGTTTAGATTTAAAAAAATGATAAGCGTTTTTCTCTTTTAAAAAGAATTCGCTTGCGGCCGGGTCAAGCGCTATCCCAATATCTGACCCTGTTTTTAATCCTGCTTTTTCAATGGCTTCCAGAATTACTTCAATTGCTTCTTCATTAGATTTCAGATCTGGAGCAAATCCACCTTCATCACCAACTGCTGTATTATATCCTTTTTTTGAAAGAACAGATTTCAAAGAATGAAATGTTTCAGCTCCCATTCTTAGCGCTTCCGCAAAACTAACAGCACCGAACGGCATTATCATAAATTCCTGGAAATCTACATTATTATCAGCATGCTTTCCACCATTCAGAATATTCATCATCGGTACCGGCAAAGTTTTTGCGTTTACCCCGCCAATATACCTGTAAAGCGGAAGTTCGAGTGTTTCAGCAGCAGCCTTCGCGCAGGCGAGTGAAACACCAAGTATTGCGTTTGCACCGAGAACTGATTTGTTCGGGGTACCATCAAGAGCAATAAGATAATTGTCTAATTCAACTTGTTCTGCTGCATCCATTTCAATAATATCATCAGCAATTTTTTCGTTTACGTTGTCAACTGCTTTTAGAACGCCTTTGCCCCCGTAACGATTTTTATCGCCGTCTCTCAACTCCACTGCCTCGTGTTCACCTGTTGAAGCACCGCTTGGAACCGCAGCTCTTCCAATAGCTCCGCTTTCTAATAATACTTCTACTTCTAATGTCGGGTTTCCTCTTGAATCTAGTATCTCCCTAGCAATTACATCAACTATTTCTGTCATTTGAAACTCCTGAAACTTTTTGTTAAAATTTTCTTGGTTATTTATTAATTATATTAATAATTCTAAATTCACATCATAAAAAGAAATTTTGTAACATTAAATATACGAACTTCGCCCCATTTTATTGCTTAAAATTCAACAATAGGACTAATTTTGTTAACTAAAAAGCTATTAAAATCGACTAATTTAGAAGAAAATGATACTTGATTCAAACAGTGAGCGGCCTGAGATAAAATACCCATGTGAGTGGTCTTACAAGATTATCGGACATGATCTGGACAAACTAATAGCAGCGGTTGAAGAGTCATCTCTCAATCTTGAATACGAAATTACACCGTCAAATGTTAGTAAAAACCAAAAATACTTCAGCCTGAATTTGGAAATAATGGTTTCCTCTGAAGCAGCAAGAGATTTAGTTTATGAAAAACTGGAAAGTCATCCGGAGATAATTATGGTACTATAATTCTGAATTAATTTTACCGATAACTTCACGAATCAAAGCAGCGGTTATTCCCCAGATTATATCAGGCTTTGTTTGGTAAACATATACTTTATGGCTTTTCCCGGATCGTGGTTTTGAATATTTGGCCGGGAGACCAATCTGTTCTACCGGAAATAAATCTATCTTTTCTCCTTTATCGTTGACGTATTGTGAATGCATTTCAAGTCTTATTTTATATTCATCCGGCTGATTTTTTTCAAAAAATGAAACGGGCACGGTAAATACTTTTTCTACTTCATTCTTGTCTATGTCTAAGTCTTCTATCTTTTTTATATCAAACAAAGCAACAAATGAATCAACCGTTACACCCATCGGTCCCAGGAAAGTATGCATACTACCAAGGATTTTAATCTGTTTACGATCCAGGCCGAGTTCTTCTTCCGTTTCCCTTATCGCAGTTTCCAAAAAATCTTTATCTGTCTTTTCATCATATTCACCGCCGGGGAAACAGATTTCTCCGCCCTGCCTGATTGACGCTGCCCTTTTTTCAAAAAGGAAATGATATTCATTATCAATTAATACCAGCGGAATTAGAACAGCAGAATTAAAATATTCGTCCTTCCCGATTATGCCGGGAGTTTTTGGGAGTTTTTTAACAAATTCATTTAGCTGGTTGTTCTCCATAGTTTCAATTTAATCATTAATGTTGACTTTGTTTTATACTAAAATACAAATATGGAATTACATAAATTATAATTTCTGAATTGATATTTAATTTCATTATTTTTGACCTTCTTAATAAGGGATATACAATGCCAAAAGAAAATTTACGAGCTTACCTTGCCTGGGCAGCGATATGCCTGATATGGGGAACTACTTATCTTGCAATAAGAATTGGAGTAAAAGATTTTCCGCCCGTTCTTTTTGCCGGTTTACGCTGGCTTGTGGCAGGACCAATACTAATAGTTATTTTAAAACTACGTGGATACAAATTACCAGAAAAGAAGGAGATAAAACATCTGGCGGTTGTTGGAATTTTACTACTTGGATTTGGAAACGGTTTAGTGGTTTTCGCAGAACAATGGGTCCCAAGCGGGCTTACTGCATTGCTAATAACTACAGTCCCATTGTGGATTGTCGGACTTGAATCATTGCTGCCAACAGGTCCAAAGTTAAATTTTAAAATCGTTTTCGGTGTATTACTTGGCCTGGCCGGTGTTACATTAATCTTTGGCATTGATTTGTCCGCTTTATTTAACACTCAATATTTAACGGGAATAATAGGACTTCTGTTTGGTGTTTTCTGCTGGTCATCCGGCACACTTTATTCAAAATATAAAAAAGTATCTGTCCATCCATTAATGGGTGCTGCATTTCAAATGATGATTGCGGGTGTTGGTTTATCAATACTCGGCGTTGCATTAGGTGAAACTTCTGCGCTTCAACTTACACAAAATGGTGTGCTTTCATTTTTATATCTACTGGTTTTCGGATCCTTTATTGCGTACGGTTCTTATATTTACGCCATAGCAAATCTTCCGGTATCTTTTGTTTCAACCTATGCTTATGTAAACCCGATAATAGCTTTGTTTTTAGGCTGGCTAATACTGGATGAAAAACTTAATCTTACAATTCTTATTGCTGCTGTTATTATACTTGCGGGAGTTTATACTGTTAAAAAAGGGAGTGATTCAAGAATTAAAATGCGTGGGACATAAATTACCTGAACGTATTATTCCCCTGAAATTTTAGTTAAGGTAATACTTAAAAAAATTTTACTTCAACCGATCCACATTTCACTACAGGTAGATTCAAAAACTTCTTCCCTGTTATCGATGTCTTTCCGTTTAAATGTTTTGCCGGCAGATTGATATTGATAAGGTGAACTTACTGAAAAATGTTTATCAATCTTTTTGATTGTTAATTTTTCGCCGTGCATAACATCGTTAATAAACCGGGACCAGTTTCCCTGATTGTTAGAGTTATTTATTTTTTGTTGATTCATTTTACCCTCCGCGTTTCTTAATACCACACTTTTAAAAAGTATAATTAAAAGGAACGCATAAATACACTACTGTATTAATAACAATAAGTGCGAAACATGCAATACAATTATTTATATAAAGATCTATTACTTAAAAGTATAATTCTGCCTGCAGGTAAACCGAGTTCTGATAATACCTGTATTCTGTAAATTCTTTTCCGTAAGTAATTAGACTACCTAAACTTAGGTCCGAATTACCTGATAAAGAATATGAACACGAAATATTTACAAAACCGCTACCATCATTTATATCGATATTATTAGAAATTGTTCCGGTTATCAGTGGGGTAAAAAGATAGTTACTGCTTATAAACAAATAATTTCTGTTGAGGTTAATTATGTTTCCTTTAGCTAAAGCATTTAAGTCATAAGAATACTTATCAGTTATGCCTTCACCATTGTATTGATATTCAATTAACGCATATAATTTTGATGTGAACTGGTTATCAATTCCAAATACAAGTTTCGTATAATTCTTACTTAAGTCATTATTATCCATAGAGATAATTCCCTCTCCACGAATCCCGGCAACCCACAGGTTCCCGGCAAAATCAAATCCTGCAACATATCTTCTGTCAAAGTAGCCTCCAATCAAAGCCAGGTCAAAAGTCTCATAATTTGTTCTGAATCTGAATGCTGCATTATTTTTTTTGAATTTATCCTGCGGATTATAGACTATGTTAAGATCAGTAAAATTTCCCATAAAATAGGTTAGAGAAACAGCATCAGCACCGTCTTTTTCAATCTTGCTAAAATCAGCCGGATTTATAGGATTAAAAAGATCGGTGGGATTCCAAATCCTTCCCGTTCCCCAGCTGATGCGCTGCCTCCCGACAATTATATTTCCCCAGTCAAACCCCTGCCGGAAGTAAAGTCTGTCAATATAATGACTTAGATTATATCTGTCCCCCGAAGAAATATTCCATTTCATATTAAAGAGCTGACGGTTTTGCGCTGCCTGGTTCAGTTCAGTAGTATTAACATTTTTAGCAAAGATTGCGTCCAGCTCGTACTCAATATTTATTCTCGCACCCGGCCATAAAAAGATCTGCGGCTTTAATCTTAACCTTGTAAGGTTTAATAATTGATTTTCGTTTTGCAATAGTGGGCTTGTCTTGTCAGTGCTGTAAGTGTAAGCCGGCAAATCAACAACATAGCCTGAAAAAGAGATGTTATACTGAGCAAATGTATTTGAAAAAGAAGTAATGAATATGATGAACAAAAATATCCTGATAGCTGAAGATAAAATTACAATGTCATCTCGAAGGAACTTAGTGACTGAGAAATTTTTTACAAGAAATAATATTTCTCTCCCGCTAAAGCAGGATCGAAATGACAAGTTTGGTTTTCTAAGAAATCTTTTTGAATAATCTT